>Ga0316189_10000684_pt1 | contig 33765 bp, 29 predicted proteins | sample LowCovwburrow_MG_FD_204930 | JGI IMG/M metagenome (GOLD analysis project Ga0316189, IMG submission 204930) | Coastal sediment microbial communities from Maine, United States - Lowes Cove worm burrow | ecosystem: Environmental > Aquatic > Marine > Coastal > Sediment | place: USA: Maine...
CTCTTCGAAGGTCCACAGTGTGTAGTGCTGCTGGGCGGAGAACTTCTGCACCCGGTCGGCGTACTCGGCCGGGGGATCCAGCGCGTAGTACGGGGCGCCACAGCCACCGCTGACCACCGAGTAGACGGAGCCCGCGGCCCCTTGGACCGTCTCGGGCCCGATCAGCGAGCGTGAGTAGTTGTGCTCGTCTCCGGAGACGTACGCCAGCACCCCGTGCTCGGCGAGCAGCTTCCAAAATCGCTCGCGCACTTGGTTGACCTCGGGAATTTTGCCGTGCCACCACATCGCGTCTTTGGTGTGGCCCCCGACGGGAAAGGCGGGCTCATGCCCCATCACCACAATGTGCCGGACGCCGCGTTGGGTTGCCGCCTTGAGATCGGCCTCCAGCCACTGCAGCTGGTTCTCCATGGGCATGCCCTCTCGGTTGCCTTTGCCCTCGTGGCGCGGGTGTCCGGGCTGCCGCGTGTACCAGTAGTTGGTGTTGAGCATGACGAAGTGCACGCCCTGGATGTCGACGGAGTAGACCGTCTCGTCGTAGGGCGGCGCGACCGCGTTCTCGGGCGGCGGGGCTCCGCCTGGGTTGGCCATGAGCGCAGCGAAGCGAGCCTCGCCGGATTTTGCGCCGGGCTTGTCGAGCACGACCGCGTCGCTCCACACATCGACCAGCGATTCGTGGTTCCCCATGCCCGTGTAAAACGGAATGTGGCCGTGCACGCCCTCGACGACCTTGAGCCACGCGCGGAGCTGCCACTCGAAGTCGTCGACGTGAGAGACGTAGCCGTCGATCAAGTCGCCAGGGAAGAAGACGGCTTGCGCGCCGTTGCGGTACGCGCCCGCCAACAAGCGGGAAAGCACGGCTGCGTTGACCCCGTTGTACGCGTTCATCCCGGGTGCGACGTCCGAGCGTGAGTCGCTCATGATCGCCACGGTGAGTGGGCCCTGCCCAGGGGTGGTCAGCGTGCGGGGTGGGGTTACCGAAGTCTCGCGTCCATCGGAGACGGCGACGCGGTACGGATGGATCGTGTTGGGCGCCAGGCCCTTGAGCGGAATCTCGTGCCGCGTTGCCGGCTTGGGCGAGCTGGCCGTGACCGGGCCCGCTCCGACCACCGCGGTCACCGGGGTGTTGGTCTCGAACACGACGACAGCGTTGGTCTTGTCGACTTGGTGAACGAACGGACCGAGCACGACTGTCGGCTGCGGGATGATCGTCTTGTCGTCGACACGGATAGCCAGGCGCCCGTCGATGAGCGCCGTCGACCCGGCCTGCGGGTAGGGGACCTCGACCTGCCACGCGACCTCGCCCCACCCGCGCTTGTGCACACCGGCCACATCCTTGCGTGGGTCGAGCAGACGGCTGACCTTGATCCGCAGCTCGTGCTTGCGCACCGCCTTGCCCGGAGCCTCGATCGTGTACGTGCGGTAGCGAGGCGGAGCCAGCGGGTCGGCCTCCAGGCGGAGCCCGCCGTACAGCACTGCTTTTTGGGTCGGGACACGGGTCTCGAACCGGACGACAAGCTCACCGCCGTCGGTGGTTCCCCAAGGTGCCGTCGAGAACAACAGCTCGGCGTTGTCGACGTAGTAAGGATCTTTGTGCTTGGGAACTCGGGGCCGCGGGTACCACGGGCCGTCCAGGCGTTTGACGCCCGCGACGGGCTCTCCCAGCTGGGGACCGGGGGCCGGCGTGTGGCCCGAGAGGCCCGCGGCTTGTGCGTGGGCCAGGGCGCTGGCGCTCAGCGCGGCGATGTCCGGCGCCCCTGCCGTCGCGGCGGGGGGGGGGCTGCCGGCCGTGGGGGGAGCCGTGTCCGCGTGTGGCGGAGCAGGATCGTCGGCAGCGGCCGGGGGCGTCGGCGCGGCGTGTGGGGTCGGGCACCCCGCCGCTGCCGCGAGCATCCCAAGGACGAGGACAAGGCGGAACACACGCGGAGGCTAGCAAGCGGCCTGCGCATGCGCGACACCCGACGCGTCACGGTACACTCGACCCGGTGTTTGGCGGGGTGCTTAGCAGCGTCGCGGCGATGGGTCTCGCGCAAGCCAGCGTGCTCGCCGTGTCTGAGGCCCCGCGCGCGTCCGAGTGCCAGTGGCCATCGGTGGTCACTTTCCGGGCCTCGGAGACCAAATGCAGCGGCACCATGGTGCACCCACGCGCGTTTGTGACGGCTGCCCACTGCCTGCTGGAGTCCGCCCCCGGGCGCGTGCGCTTCGGCGAGGAGTTCTCACCGTATGAGCGCCGCATCGACATCGAAGCGTGCACCGCCAACTCGGTGTACGCGAGCACCCGGTCGCCCGCCGACGACTACGCCATCTGCACGCTTGTCGAGCCCTTGCCCGGGCTGCCGCTGGTGCCGATCGCGATGGGATGCGAGGTCGAGGCGCTGGTCCCCGGCGCCGAAGCCGTGATCGCGGGGTTCGGCCAGCCCGAGCTCGACGCAAACTTCGGCATCAAGCATTGGGCCACGACGGTTGTGGCACCCGACGATCGGCCTGACGGCCTCATCGCGGTGGGCGACGCGGAGGTCAACGGCTGCCTCGGCGACAGCGGCGGTCCGGGTTTTGTGCGCTTGCCCGACGGGAGCTGGCGGGTGTTTGGGATCTTGAGCGCGGGCCCCGACTGCGGCCTGGGCGTGTCGACGTACACGCTCATCCACGAACAAGTCGCGTGGTTCGAGCAAGTGTCGGGACTCGATCTCACGCCGTGTCACCAGGCCGATGGCACCTGGACCGACGGCCCGGGCTGCGAGGGGGCGCGCGACCCGTTGGACGCCAATGCCGTCTGGGAAGACGTGTGCGCCTCACCGCCTGTCGGGTCGGTGGCGGAGTGCCCCGATGGGCTCAGCGTGCCCGCGGAGACCGACGAGGGGGGACAGGATGCCGAGGAAGACGGAACGAGCTCGACGGGCGGTGGCCCGTTCAGCGCATCGAACGATTCCGAATCCGACGGGTGTTCGACAGGCGGTCGCGGTCGGGCGCCGCTCCTGCTGCTCATGGTGATGTGGGCGCGGCGTCGGACGGCCTAGGCCCGCGGTAGCGAAGCGACCACGGCCTCGAGATCGGCGTGGTCACCGGCCTCGCGATCGGAGTGGGTGAACAGGGCCTCGCCGTTACGTCCCAGGACGATGATGCCGCCCTGCTGCATCGCATCTCCGCGGACGCGCCCCTGAATGTGTCCACCTTTGAGCGCCCGCCAAGCGCCTTTGAGACCCGTGGTCGTGACCTTGAGCCCGCGCACCATGCCGGCCGCGTCGTAGCTCTTGCGCGACGGGTCCGTGTAGACGTCGAACCGGACGTTGAAGCGCTCGACAAAGTCGGACGCCATCAGCGCCGTGCCGTTGCCGATCGCTATCACTTGTGCGTCGAGTGCTTTGATCTCTGCGAGACGTTCATTGAAGCGAGCAGCCTGCTCGCGGCAGAACATTCAACCGTAGTGTCTGAGCCACACCAGGACGGTGGCTTGGTCGTTCCACAGCGTCTTGAGCGGGTGCGGCTCGCCCGAGAGGTCCAAAACCGTGACGTCGCCAAGCTTGTCCGTATCGAGCACGGCGCAAGTGTAGGGAAACCGGGGCGCCTGTCCAGCGAGCCGCGGCTTGTGCAAACGCCCTAGCGCGGGCGGAGCATCACGACCCGTCCGCCCTCGGGCGGCGGCTCCAGCGGCGGCAGCTCCGCCACCAGACGTTCGATCACAGGGAGCGCTCGGCGCGTGATCGGGTCGGCGACAAGATCCGAGAACGGCCCGTCGAATCCGAGGACGAGGCGGTAGATCCCAGAGAAGTGGCGCATGTGAACGCCGAGGTCGGGCTCATGGCTCACGCCCGCGGCCCGGCCGGGCGTGCGAGCCCAGGCGATGGCGCGTGCGGCGACGAGGTCGCGACGGGCTGCGGCGGGATTGTCGTCGAAACGCTCACGCAGTCGCGCGACCGCTTGGGCGAGCGCGTCCTCGGGTGGGGTGGGCGCGGGCTCGGTCGCGCGGGGGTCGATGCCCGCCGCGCGGGCTCGGTCGTGGTCGTCGGCCAGCTCGAGCGCCACGGTGACATCGGGCAGTTGCAGACCCGAGTCGGACGTCCCCCACACGATGGGAGACCGCACATCGATGACAAGCGCAACCGAAGCGCGCGCCCCCGCAGCGAGGGTGGTCAGCGCGTCCGCGAGCGTCCGCCGAGCGGCCGGGTCGACGCCGTGCCCGACCCCGATATCGTCGCTGACTTGCGTCAACGACTCGTTGACCGTCTGTGTAAACGCCTCTGCGAGGGATTTGAGGCGGTGCTCGACCTCTTGACGGTTCTGTGGCGGATCGGCGAACCGCGCCACAAGGCGAACGTTGGGCTGGAGGGTGCACGCCAGCAGGTTGGGGTCGGCCAGTGGACCCCCGCCCAGCTGCACGTACGCATCCTGGGCGGAGAGCTCGCGTCGCACCAAGTCCAACAGCTGCCCCACCGCCCGCATGCGGCGAGCCTACACGAAACGTTAGCCGATCGGTTTGCAGACCTCGAGCGGCGCGGTCGTGTTGTTGTCTTCGATGCACTCGTTGAGCACGCCATTCATCTCGCCATCGTCGTCGACGGTGACGGTGATCTCGAACGGCGCGCCGCCCGGATCGGGCACGGACAGCGTGACCGTCTCAGAACCGCCAGCGACGATCGGGCCCTGCGTCTGGACGACACCGAGCAGGGTGGCGCCGTTGTAAAACGACACGTTGACGCCCGGCCCAACCCCGAGGCAGCCCAGGTTCAGCACGCGGACCGACATCTCCAGATCGGGACAAGGGAGCGAGGGCACATCGAGATCCGTCGGCGACAGGTCCGGCGCGCACAGCGTATCGAGCTCGCCCTGGCCGTTGCGGCGGTACGAGTTGTGCGGATTTCCGGCCGGCGTGGACCAGTTGGGCGGCTCGGGCGAGGGGATCCCGCCGTCCGCCTCGACGTTGGTCACGTGGTACGTGTGCTGATTCCAGATTGGGATCGTGCCCACCCAGTTGTCGAGTCGGTCCTCGAACACCTCGATGCCAGCATCGCCAATCGCGCCTTGGCCAGACTCGTTGTTGGTGCTTACGATGATCTCGGCTTTGAAGTCGCCGTCGACGTCGGCGACGATCGGATACTCGCTGCGCGTGCGCGACGAGTTGATGTCGACAAAGAGCACCTCGGCATCGTCCATCACGCCGTCGCAGTTCGGTCCCCCGATCGCGCAGTCCGGCTCGGTGCCCGGGTAGATGCGTAGGTACCACTCGTCGCCGTAGATGACCTCGGAGCGGCCATCGCCGTCGAAGTCGAACACGGAGGAGCCGGTACGCTGGGACGAGCCATCCTTCGTGGCGGCCTCCCAAAGCACGCTCATCCCCTCGTCCGCATCGAACAGCGCGACCACGTAGGCATTGCCGCCCGCTGTGCCGACGTCGGCTGTGCCGTCGCCGTCGAAGTCCGCGATGTTGGGCGGCCCGCCTGCACCACCTCCGGGAATCGCTATTGATCCCAGCGTCGCGCCCGTGAGGCCGTCGTAGATGTAGATGTTGGCCGAGCGCACGTTGGCGACCTCTGGCTGGCCGTCGCCCGTGAAGTCGGCGACACCGCAGTAGCCGTCGGCCTGCTCACCGACCCACATTTCCGTGCCCATGAAATCGACGCCCACCGTCCCCGTGAAGGTGTACGTGGTGCCGCCCATGATGAGCTCGGGTCGATTGTCGCCGTCCAGGTCGGCCACACACGACAGCGGGCCGACGCTGCCGTTGGCGCCCGTCGGGCCGCTGGCCAGGCTCCACACCAGGGTGCCCGTGTTGTCGAAGATGTTGCGCCCAAAGGCGATCTCGGGGACGCCGTCACCGTCGAAATCCGCAAGTGATGGCGACCCGCTCTTGCCGCCGCCCGCGTAGTTCTCCGACGTCCACAGCACCGCACCCGTGTTGGTGAACGCGATGAGGTTGCTGCCCTCGCCCGGGGCGATGATCTCGGGCGTGCCATCGCCATTGATGTCGCCGATAGCTGGCGTGGCACCCGGATCGGTTTGCGCGGTGTCGTCGAGGACCGTGAAGACCCGCGCTCCGTTGTCGCCCCGGATCGCTCGGAGCGTTCCGTTGGTCGTGTAGTTGGACCCTGGGTACGAGTTGAAGATGATCTCGGGAACGCAGTCTTGGTCAATGTCCGCGACCATTGGCGACATGACCACCTGGTACGAGTTGGGCAGGTCGTCCTCCATCAAGTCCACGTGTGTCCACGTGGGCGTGCAGACGTCGGCCATGCAGACCTCCTCGACCTGGCACCCGAGGTCGCAGCTTCGGGTTTGCCGCTGGCCCCACGTGAAGCGTGGCACGGGATCGAAGACGCCCACCTTCGGCTTGAACGCGCAGGTTGGATCGGCCAGGTCGGGAACACACAGTCCCAGCGAAGGATCGCAGACCTCTCCGTCGCCGCAGTCGGGCTCTACGCTGGTCGCACAGGCCGCCGCGGAGCACGCCCGCCCAGGCACGATGCACTCGCCGACGTAGCAGACCTCGCCCGCCCCTTGGTCGCAGCAGACCTGGGCGTCGCCACACGGGTCCGACCCGCCACAGTCGACCTGGCACTCGCCCTCGACGCACAGTTCATCGGGGGCGCAGCACGTCACGGGCTCGCCGCATTGCTGCGCCAGTGAACACGCGTCGCCCGTGCTGTCGGCGCCGCTGGAGTTCCCGCTGGTGTCGACCATCCCGTCGTCGTCACCGTCGCTGCCCCCCGTCGCCGATGCGGTGATTCCAGGCCCGTTCGAGGCCGACGTGTCGTCTGCAGGCGCATCGTCTGAGCACCCGGACACAGCGAGTGCAAGCACGCCCCCTGTGATCCATGCGTTCCGTCCCCCGGTCGGCCTATCCGCTAACATCGTACGATTGGACACCAAAAAGGCCTCGTTTTGCGAGTCTCGCGTCCATCTAAATTTCCCGTCGGGGTGTAGGTGAACGGCGCCGCGCGTGGCTGCCGGGTGTCTGTGGGTCGCTGCTGCGTTGTCGTTGTAATGTCGGCCGCTTACGGGCCTTGTGTCCGACGGCCTATCGTTGCGGGTGACCGCAATGCGGGCAGACGGTTAGCCTGCGCCCATGCAGCGCGAAAGAGACGCAGCCATCGATGCGGTACGCCACGCCGCAACCCTGACCCGGGCGGTGCAGTCTCAGCTGGCGCCGGACGCACTGCAGAAGAAGGACAAGAGCCCGGTTACGGTGGCCGACTTTGGGGCCCAGGCGTTGGTCTGCCGGGTGCTGGCCGCTGCGTTCCCGGACGATCCGGTGGTGGGTGAAGAGGACGCCGCTGATCTCGCAGGCCCCACGCAGGCCGCGTTCCGAGCGGCTGTCGTTGAACACGTGTCCGGTGTGCTCGGCGACGAAACCGCCGTGACCGAGGCGGACGTGCTGCGCTGGATCGATCGAGGTCGCGGTTCTCCGGCCGCCCGGTTTTGGACGATCGACCCCGTGGACGGCACCAAAGGGTTCTTGCGTGGTCAGCACTACGCGGTCGCATTGGCGCTCATCGAGGACGGGAACGTGCGCGTCGCGGCTCTGGGATGCCCGAATCTCGCGCTGCCTGGGCAATCCGACACGGCGGGCGGCTCGTTGTTTGTCGCTGTGGCGGGGCAGGGGACGCAGGTCCTGCCCCTGAGCGGGGATGAGACCCAGGGCGAGGCCGTGGGCGTGAGTGCAACGGCTGAGACCAGCGCGATGCGTCTGGTCGAGTCCGTAGAGTCGGGCCACAGCGATCACGGGGTATCGAGTCAGCTGGCGGCGGCGCTCGGGATGACCCGCGACGCGGTTCGCATCGACAGCCAGGTCAAGTACGCGGTGGTCGCCCAGGGGGGCGCAGAAGTCTACTTGCGGCTTCCAAAGGCCGGGTATGTGGAGAAGATCTGGGACCACGCCGCGGGCTCGCTGGTCATCAGCGAGGCGGGTGGACGGGTCACCGACGCCAGCGGCCGACCGCTGGATTTTTCTCGCGGCGCGCTGCTCAGCGGCAACGTCGGCGTGGTCGCGACCCACGGCCCTGCCCACGAGAAAATCCTCGCGGAGTTGGGCACGTTGTTGGCGAAGGGTTAGCTACACGAGCAGCTGCTCGAGCAGCTCAAAGCTCTCGCGCTCTTTGGGGTCGATGACGCCGTCGGCGTTGAACACGGCCTTGGCGATGTCGAGCAGCAGCGTGCGGTGGGCTCGAGGGACGCGGGTCGGATCCACCTCTTCGGCGGGCGGCGGTGACTTCAACCACCGGTTGATCTGGTCACCCACGTCGTCGAGCCCGAGCTGTGTCGCAAGCCGATGCACAAAGGTGCGCTCGTCGTCTTGGATCTCAAGATCCGCCCATGCAAACGAGCACACGAACTTGACCAGTCGCAGACGCTCCTCACGGTTGAGATCATCGAGCATGGTGCAACTGTATCACGAGCCGGCCCCGAGTCGGTCCGTCAACTCCGCATGGGCGGCCGGTCCGAGAGCGTCGGCGATCTCGGCCATGACACTGCGCTCCTCAGCCGAGATCGGATCGGGGCTTCCGATCGCGTCACTGGCCGCGGCGGCGACCTCAACGCAGAGATCGACGACCGAGGCCCCGCCGTCCGGGCGCAAGGCGACAAGCTCGCGCAAGAGGGTGAGGGCGGCTTGCAGGTACACGGCCGCGGGCTCGGACTCGAGCAGTGCCTCGAACATCGTGTACGTCGGGGTGTCCTTGAGGCCCCGCATCTGCAGGAGCTCGAGAATCTTCGCACGCTCCTCCGCCTGGATGGCCCCGTCCGCCCACGCGACCAGAACCAGCGGAAGCAGATCGAAGGCACGCGTCGCGTCATCGACGAACCCGAGCGACTTGATCCTGTCGATGAGCGACGGCTGCCACGCGGCCATCTCATCATCGCTTGTGTTGCCCGACTGGCCTGCGGTCTGGCCGGGGTTCGCGGCGCTCCGCGAGAGCGACTCGCGGACGCTTTGGCGGTTGTCACGACCTTCGGCACCAAACAGCGGTTTTGAATCCTCGGACATCGCAAGCGGATGCTACATCGGGACCCCGCTGCTGCGGAATCGCTCGTCCACAATCGTAGACGGATGGTACTCGCGGCGGCCATGAGTGGGTCGAGTGCCTCCTGAACGACAGCCGCCAGCTTTGGATGGGGCGTGTGACGCTTCCGACGGGGGCGGCGTCAGTGCGTCACGCAGAATGCTCATCGCCTATCGACGCGCGCAGGGCCCGACGGAGCACCAAGCGCTCCGCGACTGGACGGGGCTCTGGCGGCGGATTCGATCGCTTGGGCGGGGCCCAGGCGCTGCGGCTCGGCGGCGCGGAGCAAGGCGTGGGCCTCCGGGTCCCGTGCGCCGCTCTCGGACGCGCCGCTAGCGGGCTCGTGGTTGCGACCTCACCGCGCGGTGTGGAAGAACGTGGGGCATGGGCGAGTACGACCAAGCGCTGCGAGGATTCGTGGCCAGCGAGGCCACGTTTCTCGGGGTGACCAAGCGTGTCTTTCGCGGCGGCGAGGGGCCGCCTGTCCTCGTGATGGCTGAGATCCCGGGCATCACGCCGCGGGTTTTGGACTTCGCCCGCCGACTGATCGATCGCGGCATGACGGTCGTGCTGCCCGATCTGTTCGGTGTGGCCGGCCAGCCGCCCCGTGCTCACCGCCTGGCAAGAACGATCGCCAAGGCGTGCATCAGCCGCGAGTTCTCCATGCTCGCGCGACACAAGGCTTCTCCCGTCACCGACTGGTTGCGGGCGCTGGCGCGAAGCCTGCACGAGGAATTTGACGGCCCCGTGGGGGCGGTGGGCATGTGCCTGACGGGAAACTTCGCCCTGACGTTGTGCCTCGACCCGTGGATGACGGCACCTGTGCTCTCCCAGCCGTCCCTGCCGGTGGCTATCGGGCGTTCGACGCTGCATGCCACACCCGAGGTCGAAGAGACTCTCGTGCGACGTGCCAAGGAAGATGGGCTGACGGTGCTCGGCCTTCGGTTCAGCGGAGACCCGCTGTGCCCGCGGGCACGGTTTGATGCATTGAGTTCGCTGCTCGGAGAGCGGTTCGAGCGCATCGAGATCGACTCCGGAGCGGGGAACGCCGCGGGGCATCGGCTCTTGGCGCACTCCGTGCTCACCGAGGATCTGATCGACGAAACCGGTCAGCCGACGCAGACAGCGCTGCATCGCGTACTCGAGTTCTTGGAAGAGCGGCTACGGCCTGCTCCTGCGGAGTAGGCCGTTGTTTCGGGCAGTTGCGCGGGTTGTTGAAGGCCGCGGCCGAATTGCACGGGCCGTGCATCGCCGCTGTGAGTCTGCATCCTAGACCCGAGTCTAGGGCACGGGTCAAACCTGCGATCGATCGGTGTTCTGTCCCGCGGCGGCCTAGGCGATCGCCCGAGTCGGGTATTGAACGAAATTGTGGGCCCCGGTCGCGAGATGGAGCTTGGTACTGTGGGTTGGGGTTAGAGCGACATGATGACGACACGCAATCCACAACGACTCGGAGGCCTGACTTGTCTGGCTGCACTCATGCTGGCGCTTGGTTGCGGCGGCGACGACGGTGCGGCGGGGGACGATGACGGTGCGAGCAGTGGAGGCAGCGGCGCGGCCACCAGCGGCGGCGACGATGACGGTCAGGACGGCCCGGGCGACGGCAATGATGACGCGGGCGATGATGGTGACGACGACGGTGGCACCGACGCGGGCTCTGGCGATGATGCCGAGGACGACGGCCCCGATGACGGGATGGATGGCAATGACGATGGCCCCTCGGGTACGTGCCAGCCCGTGCCGCTTCGGATGATCGTTTTGGGTGACAGCATCGCGGCCTGCAGCAACGTCGGCGGCGGGACCTCCGGCAACTGTGCGTTCAATCAACTGCACGACCACTACGCCGAAACGTACGGCCCGACGAGCTACGAGAACCTCGCGGTGGGTGGATCGGTGACCCGCCAGGTGTTGGACAATCAGATCCCCAACGTCGCGACCGGCATGAGTGGGCACGCCTTGGTCGTGATCTACACGGGCGGCAACGACCTTCAGCCGTACTTGCTGGGGAGCGATCAGGCGGCGATTGACGGGTTCGAGACCCTCTCACCGCAGCTCGAAGAGACCTGGCAGGGGATCTTCGCGTTCTTCGATGACCCGGAGAACTTCCCCGATGGCGCCACGATCCTGATGAACACGCAGTACGACCCGTTTGATGGCTGTACGAGTCCTCCGTACAACATTAGCCAGGTCAAGCTGGGGCTGCTGGTCGACTTCAACACCGACCTGACCGCGCGCGGCGATGCGCTGGACTGGGTCTTTGTCGCCGATCAGTACGCGTCCTACATGGGCCACGGTCACCACTTCGGGGTGGACTCATGCCCCAACTACACCGCGGGCCAGGACGGGTGGATGGACGACCTCATCCATCCCAACGAAGCGGGGCACGCCAATCTCGCGGCGGTGCTGGCTGAGACGGCGGCAACGGCCTACGTCGACTGCGAGTAGCGCACTACCAGTACTCCCGCCGGACCTGCAGCATCCAGTCCTGCAGGTCGGCCGTGCTTTGAGCCGTGGGCTCGCTGGGCAGCGGGCTCCTCGAGCGGGCGTCGTCGAGCTGTGACAGCGCGCGGGCCAGCAGTGGCTCGATCCGCTCGCGCCACGACTCGTCGAGTGCGCCGCGCTCCGCCGATGCTTTGCGGTGAACGAGCTCGGGAACCTCGGGAAGTTTGTATCGCTCGTGCAGGGCCGTCAGGTCCGGCTCGCACGCGCCCTCGAGCAACAGGTGCGTCCCCGTGACCGCGGTTCGCAGCACGTACAAGAGCGTCTTGGCCTTGGGGAGGTCTGCGTCGCGAAGCTGCTTGGCTTGGCCGCGCGCGTAGCCCAGGTAATGCCGGGCGAAGCGCTGGGACAGGGCCGCGCGCACAAGCGGCTGGAGCTCGGTCAGAGCGGAGTCGGCGGCCACGGGTTGGCGGCTGAGCAACCGCTCGAGCATGTTGCCGTCGCCCTTGAGAACGCCGCTGAGCCCCATCGACAGCTCGTTGCTCGTGTAGTCGATCTCGACGCCATCGATGACCTCGAGCCGATTGAATGTCACCCGCGGCTGGGTGAGTCCGACCAGATGTCGCGTGGCCTCGATATGGACCGCTTTGAGGTCGAGATCGCTGTCGTGACTCGGAAATCCGAAGGCGTGGGCGCCCGACAGATGCACCACCAGGTGGCGGCGCTGGGCGGACTCTTGAGCGAGCGCGGCGTCAGCGACGGCGCGCTGGTGGGCGGTAGGCAGCGGGGTGTTCATGATGTCTCCGAAGGAATAGGGGCCGCATCGCGGCCCCAGGGGCCTGGGCTGCGGTCGAGCCAGCGCTGGGCCGCCCGCTCTCGGCCGCGCAAGAGCAATCGGTCGATGGCGGCAAAGTCGGGGGTCTTGGGCAGCACGGTGTTCGCTCGCGCCGCTTCGAGGTGGTCGGCGGCCTCGTCCGTCCAAGAAAGTGCCGTGGGCAGGTCGACCTGCCCCTCCTTGATCGCGCGCAGACGGTCGAGGACCTCGCCGGTCGCCTCGATCATGGGCTCGCCTGTGCGAAGCCACTGCACGGCGCACTGGACGATGCGCAGCAGGTTGTACGCGTTCTTGGGCCGCAGGTCGCGTGGCAGCGAGAGCGTCGGATCGTTGTCGACGGCGAGCGCGACCAGTCCATCGAACGAGCGCGTCGCAACCAAGCCCTGGTCGTGCAGCGATCGACACAGCTGCTTGAGGTACTGCTTGGCGCGCAAGCGGGATGCGGCCGGGTCCGTCTCGCCGTCATCCAACGCCTCGGACGCGAGTCGAGCCGCGACGGCATCGAGCGTCAGCGTACGGTCGGCGCGTAGCCACTCCAGCACCATCCCGCGATGCTCGGCAAGGCGCAGGCTCTTGGCGAGTTTTGCGGACTGGGCCAGCGCGTACCGACCAAACGACCCGTAGATCTCCGCAGAGACAAACGCGTCCCGCGTGTCGCGGAGTGCCTGACCCAACTCGTCATGCACGACGTAGTCGGGGACAAAGAGGGTCTCCAGGGTGTTGGGGTCGGCTCCGAGTCCGAGCTCACAGGCTCGACCGAGCTCCCACAGGGTGCGACTGCCGTCGTTGCTCGTGACCACGTCGGGCACGCGGGCGCGGGCACACGCCCACGGAAATGGCCACAGCAACACGCCGCGTGTGTCGTGGTCGGAGTCTGGCCCCGCCAAGCCCCATGCGCGCGAGCCGACGGTGGCCTCGTACAGGACGCATGGCGCCAGTGCGACTTCAGTTTGGTGGCGGGTGATCGCAAAACGCGACTGCCCCAGGTTGCGCGGCGCGAGGTGGTCACGCGCGATCACAACCTCGCCTCGACCGACGAGCCGAACACGGACCGACTCGCGCGAGGGGAGGCCTGCGACACGCCCGATGACACCCATCGGAATGGTCGCGCCCGTCGCTGGGTCGAGTACGACCGCGGTCGTCGTGACCTCGGAGCCATGCACGAGCGGAACGGTGCGCGGGTCCAGTGAGGCCAGCGCGGCGGGTGACGTTGGGGTGGTCATCGCGGGCAGCCAAGAGAATCGCTTGACCTGGAAATAACAAATGGTAACTTTGGGGTTACCGTGACGTTATGGTTACCAGTCGCGCAAAACTCAATGAAAACAGCACCATTGAGCAGTGTTTTGCGTGCGCAACTGGCGCTCCGAACAGCGTTTCCGGGCGAGAGCCGCTGACCGAACGACGGACGCGCGATGAGCGGGGCACTCGGTGGCCGAAGATACACAGCGGTCGATTCGATGAGCCAACCCGTCACCCACACGATCGAAGTGCAGTGCTCTGTGCGCCATGCGTTCAACGTCTTCACGGAGCGGCTCGACCTTTGGTGGCCGCCGGGTCACCGCAAGGTCAACGGTCGCCTCACCATGGAGGCGCGCGTTGGCGGGCAGTTCTACGAGCTCGATGACAGCGGGGAGCGACATGCGCTGGGTCGAGTCACGCGTTGGGAGCCCCCGCATCGGGTTGGGTACACGTGGCTGCCGGGTGCGGACGCGATGCCGACCCAAGTGGACGTCGAGTTCTTGCCGCAGGGGCCCGCGACCGTTGTCCGCGTGGTGCACGGCGAGGGCGGTGCCGCGCTTGGATCCCAGTGGCCGGTACGGGCCAAGAAGTTCGATGCAGCCTGGCGGGACCTCCTGCCAGATCTGCAAGCCTTCATCGACCACAACCCAGAACACCCGCGAGAGAACAAATGACAAAAGTCGTCGTAGGAATCAACAATCCTGGAGCCGCGCCCGCTGACAATGGGCGGACGATCCACGCGCTGAAGCTTGCGGCGGGGCTTAGTGAGGCGGGCGCCGACGTCGTTGTGCACGTGCACGGCGAGGGCGTGAAGTGGATATCGCGCTTCGTCAATCGCACCGACGACAGCCATCCGTTCGTCAAGAACTACGGCTATGCGTTTGATGCGGTCAAGGACAAGCTCGTCGCCTGCAACATGTGCTGCAAGCGGTTCGACCAGACCGAAGCCGTCGCTGCTGCGGGCGTGCCAATCCTCGGCGAGGACAAGGCGCATACCGATGTGGCGCGGTGGGTGCTCGACGGCTACCAGATCATCAACCACTGAACGGGCCCGCGACGCCCGCTAGCAGTGCCGCGGGTGGGGTACAACGCTGATGGTGACGGGGTCCGTAGACGAGCCGCTGGAGGGCGAGCTTCTCGGGGCGGCCGCCCAATCCCGCGGTTTCGAGACGGCGCGAATGGGCGAGGCTGTGATGGCGGCGGTGCTCGGCCGCTCGCCGAAACCGACGCAACTCGGTCGCTACGTGGTCCTGGACATCGTCGGGAGCGGGGCGATGGGCGATGTCTATCGGGCCTACGACCCGCAGATGCAGCGGGAGGTCGCGCTCAAGCGTCTGCGGGTGTCCGGGGACGACGTGGGGCGACAACGCTCGCGCGAGCAAGTGCTCGTCGAGGCGCGCTCGATGGCGGCGTTGAGCCACCCCAACGTCGTCGGCGTCTACGACGTGCATCTGCACGACGATGAGGTGTTCCTCGCCATGGAGTTGGTGTCTGGGGAGACCCTGCTGCACTGGCTTGGCGCCGGCCGCCCGTGGAGAGAGACCGTTTCCGCCTTCGTTGCGGCCGGCCACGGGCTTGTTGCGGCGCACGCAGCCGGGGTCGTGCATCGCGACTTCAAGCCCGCCAATACGTTGGTCGGCGACGACGGTCGGATCTGCGTGACCGATTTCGGCCTGGCGCAATTCTTCGAAGCTCGCGGGCGCGACCACGGGCCGCAACGCGAGCTGGCCGGGACTCCGATGTACATGGCACCCGAGCAGTTCGCTGGGGCGGGGGCATCGCCAGCGGCCGATCAGTACGCGTGGTGCTCCGCGCTGTGGGAGGCGCTGGCTGGACAATCTCCATTCGGCGGCGATGTCTCCACGCTGTCGGCGGACAAGGCGGCTGGACCGCCCGTATGGCCAGATGTGCGGGGTGTGCCGGATGCCGTTGGCGCGGCGCTGTGTCGCGGCCTTGCCCCCGACCCGACCGCCCGCTGGGCGTCGATGTCCGTGCTGCTCGAGGTCGTCGGGCCTTGTCTCGCCCCGCGGCGACGCAGAGCGGGTTTCTGGGGCGCGGGCGTGTTGCTTGCCGCAGCGGCGGCCATCGTCGGGGGGACGCGCGGCGACCCCACGTTGGCGTGTGCCGACGCCACGGGTGGCATCGCAACTGTGTGGGGGCCGGAGCAGCGCGGACGAATCGTCCGCACGCTACGCGCTGGCGAGTCCGAGTTTGCACCCGCGACTGCGAACTACGCGGCGGCGCGCCTCGATGCGTGGGCGGCGGCCTGGACGGGGGCCCAGATCGCGGCGTGTCGCGACACTCACGTCGTGCGCTCCCAATCCGCGGTTGCGCTCGATCGTCGGACGGCCTGTCTCGTGGCGGTCAAAGAGCACGGCGCGGCGGTCGTGGCTGCGGTGACCCAGGTCGAGGCGGTCGTCGTACACGAGGTTCTCAGCGGGCTGGCCTGGCCCAGTCGCTGCAGCGCGCGCGACAGCCAGGGGCCGCTGGGGCGGGCGGCCAACGACGAATCACTCGGCGAGGCACTCGCTCAAGGGCGGCGCGACCATGCGTTGGATCTCGCGCTCGCGGGGGTCGACGAGGCTCTGCAGGCGGGGCAAGTCGACGCGGCCGAGGCGTACGTACGCGCCGCATGGGGGCTCGAGCGCGCGGTCGAGGTCGGCGACGCCCACCGACGGATCCGGCTGCTGCGCGTCACCGCGAGACTACGCCAACAGCAGGGGAGGCGGGCCGAGCAGCATGAAGCGCTGGATTCGGCATGGGCCGAGCAACGTCAGCTTTTGGCGGCCGATCCCGTCGTGACCGCGCAGATTCGCATGGCCCTGGCCGAGTCCATGCCCCCTGATACGGACCCGGCGCATGCCCACGGTCACGCAGCCGCAGCCGTCCAGTCCGCACGACAGGCGCTGGGCGTCACCCATCCTTGGGTGCAGCGTCTGGCCGCTCGGGCCTCCGCACTCGGCGGACCAGGCGCGCTACACTGACCTCGGTGCAGACGGACTGGGAGCTTGTCGACGCCTGGCGCGGAGGAGACACGGTTGCCGCCGATGCACTGATGCGACGCCACATCGACGGCGTGGGGCGGTTCTTCCGGTCCAAGCTCAGCGACGGCGCCCAAGACCTGATGCAGCGCACGTTCGTCGCCTGCGTCAAACGTCGTGACTCGCTGCGTGACCCGGCCAGCTTCCGCTCGTTCCTCTACAGCGTCGCGGCCAAGGAGCTGGCCGAGCACTACCGGCAGCAACGCAAGCGGCCCGAGCCGCTCGACCCTGAGTCGGAGTCGGCCTACGACGCGGACCCCACGCCCAGCATGCTCGTTGCGCAGCGACAGGAGCGCCGCGTCTTGCTCGAGGCGTTGCGGCGGATTCCCATCAACTCGCAGATCGTCGTTGAGCTGCACTACTGGGAGCAACTCTCCACCATCGAGATCGCGGACGTGCTGAGCGTCCCCCAGGGGACGGTCAAGACTCGCCTGCGGCGGGCCCGTGCGCTGCTCAAAGAGCAGATCGCGGGCCTGGTCGAGGCCGCCAATCCGCTGGACGCCACGCTCACCGAGCTGGGCGATTGGGCGCGGGCCGTTCGAGAGGGGTGACAAGGCCGGCTACTGGCCGAGCTTGGCGGAGAGTCGCTCGAGCCTGCGCGGTGCCTCCGTGGAGCCGAGGGAGGCTGCGCTTTGGTAAGCTTTGCGCGCTGCGCTGTAGTCGAGCGTCTTGACGCAAGCGTCGCCGATGAGCAGGAGCAGTCGCTTGGAGCGCGGTGCGACCGCGCGACCCCGACGCCCAAATCGGAGCGCCTTGCCGTACTCGCCGCGCTCGTAGTGCAGCTCGGCGAGCCCGCGGAGCGCCGCGACGTTCTTGCGGTTGGACTCGAGCGCGCGGTGAAAGTGCTTTGCCGCGGCCGTCAGATCGCCCTGTCGTAGGGCTTGCGTGCCCGCAGCAGCCTCGCTGGCCGCTCGCGCCGTGTCGGGCTTGGACGCCGTAGGGGAGGGGAGGGAGGGGACGGCATCGGTCGGGACGACACTCGGGGGCGACTCGGGGACGACGTCGGGTGTCGGGGCGACCTCGGGGGCCGGACTGGGTCGTGACGGGGCCGTGGGGTGCACGGGCTGGGCTGGGGGCGGGCTCGCCTGCGCACCTGTGCGCACCAGGCCCGCGAGCATCGTCCTCGTGCGCGTCGGGGTTGCATCGTCGCGCTCGAGAAAGCGGGCCAGCTTCTCGGCGCGCGCGGGTTCCTCTGCGGTCGCGAGAATCGCCAGCGGCTCCGCCGCGGCCAGCTCTCGCTTCGAAAACGACTGCGCTTGGGCCTGCTCGGCCAGGGCCGCCAGCTGAGACTGGCTCAGCGCGACGCGCCCCGAGGCGTGTGCGTTGGTGGGTACAAAGACCAGCGCCGCCGCGTAGAAGTCGGCCGCGAACGGTGCTCCGCCGTCGCGGTCGTAGTAGCGGTCCCCGAGGCGGATCAGCGCGGTCGCAAACTCCTCGCGAAGCTCAGACGCAAGGGCGTCGGCTTCACGCTCGACGGCACCCTCCAGCGCTTCGAGCTCAACGATCCTCGAGAACGCGGTCGGCTCTTGTGGGGCGTCTGCGCTCGGGTGGACGTAGAACCCGCGCGCCGCTGCAGCGCGTGCGGCCACCACCAATGTGTCCGTGGCGGCGAGCTCGGCGGCCGTGGGCGGGGGGCGCAGCGCCCACGCAGTGGCGGCGGTCGCAACGGTCGCCAGCGGAATGAGAATCGACAGCGCGAGCCATCGCTTTCGCCGACGGCGGCGATCGGTCTGCAGTGCGTCGAGCAGGAGGCGCATGTCGCCAAATCGATCTTGCGGACGGGCGCTCAACCCCTTGGCGATCACTCGCGCGAGCCAGCCGGGGATTTTATTGCCCGACCAATCCAGCTTGGCTTCGGCCACGAGCGTGCAGAACTCAGCGGAGGTCTCCGCGACGAACGGCAGGCGGTTGAAGAGCAGGCGATACAGCGTCGCGCAGTAGGCGAACTGATCGGTCGACTCCGAGGCGGGCGACGCACTGTACAGCTCGGGGGCCATGTACGGAGGCGTCCCGAGCAGCAGGCTGTTGCCTGTGACCTCGCGCGTCAAAAGGGAGGAGGCGGGGTCCGCGACGAACGAGGGGGAGGAGAGTGTCGGCTTGGGTGCGGGTGCGGTGCCCGTTCCCTCGACGGCGCGTGCGAGTCCGAAGTCCAGCACCGTCACGTGCCTATCGTCGCCGACAACCACATTGGCGGGCTTGAAGTCTCGGTGTACGAGCCCGGCTGCGTGCGCCGCCGCGAGGCCCTCGCCCGCACGGACGAGCACGTCTCGAATCGCAGACCACTGGTGGCCGTGCGCCCGCGCCCACGGCAGTAGAGTCCGCCCCTCGGCGAACTCCATCGCGATGAAAACGTCGTCGTGGACGGTCCCCACGTCGTGGATGGTGACCACGTTGGGATGGCGCAGCTTGGCGAGTGCCTGGGCCTCGCGGAGAAGGCGGTCGGTGGGGTCGCCCAGTTTCTGATTGGCGGCGACCACCTCAGAGCGCAGGACCTTGATCGCGACCCGCCGATCAAGCTCGGGGTCGTAGGCCTTGTAGACATCGCCCAGGCCGCCCGCGCCCACATGCTCGACGATGAGATACCGGCCGACGTGCGAGCCGGGGGCCAGCGTCTCGCTGTGGACCGCAGGCTGAGGCGCGGAGAGGGCAACCGTGGGTAGGTTGTCCAGGAGGTTCTCGGCGATCGCGTCCGCGGTTGGCGGCATGCGCACGCCTGCCTGCGTTGCGTCTGGATCGGCCCCCACCAAAAGCGAGTGTGACACGCGCGACCGGACTGCGCCCCGCTACGACTCGTTCGAGCCCGCTCGGGCGACGAGTCCGGCCAGGGCGGGGCGCGTACGCAGGCCGAGCCGGTCGTAGATGTGCTCTAGGTGAGTGTTGACGGTGCGGGTGCTGATGTTCATTTGCTCAGCGATCTCGGTGCTGCGCAGCCCCTGCGCGACCTGCTGCGCGACCTCGAGCTCGCGGTCGCTGAGCTGCATGAGCCGCACTTGAGCGTCCGCGCGAAGCCGCGTCTCGGCCAGGCCATTCTCGGTGACAAGCTTGAACTCCAGCTCGATCGACCCCAGCTGAATCCTGTCGCCCGTGCGCAGCGCGTGCTCACGAATATCGACCCCGTTGACCGCGGTGCCGTTTGTGGACCCCAGATCGGTGATGGTGGACCCCGCCTCGCTGGGGTTGATCCTCGCGTGCTGCCGCGAGATCCCGTCGTACGCGAGCCGTAGCGTCGCGCCGGGCTCGCGGCCTATCGTGGTTGCCGCGTCCAGCGGAAACACGAGGCCCCGGGTCAGTGTGTCCCGCCCCACAAGCACTGCCATCCGTGCTGGCGGATGGCCTCGCCTGCGTTCGACGGGGAGCGTGGGATCCTCAGTCAAGTGCCCGCGAGTCTACCAAACTCGCGGCCGTCAGCGCGTGAACTCGTACGCACCGACGTCGGGCGCGCCGACTCGCGGGTTGCCCTCGAAATCGTGCTCTGTCAGCTGACCGGGCACGATGAAGCCCGCGTCGATCGCGAGCGCGTCCGCGGCCAAATGAAGGTCCGGAGTGACCACATCCACGAACTCGGTGAACTCGACGCCGGTTGCGTTGCTCGGGACTCCGTACGCAAACGCGCCGTTCCGCGCCATCAGGGTGTCTGTGGTGAGGTTGTTGGCGACGGTCACGCTCGTTTCGCTGAACCGCCACTCGATCGCGTTGAACAACCCCACGTCGTTGACGATCGTGTTGTGGAGCGCCGCGGCGCCGCACACCCGCCAAAACGCGATCATCGAGTCGCCAGGGAACGCCGGGTTCGCTACCGCCATCAGCGGATCGGTGACCCAGATGAGGTTGTTTTCGATCAGGCCGCCCAGGTGGCCCCAGCCCTGCGCGGGCGATACACCGCAGGCCGTGTCGCCCGCGGGCTGCACGGTCATCTCCGGATCGCCACCGAGGAGGATTCCACGGTAGTTGTTGAAGAGCCGGTTGCGCACGATTGTGGTGTCGCGGGCACCGTGGTCAAAGGCCACGGTTGCGTAGCTTCCCGATGCACACCAGTGGTCGCGGATGAGGCTGTCGCGAAGCACCCAGTCGCGGCCGCCATGCACCCGCACGCTCCCAACCGCCGTACAGTCGGTTTGCGACTCGCGGAACGCCTCGGTCATCGTCATCGTCGAGCACGCGATCTCGCCGGCCGTTGTCCACGCCGAGCCGTCGTCCGATTGCTGCGCGAGGATCTTGACGCTCCCGGCGTCGTGCAGACCGAGCCGATACAGCGACGGGCGCGACAGCCCCCCATCGGGCGGCTGAATCTCGATGAGGTTGTCCTGAGCGTTCTGCACCGTGATGTCGGCGATGATGATGTCGTCGGCGCGGATGACGATGACAAACGGAGGGTTGCTGCCGCCTGCGTCGAGGATCACATCGAGGGCGTCGCTCGTCGTCGAGCGTAGCGTGACCCCTGGGGTGGCCAGGACGATGGCGTCTTGGTCCTGCCGGTCGTAAGTCCCCGGGCTCAGGGCCACGGTCGAGCCCGACGGAGCGTCGGCAACGATCTGGGCGAGCGCATCGTTGTCGTCCGGGGTGACGACGATCGCATCGTCGGGTACTGCGGAGAGCCCGTCGCAGTGGCTGGGCAGGAGTGACTCCGAGCCGTCGTCGTCGCCCCCGTCGGTGCCGTCCGTGGTCCCGTTGTCCGTGGTCCCGTCGCCCGTCGCCCCGTCGTCCGTCGCCCCGTCGTCGTCCCCCGCGTCCGTTGCATCAACCGAAGCGGTGGTGTCCGATGCCGTGCTGCCAGCGGTGCCGCCGCCCGATTCTCCGTCCCAGTCGGAGGAGGGGACAAGGCACCCCGCCGCGAGCATCGCAACGAATGCAAACCCCGTACGCACGCCCCATGGTAGCAAGGGGCGTGCTGCTGGACGGGTGTGCGCGGGTTACCGCGGTCATAGGGGCGTGTTGGGGGCCGCCACCCGCTGCCGCTGCGCCGGAGCCGGAGGGGACGGTCCGCTCGGACGTTGTCGTCTTGCCGCTTTCGGTCCAAGGCGAGCTGCCCCCGCGGTGGCACGCCGAGGCCGAGGCACGGCTGGCGACGGGATTGTCGCGTGGCGACATCGGTGTCGAGTCGCTCGTGGTGCCTGTCGAGTGTCGAACCCCCGCCTGCTGGTCGGAGTTTCCCCAGGCCGCCGACGCGGCGTTTGTGGTGATGGCGGACTTGGTTGTCGGGGACGCGCGCGACTATGCGGTGGTGGTCGACGTGGTGAGTGCCAAGACCGGCAAGGTGGTCGCGAGCACATCGGGAACCTGCGAGCTGTGCGGATTCGAGGAGGCCGTGGCGATGATCGAGGCCCGCGCCGCCGTGCTGGCGCCCGAGGTCGCGCGACTGGGGGCGGTCTTGCCCGTGCTGCTGTTTCGCAGCGACCCGCCCGCGGTGCAGGTGCAACTGGATGGGCGCTCGTACGGCGCCACGCCCGTGCGGATCACGGCCCCCGCCGGGTCGCACACGGTCAAGGCGAGCAAGGACGGATTCTTGCCGCAGTCGTTCGAGATCGACGCGGTCGATGGCGTCAGCAAGGAGGTCGAGCTGCGCCTGCTGCCGCGCCCCGTGCAGGCGCCCGAAGTTGATGAGCGGGGGCGCGCAATTGTGTGGGCGGGAGCGGGCATCGCGGCTGCGGGATTGGGCGGTGTCGCGGCGGGGGTATCGCTGCTCGTCTTGGACGGGCGTCCGTATCGGAGGCGATGCGAAGCCGATGCCGACGGTACGTGCCAGTTCGACTACGAGACCACGACGGGCGGTGCGGTCGCGACTGCAGTCGGTGCGGTGGCCCTGACCTCGGGTGTCGCACTGCTGATCGCTGGCCTCAAGCGAACACGCGCACACAGGCGCGGTGTCGCAGCAACGCCTACCGCGGTCCGTCTTGGGAGACACGGTGGTGTGGTGGTGCGGTTTTGACCGCGCGGCCGACCTGGCTGCGGTCGGGCCCGCGCTGCTACCATGATGCTCTATGCAGCTTGTAGCTTGGGGGAGAGGCACGTCGGTCACGGCACTGGGCGCCGCGGTCATTTTGCTCAGCGGTTGCCCGGAGGGCCAGATGGCCGCGGGCAGTGCTGGCACTGGGAACTCGGGCGGCGGAGCGGACGGCACCGGCTCTGGATCCACGGGCACGGGCACGGGCACGGGCAGCGCGTCCCTCGATGAGGGCTCGGGCGGGGGCACAAACGGCTTCGGCCCTGTGATCGTCAGCTGCGGTGACGTGCCGCTTTCGGCGGTCGGGGCGGACTACTTGTTCGAGCCGAGCGCGGTCGGTGGCGACGAGGACTTTTCGTGGGCCGCCGAAGGCCTCCCCGACGGCCTCGAGATTGATGAAGACAACGGCGAGATTTCAGGCGTGCCCACGCTCGCAGGCGATGTCGAGATCATCGTGACGGCCACCGACGGCGAGGGCAAAGATGGGAGCTCGACCTGCGTGCTGACCGTGAACGAGGGGCTGGGCACCGTCCAGCCCGATGGCCCCAAAGCCGACGAGGCCTGCGTGACGGGCTCAGGATCGCTGCTCGACCTGATAGTCGAGGGGACGGGCGACGGCAGCCCCATCATTTGCACGATCCTGTCTGGCACGGGCAATGGTCGCTCGCCGGACGGAATCACGGTCGATCCCGACACCTGTGAAATGGCTGGCGCGCTCGAGTCGGATCGTTTCGGCGTGCATGCGTTCATGGTGGAAGGTGAGCAGAACGGGGTCTCGGTTTACGCCCCGTACTGCCCCACCCAAGACGACTCTGCCAATACCTATGCCGTCGACGCCGACCACTCGGGCGTGACGAGCAACCCGCTGCGTCCACTGGTCGGGTTCTTTGATCCGACCGGGCCGTTTCAGATCGGCGGCGCGGGTGACCCGGAGTTCCGCGCTGTGGATGCGTCGGTCTGCAGCGGCAGCAACTCTTGCTACTTCGGCTACACCTACGGGCTCAACAGCTCGCCGTTTGATTCGGACACGTTCGACATCATCGACTCCCAGCTGCTGTCCGACGCCAGTCCGGATCCTATCGGCCTCACGCACGGGCTGACCGTGGCGGGCGATGGCGTGAGCACGGCATTCCAGATGCGCCCATGGATCCAAAGCGTGACGATGCGCTACTGCCTGGGCACCGACCCGGCCGACTGCGACGGCTCCGAAGCCATCCTCGCCAACGGTGGTGGGCAGCTCGAAGTCTCGATCGTCATGTTCCCACAGCCCTGAACGCGCTGACTTCACGGCACAAACAAAAACGGCCCGCTTCCGATGAAGCGAGCCGTCGTGGGCGTGGGTCGAGAACTAGCCGGGCGGCTCGGTGAACTCGGCAAGGTCACCGCCGCCGACCTCGTACACGCCCTGGCCGGATGTCGCCCAGAAGTGGTTGAGTGCGCCGTAGCCCATGCCCTCGACAAGCTGGTTGTCGGTATCGGCGTACTCGAACAGGTTCTCCTGCACCCAGCCCATCACGGGGTCGAGGCGGTACTGGCCGATGAAGTCCGACGTCATGTCCGAGACGTAGACGTAGGGGATGCCCGTCTCAGGCTGCGTCACGATCTCCAGACCGTCCATGTGGTCGCCGGCCAGGGGTGGGAAGTTGAACGCGATGCCCCACGACAGCGTGCTCACGTCGTACTGGAACACGCGCCGCTGCTGCTCGTTGGATGCGTACCAGACCTCGTTGATGTCGTCGTACCCGATTTGGGCAAACGTGCTCGCCCAGCCGGGTGGGGAGGTCATCACGCTGGTTGCTCCGCCGCCGCCGGCGAGCATCTGGGTAATGGCCGAGCCGCCGACCCAGTAGCCCTCGTCGCTGGCGTAGATCTCGGCCACCGACGCAGGAATGTTGTTGGGCCAAGGAATGGCCTCGACGTAGGTCAGCGTGCGCTCCTCGATCGGCCCAGGGTCGTCGAGGTTGTCGGGGTGCTGGTTGGGCTCGAAGACGCCGTCACCGTCGGAGTCGAGCAGCTCGACCTCGTACACCGCGATCGACGAGCCGGAGCTGACGTACAGGCGGTTTTCGAAGCTGTCGACGTCGTAGCCGCCCGTGTAAACGCTATTGCCCGAGGTGAACAGTGCGTACCGGAAGTAGACCCCGGTCGGCTCTGTGCCGCCGATTGCGGTCGACGCGACGCACGTGCCCGTGGCCAAGTCGCACGTCTGGCCCGCGGCGGGGTCGCATGTCTCCTGGATCTGCCAGACCGACGGGTTCGCGGCCGCGTTGCAGCTGAGCACGTTCGGTCCCAGGCAGCTGAACTGCCCAGCGAGACACTCCACGCAGCCAACCCCAACTTCGCAGATATCGGGAACGCACGAAGTGTTCGACAGGACGTTGCCCATGTCGCCGCACTCGACCGCGTTGTTCGACTCGCAGTACCAGCCCGGATCCTTCTCTTTGCAGAAGAAGTCTCCGCCCGCGCCCGTGTCGAACTTGGTCGGGTCGATCCCGCCGTCGTCGTCCGGTCCGCCGGGTCCGTTGCCCGAGCCATCGGCGTCATCGTTGCCGTCCGAAACGGTGCCTTGTCCGCCCGATGCCGTGCCGCCGCCGTCGATGCCCGCGGTGATGCCCGCTGTGGCGACGCCGCTCTCGGGGTCATCCCCGGAGCATGCGGCCAGTGCGATCGTGGCAAACGCCAATGAGAATTTCTTCATAACTTGGTCCCCCCGGTTTGCACGACGCGCTCGTCGACTCGACAAGACAGCACACGCGCTGAGCGTCACGATATCGCGCCGAGAACTGGATCACAACGGAATGCGAGTGGCCAAACGTGCCCTGGTGCCGGAATTTCAGCCGGTGCGTTGGATCTTGTCATGCTCGGATCGGTGGTCGAGGTGCCCGCCGCTCCGGGCGCACCTGCATTGGGTACGTAGGGGGATGTCGTTGGGGGCCGACGGCCTCAGGGATTGTCGCGCGGGTTCGGTTGGGTGGTGGGTCGATCGCGGGGCCCGAGCGAGTCGCAGGGGTCCGCCGCGTCACGCTCAGATCGGTGCCTTGGAATCGATCGTGCGGGCGACGGAGTGGGGTCGAGTCGCCGTCCATGTCCAGCGATCGGCACCGCGAATCCTGCCACCTGTTCAAGGTCCGACTCACCGCGGCCGGGCACGTCGGTGTCTTGGCTCCGGGTCGGCCGACCCTGCTGTCTGCAACTGCTATCGGTTTTGTCTCCCGCGCGGCGGGCTTGAAACCGGCGCCGTAGCAGAATGTGCGGTTTTTGCGCGTCAGCGTTCGGGGGCCTGAACCGAAGCTGGAGGGCTGTGGCGATTGCCGCCGATTTGTCCTTGACGAGGGTCGGGGTTGCCGTCAATCTCCCGGCTCCATTCCGGAGTAGCTCAGTCGGTAGAGCAGGCGGCTGTTAACCGCCGGGTCGGGAGTTCGAGTCTCTCCTCCGGAGCCAAACGATCCCGGTCACAAACGGTGTGACCGGGGTGGTTTACCTTCCCTGGAGACGCGTTCGTGACCCGGCCCGAGCTGAGGCCGGCCACCACCGCGATGCCTTGGTAGAGGTCCACCTCGACCTCTTTCTTGTCGTCGGCGACGCGGACCTCTCTTACCAGCAGGCGCAGCAGGTCTTTCCGCTCGGGGGCGGTCAGGTCGTCCCACGCACTATCGACGCCCTGCACCGCTTCGCTCAACACGGCGGCGTCTAGCTCCATCGACTCTTGCACCTCGACTTCTTGTCCCGTCCTCTCGACCGCGGCTTCGAGTTGGCGCTGCCTCTCCGCAAGTTCACGAAGTTCGCGACGCGCCCACGGGAGGTCATCGAGTTCGTCGCGCTTGACTCGCTGATAGAGAGCCTCGCCGTCGGCATCGACACGCCGCAGGTCCTTCTTCATCTGCTGCAAGCGCAGCCGAATCGGTGACACCTCCTGTTGCAGCAACTCGTTTCCCTCGGCGACCGCTTCGTCGATGATCTCGCGCTCACGGGACGCCCTGCGGATGACGTTGAGCACGGCTTCCTCGACGCGCTCCGCCCTCACCGTCTTGACAGGGCGCTTGTGTGCCGCCTCCCTGTTGTCCTTGCTGCAGCGGTAGTAGCGGTAGCCCTTCCCCCTCGACGTGGTGAGTGACGAGCCGCAGGCGCAGCGGAGACGGCCGGTGAGCAGGTAGTCGTCCAGACCTCGCTTTGGTTTCGTCTTCCGCTGGTTTGCACCGTTGCGGTCGAGAATCTCCTGAGCCTCGTGGAACAGCTCCTCCTTGATGATGGCGTCGTGCTGGCCTTCGTAGGTCGTACCGCGATGGATGACGCGGCCGACAAAGGCCGGATTGCGCAGGAGTCGGAGAAGCGTGGCTTTGCTGAACGGCTTGCCACCTCGCTTTCCCCGACGCCTCGACTCGTACACTTTCTGCCGATAGCCCTGCTCGTTGAGCCACTTCTCCAACTTCACCGTAGAGCCGAGCTCGACGAACTTCTCGTAGATGATGATCACCAGTGCTGCTTCCTCGGGCACGACCATCAAGTGTCCGTGTCCGTCGGAACTGAGCCCGAGCGGGGGCGGCCCGCCGTTCCAGAGTCCCCGCTGCGCCCGGGCGCGGATGCTGTCCCGTGTACGCTCCGAAGTCGTTTCTCGCTCCAGTTCTGCGAATACGAGGAGAATCTTCAGGCTCGCTCTCCCGATCGGTGTGCTCGTGTCGAACTGTTCCTTCAACGAGATGATCTTCACGTCGAGTTCGTCAAACTCCGCGGTGAGGTCCAGAAAATCCCGGAGCGACCGGGAGATGCGGTCGAACCTGGTCACCGCGACCGTCTGCACGCGGCCCGCCCGAACATCGGTAAGCAAGCGTTGGACCTCGGGGCGGTCGAGGGACTTCCCCGACTTTCCTTCCTCGCGGTACACGACGATGCTGCCGGGCTCGACCCCTCGGGAAATGAAGTGAGCCCGAAGTCGCGCTTCCTGCGTCTCCAACGAGCCTTCCTCCTTGCTCGCCTGGATGTCGGTCGAAACGCGAACGTATACTGCGACCCTAGCGTCACGAGCCTCAACTACCTGGTTCATTGGATTCCTTCATCATCGTCCTCGCTGGAAACCGAGCCTGCGTGTTGCTCTTCTTGGAGGCGCTTCAGCCTTCGTATCGTCCCCAGGGCGATCAGCCGAGCGGCGCGGCGACGCCTCCACTCCCAGGTCTCGTCCGCAGCTGCGCCAGCTGGGCGATCTCGGTCCCCGGGCGGGGGCGGCTTCGGAGGCTCCACCTCCCTTCTACCCCTCGCGGAAACCGGAGCGGACAGCAGATGCAGTTCAGCTGGCGGACACGCCGCAGAACGCCCACCACGCCTCGTTTTAGGCGACTACCTACTTCCGGCCACTGGCCTTGAGGGACAGGAGCAGCGACGGCCACGCTCTCCGCGCAGTGTGCACGTCCCGCACAGCGGCCACTCCATCGACAGCCGTCCCAGCTGCCCCTGCCACGAGGGACCAGGCTGTGTTCAAGCCAGCGTGAGCGCCGTAGGCTGCCAGCGGGATGCTCACGAGCGCCGCGCGATTGACCACCGCAGCATTGACGTAGGTCGTCGCTGTTTTCAGGAGTGTCCCAAACCGCTCGTCGAAAGCCTCGACCTCCGGCTTCAAGACCTTCGCGTACAAGCGGCGAGCGGTAGCCTGCGCGTCGCTCGACTCTAGGACTTGGTCAACAAACTCCGCGAGCTTTGTTTGGAACAACCGCCGCGCGGTCTTGCTCTCTTCAGCGAGGTCCATGACCTCTTCCATCGACAGGTTCTCCAGATTCTCGACGGCATCAACGTGACGAAGCACCGTGCTCGCTAGGAGTTCGGAGGCGTCCGAGACGTACTGGGAGACTCCGAGGCCCCGGCGATTCGACTTCTCGACGGCTCGGAACATGGGTGCCACAAGGCTGGACGAGACAATGTCGGCATCGAACCGGTCGCCCAACACTTCAAGCGTCGCTAGCTGCGCCGCTGTCCGTTCGTACATCGCATCCGCCATCGCCGACAACACCGCACCCGTTCCCCGCGCCGCGGCGGCCTGGAGCGACTGAGGAGTCGCGGGCGCAGAGAACGAGAAGTGCTCGGATGGGAACCACGTCGAGTCCGAGATGTGCTCGTGCCGCGGCTGAAAGATGAAGGACTGTTCGGGCTGGCCTTCCGTCGCCGGGCTATGGCCGACTTGAGTTTCACCCTCCTCGATCACCAGCTGACGAAACTCCCGGCGCACTCGTTCCCCAGGGTCGGCCTGGAACCCGCCAGCTGCGACCGCAGCTGACTCGACCTCGGATGCGTCCATGACACGGAGAAAACCACGCTCGATCATCGCATCCACCTCGCGCGTCGAGATGAGGTCGAGCTCGTACCCGCGCGGGTCCCGAAGACACAGAACCTCGGGTGCAAGCAAGACGGACAGCCGCCGCTGGTAGCCGGACCCGAGCCGAGGTGGGTCCTCCGGGATTTCGAGGAACGGAGTGCCGCGTACGTCCACGAGTCAAGGGTCGCACAGGTCGGCAGCTGGCCTCTATGCCTCACGCGCCGCGCCGGCCAACCGACCGGCGTCCTACGGGAGTTGGTCTTTCTGGTCAGCCATGACGACGGCCTCCAACGCCCGCACGACCGTCCCCGCGCGGGCGTCGAGGCTCGCTGCAGTTTTCGCGTGCTCCAGTGCGCGCGAGTAGTCTTGGCGCTCCTTGAGAGCAGTGTGCGCGTCGAGGACGTGAGGTGCGGCTTTCTGCGATGCCTCGTCCACGGTCGAGAAGTTGTAGGCGATGATCGCATCCAGGGCGAACGTGCGGGGGTCATCGAACCAAGACATCTCGAGAATCTGGCTTACCCGTGTAGAAAGTGCAACAGCACCGTGTAGTGGGTAGCAGCGGCCGAAATCGCATCACGATCCAGATGGAACGTGACGCAGGCCGCCGCCGAAAGGTGACTCTCCATGCCCCGAAAACGCCCTTCCCGTCTTGCGCAACGGCCCCCGGAGCGCGGCGTGGTTTACGTTCGCTGCTCGACCCAACGACAAGATTTTTCGCCCGCATCTCAGCGAAAGCTGATCTACCGGTTCGCTGCGAAGCACTGCATCCAAGTGGTGGCCGAACATCAGGACTTCGGAGTCAGCGGCGCCGCGGAGCTGTCGGACAGGCCCGGCCTCATCCACGCGCTGCAGGCTCTCCGAGACGACGACGCCGGCCGGCTGCTCGTCGCACGACGAGACAGGCTTGGCCGGGACGTGGGTGTCGTCGCGGTTATCGAGGCCGAAGTTGCGCGTGCTGGAGCCGTCGTGTCGTCCGCGGACGGTGCCGGAAACGGGAACGACGGCAACGCCCGTTTCCTCAAGCACGTCATGGATGCGGTCGCCCAACTGGAACGGGAGCAGATCCGCGACCGCATCACGGCCGGCCTTGCGGTGAGAAAGCAGGCGGGTCGAGTCACCGGTCGGGTCCCACTCGGGTTCGAGTTGGGTGACGATGGCCACAGCTTGATCGAGAGTCGAACCGAGCAGCGTGCAGCCCAGCTGGCCCGGCGACTTCGCAAGGGGGGCCTGTCACTGGCGGCCATCGGCGAGCGCCTCGACGAAGCCGGCCACGCCACCCGAGCGGGGAGCCGCTGGCACCCGCAGCAGGTTCATAGGCTCCTCAGGGTGTCCACGCTCAAGCGACGCTGCGAGTGCGCCTAGGCGTTGGGCAACAACCCCCCGACAACCCCCCAGCAACCCCCCCGTTTCTCCGGCACGTTCCTCCATCCGAGCCCCGCAACTTGCCGCTGGGGCGTGCCCACAGAGAGAACGGCACCGGGTTCGCTAGCAAACCCGTTTCAGAACGCGTTGGCTGTTCGGTGGGGCCGGCCACGCGAAGGCTCAGTTCCCGGGCGGGCAGACCGCGCACCTCCACGGCCACCCGGGGGGGCCCGCGAGCGCGTACGTCAACCGTGCCGCTGACCTTGTCGAGGGCGGCGGTGCTCTCGTCCCCGACACGCACGACTGTCGGGCTCAGATGCCGCTCAACTCGCGGGGCGCCCCTGAGTGGGGATGGGTTCCTGCGTCCCGTCCTGAGGCGCCTGGGCGAACGACGTGCACCTCCTGGAACGGTGGAGCCCATGCGCTCTCCGCGTGCCACACGATCCTCCCCTGCTTCCCTTGCCGCTCGTCCTTGAAAGTCACGACCCTGCTCCGTTCGATCCGGTAGCGAACGTGCGCAAGGTGTCGTCCCGAGATGCCGATGGTGGAGCGCACCAAGGCGTCGGCCGCCCTCGACCGTCCAGCTTCCGGCGGGTTGAAGACGGTCAGCAGCACGGCCCGGAAGCCTGTCGTCTCGCAGAACCAACGCAGCTCGTGGAGCTGGTCCCAGACGCTCCGCTCGGCGTTGTCGGCCGCCCCTTGGTGTTGCGCGTCCGTCCACCGTTCAAAGTCGAGGGTCAGCTTCTCCAGGTTCACGCTTCCGTCGTCGTGGAGGCCGTCCGACCTGACCAGCTCGGCCACGATCTCGGGCTCGACCACGACAACGAGTGCGCCTTCCTCCCCCGTGACCGGGGGCAGCTGACCCATCAGGTGTTCTATTCCGTGCCAGGACGACCCCAACGACCAGTGGGCAACCGCAACCACTCCTGGTCCGCCGAGCCGATCCACGAGGCACCTCACCATTGGAGTCGGGTCCGTATCCCAGTCGAGCACCACCTCGGACAGGAAGTTGACGGGACTCCCGGCGATCTCGTCCGCAAATGCGAGGCATCTGGGTTCGAGTCGAAGAGGGTTAGGACAGCTAAGACGAGGAGGTGCGGCATTTCCCCCCGAGGCGCCGCACAGGTGCAGCTTGCACGCCTCATCGGGGTGTTGGGGGGGGTGACGAGCCCAGTTGGCCCACGACGGGACCCCGCCTCGCACCGCGTACTGCCGTAAGCCCTCTAGCCGAGTGTCGTAGGGAGCCGCCGGCGGGAGCGGTCCATCGCCTTCCCAGAGTCTGGGGCGCACGATCGGATGCAGGTCGTAGTCACGCACGACACTCCCCAGTACATCGTCGAGTACCCTCGCGTCCTCGCGGGAGAACGTAGTCTTGCTGCGCCTGGTGCCCCGAAGGCGGGCCTCTAGACGGTACGCGGCCGTCCCTCCCCGCCGCGGTTGCACTCGATAGAGGGTAAGCGAGGCCGTTGCTCGCAGGCCGCAACTGGCCGGCAGGTCGATCGGCAAGTCCTTGAACAAGAACTCCAACCGGGCCAGGCGGCCGCCCTTGTACGTGTGCTTCTCGAAGCCCATTGCCGCGGCGAGCGCCCACGCTTCCGGCTGTCCGAGGACCACGAATCGCTCAAACTTGCGGTAGTACAGCACCTTGAACTCCGCTTCGTCGAGGCCCATGAGTCCCTTCAGGAAGTGCTCGACATCGCGTCGCCGGACCCCCTCGAAATCGATCACGAGGTCGTCACGACGGACCTGTGCGGCCAGGTTGTACAACTTCATCGAACGACGCCGGTTGAACTGGCCGATAGTGGTGCGGTGGCTCGGGCGATGCCCTGTCAGCCATCCGCTCCCCCGCAGGCGAACGACGCCGTCCTTGCCCTTGTTCCACCGCCGGCCGTCGCCCCAGTGGAGCTCGCGCCGCAGCGCACGGAGAGCCTGCTCAACGGCAATCACCCGAACGCGCAGCGAATACCCGTGGGTATACACCGGCCAAGAACACACGCACGTTCAACCTACAGGCGCGGCCGCGCGCGTCAAGATGCCCCGCCGGCCAAAAACCATGTTCGTGACCGACGGGGCGAAGCGTGTGTTGTGGTGAAGAGTGTACCCGTAAGGATGGTTTCTCGACCTCAAACAGGTTTTGCGAGAACAAAACCAATTCCTAGGGGGTCAAAAGTGACCCCGCGACGACCCTCGACGTGTTTTTGCCTGTCCAAAGGTGCTTTCTTGGAGCAGAGGCCCAGTGCAACCGGAAATGAGATCTTCCCCTCCGTCGAGCGCGAGCAGTACGCCGACCTCTCGATCAACTGTGTTGCAAACCCGGTTTTGTTTTCACGATGCGGATATTTTCACGAAGTGGATGGGGCCGCTTTCGTCGCGATGGAACCGCCGAGCGAAGTAACCATGCGGTTACGGGGGCCTGAGTTCGGTCCCGTATAAGACGACGCCGCGGGGAAGTCGAACCTACTCGTCGCGGCGGAGAGACCGACTTGTTGAACGGGTTGATCGCGTATGGCTACCTCGACCTCATCGACGTGGTGGCCGCCGTGCGCCAGTTTTTTGCCGGCGGCCCCCTCGGCGAGCTCGACCCGAAGGCGCAGCACGTCGGCCTCCTGATCCTCGCCCTGCAGCGCACGGTCGCGAGGGCGGAAGGCCAGCGTGCAGACGCGTAAGGCCCAAAGCCCGGGGAGCCGCAGACTCAGGGCGTCTCAGGTCTCCAGCGCCTGCAGCATCGGGCACTTGTCCCCCCCGCCGTCACCCGGGCACGCCTCCGCCAAAGCCACGAGGACCTTCCGCATTCCTTGCAGGTCGCGGATTTTCTCATCGATCTCCGCCAGCTTCTGGTCGGCCTTCTTGGCGACACTCGAACACGTCCGCGGGTTGTCTGACGCCCGCAGCTTGAGCAGCGTCTTGATCTCGGCCAATGCGAAACCCAGCTGTTGCGCGCGCCTCACGAAACGCAGACGCAGGACCGCCTCGGACCCGTACCGTCGCCACCCGCGCGCGGGCTTCGACGGCTGACGGAGCAACCCGATACTCTCGTAGTAGCGAATAGTCTCAACGTTCACGTCCGCCTGCCGCGCCAGGTCGCCAATCGTGAGCCTAGTCTCGGTTTCCATCGAAGCTATAGTCTACTACGGAACTTTCTCTTGAAACCTCAAGTGCCCTACGGACACATAATTGGAAACGAACGGCTCGATGTCCGCGTTGTTCCTTGCGATGCAGCCCATGTTTGACCGAGACACCTTGAGTCCAGCGGCCCTCGCGGCCCTCAATGACGTACTGGCTGCGTTCGGAGCGGACGGAGCATTCTCTGGCCTTTCCGGCGCAAGCGGCCGAGTCCACAGAGCTGTGCTTCGTCGCTATGCGGAAGAGGGACAACCCCCCGATTTGTCGTCTCTGGCACACGCAACGGGCCTGGGGGCAGAAGCCGTGGCGGCGGCCTTGCGCGACCTGTCTGGTCGGGACTTGGTAGTGCTGGACGCGGGACTGATCGTGGGCATGATCCGCTTGGCCGGACACTCCGAAAGCGGAGACAATGCCAAGCACAACGAGCGTGAAGAAGAAAAAGGGAACGAGACGTAGGTACACCGCGGAGTTCAAAGCGAGCGCGGTGAAGCTGG
>Ga0316189_10000685_pt1 | contig 33755 bp, 32 predicted proteins | sample LowCovwburrow_MG_FD_204930 | JGI IMG/M metagenome (GOLD analysis project Ga0316189, IMG submission 204930) | Coastal sediment microbial communities from Maine, United States - Lowes Cove worm burrow | ecosystem: Environmental > Aquatic > Marine > Coastal > Sediment | place: USA: Maine...
ATTTTTAGCCTAACATCTCAATGAAAATATCCCATAGTTTTTACTCTGACCTCAAATAATGATGATTCAGCTGATTCAGCTAGACGTTTAGATCGCCCGGAAGCTGCCGCTAACTTGCAGTGCCGGCGGGCGTTCTGTCCGCGCGGCAATTTTTCGTATGGTTAAACAGGGACAGAACATGCTTAATTTTGGAGCCTTTCAAGTACAGATAATGGGGCAAACAGCGACTTTTGATGTGGTTACGGTCTATGGGCTGATTTGCGCAGCCGTGTTTCTATCCGGCTTTATTATTGCTACCAGTTTCGAAAAAAAACAGAGCGCATTAGATTAACCGGTCAATCATAACGCTCTGCAAAGAGCGCGAAAACCGCGGCAAATTATTGTCGCGGTTTTTTCCGGTTTTCCGTAGCAACTCAATCCGCTTCCGGAGTGGGAGTGACGCCGTGTGGGACTTCGAGAGTGCGGTTTGCGCGCAGTCGATCGTGGCGCCAATATGGGCGTTCAGGTTAAGTTGTACCAGTAAGCAAATTACCGCTTCAGCGAATTGATTGCCAAACTCCTGGACGCCTGCAGACACCTGTTGTGCGAACGCCGCCTCGTTTCCTGCTTGAAACGCGTCATTGGTCTCGCTGAATTGACGAGCCGGTTTCCTGGGCAACGAGGGGTCGGCGTCGTGGCACCACAGCTAGTGTCGTTGGGTGCTTACCCTGTTATAGGAACGAACATTATTGGGCGAGGGCATTTGCTCAGCAGCCCTTCTTCCGTAAACTCCATCAAGGCGCCGTATAACAGGCCATGCCTATGACATCCTAAAATTATCAGATCAATATCCAGTCGGTCCGATTCTTTCAGTATCGTTCTGGTTGTTGCGCCTTCTACCAGGAGGGCCGTGGCATCAATGTCCCGATCCCGCAGACGTTGCGCGAGACGCTGAAGAAACTCATGTTCATGGCGAAGCTCAGCCGCCGCCTCCCCACGTAACATATTGCTATCTACATTAAATGGGGGTTGGCCCGGATGTGGGACAATGTGGAGAATCCACACCTTGCTCGAAAAGGCGCTTGCCAGTTCAAGGGTTCGCTCCATTATGGGCGTTGTTATAGTTGTGGTCTCACAATCATCGATTGCCACGAGTATATTTTTCACTGCTGGATACCCCTTCGCTAATACGCCCGTCCCCTGCGTTTTGTAGCTGTAACAATTTGAAACAATTTAGATCCGGATGGAAATAATTGCGGAACAGCTCGCTCTCATAATATGCAGTGCAGGTTGGGTGATTGGTATATCTGCACAGTATCAAACCATGATGCGAAACCACAAGAGGAGTATTTAGATGACATATTGGTTGAAGACAGTGGCAGGGGTTTTGGCATTGACTGCAGGATCTGTAAGTTGGGCCGAAGCAGCAGATTATGAAAATCTCAGCAACGATGAAATGGTGCAGATGCGCTCACAGGCCCGGGAGATGGCGCCTGAAGATCGTGAAGGTTATCGTGCAGAGATGCAGAACAGGGTGCAGTCAATGAGCAGTGATGAGCGGGCCCTGTACCGTGAGATGAATGAAACGGGCAGGCAAGGCGATGGTACCGGAAAGATGAACCGCTATGGCCAGGGCAACAGCAACGGCTCCGGCAATAAGAATCGCCACGGTCAGGGCGACAACCAGGCGTATGGAAGCGGCTACGGTTCACGCCAGGGTGGCGGTAATGGCGGTGGCAGGCGTAACCGATAAGGTGTTACTAGTGGCTCTTTGCCGGAAGAGTAATTAGCGGAGCTCCAGCCTTTTAAGCAGGCGGTAAAAATTGCTGCGGCTGATGCCAAGTTCGTGTCCCGCCGATGCAAGATTGCCGTGGTGTCTTTTCAGGCTGTCTTCGATGACTTCGCGCTGGAATTGGTCCGCTGCTTCCTTGAGTGAGACCTTGATCCGGGGTGTTGCATTTTTTGGTTTTACTGATTCCGCAGGCTGAATTGGGTGAGCCTGGTCCCTGAATACCTATGGCAATTGTGCGATCAGAAGTTTTTCCGTTCGTGCCAGCAAACGGGCAGCGCGTTCCTGGCTATTACCGTGAACTGGTGTAGCGCCACCGCCGGACGAAAAAAACCGGTAGGCAGCCAATACAACCGGTAGCGGGGCATGCTTGGCCGCCCAGCGGTCAGCTTCGCTTTCTTCTTCCTGGGCAGTGAGATCATTACGTTCATAGTGCCTGAGTTCAATGTGCCCGTATTCATGGTAGCGGTAAAACTCGCACAAGGCCCTGCCGGCTTGCCTGCACAGAATGGGGTTATACAGGATTACCGGGGCTTTACCCGGCTCGAAATGGACTGCAGCAATATCCGGTAAAGAGGGGTCAGCGATTTCTTCGATCTTGTGCATGGCCTGTACAGACATCACGGCGAAGAATCCTGCTGGAGTATAGAAGAGCAACCTGGATAACTTGGTAAACAAGGTCCCACCCGGATGTTTACACACTGTTAAATCCTGTGTCGGCCAGCTCGGCATTAACTGTACACACCTTTTGAAGAAATACCATAATTAATTTGACGTATTAGCTTTCCGATACTACTCAACTCCATGATTTGAAGTCCAAACGGGCTTATCTACTGCTATTCGATAAAGGTTATTGCGGATCTGTCCGAAAACCTAGTCAGATCTTGAGGCGGTATGAAACCGGCAAGCCCGTTATGGATAATCCATTCATCAAAAAGCAGTTGGATGCCAAGCTTGAAGCAGAGAGGGACATGATCGTGCTTTATGCAGAATCCTGTTTTCTCAGTATCCAGGTTTTGTCTGGCGATCTATCCGATCTGGGACGGTTGGAGCAATTTGATGAAGACCTGACCCAGGCAGAACATCGGCTGCACAGGATTGTCGCTGCGCTGCTTCGTCTTGGTGTATCCGGAAACAATATCTGCTGCCTGGATGAACAGGAACGACTGGATCTGTTTGAAGCGCATTTCGCTGACCCGGACACCTTGCCTTCATATTTCAAAGGCCTGTTCGGTCAGGAGGATTTGCGCGAAATACTGAGCGATCTCTCCGGCTCCCTGCAGGCGGAAGCGATCACGTAGCGACTCCTGACGGTGTCATAAAACAGTCGTCTTTGCGGATGATTTGTCGGAAGTCTGGCGCTACCCGGGATGCATGGATGCGAATATATCAAGTAAAAACAATATGATAAGATTTTCAGTGCATTCCTGGATAGTGGCACACTGTTTGCTGTAGCAGAGCCTAAACTCGCACTACAGGGAAAGATCATGTTGTTCTCGATAACTAACCGCGACAAGCGTGCCTTGAGTCGCCGCTCGTGCGCTTTTATCCGCATACACCACCTGACAGTATGTGGTCTGATTGCCTGGATCGGCTATCTGTTCACCATACGCGAATTGCTTTAATGTCTTGCTGCCAGGGCAGCGCCTGAATCAGTATATACGCCTTTTTTACAGCCGGCCGACGGGTTCCGCCCGGAAAAAGCAGCGGGCATTTGACCCAGCTCAATACCCGGCCCCTGTGACTTAAAGTAGGCTTAACGCTGTCGATTATATTTAACAGGCATTATCGTGAGCGAACGTAATTTCAGTATGCGCCTGAAAAGCACCTACGAGGGGAATACCAACGCGGTTGCCAGCCTTGAAGTCGAGCACAGGGTCGGGGGCGAGTGGCAGCCAATGGAACTGGGTATTACTTCGCCGGGTTTTGACATATTTGTTTACGCCGTGTTCACCTGTCAGCACATGTACTTCAGGGTCAACTGCGCGGAGCGCGGCCTGGTGCTGAACAGCAGTGAGGGAAGCATTGTCATCGGCGCCGACCGGGACTGGAACATGGAAACTCTTAAGGTGCATTTTTCCGGCCGACTCGGCAGCGGCCAGGCAAGCCCGGACGATATCGGCTATATTGTCTCGCGCATGAAACAGTGCCCGGTTTCACAAAATATCCGGGAAGTCCCTGATGCCGAATCAACCGTTATCCTGAACTGACCACCGGTTGAACCACTCAGGAAGGGCCCGTACATCGTCGGGCGACACAAAGTGTACTAGGCTTTAGTCAGGAACCCTGCTTCAAGGAGACAAGCAAAATGAACAATCCGAATACCTGCGATCTCATCCAGCACTCCTCCCTGGTCGGCGACCTGAGCGAGTCGCAGTGCGACGATCTGTCTTCCATTGCAACCCCCCGGTCCCTGAACGACAAAGAGGTTTTGATCGAACAGGGGCAAACCGATGAAAGCCTGCATATCGTCTCCAGCGGTGCACTGGCCGTGGAACGCACCACAGCCGGCGGTGATATCGTTACCTTGCATATCCTCAAGCAGGGTGATCTTGCCGGTGAAATGGGTTTCGTGGATGGCACCGAGCACACGGCGACCTTGCGCGCGATGGGGGCGACTGACGTCGTCAGTATCAGCCGCAAGGACCTGGAGTCACTGCTGCCCTCGAAACCGGAGGTGGTCTACGGACTGATGCGTGGCATTGTACGTACGGCACACCGCATCCTGCGCGAAATGAACCTGCAGTCGGTGGAGCTGCATAATTACATCACCAAGGTTCATGGCCGGTATTGAGCACCTGGTCGGGTTGTACGCACGTTTTCTTACGAGCAAAATTGCCGTAAATAATCTTCGTAGTTGTCGCGTTTGCGACGCAGCTGGTTGCTTTCCTTCAATGTATAGCCGCGACGCAATTTCGAGCGGACCGCTTTGAGCTGTGTGCGTTTGTTCCAGCAGGACGCGCTCTCTTTGACCGGCGTTTTTGTCCGGCTGGCCGGGTTGCGACGGCGTGTAGCGTCTTTTTTCCGGTAACTGTCAAGCAATGCCTTTTCACCCGGGCGCAACTGAGACCAGCCACTGCGTCGGTTGTCGAGCCGCATCGGCTCGCTGCCGCTGTGGCAGGGAATCTGTTGATAACTGATCTGTCCGTTGTTTAGTTCACAGCGATACACATTGACGCGCGCCAGGGACGAAGAAACGGGTACCGCTAGAATAACAGTGGTCACGGCGAGGCAGGTTAAGGCATGCATTGTTTCCTCCATGAAACAATATTCGGACTAGTGCTCTTTCCATGTGATAACTACGGGTATGAATACGCGAATAAAGTAGTAGTTGCAACGTTTTCCGATCGCTGCTATGGAATCCCTGAGGGAATGGTGGCCGGGGGCAGGCTGAACAGCACCTCCGGAACGGCAAGCTATTCCCGGTGGATGTGTTTACAACGAGTTTCCTTGCGCATAGCTGCGCAGCTGTCCGACATCTTTCAACAAGACGGAATGTTCGTTGATGTCGATCAGCCCGTCGCGGCTTAGTTTGGTCAGTGTGCGTGACAGCGTTTCCGGTGTCATGGAAAGTCGCGAGGCGATAACGTGTTTGGGGGTATTCAGCTTGACTTCAGAGGTGCCCAGATCTGTGCTTGGGACCTGGTCGAGCAGGTAGGTGATGAGCCGGAAGGTGGCATTATGCAGCGTCAGGCGGTCGATCTCTCCGATCAGCCAGTGCTGGCGGCGGCTCAGGTGCGCCATGATAGCGAAACAGGCGTCGGTAGACTGGCGCAGGATACCGGCGTAGGTAGCGGTGTCGAAACACAGCAGTTCGCTGGCACTCAGTGCCGCGGCAGTCACCGGGTAGACGCTGGCACGGGAAAACATAATGGCCTCGGCAAAGGTGTTTCCCGGTGAAATCACGTCAATGACTTTCTCCTGCCCCTCAGGAGAGATGCGCGCCAGTTTGACCTGACCTGACTGCAGCATGAAGATCTCGTTCGCCGGGCGCTGCTGTTCAAACAGCACCTGTCCCTCTTCAAGCGCGGCGGAGCGGGTGTGTTGCAGCAGGGTGTCGAGTTGCGCTGGCTCCAGGTTGCCGAACAATACGGATTTGAGCATGAGCTCGCGTGCAGTGCCGGTCGTTTTTCCATTGAGGGCGATGCGTTTAGGCATGGTGCCTCAAGTGTATTACCCCTACCGTCCGTGCTTCAATGGTTTAATTGGAAAAACGTGGTCGTCACGCTTCGTCAGCCGTCGACCAGGGTGTCGGTCTTCTTGTTGCGCTCTATCAGCGCGTAGGCGGAGTGGTTGTGGATGGATTCGAAATTCTCTGATTCCACAATATAGGCGCAGATACGTTCGTCCTTGTTCATGACGGCGGCGATGTCACGCACCATGTCTTCCACGAACTTGGGATTGTCGTAGGCGCGTTCAGTTACGTATTTCTCGTCCGGTCGTTTAAGCAGGCCGTACAGTTCGCTGGAGGCCTGGCTTTCCACCATCTCGATCAGTTCCTCGATCCAGACAAAGTCGCAGGTGGTGGCGGTGACGGTAACGTGCGAACGCTGGTTGTGTGCGCCGCGCTCGGAAATCTTCTTGGAACAGGGGCACAGGCTGGTAACCGGCACGACGACCTTGATCTTCATTTCCGGGGTGCCATCACGGATCTCGCCGATGAAGGAGACTTCATAGTCAAGCAGGCTCTGTACCTGGGAGATCGGTGCGGTCTTGTTGATGAAGTAGTGGAAGGTCATTTCGATATGACCGGCTTCCGCTTCCAGGCGCTCGGTCATTTCACCCAGCATTTCCCTGAACGATTGCACACTGATCTCGCGTTCGTGCAGGTTGAGGATCTCCACGAAACGCGACATGTGCGTGCCCTTGAAGTTGTGCGGCAGGTTCACATACATGTTGAAGCTTGCGATGGTGTGCTGTTCGCCCTCGCTGCGGTCCTTAACGCGCACCGGGTGACGGATATCCTTGATGCCTACCTTGTCGATGGCAATGTGTCGGGTATCGGGGCTGTTCTGCACGTCAGCGATGGAGTCGCTGATTGGCGTTGCCGCGTCCTGTTTGCTCATGTTGTTTCCTCGGTGTAACGCACGCAGGCGCGTTCAGTTTCCCACAGGGTGACGGCGTGCACCGCAATTCGTTCGTTATTCAATTTTGCCGAAAGCCTGTTGTAAAACCAGGCGGCGATGTTTTCTGCCGTTGGGTTGAGCTCGGCAAACTGCTCCAGTTCATTCAGGTAACGGTGGTCCAGCTGGCCGGCGAGATCCCGTGTGGCCTGTTTAATGACCTTGAAATCCACACCCATGCCAATATCATCAAGGCCGCCGGCATTCACTTCCACCTCGACTTTCCAGTTGTGACCGTGCATGCGTGCGCAGGCGCCCGGGTAGTCACGCAGGGTGTGCGCGGATGCGAAATCCGTGAGAATTTTCAAGGTGTAGCACCCGGCCACATTAATTCCTGACTGAAAAGGTCAAATATTAATCGACCGCCCGCAGGGTTGCAATTCTGCTGGCTAATTCCCGCTGAATACGCTGGTAAATACTTTCTGCGTCCAGGCCGCATTCGGCGAGCTGCTGTGCGCGGCTGGCGTGCTCTATAAACTGGTCAGGAATACCGAGTATGGCCAGCGGGACGGGGTTGCCATGCTGCGCCAGGAGCTCGGCAACGGCGCTGCCGGCGCCGCCGGCGATAGCACCATCCTCGATGCTGGCCAGCACCCGGTGAGTGGCGGCCAGCTCCAGAATGCAGGCCTCGTCCAGGGGTTTGATAAAGCGCATGTTAACCACTGTGGCATTGAGGCGTTGTGCGGCGACCAGCGCTTCGGCCAGCGGGCTGCCGAAGACCAGCAGGGCGACATCCTCGCCTGCACGGCAAATCTCGGCTTTGCCGAGCGGCAGTACGTCCAGGCCGGGCTCGATGGCCCTGCCGGGTCCTGTGCCGCGCGGATAGCGTACTGCAGCCGGGCCATCCAGGTGGAAACCGGTTGATAGCATCTGCCGGCACTCGTTTTCGTCGGCCGGCGCCATCAGTGTCATATTGGGGATACAGCGCAGGAAACTGGTGTCGTAGTTGCCCGAGTGGGTAGGGCCATCAGCGCCTACCAGGCCGGCGCGATCTATGGCAAACAGTACCGGCAGGTTTTGCAGGGCGACGTCGTGGATCAGCTGATCGTAGGCGCGTTGCAGGAAGGTGGAGTAAATGGCGACCACCGGTTTCAAGCCGTCGCAGGCCATGCCGGCGGCCAGGGTGACGCTGTGTTGCTCGGCGATGGCGACATCGTAATAGCGTTGCGGAAATCTTTCCGAGAATGCCACCAGGCCAGAGCCTTCGCGCATGGCGGGCGTGATGGCGATAAGTTTGTCATCCTGCTGCGCCATGTCACAGATCCAGTCGCTGAATACCTGGGTGTAGGTTTTGGCATTGCCGGGTGCTGACGTCCCCTGTCCGGTTTCCGGGTCGAACTTGCCGACCCCGTGAAACTTGCACGGATTCTGTTCAGCGGGCTGGTAACCCTTGCCCTTGCGGGTCACAACGTGCAGCAGTTGTGGTCCTTTCAAATGACGAACGTTGCCCAGGGTTTTGACCAGGGCGTCCATGTCGTGGCCGTCGATAGGACCGATGTAGTTGAAACCCAGTTCTTCGAACAGCGTACCGGGAATCACCATGCCTTTCATGTGTTCTTCGGCGCGCCGCGCCAGTTCCCACATCGAGGGCATTTTCTGCAGGACTTTCTTACTGCCTTCGCGCATGGTGGCGTACACACGCCCGGACAGGATTCGCGCCAGATAATTCGACAGGCCACCGACGTTGGGTGAAATCGACATGTCGTTGTCGTTCAGTATTACCAGCAGGTTGGCGTCCAGGGTGCCGGCGTGGTTCAGGGCCTCGAAGGCCTGCCCTGCGCTCATGGCGCCATCGCCGATAATAGCCACCACGCGGCGTTGGCTTGCATCGCCCGCAGCGGCGATGGCCATGCCCAGCGCGGCGCTGATCGAGGTGCTGGAATGACCGACACCGAAGCTGTCGTAGGGGCTTTCATCGCGCCTGGGGAAGCCGGCCAGACCATCTTTCAGGCGCAGGCTGTCCATTTGTTCGCGCCGGCCGGTAATAATCTTGTGCAGGTAGCTCTGGTGCCCGACATCCCATATCAGCCGGTCGTTCGGGGTATCGAAGACGTAGTGCAGGGCGATAGTCAGTTCAACAGCGCCGAGATTTGCCGCCAGGTGGCCGCCGGATTTGGATACCGACTCAATCAGGAAACGGCGCGCCTCGCTGGCCAGTGCCGTTAGCTCGATTTCATCCAGCGCGCGCAGGTCGGCCGGTGAATCAATGCGAGTCAGCAGGGGCAGATTGGCGGTGGATTCCATAACCGGATGTACAGCAAAGAGGCGCGAATTATCTGCGCTTAGCGCTCCGCTGGCAAGCAAAAACAGCAATTTGCCGGTTGTTTGGCGTGAGTTCTGGACAGTCTGGCAGACTATTCCAGCAGCCTGCTAGTTCGAACGGCCAACGATGTAGTTGGACAACCAGCGTAACGGGGCAGCACGCCCATCCAGGCAGGCCAGACTGTCGATAGCCGCCTGATGCAGCTCACGGGCGCGTTCACGGGCGCCGGACAGGCCCAGCAGAGACGGGTAAGTGGGTTTGTTCAGTGCCCTGTCGGCGCCGGCCTGTTTACCCAGTTGTTCGGTGTTGCCGGTGACATCCAGAATGTCGTCCCGGACCTGGAACGCAAGGCCGATATATTTGCCATAGTGGTCCAGGGCTTGCACCTGTTTTTCCGGCGCGCTTTCGGTACACAGGGTTCCCAGCAGTACCGATGCCCGTATCAGGGCACCGGTTTTATGGATGTGCATATCTTCCAGCTCGGCAATATCGAGCTGTTTGCCGACCGCCGTCAGGTCAAGGGACTGGCCACCGGCCATGCCGCGTGAACCGGATGCCAGTGCCAGTCGTTCAATCATGTGCAGACGCTGCTCGGTCGTAACCGTGCCCATAGGCTCGTGTGCCAGCAGGGCAAAGGCCAGCGTCTGCAGGGCGTCGCCTGCGAGAATCGCTTGGGCTTCGCCAAATGCTTTGTGACACGCCGGTTTGCCGCGTCGCAGGTCATCATCGTCCATGGCCGGCAAATCATCGTGGACCAGTGAATAGGCGTGCATGCACTCGACCGCGCAGGCGGCGACATCCAGCGCCTGGTCAGGTGCGCCCAGGGCGCGACCGGCCGCGTATACCAGCAACGGACGAATACGTTTGCCACCACCCAGCACGGCATAACGCATGGCCTTGTGCAGTTGGGTGGGGAGGGTGGATTCTGCCGGCAGAAACTGCTGCAGCGCCTTTTCCACGCGCTGCTGGCAATATTCCGCAAACTCGCCCGGTTCAGGGTGATTCAGTGTCACTGTCAAACGGCTCCAGCGTTTCCTGACCGCTTTTCTTCAGCAGGATCTGGACCTTTTGCTCTGCGTCTTTCAACGCCTGCTGGCAGGATCGCGTCAACTGGACACCGCGTTCGAATTGCTGCAGCGATTCGTCGAGGCTAAGGTCGCCCTGCTCCATTTTCTCCACCAGCGCTTCGAGTTCCGCCAGGGCGGTTTCAAAGTCGGGTTTTTTCGGACTGCGTTTGGGCACATCCACTCTCCGGTATTCGAGCCGGGTAAGTTACAATTGACTCCCGGGCAGGTCAAATACGAAGTGTATACTCCCCGTGGCAGGGATAGTGATTGACAGCCTGCGAGCACTGAGCTAGATTTCGAGCCCTGTTTAGACTAAGTCTAAATCATGGCAGCTGCTTTTTTACCCACCCGTTAGGAGGTCATAAAATATGGATCTGAAAGGAAGTAAAACCGAAGACAATCTGAAAGCCGCATTTGCCGGCGAATCCCAGGCCAACCGTCGCTACCTGTATTTTGCAGCCAAGGCCGACGTAGAGGGTTATAACGACGTGGCGGCGGTATTTCGTTCCACCGCGGAAGGTGAGACCGGTCACGCCCACGGCCACCTGGAGTATCTGGAAGCTGTTGGTGACCCGGCTACAGGTCTGCCGATTGGTGCTACCGCGGATAATCTGAAGGCTGCAATCGCCGGTGAAACCCACGAGTACACCGACATGTACCCGGGTATGGCCAAGGCTGCCCGCGAAGAGGATTTCGACGAAATCGCTGACTGGTTTGAGACCCTGGCCAAGGCCGAACGCTCACACGCCAACCGTTTCCAGAAAGCGCTGGACGTCCTGGACGACTAGTCTTCGATTTTTGCGGTTTGCGGAGAAAACTGTAGGAGCGGCCTCCCTGGCCGCGAAAGGTTGGTGCTCCGCCGACCCTGTTCGCGGCCAGGGAGGCCGCTCCTACAGCCTGGTACCCTGCCAGTTTGGTGCTGGCTTATTTATTAAACTTTGCTCTTCACGCTTGGCGTGGGGGGAAGCAATATCAGCAGGGAGAAGCCAATGCCCGCTCGCGAAGGCAGTCTGGAAGCACCAACCCGTCATCCACTGGACTGGAAAAATCCGGATTTCTACGATGAAGCCTCCCTGATGAACGAGCTGGAGCGGGTTTTCGATATCTGCCACGGTTGTCGTCGCTGTTTCAATCTGTGTAATGCGTTTCCGACCCTGTTTGATGCGATTGACGATTCGCCCACCATGGAACTGGATGGAGTTGATAAGCGCGTGTACTGGGAGGTGGTCGACCATTGCTACCTGTGCGACATGTGTTATATGACCAAGTGTCCGTATGTGCCGCCACACGAGTGGAACGTAGACTTCCCGCACCTCATGCTGCGCGCCAAGGCTGTAAGACATAGTCAGGGCAAGATACGAACGCGTGACCGTATCCTGAGCTCAACTGATACGGTTGGCAGGCTGGCCGGAATACCGGTGGTGTCTGCTGTTGTAAACACGGTCAATAAGACGCGCGCTGGCCGGCGCGTGGTTGAAGAACTGTTCGAAGTACACCCCGATGCACACCTTCCCGACTATCACAGCCGAACCCTGCGCCGCCGCCTGGACGGTTCGCGTAACAAAAACGCCACGGCGGGTTCTCAAGCCGGGCCAACGCAGGGCAAAGTGGCGTTGTTCACCACCTGTTACGGAAATTACAACGAACCGGAACTCGGGGAAGACCTGATCGCTGTCTTTGAGCACAATGACATCCCGGTACGCCTGGTGGATAGCGAGCGCTGTTGCGGTATGCCGAAACTGGAACTGGGTGATCTGGAGGCGGTAGCAAAGGCAAAAGAGTTCAACATTCCGCGCCTTGCCGCATTAGTGGACAGCGGCTGGGATATCGTTGCGCCGGTACCTTCCTGTGTGCTGATGTTCAAGCAGGAACTGCCGTTGATGTTCCCGGATGACGCGGATGTGGCTAAGGTGCGTGATGCAATCTATGACCCGTTTGAATATCTTGCCATCCGTCACCGGCACGAAAAGCTGAAAACAGATTTCAAAAACAGTCTCGGCGAAATCAGTTACCACGTGGCCTGTCATCTGCGCGTACAGAATATTGGTATGAAAACCCGTGACGTGTTGCAACTGGTACCGGATACCAGGGTGGAGGCGATTGAACGCTGTTCCGGGCATGACGGTACCTATGCAGTGAAAAAAGAATTTCACGCAGTGTCCATGAAAATCTGCAAGCCCGTTACCAGGAGGGTGCTGAAGTCTAACGCTGACCATTTTTGCAGCGACTGCCCGATGGCCGGGCACCAGATCGCGAACGGCCTGGACGATGGCCGGCAGCCCGAGCACCCGCTCAAACTGCTGCGTATGGCCTACGGCATCTGATATGGAGTTATATGCACATGGAAAAACTCTCGCGTTCTGATCTTTTCAGCCTGGAACAGTACTCTGAAGCCCGGCCGGAGTTCCGCGCCCAGGTGATGGCGCATAAAAAGAACCGGCGCGTTCCACTGGGAGAGATTGCAGCGCTGTACTTCGAAGACCGCCTGACCATGCACTACCAGGTTCAGGAAATGCTACGTGCAGAACGTATCTTTGAGGCTGAAGGCATCCAGGAAGAGCTGGATGCCTATAATCCACTGATTCCTGATGGCGGCAACCTGAAAGCGACTTTCATGATCGAAATACCGGATGAAGACGAGCGGCGCAAGGCGCTGGTCGAACTGAAAGGGATCGAGGACGACACCTGGGTGCGGGTCGACGGCTTCGAGCCGGTATTTGCTATTTCCGATGAAGACATGGAACGCGAAAACGAGGTGAAAACCTCGGCGGTGCATTTCATGCGCTTTCAGCTCACGCCCGATATGGTGGCTGCAGCCAGGACTGGCGCTGCATTGGGGATTGGTATCAGCCACAGGAACTATACACGGCAGCTTGAGCCGCTGCCCGTGAATATCCGCGATTCACTGGTTCGCGACCTGGAATAGATGTGTAGTTGCCCAGGTTCCGGAGACCCTGGTGCGGGAGAACTACAGCTTGAAATGAGCGACCAGTTGTTGCATGCCTGCCGCAAGGCGTGCCAGTTCGTCGCTGGCGCTGGCCGTTTGTGTGGCGCCATCGGCGGTTTTGCCGGCAACCTGGTGGATATTCGTCACGTTACGGTCTATCTCCTGGGCAACCGCGCTTTGTTCTTCAGCAGCTGTGGCAATCTGGGTGTTCATGTTGTTAATGACATCCACCGCCTTGGTGATGCGTTTCAGTGCATCGGCCGCCTGTTCCGCCTTGCCCACACTCTCGTTTGCCCAGTCGCGTCCCTTCAGCATGACTTCGACCGCGTCATGTGAACCACTTTGCAGCTGCTCGATCATTTTCTGTATTTCCTGGGTCGATTCCTGGGTGCGGTTCGCCAGCGAGCGCACCTCATCGGCGACCACGGCGAACCCGCGTCCCTGTTCACCGGCACGGGCAGCTTCTATGGCAGCGTTCAGTGCCAGCAGGTTGGTCTGTTCCGCGATACCGCGTATGACATCGAGTATGCTGCTGATACTTTCGCTGTCGCTTTCGAGTTGCTGAATCACTGTTGAGGCGTTATCCACCTCGCTGGCCAGCGATTTGATTGCATGCGTGGTTTCGGAAACCACCTGTTTGCCCTGTTGTGCTTCCTCATCCGCCCGGTTCGCTTCGTCCGCTGCGCTGGTCGCGTTTCTGGCTACTTCCTGTACGGTAGCGGTCATCTCGTTCATTGCTGTGGCGGCCAGCTCTGTTTCTGCCTGCTGTTGCTTGACGCCGCTGCTGGTTTCCGAAGTAATTACCGATAATTCCTCGGCGGCACTGGCCAGCTGGGTGGAAGTGCTGAAGATGTTGCTGACATCGCGGCGCATATTTTCAATAAGCTCTATCAATGCTTCACCCAGCGTGTGAAATTCTTTTAGTCCCTTGCTGTTTACCTGCACCGTTAAATCACCTTTTGCGCACTTGAGCAGGTTGTCAACCAGGCCGCGAACCGGCACAAACAGGTAACGGTTGAACAAAAGCAATGCAATGCCGAGGCCTATAATCGTCAAGACAGCATAGGAAGCAAGTACCATCCAGCCGGTACTGTTAACGTCTGTGTATAACTGCGTCAGGTCCTCGAGCAGCGAAATTAGCAATACCGGTGTTCCGTCTGTCGCACGGAGCTGGTAGTCGACCCGAATATGGCTTGCGCTGTTATCCCGCCATTGTTCACTGTGATAGCGGTTAGTGCCGTCCGGCAGCGATATGCTGAGTGGTGCGAGTATCATTTCCTCAACAGCGTTCAGGTTATGAGCCGGATCGACAACAACTTCCATGTAGCCCAGCAGACGCAAACCTCCCACCGGCACGAGTACCGAGTATGCGGGCCCCGCAGATGAGATCCACAGCGCGTTCTGTGTCTTCAGACGGTCCGGGCCGGAACGTTTCTTTGCCTGCTCAAGCAGCGCAGCTGTCATCCCGGTTTCTGCAGGTACATGTGTACCCGTGTTGCTCGCGGCGACCAGATTGAAATCAAGGTCGTAGGTTCGCAGCTGCAGTAGCTCGACCATGCCGGCGGTGACGAAGCGCTGACTGAATTGACCGTTCAGCAGTTCCTGTATGGTGGATTTTGCTTCCTGGCCGTCGGGATTACCTAACAGGCTCTGGAAAGCGGGACGGAATGCCTTGTCTTTCTGGGCTGAACGACCCAGGTCGACAGCCAGTTTTTCAAGATCGGACAGGGTCTGACGTGCCGATATCTCCAGTACGCGGGAAAGCGTCTTGGTCTGGGAAATAATCGCAGCATCCCTGTATTGGGGGATGGAAATCGCTGAAAGCAGCATCGTTGTGGCGCCCAGAAACAGCAGAATGCCGGTAGTTAATACCCTGATGGACAGCTTCTCAACACGCATCTTTTCATCCCTGTCAATATCTTCATCTGTGGTAACGGGAGGGGGCGGAATATGCGCCCCCTCCCGGCCGCTTTAAATTTACTTGGTTACCGGGTAACCCTTGTCCATCCATTCTTCCCACCCACCACGAAACCAGTAGATGTTGGTATAGCCCCAGTCGACTGCATTTTTTGCAGATTTGACGCTGCGCCCGCATTTCACACCGTTGCAGTAAAATATTACGGGTGTAGCTTTGCCGGGCAGGTGAGAGGCAAGGGACTGTTCCGTGGTATCTGTATCGGGAAGGCCAATGGAGCCTTCGATATAACCTTTCTCGCGGTCACTGTTCTTACGTGCGTCGATAATGACCATATCCGGCTTGCTGGATAACATTTCTATGACTTCCTCGGCAGAAACCTTGGTGGTGCCATCAATAGTTTCCGCAACATCGGGTTTTTCAGCCAGAGCCGGCGATACCAGTGTTACCAGCCAGGCGGTGAAAAAAAAACGTATTAGTTTGTGCAACATGATGTTTCTCCTGGAATGTGCGTTCGAATCCATAGCGTCCATGAAAACCATAGTAAAATTAATGTCTAATCAACCGTCCTGGCTGACGGGGTAAACGGCACAACGGTAATGATCTTTAACCAGAGAACCGGACACCGCATTCGGCCTTCCGGTAAGCGGGCGCGGTCAAAGTCAGGGCGTCATAAGCCTGATATTAGTGCTATATAATTTTTGTAAAACAATATGTTATGCAGTTTATGGTAGGTCTCAAGAGACATCCGGCATTTGCAATGCGCTTCCGGTGTCCCCATGTATTAGCAAGCGAAGGGCACCAATCGGTGTTCGGTAAAGAATCAAGGAGGCGTGAAATGTCTTTGGTACGTTATGAGCCGTGGAGTTTGTTGAATCAGTTACACGGTGAGGTTGACCGTGTGTTTAATACGCGTCTGGGCCGCTATGGAGAGGATAGCGACCAGCTGGTAAGCAGCAGCGACTGGGTGCCTGCCGTCGATATCAGGGAAGAGGACAGCCGCTACGTCATTCATGCGGATGTACCCGGCGTTGATCCGAAAGCTATCGAGATCAACATGGAAGATGGCGTATTGTCGATCAAGGGTGAACGTCATTCGGAAACCAGTGATGAACGTGAAGGCTACAAACGCGTAGAGCGCGTGCGCGGCAGTTTCTACCGTCGCTTCAGTATGCCGGATACGGCCAACGCAGAGGCGGTTACCGCCAAATCGAAAGATGGTGTTCTGGAGATCGTGATCCCGAAACAGGATAAGCTGCAGCCGAAACGTATTCAGGTTGAAAGCTGACGCTGGTCGGGGACAGAGTTCACGTCTGTCCCCGACGCCTTTAAGTCGCTACACTGTATGAAATAATCAGGGTGGTAGCGATGAGAAGCGCACATTTTATCCGGCTGTTCTGTTGCACCATCGGTTTAACAGTGCCCGGTGTTGTACCAGCAGAAGAGCCTATAAGCGATGGAGAACTGTACGGCGAAGAGTACACTCCAGGCTACGTTCTGCAGCCGGAAAGTGAAAAAATAAAAGAGGACGCTGTCATATTGCCATCCTGGCCATCTGAACAGAACCTGATCAGGGTTAACCTGTCGCTGGTGGATTTTCCGTATACTCTGCTGATCGACGAGAAGTCATTCTCTATCGGTAAAGACAGGATAATCCGCTACACTGCGATTTTACGGTCAGCCAATGGCGTGGATAACATGGCCTACGAAGGCATTTCGTGTAACGGCGATCAGGTTCAGCGCTATGCTTATGGCAGCCGCGGACAGTTCCGTCGGGTCCGTAAACCGGAATGGCGGTTTGTTCTCAACAAAGGCCAGGACCGCTACCGGCACGAATTGATCAAAAACTATTTCTGTCCGTTGCCCATGGGTGACCTCAAGCGTGAGCTGCTGGACAGGCTGAAGTCAGACACCCCTCCCGATAACCCTTGGTGATAGAACCCCGCGCGTGCTTTAGGTAGCATAGCGCGCTGATACCTTACTCTGAGTTCAACTCGCCATGGCCAGTAAATACGATGCGGCTTCGATCGAAGTGCTCAGCGGACTTGATCCGGTGCGCAAACGCCCCGGGATGTACACCGATACCACGCGTCCCAATCATCTCGCCCAGGAAGTGATCGACAATGGCGTCGATGAGGCTATTGCCGGCTATGCCAGCAAGATAGAAGTCACGGTATTCAAGGATGGATCCGTGCAGGTAAAGGATGACGGCCGGGGAATGCCGGTGGACGTTCACCCTGAAGAAGGGGTGTCCGGCGCAGAAGTGATCCTCACCCGGTTGCATGCCGGCGGCAAGTTCTCCGGTAAGAATTACCAGTTTGCAGGCGGCCTGCACGGTGTCGGTGTGTCGGTGGTAAATGCCCTGTCGAAGCAGCTCGAAGTCTGGGTGCGGCGCGGTGGCAAGGAATACAATCTCGCCTTCCGGAACGGCGAAAAAATCTCCGGTCTGGACGAGGTCGGCAAGGTCGGCAGGCAAAACACGGGCACTACCGTGCGGTTCTGGCCGGATCCTGTGTTTTTTGATTCGGCAAAAGTTTCGCTGGCGCGTCTGAAACACGTTCTGCGCGCCAAGGCGGTATTGTGTCCGGGCCTTGAGGTCCGACTGCTCGATGAGAAAAGCGGGGAAACGGAATCCTGGCACTATGAGGACGGCTTGCGCGATTACCTGGTCGATGCGCTGGGCGAGGTGACCTGTATTCCGGAAGAGCCGTTTGTAGGCAAGTTTGAAGGCAATTCGGAGGCCGCCGAGTGGGCGCTGGTGTGGTTGCCCGATAGCGGGGAACTGGTCACCGAAAGTTACGTGAACCTGATTCCGACTGCGCAGGGCGGTACCCATGTCAATGGTTTGCGCGGTGGGCTGACCGAAGCGATCCGGGAGTTCTGTGAGTTCCGCAGCCTGTTGCCACGTGGCATCAAGATTACCCCGGATGACGTCTGGGAGCGGTGTGCCTATATTCTGTCGGTCAAGCTCGCTGATCCCCAGTTCTCGGGCCAGACCAAGGAACGCCTTTCGTCGCGTGAGTGCGCGGCCTTTGTTTCCGGTGTGGTCAAGGATGCTTTCAGCCTGTGGCTGAACCAGCATACGGAAGCCGGTGAGCAGATCGCCGAGCTGGCGATCCAGAATGCCCAGAATCGTCAGCGTGCCGGGAAGAAAGTGGTGCGCAAGAAAGTGACCAGCGGGCCCGCCTTGCCGGGCAAGTTGGCTGACTGTGCCAGTAATGATTTGCAGCGCTCGGAGTTGTTCCTGGTGGAAGGGGATTCGGCCGGCGGTTCCGCAAAACAGGCGCGCGATCGCGAATATCAGGCCATCATGCCGTTGCGTGGCAAGATACTGAATACCTGGGAGGTCGATCCGGCCGAGGTGCTGGCGTCACAGACGGTGCACGATATAACCCTGGCGATTGGTGCTGATCCGGGTTCCGCCGACCTGAAGAAGCTCCGTTACGGCAAGATCTGCATTCTGGCCGATGCCGATTCCGATGGTGCACATATCGCCACCCTGCTGTGCGCGCTGTTCCTGCGCCATTTCCGGCCCCTGGTGGAAGCCGGGCACGTGTATGTTGCCATGCCGCCGCTGTATCGCATCGATGTCGGCAAGCAGGTGTTCTACGCGCTGGACGATGCTGAACAGAGAGGTATCCTGGATCGAATTGCTGCGGAAAAAATCAAAGGTAAGATCAACGTACAGCGCTTCAAGGGCCTGGGCGAAATGAATCCCATGCAACTGCGTGAAACAACTATTAATCCGGATACCCGCCGACTGGTCCAGTTAACGGTTCAGGCCGGTGATAACAGTCATAAAACTCTCGATCTGCTGCTCGCCAAAAACCGTTCCTCTGATCGCCGCAACTGGCTGGAGAAAAACGGCAACCTTGCCGATATATAGTCCAGGCAGTCGGCCACTATGCCGCTGCTGTATAACGTGCTGAAATTAATGCGGTAATTGCTCTACTCGGGGCAAGTGATCTGTAGCAGACACGGCAGGGGATTATGGGCGAAGTTGTAATCAAACATTTCAAGCGTTCTTCGGTCAAATCCAGCGACAAGGAACTGGTCATCGAGATCGTGGCGGAAAGTTCCGACACCGGACGCTTTCTGCAGCGTATGGAAGAATCACGCCTGACGCGGCCCTGCTTCCAGACCATCGACATGCGCGGCCGGGTGGCGGGTGAGTGCCGCCACTATGCCTTCAACGACCGGGTCCACTACCTGGACGATATTTCCTTCCAGATTTTTGAACAGGGATTAAGAGACAACAATGGTGTCTATACCGTCGGAACTTTCGAGGCCATTGTCGGTGGTGCCCATACTCTCCAGGCCAAAGAGACGGAGCGCATGGAGGCCGAACAGCGACGTAGCGAAATCGAGCAACGCCGCCTGGAACTGGCGCGTGCTGCGGCACGGGAGCGTGTCGGCGACGGGCAGGAAGAGGGTGCAAGTGAACGTGATCTGCCCGGCGCTCTGGTCGACAACCCTGAATTATTGCCGCTGGGCTATTTCCGCAAACGCGCGCATCCGCGAATGAAATATGCCTGTGCCGTGGTTCTGGAGCGCGGCAATATCAAGTCCACTGCCACCACCCGCGATATCTCGGTCTGTGGCACCCAGGTTCTGGTCAAGGGTCTCACCGCCTTGCGACCGGAACAGGAGGTGATGGTTTCCTGGCCGGGGTTGAAGGATGAAGCGGGTAAGGTGAACGTGACCCGTATTCCATACCGGGTTGTTACCAGTGAAGAGCGCGACACCGAGACTCTCCTGTGTCTGCGTCGACCGGATCTTAAGGCGCCGGCTGGTTTTACCGGCCTTATGGAAGAGCTTGTCGAGCGCTACCAGAACAGATACAAACTGGACGTTGATGACGAATACCAGTCCATCCTGAGTTGGTATTACGAGCGCTGTTACGCGCAAAGCACAAGCCAGATTCCTTTTTTCGTCGAGCAGGATAAAGAGGGTCTGTGCGCGCAGGCAGTTGCAATGAGTGAAGGTAACTCGCACCTGGCGCGATTTTTCTGTACCGACGAGGATAATTACAATTTTACTCCGCTGTGTCTGCCCCGGCGTCTGCAGCATCTGGAGCAGAACCAGTCGTTCATTATGGCGATGTTCCGCCGGCGTGGCGATCAGGATCAGTGTATGCGCATACACTCTGCGGCTGACTTCGAATATACCTCACCCGGAGCTTTTCAGGATATGTTGCGCTATACGATGGAACAGTCGGAACACTGTATCGTCAAGGTGCATGTGGGCCAGGTTCCGGCAGTTGCTGTTGCGGCCACCAAGGTGGATGAAGTCTCCCAGCGCCTGCAGTATAAGTCCGAGGCACAGATGGGCGAGTTGCGGGAGCGTCTGGAAAAGCTGCGCTATGTGGGATATATCGTTGACGTCACGCAGGACTTCCAGCTATTGAAGGGTGATTCGGGTGCACGAAGCACCAGTCTGGTGGCCTGGGTGGGTACGGAATGCCGTAGTCTCGAAGACGGCGCGGTCAAGGAAAAAGCGCCGCTCTCTGCTGAACAGTTGCGACCCGAGCTGATACGTTTCGGTTACGTAGAGCGGCGCCGGGAGGACCGCTACCTGGCAGAAACAAATATTGATGTGCGCATTGGCAACAGGGCCTTTGAGGGTACTTCAAAAGATATTTCCACGCGTGGTATGCGTATCCAGTTACAGGAATGCGTGGATGTCAAGCAGGGCGCGACCGTTAAGATCGGTCTTGTGTCGCTGCAGCAGAAGAAATCTGCAACCAACCTGATGGATATTCCCTATCGCGTGGTTCATGCTCTTGGCGGGGACGAGGGCACGGTGCTGATGCTGGAGCGCATTCTGGGCGGCAAGCGGGAAGGGCTCAAGGAATTCTTTGTCGAACTGATTACCAAGAACCAGCACAAGCTCGGCGTCGATATCGGCGATATCTGGGGTGCAACTGCATCACGGGTCTACGAGGCGTTGTTGGCAGCCAATACGCCGGCCATCCCGTTTTTCCTGGCGCGCAATACCGAAGGCGGCGCCCACCTTCAGTTCGTGGGTGTACCTGAGGTGGAAAGTCCGCTGGTCAACTATTTCTCCGACGCCAACGGCGTGGATTTCCGCTGTCTGAACGAACGCCGTGTTGTTTCAGCGCTGTATGACGCCGTACAGATACTGCTGCGGCAGAGCAGGAACGCCAGCGACAACCCCACACCGTTTGAACTCGAGATGTACTTGTACAAGGAACTCGATGAGTTGACAGGAGAATTCTTTATTCATGCTGCGACCGAACTGGATTTTGCTACGGATGCCCGGCGTGAGGCTTTTCTGATGAAGCTGACCGAATATGCTGACTGGCGTTGTATCAAGATTGTGTCGGCGTTCACCCAGCCGCTGGATGAAAAGGCGCTGGACAAAATGATCGACTCGGTGCGCTCCCAGTCAAAACACCGTGCTATCAAGCTGTCCGATCTTGCGCATTCGCTGGTGGGGTACGGCGAAATGATCGATATTACCGACGAATGGGCATCACTGCGTGCTGTCGGTAGCGCCGGCTAAGCGCTGTCCGGGCCTGTCGAAAAGAAACTTCACTCCGATTCCTGCGGCCAGTTACAATAGCCCCCGTTTTGTCACAGACACGGAACGGGCATGGCCAGCGATACCACCCTTGAAAATATAGAAACACTTCCACTCCACACCTTTACCGAAAAAGCGTATCTGGACTATTCCATGTACGTGATACTCGATCGTGCCCTGCCGCACATCGGCGACGGGCTGAAGCCGGTGCAAAGGCGCATTGTTTACGCCATGTCCGAACTGGGCCTGTCGGCACGTGCAAAATTCAAAAAATCCGCGCGTACCATAGGTGATGTGCTGGGCAAGTTTCATCCGCACGGTGATTCGGCCTGTTACGAGGCTATGGTGCACATGGCACAGGGCTTCGCGTTTCGCTACCCGCTGGTCGACGGGCAGGGTAACTGGGGGTCTGCGGACGATCCCAAATCATTTGCCGCTATGCGCTACACCGAAGCACGCCTGACGCCATTTGCAGATGTGCTGTTGGCCGAGTTGGGCCAGGGTACCGTTGACTGGGCGCCCAATTTTGACGGGACGCTGCAGGAACCGCTGTTGTTGCCGGCACGCCTGCCGGTTGTGCTGCTCAACGGTGCGACCGGTATTGCGGTGGGTATGGCGACGGACATTCCCCCGCACAATCTGAATGAAGTATCGAGCGCAGCCATTCACCTGCTGGACCACCCAAAGGCGACAGTCGATGAACTGTGTGAACACATACAGGGTCCGGATTACCCAACCGGCGGGGAGATCATCACGCCGCGCGAAGACCTGGTGAATGCATACAGGACAGGGAGCGGCAGTGTGCGTATCCGGGCCTGCTACGAGCTGGAGAGCGATGACATTGTGGTGACAGAGCTGCCCTACCAGGTCTCCGGTAACAGGATACTGGAACAGATCGCCGGGCAGATGGCGGCCAAAAAGCTGCCTATGGTGGCTGATCTGCGCGACGAGTCCGATCATGAAAACCCGACCCGCCTGGTGATTGTACCACGCTCCAGCCGTGTCGAAGTGGACGCGTTGATGTCGCACCTGTTTGCAACCACAGACCTGGAACGCAGCTACCGCGTTAATATCAATATCATCGGTCTGAATGGCCGCCCGGCAGTCAAGGATCTGCGTACCCTGCTAAAGGAATGGCTGGAGTACCGCACGGGCACGGTTACCCGTCGTTTGCAGCACCGTCTGGAAAAAGTACTGGACCGTTTGCATATCCTTGATGGTCTGCTGGTGGCCTACCTGAATATCGACGAAGTGATCGCCATTATTCGCAGCGAGGATGAGCCGCGGCCGGTGTTGATGAAACGTTTCAGGATCAGCGAACAGCAGGCCGACGCCATTCTGGATCTGAAACTTAGGCACCTGGCCCGGCTGGAGGAAATGAAAATCCGTGGCGAGCAGGGAGAGCTCGGCGAAGAACGTGACGCGCTGGAAAAAATACTGTCTTCCAGACAGCGTCTGCGTACGCTGGTCAAGAAAGAGATTCAGGCTGATACAGAAGCCTATGGTGATGAACGGCGCTCGCGACTGGTTAAACGCACGGCGGCCCAGGCTATGGATGAGACCGCCCTGATTTCCAGTGAGCCGGTGACTGTTGTGGTGTCCGAGAAAGGCTGGGTACGTGCAGCAAAAGGGCACGATATTGATCCGGAAAGCCTCAGCTACAAATCGGGCGACCGATTTATGGCGTCAGCGCACGGACGTACCAATCAGCAGGTAGTATTCCTGGACTCCACCGGACGCGCCTATACGCTGGCGGCGCACAGTCTGCCGTCAGCGCGTGGTCAGGGTGAACCGCTGACGGGACGCTTCAATCCACCGGAGGGAGCACATTTTGTCGGTGTGCTGGCGGGTGACCCGGACAGCCTGTACCTGCTGACTACCAGTGCAGGGTACGGTTTCATCGCGCGGCTCGGCGATCTGGTGGCGCGGACCAGGTCGGGCAAGTCGGTGTTGTCGGTACCGAAAAGAGCGCAGGTTTTGCTGCCGGCACCGCTACAGGATGTGGATACCGACCGGGTCGCGGCTGTGGATCTGCAGGGGCACATGCTGGTGATTCCCGCCGCTGACATTCCGCGTCTTAATCGTGGCAAGGGCATCAAGATTCAGGGCGTTAATACCAAAAAGCTGGCCAGTGGTGAGGAAGCCATGGTGGGCATCGCCAGTATTGCAGCAGACGCCTGCCTGGTGCTGCACGCCGGTAAGCGGCACCTGAAACTGAAGGTCGCCGACCTCGAGTTGTATAGCGGCGATCGTGGCCGCAAGGGCAAAAAATTACCGCGTGGTTTGCAGCGAGTGGAGTGGATGAGCAGTGAATGATAGGCCGTGCACAGGCGTCGGGGCGCGGGTAGAATACGCGGCTGTTGAGTTTCAGCCAGGATAGAAGCCATGCCTTTGATTCGCCCTTTTGCCGGTTTGCGCCCGGTGCCCGAACGCGCCGGAGAAGTGCTTGCGCCACCCTATGATGTTTTGAACAGCGCTGAGGCGCGGCAGCGAGCGGCGGGCTGTCCGTTGAGTTTTCTGCATATTTCCAAAGCGGAGATCGATTTGCCGGAGGATACCGATCCCTATGACGCCTCGGTCTATGCCAGGGCGGCGGAGAATCTTCGCGGGATGATCGCGGACGGGGTGCTGAAAAGGGACGAACAGCCATGTTACTACGTGTACCGCATTACCATGGGTGACCATGTTCAAACAGGTCTGGTGGCCGTGGCCTCGGTTGCCGACTATGACATTAACCGGGTCCGCAAGCACGAATTTACACGCCCGGCCAAGGAGGATGACCGGGTACGCCAGATAGAGGCGCTCAACGCCCAGACCGGGCCGGTGTTACTGGCTTACCGCTCACAGGCAGAGATCGATAGACTCATTGAATCCGTGACTTCGGCTCCAGCGGAATATGACCTCAAGGCGGATGATGGTATCCGGCACACGTTCTGGGTTGTCACGGATCAGTCAATTATCGACCGGCTGAGTGCCGGGTTCGATAGTATGGATGCCATCTATATTGCAGATGGCCATCACCGCTCGGCGGCGGGATCTCGTGTAGCTGCCACAAAGAAGGGTGGTCCGGATGCTGCGAGCAGCTATTTCCTGTCAGTGATTTTCCCACATAAGCAGATGAAGATTCTCGACTACAACAGGGTGGTTAAGGACCTGAACGGTTTGTCCAAAGATGAGCTGCTGGACAGGTTGGTTGCGGCATTTGATGTCAACCAGGAGGACAGCGCAGTTTCACCTTCGAAGCCGGGTGAGTTCGGTATGTACCTTAACGGATACTGGTACCGGCTGACGATCCATGCTGATCGCGTGCCACAGGATCCCGTAGCGCGGCTGGATGTAAGTTTGCTGGCCAGCAACCTGCTGGAACCGCTGCTGGATATCAGTGATCCACGCACCGATCCGCGTATCGATTTTGTCGGTGGTATTCGCGGTTTGGGGGAACTCGAAAAGCGTGTTGACAGCGGCGACATGGCGGTGGCTTTTTCCATGTTCCCTACCAGTATGGAAGACCTGATGGCGGTTGCGGATGCCAACCAGGTCATGCCGCCCAAGTCCACCTGGTTTGAACCCAAGCTGGCGGATGGCCTGGTGTCACACGTACTGGACTAGCAGAATTTTTCGGCAGTTGGCTAGGCGATTTCGCTCGAGAAGTCGTAATCGAGTGCTTCGCTGGGTTCCTGCAGGAAGTTGCCCTGGATAAAATGGATACCGCTCTGCCAGAGTACAGCCAGGCTGTGGGCGTCCTCAACATATTCGGCGATGCACTGTTTGTTCATCGATTTGGCGGTTTCAAGAATTGATTTGACCATGGCCTGGTTGTCGGTATCGCTGGCCAGGTTATGGATGAAAGACCCATCGATTTTCAGGAAGTCGACCGGCAGGTGTTTGAGTAACTGGGACGAGTTGGGGCTGGCGCCAAAATGTTCCAGCGCAGTCCTGCAATGCAGTTTCTGTAATGTCTTGACGAAACGCTTGGCGTGCTTTAGCTGTTGTCCCGCGTGTTGCTCGGCAATCTCGAACACTAGCGCATCGCCAGGCAGGCGGGCTGCTTTCATATAGTTTTGAATAAAGCCGGGCAGTTCTTCGTTCTGCAATGTTGTCGCTGTAATCTTGATGAAAAATCGTGTTTCCACGCCCTGCGAGCGGTGTTCCGCAAGTTTCTTCACTGCGTTACGGATAACCCACTGGTCGATCTCAGCGATCTGGCCTGTTTGTTCGGCTAGTGGCAGGAACTGGCTGGGGAGTATATGCTCGCCTTCCTCGTTCAGCATGCGCAGCAGTACTTCGTAGTTTTCACCGCTGTCGCCTTGCAGGCTGACGATGGGTTGATACAGCAGCTGGAACTGACCTTCCTCCAGGGCTGTCTTGATGAGCGCGCGCATCTGCTGGTCGCGATCCTTGCCGATTTTCTCGTCTACGACCGGGTTATGCAGGTGCGTCTTGTTACCCCCGGACGAACGCGCCACTTCACAGGCCAGGTCGGCACGCGAAATGACTTCGTGCGCGGAGGGCGTGCTCTCTGCAACGATACTCATGCCAACGCTACACGTAGTGGTGACTGACCGGCCTTCCACATCGGCAATATGATCTTCAACCGCCTGGCGGATTTCCTCACCCAGAGCCTGAATGGACTCCGCGTCACAGTCCCTGCGCAATATGCTGAATGAGTGATCACCAAAACGCGCAGCTATATCCTGTTCGCCGGTGTGTTTGCGTAACAGATCGGCGATATCGTTGATCACCATATCTGCAGCACCGATACCAATGGTGTCCTTGATGTCCTTGAAGTTATCCATCAGCATATAGATGACTGCCGCACTGGCTGAGCCGCTCAGTGCATCGCTTACCGCCAGTTCCAGTTCTTCAATGAAGTGTTGACGGTTGAACAGGCCGGTCAGCACATCCTGTTTACTGAGGTATTTAAGTTTCTGTTCGAGTTCTGCGCTGTTGGCGGCTTGACTGCGAATGATGATCTGGGTGCAGGGTTCGCCGTCGATGCTGGCACTGGTGAATTCCATTTCCGCATTAAAAGTCTTGCCGTCCGGCAGCAGGCCATGGGTTTCCAGCGTGCCTTCCTGTTTGTCGTTTTTGCTGTAGTTGCGAAGGAAATCCTTGAACTCAGTGTGATCTTCCGGTGCCACCATATCCATAATAGGCGTGCCTTCGATTTCGTCCAGGCTGTCGAAGCCGAACATCTCGAGGTAGGAACTGTTGGCGAAAATGTGCATGCCTTCGTGTACGTAGGCGATGGCGTCGCGTGAGCTTTCCATCAGCATGCGTGCGCGTTTTTCACTTTCGTGGAATTTTGCTTCGTAATCGTTTGCGCTCTGGCAGGTCCTGGCCTGCGACAGCTCACGTTTGACGGCCAGTTGCAAGTGTTCCGGCATGTCGTAGGAACACAGGTCGGAGGCACCCTGGCGCATGGCGTCAACGATGCTGGCTTCGTCGCCGGACTCACCGATGGCGATGAGTGACACGTTGATCTGGTGTTCTTGCAGCAGTTCGGCGACAGCTGTGAGGGGCGCGCTTTCCAGGCCGGTGGCGCACAGAATCAGGTCGGGGATCTGTTTGTCCAGTGCTGCGCTGACATCTTCCAGGTCTTCGGCGTATGCAAGGCGCGAGGCTTGACCGGCGTTGCGTAAAATGTTGGCCAGGGCCTCGGCGTCGTTGCGGGATTCCTCGATAATGAGCAGACGCAACGTGTAATCCTTGTCCATGTGCTTGTTGATCTCCTAAAAAGGTTCCTCGCGCCATAAAATACCGCTACTGCGCCTACCCTGTGTCGGCCCGGAAGGTGATTTCTTTACCTGTCAGAGCGGCTGAGGCATTTAGTCATGGTGTGCTGTAACTGCTTTTCCACGCTGGGATTTCCTGCTAGCATTCACTACAACACTCAAGCGGGGACGGGGTATGCAGCCAATCAAGGTACGGGCCGAAACAGCGGATGATTTTCGCGCCATCGATGTCGTCAATCTGAGCGCCTTCGAAGGTGAGGGAGAAGCGCAGCTGGTGGGCGAATTGCGTAAAACCAACGGATTTATCCCGGATTTGTCACTGGTTGCGGAGTTAAATGGCCGCATTGTCGGGCATGTGGTGTTATCCAAAGTACAGTTACATTCGTCCGGGAGCGATACAGATATACTGGCGCTCGGACCCATGTCAGTTGTTCCGTCCCAGTCGCATCGCGGTATCGGTTCAGAGCTGATCGAGGCAGCCGTAGCGCGTGCCAGGCCACTTTGTTATAAAGCCATCGTGGTGGCCGGGCACCCCGATTACTATCTTCGTTTCGGTTTTAAACCGGCGAAAGAGTGGGGTGTTAGTGTCAACCTGTCGATTCCTGATGATGCACTGACCGCTATGGAACTGGTAGAGGGCGCCCTGTCCGGTGGCGGTGAGGTTGAGTACCCGGATCTGTTTAAGGCCTTGTTCTGAAAAAACCGGTTCAGAGCAATTCCCAGACGTCGTCAAAATCGGTCGATCTGGGTGCCTTGGCCGGTTTTTTCACCTGTGGCTGGCTGATTTCACCCAGGGACGTGAACTGGAACTGGGCAAAACTGCCGGTATTTTCAACCAGCTTGGTCAGTCTGACCCGCACATCCCTGCCATGACAATTGGCGATGGCCGTATCTCCCGGCTTGAAAGGCGGGGAGGGCAGTAACAGGGTTGCCTGTTGCTGCAGCGAGGCGATTTCCGGTAACAACAGGCCGCGCGTGTAGTTCTCGTTTCTGCCGCGGCCCTTTTTATCGCGCCGCGCTGCAATACCAACAGCGCCAGGCGACAGCATCTGTACACCCAGGTCAAGGCCTCGCTTGTCGTTATATTTCAGCCAGCGGATGACACCCAGGCGCCAGTGAAAAGTGTCAGGATCGCTTTCCTCACGAATGCCGAGCAGTTCACCCACCTGGGCACGGGTCATTTCCGGATTGTCCCACAACAGGCAGTAGCCACCGGCGCTGACATTTACCATTTTCCAGCTCTGGGCGCAGTGACTGGTATCGATTTTCATACCGGCGGCCGAACGGGCAACAGCCTCTTCCACGCTGGATGGCGGCGATACGCCCTCAAGCCGGTAGTCCATTTCCCACACGTCCGGCTGCTTGCCTTCGCGCTCGCGGGTTGCCTTTGCGTCAAAACGGGCGTGCTGCTCCGATAGCGGCTTGGCGCGTCGGTCAGTACCGAGTTCGTTGTGACAGTCGGGCGCAACCGATGCATCGTTGAATGCGACTTCACCACTCACAAAATAGTGTATGGAGCTCAGGCCCATGGCGACCACTACCCGGGATTGATCCTTGACGCGAGAAAAACGCCGCTTGGGCATCACGCCCCAGGCCAGCATCAGGCGCCGCAGGGTGCTGTTCTTGACTTGATGGCGATGTTGTACGGGGCCTGTATCGCCCTTTTCCGCCAGTTCCTTGCGCAACCGTTCAGCCAGTTTCCGGGTTGTCAGGACACGAAGAGTACGACAATTTTCCCTGGCATCACGCAGCACCAGGTAACTCGGTGGTTGATCGGAATCCAGGTTGGTCGCGAATAGTGCTTCCGTGAACTCTCCAACCTCCTGCAGGGTGGCGTACGGTGCCCATTCTTCCAGCGCCTTATAGATATCTTCAGCTTCGCTGTGGCGCAGGCGATAGGGGCAGGCAAGCGCCAGTAACAGTATCTGTTTGTAGGCATCCGCAATAGTGGAAGAATTTTTCTCAGGCGCCTGCTCTTCGCTTACCCGGGTTTTATGCAAACGGTTATTTTCCGCGTAGCGGTACAGCGAATGTACTTCCAGCCAGACAGAGTCCGGATAGGGCTCGTAGACCTGGTAGGCTTTGAGCAGCACCGCGCTTAGCTGCTTGATGGCGCGGTGTATGGCGATAACCAGGAGTTTCTTGTCCTTGCGTCCGATTCCGGCAATCTGTTCCATGACCAGCACCTTGTAACCGGTAGCAAGCGCATGTGAAATTTCGCGAGACAAATTTGCAATCTTGAGGCTGCCGGGGGACGGTGGAAGTGGTTGGCCGACGAAATGTTTTTTCATCCGTTCGGTTACATAGCGTACCGGTCTGTATAACAACTCCAGAGTTTTAAAGCGTTGCTGGGCAGCGATGTCCTGGTGATTCAGGTCGGTCAGTGCTTCAAACAACAGCCGGGTGGTTTCGCCGATGTTGGCCATCGGCAAGGCGTCGATCCATTTCTTGACGCTGGCAGGGTTGCTGTCGAAAGACCCGCTTTTCGGTGCTGTTCGGTTGGGTACAGAAAGTTGCATGGGTATTTTGTCCGCTGGCTGTTGTTGGCATTGGCAGGTCGGACTATGACTGCTGCTCAGTCGTCACTGCTTCCCGATGGGGCTATCGTCCCGCAGGGGTAAAACTGAATGGATGCGGGGAAGCGGCTATTATCCCTGACCAGTGATGCCGTCTGCGAAAGCCGGGAGCAGGTCCTGGAAGCCAAGCATATATTATTCTAAGTTATTGTTAATAAAAATTAAACTGGAGTCTTCGACGGGTGTCCCGGCTGTTCTCGAACCAGCTGTGGGACAAGGTAACCCGGCAAAGAACTGCGTATTTCCTCCATCAGGGCGCGGGCTTTCCGGTCGTCAACCTGAAAATGTGCAGCGCCCAGAACCGCGTCGAGCTGATGCAGGTAGTAGGGAAGCACATGGGCAGCAAACAGTTTTTCACTCAAATCGACAAGTGTTGCAGCCCTGTCGTTCACACCACGCAGCAACACTGACTGATTCAGCAAAGTGATGCCTGCCGCGTGCAGTTGCTGCATGGCTGCGGAAACACGGGTATCGATTTCGTTAGCGTGGTTGCTGTGAATGACCAGCACAATCTGCAGGCGCGTTGTTGTCATCCATGCCAGCAGTTCCGGATTAATGCGCTCCGGCAGAACCACTGGAACCCGGCTGTGAATACGCAGACGTTGCAACTGTGGAACCGCTTCGAGTTCGGTCACCAGCTCGGCCAGACGCCGGTCTGACAGGGTCAGGGGGTCGCCGCCGCTGAGAATGACTTCGTTAACGCCCGCCTGCCGGTGCAGGTAGTCCAGCGTCTGCCGGTATTCACGAGTGGGGTTAGCGTCGCTGTAGGGATAATGACGGCGGAAGCAGTAGCGGCAATGCACGGCGCAGGCACCGGTCATGGTCAGCAGTACCCGCTTCCGGTACTTGTGCAGCACGCCCGGTGCGGGCATTGCATCCAGTTCGGCGAGTGGGTCGCTGCTATATCCCGGCGCGACAACGAGTTCATCTCCCAGCGGCAGGACCTGCCGCAGCAGCGGGTCGTCGGGATCCCCCGGGCGCATGCGCGCCACGAAACCACGCGGTACCCGCAGCCTGAAAGCGGAGCAGGCCTGCAAGGCGGCGGGTAACAGGCTGACCGGTAAACGCAATTCTTGCAGTAGCTCCTCGGGGTCGGTAATTGCCTGGCCCAGCAGGGTCTGCCAACCCTGCGACTGTTGTAGCTGAATGCTTCGGGTTATCATACGCGTCCTGATTTTTCCGGATTGCAACACAAAGGATGCTCAATGGCGACCTATAGCACAAACGAATTCAAGGGCGGGTTGAAAATAATGCTGGACGGCGACCCCTGTTCCATTATTGAAAACGAGTTCGTCAAACCAGGCAAGGGCCAGGCCTTCAATCGCGTCAAGATCCGCAACCTGAAAAACGGGCGCGTGATCGAGCGGACTTTCAAATCGGGAGAATCCGTTGAAGCTGCCGACGTCATGGAAATCGAGTTGCAATACCTCTACACAGACGGGGAATTCTGGTATTTCATGGATCCGAAAAGCTATGAACAGGTGCCCGCAGATGCCACAGCGGTTGCCGACGCTATCAAGTGGCTGAAAGAACAGGATACCTGTGTAGTGACCTTGTGGAACGGCGCGCCGATCGGCGTAACCACACCCAACTTTGTGATGTTGAAAGTCACCGAAACCGACCCGGGTGTACGTGGAGACACTTCCGGTGGCGGCGGCAAGCCGGCTACGCTGGAAACCGGCGCAGTGGTGCGTGTGCCGCTGTTTATCGATATCGATGAGGTTATCAAGGTCGATACCCGAACCGGCGAATACGTCGGCCGTGCCAAAGACTGACGGTATTGGTGACGACCTCTGGCGGCCCTGCGCCAGACTGGAGATCCTGACCATACGCGCCACCCTGCTGGCGCGTATCCGTTCTTTTTTTATGCAGCAAGGCGTGCTGGAAGTCGATACCCCGCTGCTGTCCCGGTTTGGCGGCACCGATCCGGCCATCGAGTCATTCCACACCAGTTACAAAGGGCCTGGCAGCGCCGGCGGCTTAGCACTGTACCTGCATACGTCACCGGAATTCTTCATGAAGCGTCTGCTGGCAGCAGGCAGCGGGCCGATCTACCAGCTGGCACACGTTTTCCGTAATGCAGAACTGGGTAACAGGCACAATCCGGAGTTCATGATGCTGGAGTGGTACCGGCCGGGAATGGATCACCAGGCTTTGATGAGCGAGGCAGACGCCTTGCTCTCGTTTGTACTGGAAGATTTCATGGATTACCAGTCGGCAAAGCGACTAACGTACCGGCAGTGGTTTCGTGACGGAACCGGACTCGATCCCTGGGTGGACAAGGTGGCTGCGTTCCGACAGTTTGCCGAACAGCAGCTGGACTCGGTACCAGAGAGTATGGGTGACCAGGCACTGGACCCCTGGCTCGACCTGCTGGTAACGCACTGGCTGGAACCGGGGCTCGGTGACCAGCCCGTGTTTGTGTACGATTACCCGGTGAGCCAGGCCTCGCTGGCCAGGATTCGGCAAGGGGAAGTTCCAGTTGCAGAGCGCTTCGAGCTGTATATCAAGGGGATTGAACTGGCCAACGGGTTTCACGAACTGGTGGATGCAGGGCAACAGCAGCAACGCTTTGAACATGAGAACAGGGTTCGTGAACGGACAGGAAAACCGGCGGTCCCGATCGACCGGCACCTGTTGGCAGCGTTGCAGTCCGGTGTGCCTGACTGTGCCGGCGTGGCTATTGGTTTTGACCGCCTGGTAATGGTGGCCGCCGGACTGCCGGATATTGCTTCAGCCATGCCCTTCCCATTCAGTAAGGTGTAACCCTGCAAAGCACAATGAAACAGCCCAGAGTCGTACTGATAAATACCAGTCACCCCGGCAATGTCGGGGCTACAGCACGCGCCATGAAAAACATGGGCCTGACTAGGCTATGCCTGGTTGAGCCCAAACAGTATCCCAGTGCAGAAGCAACCGCGCGTGCCTCAGGCGCCGATGACCTGCTGGCCGGTGCCAGGTGCTTTGCAACGCTGGATGAAGCAATTGCGGATTGTGCGCTGGTCATTGGCGCGAGTGCCCGCAGCCGCACGTTACCTGTACCCATGCTGGACCCGCACAGCTGTGCAGAGTTGGTCCACCGGCAGCTCGATGTGGAACGCGTTGCTATCCTGTTTGGCCGCGAACGTAGCGGGCTGACCAACAGCGAGCTGGACCGCTGCCATCAACTGGTACAGATTCCCACTAATCCTGACTATCCATCGCTGAATATCGCAGCAGCCGTACAGGTCATTGCCTACGAACTCAGAATTGCAGCCGGAGCTGTCGAAAAACCGCACCAGCCAGAGGTTGATTACGCCAGCATGACTCAGATGGAGCAGTTCTATACCCACCTGGAACAAACACTTGTTGAACTTGAATTTCTCGATCCGGACAATCCCAGGCAGTTATTGAGGCGTTTACGTCGCTTGTTCAATCGAGCCCGGCCGGATCAAAACGAAATAAACATCCTGCGTGGTATTCTCACGGCGGCGAACAGGAAGACGCGCTGAGTTTGCGCCAGTCCGTGCCCGGCCTATAATAAACTGCGTTTGCTGCAACAAATGTAGGAGCGGCCAGGTTGTTTATCTAGTTTCTATTCAGGTGATTTATGTGGGAACGATTGCGGGAAGACATAAGCTGCGTATTTGAGCGGGACCCGGCGGCGCGCACCCGCTTTGAAGTGCTTACCACCTATCCCGGGATCCATGCTCTGTTAGTGCACCGCGTCAGTCACGCGTTATCACGCAATGGTCTGCCGTGGCTGGCGCGTGTCCTTTCAAACATCGTACGCTGGTATACCGGTATAGAAATACACCCCGGCGCACGTATTGGCCGCC
>Ga0316189_10000686_pt1 | contig 33745 bp, 31 predicted proteins | sample LowCovwburrow_MG_FD_204930 | JGI IMG/M metagenome (GOLD analysis project Ga0316189, IMG submission 204930) | Coastal sediment microbial communities from Maine, United States - Lowes Cove worm burrow | ecosystem: Environmental > Aquatic > Marine > Coastal > Sediment | place: USA: Maine...
CTGGCCCTGCAGCACGAACCCCTCGTCCACCTCGCGGAAGCCCGAGAACGTGGACCACGGGGCCCGGCGTCGGGTGAACGGCCGCTTCACGGTGACCCCGTCGGGGCCCACCTCGTACCGGGTGGGAAGCAGCGCTTCCTGCACCGAGATCACCAGCGCCACCGCGCCGACCACCGCCAGCCACGGGTCGATCATGGCGGTGGCCAACACCGCCACGATCAGCAGCCCCGCTGCGACGAGGCTGCGCGCAGGCTGCCGCGGTGGGGGCCAGTCGGACCAGGTGAGGGACGCCGCAGCGAGGATGGTGCCTCCAGGGCGCGGAGTGTACCGGAAAGCGCATCGTGCCATGATGTCCCCATGCTGGCGCTGCTCGTCCTCCCCGCCCTCGCGTCGGAGTCCTACCCACTCACCGACGCTGACCTCCTCGCGATCCGACGGATCGAGACCGAGGCGTTGTACCTCGCGCTGAAGAAGTCCGGCCAGACGCGCGCCCGATATGCGCGCACCGCGATCGCGGCGCACGACCGCCGAATGGACCGCCTCGGACCGGAGCTGGCCGCCGCCGAGCGCCGCATCGAGCGCGAGGGCGTCGACACCCCGTCGCGGCTGGTCCGTCGCTATCAGGCCCACGAAGCGCGGCAGCGCGCCGTGGCGGTGGGCTGGGCCATGACCGTGCTCCTCGACGACATCTCCCCCGACTGGCGCTCCGACGAGCGCCCGCTCGACATCCTGCTCAGCGTCGCCACCGCCGGGCGCAAGCCCATCCCGCTGTCCGACGACATCGCGGCCGCGCGCAAGGAGACGGCCGCACTCGCCCGTGCACACAAGGAGGAGGCGAGCAGCTACCTCGCCCGGGGCGACTACTCCCTGCGGGTCAGCGCACCGCTCTACCCCACGACGAAGGACCCGTTCGTCGCCATCGGCCTCGACGACGGCACCCGGCTGTTCCGCGACCGCGTCGAGCTCATTGGCCCCGCCGGGAGCCTGGCCGTGTCGGGCCCGGGCGCCTACGTCGACGACGGCGAGATCCGCGTGGCGGGCCTGTCCCTGGACGACCTGGTCATGGACCACGAGGGCGACGAGCTGGTCGTCGAGGGCCCCGGCGTCGCGCTGAGACTCCGCGGCGCCGTCTACACCGGGTCACCGAGCGGCATGCAGATCGAGGTGGTGCCCGGCGCGGTGATGGAGGCGGACCCAGCGGTGTTCGCGCTGTTCGCGCTGGCCCGAGCGTCGGGCTTCCACGGCGGCCGCTCGGAGGTCGCGGACGCGCTGGAGCGCACGCACCGCCACTGCAAGCTGTCGGTCGACACCTTCCGGGCGTTCGCCGCCCACGACACGCCCGGCCTGGACGCGATGCTCGCCCAGACCGTCGTGATGGGACCCCCGCCGCTGTTCACGCGCGACCGCCCGGTCGCCGGACTGGGGCTCGCCGCGCAGCGCGACGGCACCTTCGCCGTCCTGCCGCAGTTGCTGGCCGAGTACTGGGCGTGCGCCCGCCTCGACCTGGTGTGGGAGGACATCGAGGACGACTGGGTCCGCCACGGGCAAGCGGTGCTCGCCCGCGCTGCCGCACCGCTCTCCGCCGCGCAGCGCGTCGACCACACGGACTGGCCAGCGATCCGGATCGTCCCCAACCTGTTCGATCGCACCGACCGCGGCGCGTCGGTCTCGCACGAAGGCGAGGTCTCGGTGATCGTCGGACCCCCGCCGGGGCGCCGCGTCGGGCCTGACCCGGCCACCGTGGTCCATCAGGTGTTCCACCACGCCGTCGACGCCGCCGCCCGCGAACGCCCCTGCCCCGCCCTCGACGCCGCACACGAGGCGATCGTGCATCGGAACCCCGGCCTGCCGATCCCCGCCGCCAGCGGCGCATGGCTGGCGGAGTCGATCGTCCGGGCGCTGTCATTTCAGGCCGGAGCCGTGCCGCGCGACATCGCACCCGAGGCGGCCCTCGCCACCTGGACCGCGGCCGGCTTCCCCCTGATCCCCGGCATCCTCGCGGCGACCAAGCGCGTGCCCTGGTTCGTGTGGCTCGAGGAGCAGTGTGCCCAGCCCGATCCCCGGCTCGTCGCGGACGAGGAGCACACCCACCCTGCCCCCTCGAAGCCCTAGCTGTTCTGCAGGTGAGCGCCGATTCGCCCAAACGCGTCGTGCAGCGCCTCGCGCAGCGCGGGATCGTCCACCGTCTCCTCGAGCGCGCGGTCCATGCAGGCCATCCAGGCGGCAGTCGCCGCCGCATCGATCGCAAACGGCAGGTGGCGCCTGCGCATGCCGGCGTGCCCGCGCTCCTCCAGGTAGGTGCGGGGACCGCCCGTCCACATCACCAGGAACCAGGTGAGGTGCGTGCGCGAGCCCGTGAGGTCGTCCGGGTGCATGGCGCGGATCGTGGCGGCGTCCGGATCGCGGTCCATGTGATCGTAGAACCGATCGACCAGCGTCTTGATGCCGGGCTCCTCGCCGAGCAGGGCGAACAGGGTCTCGTGGATGGAACGCACGCCTAGGGCTGGATCAACGGAAGCCGGGCCGCCTCGGACGACACGCCAACGATCACGTTGTCGTCGTCGTCTTCCAGCTCGTCCACCTCATCGTCCCGCGACATGCGCCGCTCCTGCCCGATCGTGGACACCGAGCGCCCCGCGACCAGCCTCCCCGCGTAGACCACCGTGTCAGGGGCAAGCCCCCACAGCAGCTCGGGGGCGGTCGGCTGCGCGTCGCTGGACGCCGCGTGGAGCGTGCCGCCGGTGAACAGTCGGTCGTCGACCAGGTAGGCGACCCCGTCGGCGCAGGTGACGCTGGTGAGGATCCGGATGTGGAAGGCCCCGAACGCGATCCGCGCGCTGCCGCACATCCGACCCTCGGTCTGCGCGAGGGCCGTCCCGCCGATGGTGAAGCGCGGCGTCCCTTCCTCGACCCGACTGGCAAGGCGCACGCCGATGTCCATCGACCCGGCCTTGATCATCAGCGACTCCGCGCGTGCGCTCGCCGCAAGCGGGCCCACACGCGGGGTGTCCTCCCACGGAGGCGGCCGTCCCGACCCGACGCGCTGCACGCGCTCGAGCGCGTCGCGGGTGTTCAGGACCCAGCGCAGGCGCAGGCCGTACTGCCGCACGGCGGCCATCAGCGGCCCGGTCAGCGACGGCAGCGGATCGATCAGCGCGGCGACGGCCGTCCGCCGGCAGCCCAGCACGTAGCTACACCGACCGCTCTGCTCGTCCACATGTTGAAGGACGATTGTTCTCCCCGACAACAAGCCTGCTCCCCCCCGGTCGCGGCAGGTCGAACAGCCTACGTCAAACTGCACCCGGCGTGCCATCGGCCGCTGCGAGACGGCCTGAAGTCACGAAATGTCACAGACGATCTGGGGGGATTTCCGTCGATCCGGCGGAGATCCCGGCCGTTTACCAATTCTCGTTGTCGTGCGCTTCGTTGTGGCACTCGCCGGTGCACGTGGCACCATTCCACACCACCCCGATGGGCACCACGTTCTTCACACCGTCCACGTGCTGCAGCGGATTGATGATCTGCTGGTTGGCGTTGGTGGTGGTGGAGTGGCACTCGTAGCAGAGGATGCCCTCGTCGAGGTGGTCGGCGTGGCGACCGGACATCTGCTCCCACTGGGCCTCGACGCTCGTCTCGGCGTCCGGATGGCAGGAGGTGCAGTACATCGTCTGGCCGACAGTGACGACGCCGTCGTCGGCCCGCCCACTGCCGTGGCAGTACATGTTGCTGCACGTGCCGAACAGGTAGGTCGCGTACTGCGACAGCCCGTTGTTGTAGTACAGCTCGCCATACCCAGCGGTCACGTCATCGAAGATGTGACCGGGGGTGAGCACGTCGAACCGCTGCGCGTGGCACTGGGTGCAGCCGTACGGGGGATGGTTCTGGCCCGTGACGTGCTCGGTGTGCGGCGGGAACGCCGTGGACACCGGGTTGTTGTCGATGTCCTCGGGCGGCGCGCCCGTGAGGTTGTCGACCCCGCCGTGGCAGAACGTGCAGTTCGTCCGCCAGCCCGGGTCGTGGCACTCGTCGCACGACTGGTCGGACGTTCCCCCGTCGAGCTGCTGCCCATGGCACTCCCGGCAGTCCTTGTCCTGCTGGAGGTTGTTGGCAACGCCATGCACGCCCCCCTCTTCCCACCCGAGCGGGTGGTACGGCGCGTCGTCAGGCGGCGTGGGCGTGCCGCCGGTGTCGACCCCGCCCTGCTGGCAGTCATCCAGGGCACCGTTGCTGATCCAGCTGCCAATGACCCCGGTGAACGACCCGTCGAGCAGGCCGCTGGGCGGCATGGACGATCCACCCTCCCCGATCATCTCGGAGTACAGGACCGACCCCGCGGGGTTGCCCGGCGAGACCAGGATCCCTCCGTCCCCCTGGACGCCCACGGTGGCGCCGTGCGGATCGGTGTCGAGATCGAGCCCGCCAGCGACCACCTCAGCAGAGTGGCAGCCCACCACGCAGGCCACCTGGTACACCGACTGCACGTCGCAGAACTCGCCCTCGAGGAAGCCTCCGCCGTAGGGAGGGGTGCCACCCGGATCGGGCACCACCACTGTGGGCGTCTCTCCTCGATCGGGGGCTGCGCCAAAGCAGCCGATCAACAGCAACAGGACCGTAGGCATACTGGTCTCCCGATCCCCGCCCTGTCATTCTAGCGGACTCTCGCCGCGGGACCAACCCGGCGCGGTCGAATCCTCCGGGACGCATCGTGGCGTCTGCAAGCCGCTCCTCCTACCCCTCTCCTACCCCTGGAGCGTCAAGCCAAGGAGGCCCAGCGCCACGACCACCGCGTGGCGAGCACCAGCGTTCCGAACAGCGCCGTCACACACAGCCATGGGCCGGCGATCCGTTCGATCCGCCCGTGGCCCGCCAGCAGCCGCACGCTCGCCTGGTCCCCCCTCGACCATCAGCGTCCCTGCACGATCAAGGCATCGGGAGCGCGGCGTTGGCTGCGACCACGTCGCGGAAGAACCAAGCCGAGTCTTTCGGCGTCCGCTGCTGGGTCTCGAAGTCGACCCAGACGACGCCGAAGCGCTGCGAGTAGCCTTCCTGCCACTCGAAGTTGTCCATCAGAGACCACACGAAGTAGCCGCGCAGGTCGACCCCGTCCTCAATGGCGCGCCAGCAGGCGTCGATGTGGCCGGCGAGGTAGGCCACGCGCCTGGTGTCGTGCACCTCGCCGTCGGGACCCGGGCCCGTGCTGTAGGCTGCGCCGTTCTCGGTGATATAGATGGGAACCGGCATCTCGTCGCCGAGACGCCTCAGGATCGCATACAGCCCGTCGGGCCAGACCTCCCACCCGATGTCGGTCTTTCGCTCCGCGGGCGCCTCCGGGATGGTGCGCGGCGCGTTGTCCTCGTCGGAGACCCGGTCGCAGCGGACCACGGCCCGCGAGTAGTAGTTGATACCCAGAAAGTCGATCTCGACCGCGATCTGTTCCATGTCGCCGGGCTCTATGAACGGGAGCGGGCCGGGCCCGACGATGCCCTGTTCGCGGTGGTCGGCGATACCGACCTCCGGGTAGCCCTTGCCGATCAGCGGCTCGAAGTACCAGCGGTTGAAGTGCGCGTCCATCCGCTCGGTCGCGGCGGCGTCGGCCGCGCTCGGCGACGCGGGCTCGGCGGGCGCCACGTTGAGCGTGATGCCCACCTGCGCCCCCTTGCTGTGCGACCGGATCACCGGCACAGCGCGGCCGTGCGACAGCAGCAGGTGGTGGGCCGCGGCGAGCGCGGCGGCGGGTTCGTTCCAGCCAGGCGCGTGCAGGCCGTTCTGGTACCCGAGCACCGCCGCACACCACGGCTCGTTGTGCGTGATCCAGTGGGTGACCCGGTCGCCGAGGTGCCGGGCGACGACGTCGGCGTAGTTCACGAAGGCGTCCACGGTGCTGCGCTGGGGCCAGCCGCCGCGGTCCTGTAGCGCCTGGGGAAGGTCCCAGTGGTACAGGGTGATCCACGGCTCGATGCCCACCTCGAGCAGCGCGTCGACCAGCCGGCTGTAGAAGTCCAGTCCAGCAGCGACCGGAGTCCCCGTGCCGAACGGCAGCACGCGCGGCCAGGCCACCGAGAACCGGTACGCCTGCAGGCCGAGCTGCTTCATCAGCTGCACGTCGTCGGCGTAGCGGTGGAAGTGGTCGCAGGCGACATCACCGGTGTCGCCGCCCAGGACCTTCCCAGGCTGGCGGCTGAATGTGTCCCAGATCGAGACACCCCGCCCGTCGGCGGTCGCAGCACCCTCGATCTGAAAGCTGCTGGTTGCGGACCCCCAGAGGAAGCTGTCTGGGAAGCGATGGTCGGTCAACGCGGGTCTCCGTGGATGTGGCACCGGAGGCGGTGGTTCGGTCCCAGCTGGGACACGGTGAGCGGTTGGGAGCAGATAGCTGCTCCATCGTAGCAGCGCTCTATGAACGGGCATCCGGGCAAGGGCTCGATGTTCTGCGGCAAGCCAGAGCGCGCCGGGAGCGCCGCGTGGATGTCCGCGTTGGGGCGGGGAGCGGCGGCCACCAGCAGCTTGGTGTACGGGTGCCGAGCAGTGCCGGCGAGCTCCTTGGACGGCACCTCCTCCATCAGCTGACCGCCGTACATCACCAGGATGCGGTCGGACAGGTACCGCGCCGCCGCGAGGTCGTGGGTGATCAACAGCACTGCGAGGTTCCGCTCCCGCCGCAGGCGGTCGAGCAATCGCAGCACGTCCATCCGGATGGACACGTCGAGCATCGAGGTGGGCTCGTCGGCGACCAGAATGTCGGGCTCGGTCGCCAGCGCACGGGCGATGGCGACGCGCTGACGCTGCCCCCCCGAGAGCGCGAACGGGTGCTTGTCGAGGAAGTCCGCGCCCGGGCGCAGCCCCACCAGATCGAGCAGCGCGGCGGCGTCGCGGCGGGCGGTCTCCTTGGACGACTTCCCGTGGATTCGCAGCGGTCGGATGACGTGGTGCCCCGCGGTGTGCACCGGGTTGAGCGACCCGAACGGGTCCTGAAAGATCATCTGGACCCGGCGCCGGTAGGACCGACTGGGGCCGCGCGGCTCGGCGGCATGCACGTCGACGCCCTCGAGCAGCACCGAGCCGCTGGTGGGCTCGACCAGCCGGGTCACCGCCCGCCCGATCGTGCTCTTGCCGCTCCCCGACTCGCCGACCACCGCGAGGATCTCGCCGCGATCGACCGCGAAGGACACCCCGGCCAGGGCGTGCAGCTTCTTGGGGCGCCAGCCCCCGCCGACGGGGAACACGACGCCCAGGTCGCGCACCTCCAGCAGCGGCGTCACAGGATGTGGCATGCGGCCTCGTGCTCACCGTCGAGGTGGGTCGACTCGGGCACGGTGACCCGGCAGGTCGCACGCCCCTTGTCGCACCGCGGGTGGAACGGGCACCCCGTCGGCGGGTCGGCCAGGCTCGGCGGCGACCCGGGGATGCTGCTGGGCTCACGCTGCTCGTCGATCGCCGGCGGGATCGCGCCGAGCAGGCCCTGGGTGTACGGGTGCGCCCCCCCGTCGCGGAACCGCTGGACCGGTCCGAGCTCCACCATGCGCCCGGCGTACAGGACCCCGATGCGGGTCGCGAACTCGAGCAACAGCGACACGTCATGCGTGACGAACACCATCGCAAAGCCGCGCTCGGCCTGCAGCGTGAGGATCCGCTGCAGGATCTCGCGCTCGACGACCACATCCAGCGCGGTGGTGGGCTCGTCCATCACCACCAGGGGTGGATCGAGCGCCATCGCCAGGCCCAGGGCGACGCGCTGGCGCATCCCGCCGGAGAGCTGGTGCGGGTAGCTGTGCAGGTTGACCGGGTCGAGCCCCACCAGGGTCAGCAGCTCGACGGCGCGGGCAAGCGCAGCGGCCGTGGTCACCGCACCGTGCGCCTGCAGGGTGTCGGTGATCTGCTCCGCTACCGTCAGCAGGGGATTCAGGGCGTTGAGCGCGCTCTGCGGGACCAGCGAGACCTCGGACCACCGCCGCTGCCTCAGCCCCTCCTCGTCGAGGTCCATCAGCTCGCGACCCGCGAGCTTCACCGAGCCGCGCACCACCACGCCGGGCGGACCCAGCAGGCGCAGCATGCCGCGGATCAGCGTGGACTTTCCGCTGCCCGACTCGCCGACCAACCCGAGGATCTCCCCCGGCGCGACCGCCACGGTGACGTCGTGCACCGCGATCAACGGCCCGGCCTCTGTCTGGTAGCCTACGGTCAGGCTGCGGATGTCGAGCGCGGGTTCAGTCACTGGGCAGCTCCCGGACCGGCGTGGACTGCGGCCCGTCGCCGAGCTCGCCGAGAACCTTGCTCGCGGTGAGGCGGGGGTTGGTGATCTCGTCGATGCCGAAGTTGAGCAGCACCAGCCCGAAGCCGACCAGCGCCACGGACAGGCCGGTCGGCACGAACGTCCACCATGACCCGGTCAGCAGCGCGCTGTCGTTGCTGGCCCAGTACAGGTTGGTGCCCCAGGTGACCGCCGAGATGTCGCCCAGGCCCAGGAACTCGAGCCCCACCTGCGCGCCGATGGCGTAGATGGTCGCGCCGATGAAGCTGGACACGATCAGCGACGCCATGTTCGGCAGGATCTCGACCGCGACCAAGCGCACGGTGCCCTCGCCCGAGACGCGGGCGGCTGCGATGAAGTCGCGGTTGCGCACCGCGAGCGTCTGCGCGCGGAGGACCCGCGCGTTCCAGGCCCAGCCCGTCAGGACCAGCACCGCGAACATCGTGGCAGGACCCGCGGGCAGGAACGCCGCGAGCACGACCATCAGCGGCAGCCCCGGCATCACCAGGAACACGTTGATCAGCAGGCTCAACAGGTCGTCGACGCGCCCGCCGGCGTAGCCCGCGATGCCCCCGATCAGCGACCCGATCACCACCACCCCCAGGCCGGTCGCGAACCCGACGAGCAACGTGATTCGCGCCCCCACGACCGTCTGGGCGAAGACGTCCTGTCCCTGTCCGGTGGTCCCAAACCAGTGTCCGGGACCCGGCGGGAGGTGCGGCACCGCCACAAATGCGGTGGCGTCCTGGACCGCGAGCGGCCCCAGCAGCGCCATCAGCACGAAGCCCACGACCAGCACCGCGCCGGCGCGCGCCTTGCCGTTGCTCAGCAGGGTCCTCAGCCCGCTCATCGCGTCCTCGGGTCGAGCAGGACAGTGACGATGTCGACCAGCCAGTTGGCGCCGAGCACCGCCGCTGTGATCGTCAGGAAGATGCCTTGCATCAGGGGGAAGTCCTGCGCGCGAACCGACTGGATCAGCAGATAGCCCTGCCCCGGGTAGCTGAACACGATCTCGGTCAGCAGCGCCCCCGAGAGCACGAAGCCCAGCGCCATCCCAAAGCCGGTGACGTTGGGAAGCAGCGCATTGCGGGCCGCGTAGTGGAACAGCACCCGACGGCGCGGCAGACCCCGGGCCATGGCATAGGTGATGAAGTCATCGCCGAGCACGCCGATCATCACGTTGCGCATGCCGAGCATCCAGCCACCCGTGGACGCGATCACCATCGTCAGGGCCGGAAGAAAGGCGTGGTACGCGACGCTGCTGACGAACGCGAGCGACAGCGCCGGCTCGATGTCGAGCCCATACGCGTGGCGCAGCGGGAACAGGCCGAGCTGAAACCCAAAGAGCCAAGCGGCCACCATCGCGAGCCAGAAGTACGGGAAGGCCCCGAGGAACGCCAGCGTCGGCGGCGCGATGGCGTCGAGCCAGCCGCCGCGCCACCACGCTGCGAGTGCGCCCAGGGTCGTGCCCAGCGCAAAGGCGATCAGCACTGCGCCGCCCGCCAGGAAGACGGTCCACAGCAGCCCAGTGCCCAGCACCTGGGTCACCGGCGCGGGGAAGTACGCGATCGAGATGCCCAGGTCGCCGCGGAGCACGTGCGACAGATAGTCGAGGTACTGCTGCCACATCGGGCCGTCGGAGATGCCGAACGTCTCGCGCAGCGCCTGGAGCGCCTCGGGGGACAGGTCGCCCTCGAAGCGCGCGAGCATCACCGCCGCCGGATCGCCCGGCATCATCCGGGGGATGAGGAAGTTCAGGGTCAGCGCGACCCAGCCGGCCAGGAAGTAGAATCCGAGCCTGCGCAGCAACATCGGTACGGCACCGCTCACTGGGCGGGCCTCAGCCGGGTCATCACGAGCAGCGGGTCGGGGAAGTGGTTGGGCGACAGGCGGGCGTACGGGTCGGCCGCGCTCGGGAAGCCCTCGATGAACTCGGTGCGGAACTCTCCCCACGACGGGCTCGGGAACAGCGGGATGGCAGGCGCCTCTGCGACGAACAGGCGCTGCATCTCGCTGGCCAGCAGACCTTGCGTCGTGCGGTCGGTGGTGGCCTCGAACTGCACGAGCAGCGCCTCCATCTCGGCGCTGCCGTACCGGTGCCAGTTGCTGGTGGCCGGCTCCCCCATGGGCCGCACCGCGCGCTGCGACATCAGTCCCTGGTACAGCGGGAACGGTGTGGGCCCTGAGGCCGACCAGCCCAGGGTGAGCTGGAAGTCTCCCCGCCCCAGGGCATCGAACCAGGCACCGAAGTCGTAGCTGCGCATCCTCACGTCGAGCCCGACCTCACCGAGGTTGCGCGCGATCACCTGCGAGGCGCGCACCCAGTCCGACCAGCCGGTGATCGCGGAGAGCTCGATCTGGAGCGGCTCGCCGTCCGGCGTCTGCCGCAGGCCGTTGGGACCCATCTTCAGCCCCGCCTCGTCGAGCAGCGCGGCAGCGCGGGCGGTGTCGAACGTGATCCAGTCCGAGTCGCCCGCCACCTGCAGATCGATCCAGTCGGAGTACACGTCGGACATGCCCACCGCGTTGGCGGGCTGGGTGTAGTCGTACATCGCGATCTTCACGACCAGCGACCGATCGATCGCCGAGCTGATGGCCTTGCGCACGCGCACGTCGTCGAACGGCGGCCGCGTCGTGTTCGCGTACAGGAAGATCATCTCGCCCACGAGCGGGAACCAGTAGCGGTTGTGCTCGGGGTCGCGGTCCGCGTAGATCCGGTCGATCGCAGGCACGAACGCCCCCGCCCAGTCCACCTCTCCCTCGAGCAGCGACAGGGTCACCTGGTCGTTGCTGCCGACCGCGGGGAAGCGCATCGCCTCGATGGCCACGTCCTGCCAGTAGTGCGGGTTGCGTCCGAGCTCGAACAGCTGCGGTCGGAACACGCGGACCTCCGTGAACGGGCCCGTGCCGACCGGATCCTCGTTCGCGAACTTCAGCGGGTCGTCGATGTCCTTCCAGACATGCGCCGGCACGATGGGCTGGTGCATGATGTCGGCGAGACCCGGACTGTACGGATGGTCTAGGTGGACGACCACCTCGTGGGTGCCGAGAGCCTCGACGCCCTCGACGAAGCGGCCCATGCCCCCGAGGTCCAGCTCGGCCCGCCTCAGCACGAGCTCGAAGGTGAACGCCACATCGGCGGCGGTGAACGGGGTGCCGTCCGACCACTTCACGTCCTGGCGCAGCTGGGCGCGCACGGTGACGTCGTCTGCGTACTCGAACGAGGAGGCCAGCCAGCTCACCCACTTGCCGGTGGCGCTGTTGTAGATGGCCATGGGCTCGTAGATGCCCGAGCGGGTGGGCCAGCGCGCGCCGCCGGTGGGGTTGAGCGGGTTGAAGTTGCGGACCCAGGCCGGCTGCTGCTCCTGCACAACGACCACGACCCCCGGCTCGCGGGGCGTCTCCGGACTGCAGGACCACAGCAGAGCCAACCCGGCCCACATCACAGGAGGGAACGCCCCGCGATCGGGACGGTGCGCTCGAAGACACGGACGTAGTCGACGCCCATCACCGACCGACCGGGCGTGGACGCGTCAGGCTGCTGCAGGAAGGTGCCGCCGACCGCCAGGTTCAAGATGAGGAACACCTCGTGATCGAACACCCAGGGCGCACCCGGCGGCAGATCGCCCGGAGTGACGGTGCCGAGCAGATCGTCGTCGACAAACCAGGCGATGTGGCGCGGATCCCACTCGACCGCGTAGACGTGGAAGTCGGTAGCGAGCGAGCCCTCGGGGCGTGTGTAGGCGTTGCCGACAGCCTCGCCGCCCGAGTACCCCGGACCGTGCACGGAGCCGAGGACCTGCTCCGGCATCTCACCGCGGAACTCCATGATGTCGATCTCTCCCGTGCTCGGCCAGCCCACATCGGGGAAGTCCGTGCCCAGGCTCCAGAACGCCGGCCACAGACCGCGGCCGACCGGCAGCCGGATGGACGCCTCGATGCGCCCCATGCCGAACGACTGCAGACCCTGCGTGGACATCCGGGCCGAGGTCCAGGTGTTGCCCTCGAAGTCCTCGCGGATCGCGGTGATGCGCAGGAAGCCGTTGCCGTCCAGGTCGGCGTTCTCGCGCCGGTCGGTGTCGAACTCGAGCTGCTCGTTGCCCCAGCCGTCCCCGCCGACGTCGAACGTCCAGTTGGCATCGTCGGGCGCGCTGCCCGCCGCGCCGTCGAACTCGTCCGACCAGACCAGCGTCCACTCGTTCGCATCATCGTCCGAAGGGGCGCACCCTCCGCACGCCAACAACAACATCAACGAGGTGCCGAGCATGTTCATTCCTTGCTGAAGTACAGGTCGTCGACGAGGATCTGCGCGCCCGAAGACGCCGTCCCCGAAGCGAAGATCACCGCGATGGTGATGTTGGTCAGGTCGACGCCGCCGGAGGCGAACGCGGACAGCGGGACAGCCAAGTGATGCCACTCGCCGTCGGCCACAAAGCCGTGATCGGCCACCGCCACGCGGCCCTCGACGCCTCCCAGCATGCCCAGCTCCATCACGTCGAACACCGGATCGGACGACCGCAGCGAGATGCGGAGCGTGGTCCACCCGGAGAGATCGACCGGGTTGTCCCAGTGCACCCCGCCGCCCCACCAGGCCAGATCGCGCAGCGTGATCTCGTCGGACTGCAGCCCCTCGATCCGCTCGAGTGAGACCGCCTGCGAGAACGTGTTCTCGTAGATGAAGTAGTGGGTGACCACGTCATCAACCACGATCGTCTCGGTCGCCTCGCCCTCGTAGAACACGCTCAGCGACAGGCGCTCGTCGCCGGGCTCGAACGGTACCGCGCCGTCTCGGAACGCGCTCCCGGTGTCTTGGAAGTCGTCGACTTCCGGGTAGCTGGGCAGCCCCAGATCCGGGCGACAGCCCAGGCTCGTCAGCACCAGAACACTCATCGTCGATCGCATGCGCCCCCTCCTACTGTCGCTGTACTGCCGTGAAACCACCATCACCGGTGGGCACGATGACCCAGCCGTTGAGAACCTCGCCGCCCAGCGCGTGGATGCCGTTGATCGCCTGCGGCATCAGGTCGAACTGGATCCGCCCGGTGGCGTCGTAGGTGACCGCGCCCGGGAAGTTGTCGAGCATGGACTGGTAGGCCCGAATCGCCAGGTCCTGCACAAGCACCAGATCCTCCGGGTCCGCCAGCTGCTGCTCGTAGATGCCGTGCAGCTGCAGCGCGGTGTAGTACTGGTGCTCGCCCGTGGGTTGCCCGATGAGCGCCGTGGCCCAGGCGTAGAACGCCGCCACCGGGCCGTCTTGTAGGACGTCCCACTTGGTGTCGCCGGTCAGCCCCGCTGAGAAGGGGTTGCCGGGCGCGCGCAGGATGGACTGGTCGGGGTGGATCCCCATGTCGGGGGACACCACCTCGAACTCGAGCTCGGACAGCCGGACGCCGTAGCGAAACTCCGGGTCTTCAGGGGCCTCACAGCCCAGCGCAAACAACGCGATCAGTGTGGTTCTCACAGGCTCACCCGCACATAGGTTCCGATCTCGAACTCGTTGCCACCCCCGAAGCCCACGGGCACGTCCGCAGACAGTGCGTCCAGGGTTCGGAACTTGAGCTGCCCGCCGATCCGCGTCGACGGCCCCACCAACCCGGGGCGCCCCAGGCCACCCGACAGATCGGTCGTGATCTGCAGGGGAAACGTGAGGTTGAAGTCACGGTGGAAGTCGTAGGGGCCCCAGTCGTCCAGCTTCACCCAGCTGTCCCAGAGCAGCGACCGCACCCACAGGCGGGAGTGGATTCCCTTGCGGAACACCAGCCGTGGATCGATGCCGTTGGCCTGCGACTGCCCGATGTAGGGCTGCAGGATGAGCTGGGCATCCGCGGGCAGCCCGAACACCAGGCGCGCGTTGAGGTCCCACACCGTCGCGGGCGGCGGCGCACCGTCGAACGCGAACAGGATGCCGCTCTCGGTGAACCCGAAGTTGGCGTCGCGCGACGTGGGGAACTTGCGGATCACGAAGTCGAGCGACCCCGCGAACACCGACTTCTCGCGCACGTCGTTGTTCCACTGGAAGAACCAGGATCCGGGCGTGGGATCGTACACGATCAGCAGCTCGGCCGCGATCATCTCCCGGTTGTCGAGCACAGCGAACGGGTCGCTGATCACGTTGCGCGCCCGCACCGCCGGCTGGTAGACGCGGCTCGCCGGGTCGTACACATCGTCGATCAGCGGGTTGGGGCCCACGAGCGGACGCTGAATGAGCCCCTTGGGCGCGATCTGGAGGTAGCCGGCTTGGAGGACCGCCCCGGTGGAGGCGGAGAGCTGGTTGCCGCGCCCCGACTCCTTGAGGGTCCAGCCCGTGAGAGCGACCGTCGGGTCGGAGCCCGCGTCGGCCACGAGTCCCTGAGCGGTGCCCTGGAGCAACCAGCGGAGCGGGCCCAGGCGGGTGGTGAACCGCGCCTTGGCGCCGAACGTGTCGACCAGGCGGACCTCGTCGTCGATGACATCGTAGCCGCTGTTGTTGTACGACTCACTGCCGGCAGCGTCCTGGACCCGCGTGAACGGCGCGCCGATCTTGTTGGACCCCGACCAGATCCCGCCGACCTGCAGCCGCAGCTCTTCGCCGCTGCCGAAGGCGACGTAGCCTGCGGACCGCCGGAGCATCTGCTCGGCGATCACGACCGAGGTGTTGGTCTGACCCGTCCCCTGAGGTGCGATGTCTTCCTGGTGCATCAGCGACCAGGACAGCCAGTCCTTGGTGCGCGCGTACTTCGCGATGATCGTCGGGTTGGCGCCCCAGTAGATCTGCGGTCCGAACGCGATGTCGAGCCCCTCGAGCGCGCGCTTGCCTGAGAACGTGACCCCGATGGGGACATCGGCGTTGTACAGGTCGACGTTGGGACCGTAGTTGGCCTCGCGGTACAGGCCCCAGAAGTCGCCCTCGTGGCCCCAGTGGTAGTGCCCCGTCCGGTAGTACCCCTTGAGCTCGAACCACTCGTGGGTCCAGTCGAACGAGCTGCTGTACAGCTTGACCCGCTCGGCGCCCGACAGGTCGACCCCGTCCACGACGAGTCCGACGTCGCCCCGGGTCCCGCGGTTCTCGAAGAAGATGGGATCAATCCGGTTGCCCGGGACGTTTCCAAGCACGTTGAGCGAGGCGGTGGCGCGCAGCTCCTCGACCGGCCGGGCCTCGAAGTCCGCATAGATGGACTGCAGGTGGCCGAAGCTGGTGTTGGCCGCGCCCCGGCCCCGGCGGAGCGTGCCCCCGCTGGTGAACGTCTCGAGCTGGACCCGGAGGTCGGAGACGCGCACGCGCTGCTGAGCCAAGGCGCTGACTGCCTTGATCGCCGCGTACTGCCCCTCGTAGTCCGCTGGACGGATCGCCTCGAAGTGGGCGTCGATCGTGTCGAGTGTGGTGCTCTGTGCGTACGGGTCGAGGCGGAAGACGTCCTTGAGCATCCAGTACGCGGTGCGCGGCTGGACGTCGAACAGCCCCTTGGGGTCGGGCGGCGTCTTGGCCGTGATCCCGAACCACTCCTCGTTCATGTTGTTGCCGCCCTCCACGTAGTCGTCGGGGTAGGCCTTGTTGGGCCAGCTGGCGTTGGTGTCGTGCAGCTCGAGGTTCTCTTCCTGGCGGAACTTCCACCAGCCGTCCGACCACTGGAAGATGAAGCCGCCGATGGCGTTGCCGGCGCGCCCCTTGCCCGCCGAGTGCTCGTAGATCTCCTGCCACAGGCCGTGCAGGTACTTCGCCTGCATCAGCGGGTCCTCGCGGCCCTCACGGGCGTTGTACGCGTCCGAGCCGAACTCGGAGTAGACGAGCGGAACGCCCAGCTCGTCAGCGACCCGGTCGAACAGGTCGCGCGAGGAGATGCCGCGGTACACATTGGACGCCATGATGTCCATGTTGGGCGCGAGCTCGGCGATGAGGTCGAGGTACTGCAGGTCGCCGTTGCAGATCGCGACCGGGTGGTTCGGGTCGAGCTCATGCGCCTTGTCGATGATCTCGCCGTACAGCGAGTACAGGTGCCGCGCCTTGGCCTCGTGCTGCTCTTCCTTGGGCAGGGCCTGGATCTCGAACGAGCTCCACTCGAGGCCGTAGTTGGCCTCGTTGCCGAGCAGGATCATCACGATGCCGCGGGTGTCCTTGTACGTCTCGATGACCTGCAGCGTCTCTTCGATCAGGTGCTTGCGGACCTCGGGGTCGCCGTAGGGCGTGCGCGGGTAGAAGCGGCCGCCGATCGTGGTGCCGTAGCGCCCGACGAGCGGGTTGATCATCGTGTAGATGCCGTAGTTGTCGTAGATCCACTCGACCCACTCGACCGGGATGCCCGCGTACTGCCGAATGGAGTTGACACCCATGTTCTGCAGCAGCGTCATCTCGCGCCGCAGCACCGTCTCGACGAGGTCGGGGGGCTGGCTCCAGAAGTCGTAGCTATAGTTCTCGCCCACCGGGACGTAGCCCCAGTTCATCCCGAACAGCATGGTGTCCACGCCGTCCACCTGCAGCGTGTACCCCTCATCGTCGGAGTGAACGACCACTTCGTTGGGCGCACCGAGCGCGGTCGCCCACGCGAACATCAACAGAGAACCGATCATCGATGCGCCTTCCTGGCGAGAGTGCGGGTCATGGGTTGAGGACGAAGCGGGCGTCGTCGAAGTAGACCGACCCCTCGTCGAAGCAGGAACCGGACATGTCGTCGCGGCACTGGAAGTACTCGAGGGCCGCCTGGATGATCGTGGCGCCCGCGGGCACGGTCCCGGTGACCGTCAGCTCGGTCCAGGTGTCGACCGGCGTGCTGTTGTCGATCACGGTGGCCGAGTCGGCGGAGCCGAAGAAGTTGAAGCCCGCATCGAAGAACTTGATGGAGACGAACGCCTCGGAGCTGCCCTGCAGGTTGTCGTTCGAGTGGGTGATCGCCCAGGCGGACAGCGTGTAGGAGTCGCCCTCGACGACGTCGTGGAACTCCTGGTACAGCGGCGTCTCGTTCTCGCTGCCTGTGAACAGGCCGAACACCTTGACGCCGCCGGTGCCGGTGCGCGCAGCGAAGGTGTTGGTGCTGTTGAAGATCGCATCGCCCGTGTACTGGCTCTCGAAGTTCGTCAGGCCCTTCGGGAACACAAGCCAGTGGTTGGGCTGCGCAGGCGTCGATCCGTTGTCGCGCTCGAAGCCCACGTTGGTCAGCAGGTTGTCCGGGTCAATGACCTTGGTGTCGACGTCGGCGTCGGAGTCCGCGTCCGCATCCGCATCCGCGTCAGAGTCCGTGTCGACGTCGATATCGGCGTCGCCCGGGTCGAACACGTCGTTGTCGCGCCCGCCGACGTCCATCGGGTTGTCGTCGGTCGCGCCGTTGCAGGCGAACAGGACGCCCGACAGAAGGCTCAGGCTCACTTTGCCCATGATGCTCCCCATCTCGTGCTTCGCTGGTTCAGGTTCTGCGGAGCGGCCAGCGCGGACCCCAGCACCAGGGTCGCCGCTCCGAGCGCCACGTGTTCCTCGCCCAGATCGGACAGGACCACATCCGCGCGAGCGATCGAGGACCACAGCGCGCGCTCGCGGATCGTGGCCCGGAGCGGAGCGAGCAGCAGATCGCCCGCCGCAGCGAGCCGTCCGCCGATCACCACCCGGGCCGGGTTCATCAGGTTGAGCAGGTTGGCGACCGCGATCCCAAGGTGAGCCCCCGCCTGCGCGATGACCTCGACCGACACCTGATCGCCGTTGCCAGCCTCGGCGAGGACGTGCGCCAATGTGAGGCCAGGTCCGCCCTGCAGCGTGCTCTGACTGCCCTTGTCCAGGCGTTCGTTGGCCTGCGCGACGATCGCGGCGGAGCCCACCTCAGCCTCGAGGCAGCCGTGCAGGCCACACCGACACAGATGGCCCCCTGCGTCGGCGACCACCGTGTGGCCGATCTCGCCTGCGATCCCGGTGGCGCCGCGGAACAGCTGCCCGTCGATGATGTGCCCCGCGCCCACACCGGTGGCGACCTTGATGTAGGTGGCGAACCCCTCGCCCGTGCACGCGCCCCACCAGTGCTCGGCCAGCGCCCCCATGTTGGCGTCGTTCTCCACCAGGATCGGCAGGTCGTGCTCGGCGGTCATCCGTTCGACCAGGTTGATCCCCTCCCAGGCCGGGAGGATCCGGCGCGACAGGGTGCCGACCTCGCTCGTGTCGAGCGGGCACGGCACCGCGATGCCGATGCCGATGATCGTGGTGTTCTTGGCGTCCTCGAGGCACGCGGAGACAAACGTGCCCATGAGCGCCAGCGTTCCCGCCGCGTCGCCCGCCACGTCCCACTCTCGGCGCCGGCGCGACCGCACGTTGCCGCGCGCATCGCAGGCGACCACGGTGACGTGCGACGAGCCCATCTCGATCCCGATGCTGGTGAACGCGTCGTCGCGGAACGCCAGCACGATGGGAGGGCGGCCCGCGCGGGTGCGCGCCACGTGGGTCTCCTCGACCAACCCGGCCTCCAGCAGCTCGCCGACGATCGCCGAGATGGTGGAGCGGGAAAGGCCAGTGGAGCGCGCGATGTCGGCCCGGCTGATCCGCCCCGAGGCAGTCCAGATCTCGTTCAACACGAGGCCCGCGTTGACAGCGCGAACCCCCTGGGCACTTTGTTTGGCCGGTGCACGAACTAACATCAGGGCATCAGTACCAACCGCGGCGCCCCCCCGTCAAGCTGCCACGCCGAGCTACGGCATGGCGGCCTCTTCGCCCTCGGCGGCCGCTTCAGCCTCGGCTGCCGCCAGGCGCGCCGCTTCCTCCGCTGCAACACGCTCTTCGCGGGTCTTCTCCGCCAGTGGGACGAGCAAGCCGAGCCCGCGCGCGAAGTCCGCCCCGACCAGCTCGTCCATGTCCATGAACAGGCCGGCCGCCTTGCCCATGAAGTCGTTCTGGGCCTTCATGCCCCAGGTGACCGACGTCTTGCCCGCCTCCGACTCGGCCCAGGACAGCGTGATCAGCGCTTCGGACTCCATGGGGCGCAGGAAGCGAAGGTTGTGCGTGACCGCGCCCGGAGCGATCGACGCGATCGTGGATGACCCGGCGCCCACCTCGTCGTTGCCTTCCCAGGAGTAGGACGACCCAATCTGACCCGTCGTCTCGGAGAACGTCATCGCCATGTCGGGGTCGAGCTCGTTCCATGGGGACCACGCGTTGACCTTCTTCAGGTCGACCATCCACACCGCCACGTCCTGCGGGGCGGCGTCGATCGTGACGGAGCGCGCGACGTCCAGCTCGCTCGGCTGCATCGATACGACGCCGACGAAGCCCAGCGCAGCGAGCCCTAGGACAGATACCAGGCCGATTATCGCCTTCTTCATGTTCCCTCCTTCGCCCTGCCGGCGGGCCGGGCCCGCGGCACGCTACCATGACCAGCGAAACCCTGCTACGCTACGAGAGCAACCCCAACTTCTGGAGGCCTGATGACTGTGTCCATCGATCCCCGTCTTGTCCGCGCCTCCTTCGCTGGGCCTGCCACATAGTCTGGTACGCCTCTCGGAGATGCGCGGATCCTCGCCTTCGGGCGTTCCGATCTGATGCTCATCCTGGAGTCCACCGTGGACCATCGACTCGACTCACTCGGCTTCTCCGAGTTCTTCGCTGCTGCTGCGCGCGACATCGCCCGCCCCGAGCTGCTCCCCGCGCGCGTGGCCGCCGACCACGGCAGCGCCGTCCGTCTGTTGGGTGCCGACCCAGCCCCCTTCACCGCGCCCGCGACCGCCGATCTGTGCGTCGGTGACTGGGTCCTGGTCGACCCACCGTCCGCCGAGGCGCCGGCGCGCGTGGTGCTGCGCCTGCCCCGCCGCACCGAGCTCGTCCGGCAGGCGGCCGGCGCGAAGACCAAGCGCCAGGCCATCGCGGCGAACCTCGACGTGGTGTTCATCGTGACCGCCATGGGCGGCGACCTGAGCCCCCGCCGCCTCGAGCGCTACCTCGCCGCCGTGCACGCGAGCGGCGCCGATCCGGTGATCGTGGTCAACAAGGCCGACCTCGACTTCTCCGCGGCGCTGTCTGTCGAGCGCGACCTGCCGCCCGGCGTGCCCGTGGTCGTGACCAGCACGCTGATCGACCACGGGCTGGACGCGCTCCGGTCGCACCTCGGGGTCGGTCGGACCGCCGGCTTCGTGGGCTCCTCGGGGGTCGGCAAGTCCTCGCTTGTCAACGCGCTGTCCGGGTCGCAGGTCATGGTGACCGCGGGGATCCGGGAGTCGGACGGCAAGGGGTGCCACACCACGACCCACCGCGAGCTCCGCCTGCTCGCGCACGGGGTCGTGGTCGACACGCCGGGCATGCGCGAGCTGGCCCTGTGGAGCGGCGAGGGGCTACAGGCGGTGTTCGAGGACCTCGAGGCGCTCGCCGAGGCCTGCCGGTTCCGCGACTGCGCGCACGAGAACGAGCCCGGCTGTGCTCTGCTTGATGGCATCGACGACGGGACGGTGGACCCGGAACGCGTTCAGAGCTGGCGGAAGCTGCGCGAGGAGGTGCGCCGTCACGAGCTGCGCAAGGACCCCGTCGCACTTCGGGCGTCTCAGCGCGCGTTCGCGCGGCAGATCAAGAACACGGCGCGGATCAAGAAGGTCCGCCGCTGAGCGCTACCAGGCGCACAGCACCGCACCGTTCTCGTACACGGTGACGGACTGCAGCTGCGTGCGTCCCTCGCTGAACCGGGCATTGATCCACCCCTCGAGCTCGAGCGCGGCGACCTTGTGGTCGACGCGCTCGTACTTCTCGTTGCGGAGCTGCGGCCCGTCGAAGTGCAGAAACGACTTGCAGACGGCCTGCGACGAGGTGCGCGCCTGCGCGGTGGCGGCGATGCCAGCCAGTGCGACGACCAGCGCCGCGATGCCGACGAGGAACAAGCGGAAGCGATGCATAGAGGACTCCGGGGCTGCAGCGGGCCTATCGCCTGACTGCTCGCCGAGCAGGTCAGGACGACAACACCCCCCTCGAGATGTCACGGACCAGACCCGCGACCTCCGCCCGCGTGAGCGCATCCAGGCACACCGTCGTCTCGATGACGCCCAGGGCACCCACCGTCTCGTTGATTCGCCGCCAGTCGACACTCTCACCCAGCCCGTCCAGGATGCCCAGCAACAGTGTGCTGTTCCGACTCAGGTTCGACTTGAGCAAGCGATCCATCAGGTACTGACCCTTCGCGAACTTTCCAGTGTCCCAGTAGGGATCCGCCGCGCCGGAAGCGACCGTGAGCTCAGCGGCCCACCACAGCCTCGCCAGGCCGTGATCCGTCAATGGCCCCAGCGCCCGCGCCCGCGGTACCGCCCCGTCCTCACCCGCCCAGCGCCGCTGAAGCAGCGGGCGCAGCATGGTCGCTGCCAGCCACGCCCACATCGCGGAACGCGCGCCCAAGTCGCGGCCGAGCGGGAGGGCCGCGTGCAACTTCGGCGCGATCAGCCCGTCGAGCTGCGACCGCTCGTGGCCGCTGGCTGCCACCACGCGGCACATCCCAGCCAGGTCTCCGACGTCCCGCTCCGCCAGCGGCACCTGGTGTTCGGGGCCGAGCTCGACCGGGGTCGGGCTGGCCAGAGCCTCGCCGACCAGGCGCACACCCTGGGGAGTCAGCGCATGAAGCAGGAGGCAACTCACGTCAGGTCCACCGCGGCGCGCTCCACCCTCCGTCCCAGCTCCATCCACTGAGCGACTCCTCGCGCCGCATCCTCGGCCAGCATCGACAAGCCGTGGGGGTCCCGTGCCGTGTGCGCGTCCTGGGCGCGCCCGAGCAGGAGCGGCAAGCGCTGCGCACGCGGCCGATCGGAGTACGCGTGGCGGGCGACCTGCCGCAGCACGTGCTCGTGCCAGCTCCGGCCGAAGCGCACCGAGCCATCGTCGTCCCAGTCAAGCCCACGGGTCGCATCGTCGAAGAGCTGCGTCCAGACGTGTGTGGCCAGGGTCCGGAACAGCACCTCTCGCAGTGTGGCCTGCTTCCCCTGGGTCCCCCGGCTCTTCAGCACATGCACCATCGCGGTCAGATCGGTGTTGAGCCACAGAACCGGCGGGTCAGCCGAGAGCAGGAGGGCCCAGGGCAGCCCCACCCATGGCTTGAGAGACGGCTCGGACTCGAACGACTGCCAGCGCACGCTCATGAACGAGCCGACACGGGTCGGGCGCTCGCGAAACCGCAGCATCAGACTCTGAGAACCCACGAGGCGTCCGCCACGCTCCCAGGCCCTCCCATCCCCGCCGGGTCGCGCCGTCGCGCGCGCGACGACCACCGACAGGGCGACCACCTCGCGCACGTCTTCCATCCGAAGGACGAGCGTTGCGCGTGCGACGCCCTCCTCTACCACCATCTGCACACTCTGGCGGAGCCACGTCACAGCCTCGTGGGCTTGGAGAACGACCCGGAGCTGGCTCGCGTCGCTCTCGTCCCGTGGAACCAGCCCGCCCAGCGACGGCAGGGTGTACTCGACCCACAGCGAGACCTCCGTTGCCGCCGCCGCGTCGACGACCACCTCCTCGAGCGCGACATCCGCGCGGACCACGTCGCCATCGGCCAGCACCCGCGTCACCCGGATGGACCCCTGCCGACCGCCGAAGGCGAGCGGAGAGAACACGGCTCGTCGCGTCGATGACTTCACCCTGCGAGGCCTCCTCCGTTCACCACCAGCTCAAAGGTGCTTCGCGCCGGGTCTACGGGGAAGTCCCGCGTCGTTCGACCCCGGAACACGACGTGGGGCTGCCCTGCCCCCGCGCGGATGAACCCGCGTCCCGCCTCCACCACGACCTCGCCCCCCTCTGCGGTGACCTGCGCGACGGGAATCTGCGTGCCGAGCTCGTCGGGGACGCGCGCGCTGACGACCACCTGCCACGGCTCGGCCGTGGGCTCGGAGGGCTCCACGGCACCGGCAAACTGCCAACGCCCGTCCACGAGCTGAGCCTCGAGGTCCCGAAAGCGAAACGCGCTCGTCGACCGGCCGCCACCCTCTCCTGAGAGCGGGAACAGCCGACGGAGCCCCTCCGGCCCCTCATCCAGCTGGTCGATCGGGGTGGATACGATCCTGCGAAGTTGCTCTTCCGCGCGCTGCCACATCGACTGCACGGCCTTCGCGTAGCCTCGCTTCCAGCCCTGCTGCAGCCGCGGTGTGCTCACCCAGCGATCGTGCGAAGGCGGCTCTGCGGCGCGCAGAAACTGCTCCACCTCGGCGTCGTTCGGGCCCACATCACGCCGCGCCATCCCTGCAACGAGCAGCGCGTGGAAGGGACGCGCCGAGGAGGACAGCCGCTCACGGCGGCGGCGCTCTACGACCATTCCGGCGCCGCGAAAGGCGATCAGCTCGCTCACATCCGGCGCCCGGGCCCCTGAGAGCCGAACGACCAGATCCACCTCTGCCTCGATCGGCAGCCCGCGGCCCTTCCGGCCCGGAACGTCCAGCGGCAGCGGGACCACGACGACGTCGCCCTCACTCACGAGCGACTCGCGCTCCTCGCCTTCGGTGTACGCCTCGAACAGCGCGCGCCACGGCGCATGTCCGCGCGGCGGGACCATCGGCGCCACCCCAACGCGCAGGCGTGCCATCACCATGGCCGGCCAGAAGTTGCGCTCCGCTGCCGCATCGATCCGAGCGCACAGCGTGGGGACATCCGCCTCGTCGTCGCTGGCCGGATCGTGGAACGCGACGACTCCGATCCGCGTCCCGGTGACTCCGGCTGCCCACTCGGGAAGCCCAAGACGGCCGGCAGCCCCGTCCGCCTCCTGCCCGCGCACCGAGACCGCGCGCCGGAGTGGCCCCGTGTTCTCGCTCTTGCCGAGCCATCCGTCGCCCGCGAACTGCTGCCCACCGACGCGGTGCCAGGGGAGCGCTGCCTTGGCGATGAAGCGGCTTGGTTGCCCCTTGGGAGAGGAGTGGAACGCCACCACGGACACGGCCGAGAATCGCCACAAGACCGCCTTCCCCAGACCGAAGCTTCCACCGCTGGCCACCCCCTTGTGGGAGAACAGTCGGTCGCGGCAGAGCGCAGCGTAGGTACCGTCGCCCGATTCCGGGCCATCCAGGCCGGTGGTGTTTCGATCCTCGATCCACAGGACGCGCAGCACCTCCTCGACGGCCTTCGGCTCGGCGAATCTCCCCTGCTCGGTCGGGCCGCGCGAGGCGCGAACGCCCTGCAGGTGGCGCTTCAGCGCCGGCCAACCGAGCGCCTCGCGGAACGCAGCGGCGTCGGCGCCGGAGAGCTCCAGCAGGCGGAAGTCCACGTCCACCCTATCGTCCGACACGCCCTGGTCCGCGCTGTTCTGCAGTACTTCCCGAACGAACGTCTCGATGGACGCCTTGAACACGAAGGCGCTCGGGTCCCCCCCAAGCCGCGCCCCCGATGGCGGGACCCCGTCGAAGACCCACTCGAGTGCCAAACCTCCCCCCAGTCGCTGCCCTGCATGCCGCAGTGGACAGTCTACGATCTTGGAGGCGACCATGTTGTTTGCCATGATGATGACCGCCTCGGCGGCGCCGTTGCTTCCGCCGCCGGCCAGTCCCCTCCCCGGCAGCGCGGCGGTCCGCGGCATGACGGCGCGCTGGCGGGTCGAGCCCGAAGCGGTGGTGTTCGAGCTGCAGGGCGAGACCACCGGCTGGCTGCTGGTGGGGTTCAACGACCGCGACGACATCGTCGGCGCCGATCTCACGTTCGCGCGCGTGGTGGACGGCGTCGCGACGCTGCACGACCACACGGTCCACGCCCCGGGCGACCACCGCGCTGTCCCTCTGCAGACCACGCTGCTCGGCTCCGATCAGCGCGACGGCCGCACCGCCGTTCGGTTTCGGGTTCCCCGCGATCGCGCCGGCGCGCACGCACTGTCAGGCGAGCTGTGGCTTGTCCTCGCCTGGTCCGTCTCGCCCGATCTCGACCACCACTCGCGGGTTCGCGCGCACCAACAGATCTCGCTGCCGGAGTAGGGTCGCGGCGGGAGGTGACATGCGAGGTTTGATCGGGCTGGCGGTTCTCTGGGCAGGCTGCGCCGCAGCGAAGAAGCCCGCAGAGGCACCCGCGGCGCCACCACCTGAGCCCACGGTGGAGCCCGCGCCGGTCGCCGAGGTGGTGCCGGACGACAAGCGAGGCGCGGCGTACCACTTCTGCGGGTGGCCGTTCAACGAGGGGGCCGCCGACCTCGAGGCCATGGTCCCGGGTCTGTCCTGGTACTACAACTGGTCGTCTCGGCCACTGAGCTGCTCCGACGGGCACGGCGTGGGCACGCATCCGCTGCTGGCCTTCGGGACGGTCGAGTTCGTGCCGATGGCCTGGGGTCTCATCGAGGGCGGCGCCGCGTGCGACGACGGCGGGGCGTGCTTCCGGGTCGACGAGCGCTCCGGCGGCGAGCCCTGCGCCGAGGTCTGCGGAGAGAGCGACTGGTCGTTCGACCCAGCTGGTGCGTGCTACGCCTGCTACCACGACGGGGTCAGCCGCCAGGAGTTCCTCGACGACGTGCCGACCCGGGCGAAGTACCTGCTCGGGTACAACGAGCCCAACTTCAAGGAGCAGGCCAACCTCACGCCCCAGGTCGCCGCCGACGGCTGGCGCCACCTGGAGTGGGTCGCCGATCAACGCGACCTGAAGCTGGTCGGCCCCGCCACCAACTTCTGCGACCCCACCCCGGGGGTCGTGCATCCGGGTGCGTGCATCGAGGCGATCAACGGCGACCGGATGTTCGGCCTGGCCTGGCTCGAGCGGTTCTACGACGCGTGCACCGACTGCCGGATCGACCACCAGGCTGTGCACGCCTACAGCTGCGGCGGTGTGCACTGGATGGTCGAGCTGATGAAGACCAAGGCGGGCATGGTCCCGTCCAAGCGGGAACACTGCAGCAACAGCGTGCAGGACGAGGACGAGTTCGGGATGGACTGCGGGGGCAACTTCTGCAAGGCGTGCAGCCCAAAGACGCGGGAGCACTTCAGCAAGCCGGTGTGGCTCACCGAGTTCGCGCCGCCGCAGGACGACTGCAAGACCGACGAGCCGGCGGCCCTCGAGGCACTGACCATCGGGTTCATGAGCCAGGAGCTCCCGAAGCTCCGGGAGGACCCGTACGTGTTCCGCTACGCCTGGTTCATGCCCAAGGTGTCGATGCCCAACCTGCACCACGTCGACCTGCTCGTCGAAGACGAGGCGGGCGTGCTGAACGCGCAGGGGCGCCGCTACTTCGAGCGATAAGTCCGGATGCGGTCGGACAGGTCGTGCGCGGGGTGCCAGTACCAGCCCTGCGGGTCCCAGCACTGGGAGAAGCCGTAGTTGGTCTTGAGGTCGTCGAGCGCGTCGGCGGCTTGGTCGAACTGGCGAAGCGCGACGTAGGCCTCCGCCTGGATGAACAGGGAGCTGCCGACGTCGTTGAGCGCCCAGTACTGCGCGGCGTCCTGGGCGGTGGCGAAGTCGTCGAGTGCCGCGTTCATGGCCCTGCCCTGCGCGCCGTAGCGCGAGATCACCTCGCGGGTGGTGGCGAGGACCGCGAGGTAGTCCTTGGTGGCGAGCGCCTGCCAGGCCTTGGTGGTGAGGGCGGAGGAGTCGTCGTCACCGAAGTCCAGGGCGGCGGCCGCCTCGTCCAGCTGCGCCGGCGTGACGCGGCGAGCGCCGCAGGCGGGAACAGCCGACAACACAGCCAGGAACAGGGTCGTACGCATGTGACCTCCGAGTCAGCCGCCTGTGTCTAACGCGCGATAGGTGGGCGACCGGCGAGGTGAGAGATGATTGTCGCTACGAACGGCTCCATGTTCGGTTTATTGCGCTGGCAGGCGCGCAATGTGGTGATGTTCGCCCTCGCGGGACTCGCTGTGGTGTTGTTCTACGAGGGCCTGAGCTGGTTCGAGATCCCGCCGCCGTTCGTGGTCCCCGCGCTGCCCGTGGCGGTGTTCGGGGGGGCGCTCGGCATCTTCGTGTCGTTTCGGACCAACTCCGCCTACGACCGGTGGTGGGAGGGTCGCAAGCTGTGGGGGCGGCTGATCAACACGTCGCGTCACTTCAGCAGCCAGGTAGTGAGCTGGGTCCCCGATCCGGACCTCGCGCGCGCGCTCGTGGAGCGCCACATCGCCTACGTGCACACCCTGCGGGTGCTGCTGCGGAGCCAGGACCTGCGGGCCGACCTCGACGTCGAGCGCTGGACCACGGAGGCGGAGTTCGCCGCGCTCCCGGGCGAGTCGAACCCGACGCACGCCTTGCTGCACATCCAGTCCACGCAGCTGACCGCACTGGCAGGCGCGGGCGTGCTCACAGAGCAGCGGCTGCAGAACCTGGACAACAGCATCCTGCACCTGTTGGACATCCAGGGCGGCTGCGAGCGCATCAAGAAGACCCCCCTGCCGCGCGGCTACGGCATCATCTCGGAGCAGCTGATCCGGTACTACTGCTTCGTGCTGCCGTTCGCGATCGTGGACGACATGTCGTGGATGACGATTCCGCTGAATGTGCTGATCTGCCTGGGCTTCATGCTGATCAACGAGACGGGGCGCGTGCTGGAGGACCCGTTCACGATGTTCTGGAACGGGCTGCCGCTGTTCGCGATGTCGAAGACGATCGAGAACAACCTGCGCGACCGCCTGGGCGACGAGGGCCTGGACGCGGTGCCGGGCCCGGACGACAACGGCGTGTTGATGTAGGCGACCTGTGATCATGGCGCCCAGGGCGACCAAACCTACGGCCGCGGCCTGCGCCAGAGCACCCAGGACGGCCGAGCCGGGCTTCCCCATGAGCAGACAGGGACGGACGGCCACTAACTAGTTCCAGACCCCATCTTCACGTCCCGGCCGCATCGGAGATGCCACCGGCCATCGAATGGAGGAAGCATGCTCTTGGGGATGTTGTTTTGCCTGACCACGGGTGCCTGGAGCACTGGCGCCCTGGCGGCGGAGAGTGGCGCGACCGTCCCGACCGCAGCCTTCTTGCCCGAGGAAATCACCGTCTATGGGGATGACTTCGCCCGGTGGGACGGCACGCGGTGGTTGACGGAGTCCGAGCTGGTCCTGCCCAGCGGCATTTCGTTCAAGCGCGACAAGAACCAGTCCTTCGTCAGCCAAGCATTCCAGATCCGCAGCGTCGTCGCGTGCAACAAGGATTGGAAGCTGACCAAGAAGACGTGGGAAGTGAGCTGCGAGATCGAGGACATCGGGCTGTTGGCCTCCACCTATCGCCGCTCGCGGCGCGCGAATGACCGCGCGGTGGTCCAGGATGTGCTCGATGAGCTGGACGAAAAGCTCACGGGCGCGCGCGTCCAGATGCAGGTCGACTTCGAGGGTGGGATCCCCAACGTCGACCTGGAGGGGATCGTGACGCACAACCAGCGGCAGCGGCACATCCAGGAGACCCTGAGGAAGGTGGTGCTGCTGGTCATGTCTGGATTCCACCTCCGCATTCCGGATCATGCGCAGCGCGAAGGCCAGTGGAGGGAAGACAACCCGCAGCTGATGCAGATTCCCTCGGTGACCGCGTCGTACGGGGCCACCACGATGGTGCACCTCGTCACACCATATGAGGGTCTGCAGATCGTGCAGATGATCGGCGAAGGGACCACCCAGGTGGCGATCCCGACGCCGAAGCGCGAGATCCAGTCGACCTACTCCATGGCGGCTACCGGCGTGGCGATCTTCGACAAGTCCACCGGCATCATGCGCGAGCGCGTGTGGGCGATCCATGGTGAGCCGACAGCCAGCACGGAGGCGACACCAGTGTTCCGCAACCTAGGGCGCCTCACGCTCATTCAGGCCGAGGAGCGACCGAACGTCGGCGCGACGACCCAGGTGGCGGTGCCGGGGAAGACGGTCGATGGCCTGCCGTCCTGGGTGCCCATCGACATCGTCGACGAGTGAGTCAGCGTCGCTGCGTACGGTGGGGTCCGCCCCGGCGCGAGGACGTCGGTGGGCCACGCGCGGAGGGGCACCACGCTGGAGTAGGCGCTGGCGAACATAGCTGCGGGCCCACCTCCGGCCGTGCGGCCCCAGCCCTGCACCTTCGAAGGGGCCCCGGAGCCGTTCATCGGACCGTGAGCTGATCTGCAGAACCGTATTAGGTGGCGCTTGTCCGCCCCCGCCTCCGGCCAAGGTGACAAATGACCCCAATCGACCCCCTCCTCCGAGACGCCGCAGACCTGCGGTCCATGGCGTCCGACCCCACGATCCGCCGCGGGATCGACTACTTCCGCGAGAACCGAGTCCTCGATCTCCGTTGGGAGGAGCGGCGGCTCACCGCTCTGGTAGAGGGATCGGATCCCCGAAACCCCTACAGCGTGCAGATCACCGCCGAGGACGGCGAGCTGTGGGTGGACTGCACCTGCCCCTTCGACGGGGAGCCCACTTGCAAGCACGGGATCGCTGCCCTGCTGGCCTACGCACGTCGACAGCCTGTCGCAGCACTCGATGTCGAGACCGCCGCCGACGAGGCCATCGCCACGCGCGCGAAGCGGGGTCGGACCCAAGTGGCGGTGGAGCACCAAGGCGGCGACCGATGGTTCGGCACGTGGTCGGCGCACACGATCAGCAAAGACACCATGAATCGGCGGTACATCGTCCAGATCAGGGCGCTGGGAGAGCGGCTCAACTACTGCACATGCGCGGACTTCCGGGTCAACCGACTGGGCACATGCAAGCACATCGAGGCCGTCCTACACCAGCTGCGAAAGCGGGCGCCCAAGCGCTACGAGACCATGGCCCGGCGCGGCCCTGCACAGGCCGTCGTTCATCTCGCGTGGGATGTTCCCCAGTCTCCTCGGGTGAGGCTGCGGTGGCCCACCAAGCTGTCGCCGGAGCTGTCAGAGTGTTTGAATGTGCACTTCGACACTGAGGGGTTCCTCACCCGCGGGCTCCCTGTGGCACTGCACGACGTCATGAAGGCCGTGCGCGGCCGAACCGATGTGCAGGTGGGCGAGGACGTGATCGAGCATGGGCGCCGTCTCGCTGAGGAGGCCGACCACGCCGCCCGCGCACAGCGGATCCGCGACAGCATCATGCGTCTGGGCGGACACTTGCCGGGAGTCCGCGCGCGCCTGTATCCCTTCCAGGTGCAGGGTGTGGCCTTCCTCGCCGCCAATGGTCGGGGGCTGCTGGCCGACGACATGGGGCTGGGGAAGACGCTGCAGGCGATCGCCGCCGCGACCTGGCTCACCACCCACGAGGGTGTGCAGCGCACGCTGATCGTCTGCCCCGCCTCGCTGAAGCACCAGTGGGCACGCGAGATCGCGCGCTTCACCGGTCACGAGGCCGAGGTGGTGCAAGGAAACCCAGAGAGTCGCCTGGCCCAGTACCGCCGGGGCGCCGTGTTCACGATCGTCAACTACGAACTCGTGCTTCGCGATGCAGGGCGAATCCAGCAGATTCTCTCCCCCGACCTCCTCGTGTTGGACGAGGCACAGCGAATCAAGAACTGGCGCACAAAGACCGCCGCGGCCATCAAGTCGCTGCAGACCCGCTACGCGTTCGTGCTCACCGGCACGCCGCTGGAGAACCGGCTGGAGGACCTGTACAGCCTGATGCAGGTCGTCGATGCGCGCGTGCTGGGTCCCCTGTGGCGGTACCTGGTGGACTTCCACGTCACCGACGAGCGCGGCAAGGTGCTGGGATACCGCAACCTCAGCGAGCTCCGCAGGCGCCTGGCGCCGGTCATGCTGCGGCGCGATCGCACGCTGGTGCGGGATCAGCTCCCCGATCGCCTCGAGCTGCGCCTCGACATCCCCTTGGACCACCGGCAGAGACAGCTCAACGACGAGGCTGTGGACTCGGCCGCCATGATCGCCCAGCGTGCTGCCAAGCAACGACGCCCCTTGACGCCCAGCGAGGAGCGGGCGCTGCTCTCTGCCCTGCAGAACGCACGGATGGCCTGCGATGCGGCCGGTCTGGTCGACAAGGAGTCGGTGGGCTCGCCGAAGCTGACCGAGCTGGAGCGTCTCCTGGAGGAGCTGTGCGTCGAGGGTGGACGGAAGGTGGTGGTCTTCTCGCAGTGGACCCGGATGACAGAGATGGCCCAGGGTGTCGCCACCAAGCTCGGTCTCGGCACGGTTCAGCTGCACGGCGGCATCCCGACCGCGCGCCGAGGCGCGCTGCTCGACACCTTCCACAAAGACCCGGCCGCTCAAGTGTTCCTGTCTACCGACGCTGGCGGTGTCGGCCTCAACCTGCAGTGCGCGAGCGCTGTCATCAACCTCGACATGCCCTGGAACCCCGCGGTGCTCGAGCAGCGGATCGCCCGCGTGCATCGGCTGGGGCAGACGGCCGCCGTCCAGGTGATTCTCATGGTCGCGGTGGACGGCTACGAGGGGCGCGTCGCCTCGCTGATTGCGAACAAGCGAGTGCTGTTCCACGAGGTCATGCACGAGGATGCCGAAGCGGAGGCCGTGGGCGTCTCCAAGCGCACGGTCGAGGCCTTGTTGGGGTCGCTCGACGATGCGGGCGATACCGATACCGACCGGGAGCCGGGCGAGCCGGGCAGCGACGCGCCCGGCAGCGTCGAGCCGAGTCCCAGCCCGCTGCGAGAGACCGACCCCACCCCGGAACGAACGCTGGCTCCGATGATCTCGGCCCTGCAAGCAGTGTTCGGCGACCGGATCGAGCGAATCCTGGCCAGCGAAGGCGGCTTGGTGACGGTGCTCGATGCCGTGACCCCCGAAGATCAGGCGCAGGCGGCTGGATGCGCCGATGGTGCAGCAGTCGCTGTAGTGGACCGGAGCGCGGCCGCCGCGTTGGTCCGCGTGGGTCTGCTCGCCCCGTCTGGAGCCATGTACGAGCGCCAGGCCGTCGAGCCGGGGAGCGCCCTGCAGCGGACGGCGCAACGGAAGTTGCGCGCCGCAGAGGCGCTGCTCGGCAGCGGCTGCGATGACGAGGCGCTGCGGATGCTCGCCGCCTCACTGCTCGCCGTGTTCGGTGCGCGAACCGACGCTCCCTGCCCCCCTCCGCAGGAGGCGCCCGCCTGGATCTACGGCACGCTGATGCCCAGCGGCGTCGTCGATGCGCGAGAGGCTGCGCTGGCGGGCGGCGTGCTTGCGTTCAGCGCGGGCGCAGCGGCTCCACCGGGCTTCGCAGCCGCGGCGCTGGCCGACGTGCGCGAGCTGGTCGCGAGCGCCGGAGACTGCATCGCAGCGGCGCCGTGAGCGGCCCGCGAAGTCAAAGGGCACGTCGGATCCTAGCCCAGCGCCCAGTACGGCCACCAGGTTCACCGAGCCCACCAGTCCGTCCCTCCTTGAGGAGGCCCCTCGAGGTGCCGGGGTGGGCGCGTGTCTTCCAACCGAGAGAATCCGCCGGCGAGAATCACATCAAGTCAAAGAAGCTCTGCTTTCCGATGTGAGGGAGGAACTCCCGGGCGAGCGTCGCCAGCGTGCCCGACTCAAGGGGGTACGTCCAGCCACCCTCGCCCGAATACCGCCGCCGCGTGACCTCGAACGTACGCCCGTCCGGATTCAAGAGTCTGAATCTCATGACCGACTCGTACCGGGCGTTGCCTGTCGTTGGCTCGAACACGATGACCTCGCGGCCCTTGACCTCGAGCCGGCACAACGCGGGAAGGAAGTTGCGAACCGTGGTCTCCTCAGCGGTGGTGATCAGGCGTTTGGTCGCCTTGGCGAGCGACACCTGGCCATGGATGGACTCCCGGACCGCGTAGCCCGTCGGAACGGCCTCGATCGCGCCTTCGCCGGGTTCACCAGTGAAGACGTACCGCGTCTTACCGCTCCGTTCTCGCCGGTGGAGGTGGTAGGTCACGCCCTTGCGGTTTGTGTGCTGGTAGGCCACGACTGCGTCCTCCTCTATCTGAAGTGGGCGGGACGGCAGCTACGCCGGGATCCCCACCGAGTGCTCGCCCGCCTGGACGACGGCAACAGGGTGCCCCATCTTGTAAGGGACTCCGTGAGCACGGGCGAGCTGGATGCCGGCGCCGAATCGGCGAGGACCCCAGGCAGGGACGATCCCCCCGCTGGTCACGATTATCCGCCAGTGGGGCCCGTGAGCTCTGCCGCCACCGCAGCATCCGACTGATCCGCGTGCACGGCCTCGGCGATCACTCGCTCGGTGACCTGGCTCAGATAGGCATTGAGCGACTGGCTGAGTTGCTCGAACTCTGGCCACAGCACCTCGTCGACAAACCGGGGCGACACCTTGAGCATCACAGTGGTGTATCGCTGACGCTTGTAGCGGAACGGCCGCAGCCCGTGGCGCCGGGCAAGTGCCGTGAACAGGCGGCGCTGAAAGGCGTCGGACATCGTGAATTTGTACTCGGTAATCTCGACGTGGCGCTCCTGATGGAGGCGGCTGCTCACGCGCTCATACGCCTTCTCGGCCGCTGCACGCTCTCCAGCCGTGGTCGCGCCCAGATACAGCGCCTGGATCCGACGAAGCTTGTCGATCAGGTCCTGCTCATTCATTGATACTCTCCAGACGACCTACCGGTTCCGTGGCCGCGACATCCGCCCCTATCCCGAGGTAAGCGGAACGCCCGGGAAACCTGGCCTGCCAGGAGGCCGCGACGCGGGATCCCTGTTGGCACCACGGGTGGTGACCGTTCGTCGATACGGGTCGATCGCAGACCGGGCGGCTGTTCCTGGGGGTGTGATCTTTTCCCCGGTCACCGAGCCAGTCCGA
>Ga0316189_10000687_pt1 | contig 33717 bp, 37 predicted proteins | sample LowCovwburrow_MG_FD_204930 | JGI IMG/M metagenome (GOLD analysis project Ga0316189, IMG submission 204930) | Coastal sediment microbial communities from Maine, United States - Lowes Cove worm burrow | ecosystem: Environmental > Aquatic > Marine > Coastal > Sediment | place: USA: Maine...
TAAATGTTTTTCTATGATCTTACGATCATTGTGAGTAATATAGGACATAGACCACTTGGGTTATAGATATAAATTTGTCATTCATATCCTAACACTCAGGTGGTCGAACTTATTCTAGAACTTTTGAGTGCCTAAATTGAGTTGAAAAATGTCTTAAATAAGGCTATAATAGAGAGATATAAATAATAAAAATGGCTTACAATGAAACCAGCGAAAGCGTAATAGAGGATTTTGAAGCCCAGCTTAGTTTTGATGGGGAATTTTTCATTTTTTTTGAAGGATTAAGGACTGTAGATCCTCATAGATATCAGAAAATTAAAAACATTGCGGGTGATATAGAATTATCTCCTGACACAGTATGCATTGTGCTCATTCCTTGCCACCTTGATGAAGACAATCTAAGAAGAAGTCTTCAGTCGTTTTTGGGGCAAGATCATGACAATTTCGAAATCATTATTTTTTTAAATGCAGGACCGGAAACGTCTGAGCAAGATTTTTTCGATGAATCCAGGCGTCTCGAGGCAGAGATAGCTGAAGTAGCTCAAGAGGGTGACCTAAGAATTCACTCTTTTGCCCAGCATTTTACAAAAAAACCAGTGATGGGAGATTTAAGAGCCATTCTCTCAGAGGTGGCTTGTATTTGTGCAAAAAGTGCAGAAGTGAACAACCCTATACTGATTAACAATGACGCAGATACGGTTTTTATACACCCCAATTATATTGGTATTTATGAGGATCATTTTAGAAATAACCAAAGAACAGACTACGCCACTGGGCCAATCAACTGGGATGCTGAATACAATCATCCAGATGCAATGAGTAAGGAAATACCTGAATTATTGATTGAGCAAAAGCTGGATCAGCTTGCCTTTATTTTTGTGCAGAAATTTTATGGATCAAAGTTCCATTATCCAGCAAATCTAGCAGTTCGGGCATCCTCTTATATGGCATCTGGGGGCTTTGATAAAAGTATGAGTTGCTTTGAAGACGCTAGTTTAACAAGTAGTATACTTAGCATGAGGGCTGATTCGATGTATGGTGAGCCCGCTTTTGGTAGAGATGTGGTGACTGCAGCAAGGTTGAGCACTTCGGCAAGACGTTCCCTCTCCACCATCCTTGAAAGACAGAGTATGTATGATCAATGGGAAAATTTCAATGACAATACCTACCACGCCAAAGGTGAGGCTGAGTTGGTGAGTGATTACAAAAATAATGAATACTTCATTCAAGTGGATGATATAAGTGGGGCCTTGGAAGGGGATAGTAGGGCCATCGAAAAAATGGAAAAACGACTGAAATTGATTGTTGAACGATTGATCATTCGCCACTCTTTATTAAGAAGGCCAGAATTAATATCTAATTTTTTGCGCTTTTCTGGTCTAAAGTTAAGGCATGTTGATGGCCAAGATGATTTTAAAAAAGTGCTAAAATTTAGCAGAGACCCTGGCACAGACAGGGCTGAGGTGAAGGGGCTGGAAATTGATATAAGTGCTTCTGGTAGGGGATTAGAATACCTTGCCAGATTTTTTAGTTCGGAATCATAGCATTTAAGACGTGGTAGATCTATCGGGTAAGTTTTTCTGCTCCCTATTTTTAGTTGATGACAATACTTGTTGCCATTTAATAACGGTAATTATTTGTTTTAATTAAGCCATTAATTGACAGTTTTAATTTAAATAATGTTACAGTTTGTTGACATTTTTAATATTAAATAATAAAATATGCCTACAGTCAAATTAAAGTTGACATAAAGAAATTTGATTGATTGATAATTAAAACCACTTCGTTGTTCGAGTAAGATCCTCCTTGATTCCTGATAGTCACATCTGTCATGAGCCATGGAGCGACTTTGCTCCTTTGATCAACCGTCTGGCCCAGACGTAAAACGGGTAGAAAGAGAACGATCATGACCACGACCACGACCACTGCCACCGCCACCTTCGCCCAGCTCGCTGATCTCGTCGCTTCGGGCCTCCAGCCCGAAGGACGCGCCGCTCACATCGCGAACACCCTCCGCCAGGAGGGTGAGATCGCAGGGGATCTCCCCTGCACCCTCGGGGCCCTCAAGGGCGCCTACGAGAAGCTCGGCAAGGGCGGCTCGGATGACGAGCCCGGTCCCGTGAAGGGGCGACGGAACACGTGCAGTCAGATGGCTGCACTCATCCAGGGGCCGGCGGAGACGCCGACCCCGGCCTTCGCCGTTTGGCGGGCCGTCCAGACACACTTCGCGGGGTCTGAGGATCCCCGACAGTGCTCCATCGCGGAGCGCGCCGGCCGCGAAGCGGCCGAGCTCGAGCAGGCCTAGCACCTGCTCTACTCTCCGGCGAGGTGGTGCGTCGGGTTCATGAGTTTTCTTTCATCACCATACGCCGAAAGGCGACGGGTAGTTGCGACGTGCTAACGCAGGTCAGGCCACTTCCGTCCACCCTTCGGTCGATGCCGCTATGCGGCACGATTCAAGCCCACCAGAAATGGTGGCCCCACCCTCTCACCGTCCGCAAAAACGGAGAGGGTGGGTACTTTCTTTATAAAAAACATCATTCATTTTAGCAAGTTAATTTAAATAACAATGCCCCTATCCATCACCCTCAAAGAAGGACAATATTTAAATGAAAATGAAACCCCTGAAATCAAGGGCACTCCTTCAGTATTAAAGCGATGGAATGCTGAAAGAGGTTTTGGTTTTTTGATCTTAGAAGATGGTTCAGAGCTTTTTTGTCATGTGCATCAGCTCTGTTCTCACTTGGCTCCCGTTCAGCGAAGAGCAAATCCAAATATCGAAAGAAATCAAACCATTTATGTTCAAAGGGTCGGAACAGGCCGCAAGCCAGGGCAAAAACAGGCAGAGAATGTGCAATGTGAATGTTGTGTCAGCCCTGATATTTGGGAAATTCATCCTTCTGAAAAGCCGGGTGATATTGCCTTTGGAGTGAGGTTGATGGTGGCTGCGTGTGTGAATCATCAAAATAGGGATAGCTATCATTTTATGCATCCTGTTTTAAATAGGATGAATGTTGCCTATTGGGAGGCTAAGCGTAAAAAGGATTTATTTGAAAATCCAAATGGTGCCGTTCACACTCGCTTTAACGCCGAAAGTTATGCTAATTTCTTTGAAACCTTTGGTCAACCTGCTGAGATAAGGCTAGAGCCGAGGTGGAACAATCTATTTTTAGTGTATCCCGACTATGGAGAGGTTAAAATTCCTTTTTCCCATGCCTTGGAAGGAGACTTTTTTGGTATAACCGCCACAGGAGAATGGAGGAATGATACCCGCTCCAATCAAAATAATATTGAGGCAGTCTTTAATGTGGCGGGGGTAAACGTTTGGCACCATGTTGGACGTAGTACCCGGTATGAAAGTGAGCTCGATGCCGCTTTTGAAAAACTTTCCAAAGAAGCTCAAGATGCGATTATTAAAGAACTCAAATCAAAGATTCCTAACCCTAAAGAAAATGCAGAGAGAGATTTCTTGAGAGGATTAGAAGAAAATGACCCGAAAATAAGGCGGCTACGTGAAGAGATTATTAAGCTCAGCTCTCCTGGTCAAGCTTATTTCTTCTCTCAGTGGGAAGTCCGTCATTATTCCCAGCCTGAATCTCCTGATGGCTATCGACCAGGTGGAAATTATTCAAGAAATGAAGAACGTTACTATCTCAATTTAGGCTTAAGAGAAGTAATCAATAGAAAAGCCACTATTTCTTTTTCCGTCAGTGAAAAAATAGCTCGAACTATGACTCCTGAGGAGGCGAGAAGTCATCTCCTTAAAAAATTTCAAGCCCGTTACCACGAGGTTCTAAGGCAGGCAGCTAAGGAGAGTCCTCATTTTAAAGACCCACGTTTGGCAACAATGTCAAAAGAGGAATGGAAGGCGCGTTATCAAGAAACATTCTGTGTCTTTGCGGATGAGCAAAGGGCTGAATATGACGAGGTAGATGTAGAAGAGCTTGTAAAGATTAGAGAGGCTTGGCAAGTAGAGAGTCAGGTTGTTGAAGAAGCTAAAGCAATTTATGAGGAATATAAACAGCTAATAGAAGATAATAAGGCTTTAGATGCTAGCGTGCAGTTGGATTATGATTTGAATCGAGAATATCCTAGAATAAAATATGCTAGGCATTTTAACGACCGAGAAGCATACATTGCTCATGTTGCCGAGTGCATTGCTAAACTTAAAGAAATTTATGCTGCTAAAATTGAAAAAGAGGAAGTGCAGGAGGTTTTAAGAAAAACTAAGGCTGAAGAGAGAGAAATAGCCAGAGAAGCCGCCCGCGCTGCCAGGGAGAGAAGGCGGTATGAGGAGGAAGAAGAAGTGTATGAAGCTCCACAAGAGGGGGGTTCGGGTTCTAGTTTTGGCACTTCTTTGGGGGACAAGTTGGGAGGTTTAAAGGATTTGTTAAAGGATTAAATATCCTTTTATAGTGCATTATATTTTATAATGGCAATGTATATCGCCAGATTAAAAATAATTATTTTAGCTTTATTAAAAATAAAATTTAGATTTTTTTAATTTAAAACTGTCAAGTTATATTGACAATTAAAATAAAGTCTTGCTAATCTATTTTAGATCTTATTCATTTTTTATGAGTACAAAACCCAAGCAGCAAAGCATCTTACACCACGTTGACCTTTCTGAGGCATGGGATACAAGTGATATGCGTGATTTAATTTTCAAGAGACTTCAGGAGTTAGGCCTTGATTCTCTTGAGCTAGTTTATATGGGGTTTGATGGAGGTAGTCACGCTGGGGTTCGTTCCAGGGGTGTATTTAGGGTTAAAGATATGCCTAAAAAGGAGTTTATTTTTTGCTCCACCACGGCAGATCTAAACCGCTCTGATGCATCGGGAGAAAATGCCATTAGCATTGCCTTAGGCTATAAAAAGCCAGGTTTGGCTGTTTATGATGCAGGGAAGCTTGAAAAAAGCCCAATAGATTACGCTTATCTTGCAAAAGAAGAATTAGGCCTCACATTTCGTGACGCTTTGGTGGCTGTATTCATTTTAAAAAATGTAGACCGGTATTCAGGGCGATGAATTTTTTTCAAACTTTTTATCTATTTTTATAAACCCCTCTGTTGTAGAGGGGTTTATTTTCAAGATTAACGTATTACCTGTCCAAAATTCTTGAAGGTGACATGCCCACAGTTACCTGGTATTCAGTGGGTAATATATCGTCAAACATGTCTAGAAAACAGTAAGAGCATCCGTAACATTTATTCTTTGGAACATATTCACTCCACACCATCCAGGAATTTACTCCATATAATGGGCCTTCTCCACTCCTGCCATCAGGCATGTGAAAGCGTGGGGGTAAATTAACGTGTGAATTTTCACCAGGAGGAATGGAGGGGTCTGTAGCCAGCATTCCACCTGTTAAAAAGCGGGCAAAAGACATTTCACCCCAACTGGGAACTTCTCCGCGATGGTTTCTAATATTGACATAGGGAACACCGTAACTTTCAGGTGCAGTGGGGCAATTGGTGCAACATAAGCTACATTCTTGTCGCTTTTGGACATCACAATTTTGATACCGTTCACTGGCAGTGTGGACATCCACCTGAAACCCCAAATGTTTTAAGAGATCAACAGAATTAGATTTAGGCTGAATGAATTGGGCTTGGCCGGCACAGCTACCCGAAAGAGAGCAGTCCTCGCATCCCACAAATTTGGGGGCAATATAATAAGGATTCAATGAGCGTTTTTCTCCAGAAAGGGCTGCCACGGCGCAGAGTGTTCGAGTCCAGTAGGCAATGTCCAATTTATCAGCCAATTCTTTCATGAAGTCAGCAGTGCTTTGAGGGGTTAGCTTTAAGGTGCGAGACCAGTGTTGTCCGTCTGGAGCTTTAATTTCTTCAACTCCAGCTGATTTTACAACCCCTTCATCCCCACGAAAACCTGAGGAAATAATGGCATGAGCCCCAGAGTCAGTACTGCGTCTAAACATTCTTTCGATGGTTTCCCTGTCGTCATTAATGGTGTGAATGATCGGGCGAATATAAGCAATGGATTTTGCTCCAGAATCGGCTGCAACACTTAAGGTTCGATAGCGATGTTCGGTTCCAATGGGTTCCATCGATCTGGGTAATTCTGAAATGGATGAAAAAATAAATAGGTTGAGTTGGTCTGCCCAGCCTGGCAATCGCTCCTTCCACCAGCGAGTATCCATATTCCCTTTGGTGATTAAGCCTACAGGGCCTGTGTGTCCATCTTCCACCAAGGTATCAAGTTTTGCTGCGGTAGAGTCGCGCAGTATAGTTGGATCAGCCAAATTGTTAATGCTCACTGGAAGAGAGCGAAGTAAATCTCGAAAAATTTCCCTTCGCTCCTCAGTGAGAGGGTGTTGTGCTACTCTCTCGATTTCCCCACCTAATTGGGCGGGGGGCATGGAAGTATTTTGCAAAATAGGAAGTCGTCTCATATTAAAAGGTTAATAATTATAAACGTCGGCGCAAGGCCGCTTGATAAACATGATCATTTGAATCAGAAGTAACTATATTTCCAAGGGCTAGTATTTTTTCTACCAAATTTCTAGCTTCTGATTCTGTAAGATGAGGCTCTAAATCCAAGCCTTCTTTTAGATACCATTGTCGGGGTGAAAGGAGGGTTAGATCAGCTTCGGCTACTTTTTCTCTCCAACCATCTTCGGGCAAAACCTCCTCATCTTCCCGACCTTGATAATGAATTTTTGAAGCCTCTGGCATCCAGTTGCCCATTTGAGCATCACAATAACGTAGTCCTTTTACGTCAAAATAGTCGTAACCCAAGTTTTTTAATTCTTCTAAAAAAGATAGATCAGACACACCAGCAATATAGGGGTGTGAGATGGGCAAGGTTTTTACTCCTAATTCTTTAGCTAGGGCTAGAGTTTCTAAGTGTTTTTTGACTGGCACTTTTTCTATCGGAGGCTGATTACCTGTAATACCAAGAACCAAAAAGAAATTCTGCATCTCAGCCAATCGTTCCATTGTAGCTTTCGAAATGGGCCATTTTGTCACACAGGTGACCAATTTTCCTACTTCTGAAGCTTTTTCTAAAAAATCCCACAAAAATTTATCCAGCTTTGGCCAAAAAGGATCAGTAATAGCGGTGAAGCCAATAAAATCTCCTCTCAATAGCTCCATGGGAAAGTTTTTAAACTTCTCCTGGGCTTCTGCAGAGCTAGTGATCCATGGGGGAACATTAACAAAAGTGCATGCTTTATTAATGCCCATAATAGGATTCTGATTCCAGACTTCCCGTCGTTGATCATGCTCGGTAATAAAGCAATACTTGCAACCAACAGGGCAAGCTGGTTCACCAGCTTTAAATTCAAATTGACGCCCTGACGAATTAATGGTTGGCAATCGATACCTTATATCACTAGCTATAGATTCAATTTTACTTTCGCTTAATTTAGCTGTTTCAAGTTTCATATGTTGAGTTTTTGAGATTAAATTTTTCCCACTGACGTATCACAGGTGTGGTTAAGGCGAGTGTTATACAGGGGAGCTTAATGGGGGTTACGTTATGGGTGTCAGTTGCTTTTCGAAAGGTGAATGTTCCAGGCTTAATAATCCGCTCAAATCCGCTCATTAACTTCTCTCGATAAGATCCTACTAAGCCGACTGAGACGAAGTGTCTGGGGTGTGAATGGTATTCTTCCTCTCCTTCATAAAAAGAGTGAATTCGAAGAGAAAATCCCATAATTCCTAGAATTGTAAATTGACTCATAAGCGCACCTCGGGTTCCAAAGACAGTTTTTTTATTACAGATGGTAATAAGTTCCTTTGGCTTAAGGTATTTGTGCCACTGGATAAGAAAATCACGAGTGTTTTTGATAAGTCTTAGGATGGGCGTAGAGCCTGTAATAGATGATAATTTTTCTCGCATAACTTATTTAATCGAATGGATTTTTTTACTGGGGTAAATGAGACACTTTTCATCTTCTAATGGAACCCAGGGGTTGTGAATTGACTCAACAAGCAAGCCTCTTGTGTCGGATAAAAAAGTATGTAAAACACCACGTGGCATCCACACTCGAGTACCTGGTTTCAATGCCTTTCTAATCAATTCTCTTTTACGAAGCGCGATAAAAGTTCCACCTCCTTCAATAACTGTAATCACCCTGTCAGAAATAGGGTGAACATGAAGTTGATTGTCTTCTGAAGATTCCGAGGGAAAATTAACAATAATCCGACCAGTTTCTCCTGATGTGGAGTCAATTAGCTTGGCTTGCATGTAGTCTTCGTAATCAACCCAGGGCAAAAAATTAAAATTCTCATTAAACTTATAAGTTGCACCTTGCTCCAAAAAGCGATTTTCTGACCAACGCTCCCTGGCTTCATCTTTAATTTCTGCAGGGGTTAGTTCACCTAAATTTTTTATTGAAGAATTTTCCACTTATTAATTGTATTTAAAATAATATTTATAATAATTTGTCAAATTATGGGCTAATAATAATATGTTTTTAAAATATGTCAATGATTTATATCAATTAAAATAAAAATAATTCAAATAAACCCCCTAAATAAAACAAAAAAGAAGCAATATTAACTGGCAACAAGCATTGTCACTTTAGTCAAAAATTCCTAAAAAATAAGTTTCAACGTGCAATCAAGCCATCCCACAAAAACCCACTTCCACCCTCACCCAATTTCATCTAAAATAAGAATGAAAAAATAGATTTCAAAAAAATTAACCCAAAAAACGTGGATTACTACCAAGAATCACTCAAATTACATGCCGCCAAAAAAGGAAAAATCGAAGTCATCTCCAAAGTAAAAGTAGAAAGCAAAGACGACCTCTCACTCGCCTACAGCCCGGGAGTCGCTGAACCGTGCCGTGAAATTGCCAAAAATCCTGATGAGGTTTATAAATACACTAGCAAGGGGAACCTAGTCGCCGTGGTCACCGATGGGTCTGCCGTGCTTGGTTTGGGAAACATCGGCACCAAAGCTGCCATGCCAGTGATGGAGGGGAAAGCCATTTTATTCAAAGAGTTTGGAGGTGTCGACGCCTTTCCCATTTGCCTAGACAGCCAAGACACTGAGGAAATCATCCAGGCCGTCAAAATGATTGCTCCTGGATTTGGAGGAATCAATCTCGAAGATATTTCGGCACCCCGTTGTTTTGAGATTGAACAGCGCCTCATTGAAGCCTTGGACATTCCTGTTTTTCACGACGACCAACACGGTACTGCCATTGTGGTTTTGGCAGGATTGATCAACTCCCTCAAATTGACCGACCGCAGGCTAGACGAAGTCAAAGTAGTGGTCAATGGGGTGGGAGCCGCTGGAGTTGCCATCACCAAATTGTTGATTACTTATGGCGTGAAGCCCGAAAACTTCCTCCTCTGTGATAGCCGGGGTATCATCTACAAAGGCCGAGAAAATTTGAATCCTGTCAAAGAGGAATTGGCTCAAATCACCAATGCCAACCAAATTCAGGGCGGTTTGGCCGATGCCATGCAGGGGGCTGATGTATTTTTGGGAGTGTCCCTAGCCAAGCTGGTCACGCAAGACATGGTGCGATCGATGGCCAAGGACCCCATTATTTTTGCCATGGCCAACCCCGAACCCGAGATCATGCCCGACCTTGCCCTCGAAGCAGGAGCAGCCATTGTAGCCACTGGACGAAGCGATTTCCCCAATCAAGTCAATAACGTGTTGGGTTTTCCGGGAATCTTCCGCGGCGTGTTGGATGCAGGGATTCGAATCATCGACAATAAAGTCAAAGTCACCGCGGCAGAGGCCATTGCCAACTACCTTGAGCACCCCACACGAGACGCCATCATTCCAAGTGCTTTAGACAAAAAAGTGGCTGAAGCCGTGGCCCAAGCTATAAAAAATTTAGCGTGATACCCTCACCCTTTTTATCATTAAAGGCCCTCCACATTCGCCTTAATGCCTTTAAAATCGTCTGATTACTTTTATGTTCCCGATGAACTAAAAGACGACCTTTCTAAATTTGTAAAAGCTTATCACAAGCGGTTCATGCTTCTATTGTCTTCTCAGCAGGGCTTGAGTGCTAAAGAAAGAAGAAGATATTACCGCTATCGAATTGCCCAACTGGCTCTTGAAGAGGGTGTCATAAATTATTCATATACATTGGATGCACTAGATTTCGAGACAGAAGCATATGATAAAATATATGTTGAGCTGGCATTTTATGGAGTCAGAAGTTATTGTAGGGGGTATTCTAGGGGCTTATGGTAAAATCAAGCTTACAAATCACTCTTTATGAAAACCATCCTCTTCATTTCGGCCAGCCTCTCACCGCATTCCAAAAGCTTTCTTCTGATTCAAAAAGCCATCCAATGTGCTGAAGAAAAGGGATTCAAAGCCGAATTAATTGACCTTCGTCAGGTCGGCCTGCCATTTTGTGATGGACGTTCAATCGCTGATTATCCTACAAATCTCCATCCCATTCACGAGCAGATTGAAAACGCCGATCACCTGGTTTTTGGGGTGCCGATTTATTGCTACAGTATTTCGGGAGTGCTGAAGAATTTCATCGATCTTTTTTCGAAAGCCTTCAAAAACAAGCGTTTTGGCATTTGTGCAGCGGCAGGATCAAAGATGTCTTATCTTGCCACGGCCGACTTGGTCAAAATCCTTGGCTATGAATCGGGTGCGGTTGGGGTTCAGCCCATGGTTTTAGTTGACCGCACTGACTTTGACGAAAACCGTAATGTTAATCCCTTGGTACTTGAGAGGATTGAAAGGATGTTAGACGCCCTTTGAGTTCATTCACTTGGCTTTTTTAAGCTATCAGCCATTTCAATGTCACTGAGTGATTCAGTTTCAGGGGCTATGGGGGCTTCAATGCTGGCCTCAAAAATTGGCTCTGAACTTTGATTCTCAAATACTCCTTCATCGTACATTTGGTTGAATTCAAGGTGCTCGGCTTCAGGATGATCTTGAATATTCATACGCATTTCTTCTGAGCCAAAAAAACTATTTTCAACAATTGATTCAGAAATCACCTCAATATCTGGAGATTTTTTATAGACCACTGATGATCCATTGCTGGCAACCACCTCTATTTTTTTTAGGCTAGGCAAGTGGATTTGACTATCGTTAGCTCTGATTTTTGCTTCATCAATCTGGGCATTTTGTGCATTAACCTCGCTGTGATGAGCGTCAATATCAATCACTTCAACCTGACCCTCGAGGTCAATGTATGAGGAATTTTCTAGTAATAATGAGGCAGCTGAGCCGTTTAATGTTAAGTCAAGATAGGAGTACAATTTAGCATCCACCTCAACAAAAGGGGCTTGAATATTCATGATGCCAGACGAATCATAATTCATTTCAATTGTTAGGGGCGTTTCGCTTTCCCATTGTTCAATGGTAATCGTGGCATCCTCATTCACTTGAATGTTGTCAATGGAAGGCAGGGTTAATGTGGCCTCAAGTTTTCCATAGTGACAGAAAAAACAAAATGAACCGGTATTTTTTTGAGATAAGGTCAGCACTCCTCCTTCGTCAACCACCTGATAAGCCTGAACCAAACTACGTCGTCCTTTGATGTTCAAACTAGGTGTGTCTCCTTGAACAAGGGTGACGTTTATATCATCTTTTACAATGAGGGTTTGGATGTTTTCAGAAATAGAAGGGGTGATGGATTGAGTCGCATAAAGCTCGTTTGTTTTCAAATAGGCTTCAAAATCAGTGATTGAGGTAAAAACACCCACGCCTCCAGTGGCCACTGCACTGCTCCATAAAAACAAAAAAAACAAGCCCAAGTTCATGGATAAAAAGTTTTTTTTCTTAATCAGGCTAACCCCTAAAATCAAAACAATGAGGAGAGGGATTGAAAAAAGTACATAAATGGAGATAATGCTTAAAAAGAAGATGACAGACGACACAATGCTTCTAAAGGGGATGTCGAGTAAAGCTTCTGCTTTTGTGACAAACATGTAGCTGGCAATGGAGATAAAAACAATCATCCCCACACTCGCAATGGTGATAAAAATACCTGAGGCAATGCGGATCAATGGACCCACAATTTTCAGAATCCCCTCAATGAAACGCTTTAAAATAGAAAAAGGCCATCCAACAATGGCTTCAATTTTAGAATATGAGCTTTCTTGAGAGCTAGAAAATTTCTTTTTGAGCCACAAAATAAAGCCTCCCACCAAAGCAAGAGCTAAAGTAAGTGTGATGAATTCATCCATTGAGCCTTCATTAAGGAGTACACCAAAAAAAGAAATAACAATTGCGATTAAAATGAGTAATAAAACCATTGGAAAATAGCCTCGAAATGAGCTACTGACCTTTGAACCGTGGCCAGCTCCCAAACTGACCAATTTCCCCTTTAAATTCTGACTAATGGTTTCTAAATTGACAGGTGCTCCTTTCATTTCTAGAGCCTGAGAGGTGGTTTTAGCAGCGGGAATCACAAGTGCCAAGCCAATGTAAGCAAAAATCCAAAACCCATAAGTGACTAGTGTGAGGCCAATAAAAATAATCCTCACCCACAACGGATTTATTTTAAAATAAGCGGCTAAGCCCGAACAAACCCCAGAGATGAATTTTTCTTGCGTATTGCGGTAGAGCTTCTTTTTGGCTTTGATCTGGCTTTTAGCCCCCCCTCCTTCCTCCTCAAAATCTTCCACCTCTCCCACAGATTCAATCATCATTTTTACCCCCTTGAGTGTGATGATTTTTTTATTGGTTTCTAAAAATTTTTCACTGATTCGAGCTTCAATGTCATCAATGATTTCAGAGTAGTCTTGGATTTGCTCAAAGTGTTCCCGAATGGATTTTAAATAGCGATCCAATTGTTGGTAGGCATCTTCCTCTAGAGTAAAAATAGTTTGGGCAATGCTTACATTGATGGCTTTTTTCATATTATTTGCTTAATTTTTTAATGGATTTAAGGAGGGATTTCCACGTGAGCCCTAGTTGGTCAAGGTAGTCACAGCCTTTTTTAGTGAGGGTATAATATTTTCGAGGAGGCCCAGAATTAGACTCCTTCCAGGTGTAGTTTAAAATCTCCTGGAGTCTTAGTCGATTTAAGAGGGGGTAGAGCGTACCTTCTACAACAAGTAAATCAGCTTCCTTCATTTTTTTTAAAATATCCGAGGAGTAAATTTCCCCCTTTGAAATGGTCAGGAGAATGCAGTATTCAAGCATACCCTTTCGCATTCCTATTTTTGTATTTTCAATGTTAATTTCATCCATGATTTTGTGGTTTCTAAATCGTTCAGGTAGAATTTATCACATTGTACTATGTTCAACAAGGTAATATTTTAAATATAATACTAGATCACTTTATAAACTTGTGATTGATCAGCCTTTATCTAAGGTGTGTTATGATTTAATCCATATACGTTTAAAAAAAATCCATGTCACACGAAACCGCAAAAATCGGAGTGTCCAATATCTTTGTCAACGAGCAGGGGTATTTACTTTTGATGAAGCGCTCAGATGACTGCGCAAGTTTTCCAGGTCACTGGGGCTTGGTGGGCGGGTATATCGATTCAGGTGAAACACCCGAGGAGGCTGCTATACGAGAAGCCAAAGAAGAAATTGGGGTTGATATTGAAGTGCTTAAATTTTTAGGACGCTACCACAATACTCCCTCTCCTCATTACGGAAATTGCATTTCCCTCCCCCATTATTCAAAAATAATTGCTGGGACTCCACACGCTGCTCAGCCCGAAGAATGCTCTGATGTTAAGTGGTTCAGCCCAGAAGAAATTCGAGAGATGGATTTAGCTTATGATCACAATAAAATTCTTGAGGACGAGGGATTGATTTAGTTTCGGATGGGGTTCGAATTGGTTTGCGGATGGGCTTACGAATTGGCGTGTGGATATATTCTAGTTACTCCTCTAATTATTAAAAAAAAGCATACGGACATACCATGGCGAGAGATGGCAGATATGAGAAACGTACTCATTCATAGCTATTATGGGGTTTCGTTAGAACAGACATGGAATGTCATTCAGAAAGATTTACCTCCTTTAAAAAAGCAAATCAAGGCCATTCTTAAAGATATTGAATCCACAAAAAAATAAAAAAACATGATTCTAATCGGCTGAATTTCTCAATTTTAAATTTACAATTTAGGAAAAATTAAGGTAAAATACTCCCAGAAATAAAAAAAATAAAATCATGAAAAAAATATTAAGTATTGCCTTCTCATTGCTCTTGGCCATTCCTGTGGCTATGGCTGGTTTTGCTGACCTCATTCCAAAACATTCTTATTACGAGGCGATTAATTTCATTCAAGCACGAGGCATTGTCAGTGGTTATCCCGATGGAAGTTTTCAGGCGGACCGACAAATCAACCGTTATGAACTTTTAAAAATCGTTATAGAAAGCGCTTATTCTGACACAGCCATCAGCATGGCGCTTGATGAATACAAGGCACTCAATTATTACTACGTTGATTTGAAAGATGTGCCAATGGGCGAGTGGTTTAGCCCTTATGTGCGCATTGGAATTCAAGATAAAGTGATTCAAGGTTACCCAGATGGTTTTTTTAGAGGTACCAATTCAGTGAATTTTGTGGAGGCCCTTCAGATCATGATGCAGACCTACAAGGTGGATTATGATGAGGGGGCGACATTATGGTACAAGGACATGGTGGATGTGGCAGCGGAAAAAAATCTGATTCCATTAGATATTGTGGCTTTCAATCAAGGCATCACCCGGGGGCAAATGGCGGAGATGATCACCCGGATGATCAAATACAACCAGGGAACCTTAGATGATTATTTGGGCAAGAGTGGGCTCATCAAACAAACCTTTGAAAAAATCAGCGAGGGGAAAGACCAGCTCGCCATTCTTGATTTCTTGTTGCAAAATGTTGATAAAATTGAGCCAAAACCCGCCTGTTCAGATGGGGTGGATAATGATGATGATAGCATTTTAGATGCGCAGGATCCTGGTTGCCATACAGACAATGACGCAAGCAATGCCAACAGCTACGATCCTAATGATGATGATGAAACCGATGAGCCCGAAGAGTCCGAAAATAAGCCTCAATGTTCCGATGGGTTGGACAATGACAATGATGGTCGAACAGATGCCGAGGATGCAGGGTGTTGGGCAGATGTGAGTGATAAAAATTCGTATAATCCAAATGATGACGTTGAAGACAACGAGCCACTGTGTGTGGACGGCAAAGACAATGATAATGATGGACTGAAGGATGCCGAAGATCCTGGCTGCCACACCGATGGTGACCCTAAAAACGCCACTAGCTACGACCCAACCGATGAAGATGAGGTGGATGTATTGGTGGATCCAGAGCCAGGCTTCAATGATACAAACGAAGCGAATGCACAGCTTTTGGTCGATGCAATTGAAGCCTTTGCAGTTAATGTTGGACTTTATCCAGGCCTTCCTGATCAACCAGAATGCTTGGTCAACGCAGCTGGAGCTGGCTTAGATTTGACGGTTTATATTCAAGGTGGTGTCATTCCCAATACCCCCAAGCCCAATCAGGACCTGCAAGTAGGCGATCTCTTTTGCGCCCAAACTTACTTTTATACTCCCCTTAAATTTGGAGGCGAAATTCGCAAGGGTTACGTATTGATTGCCCCCATGACAGATCCTAATCGAGCCAATTTCTTGTTGAGTGACATCGACACCTTCCCCGAAAATTCAACCGCAGAAGACGTCATTGCAACCTTGAATGCTTATGATAAAAGTAAAATTGCTGACGCAGAAATGAGTGATCGGGTTTTGATTCTCACCAACTAGACTCAAAATAGTTGTGCTACAATGAGTGAAGATTTAGCTTATGTTTCATGAATCTCAACGTCAATTTTTGCGGCATCAACTTTCCCAATCCCACGGTTTTAGCCTCGGGTTATTTGGGGGTGACAGGGGCGAGTTTGGCCAATTGTGCCAACAAGGGCGCTGGAGGGGTCACCAGTAAAACCTTGTTCATGGAGGAGCGAAAAGGTCATCCCAATCCCACGATTCTAACTTTTCCAGGCGGAATGATCAATGCGGTGGGGCTTTCGGGAGAAGGGGTTAAAAATGCCAAACACGAATTTGAAAAATACCGGGAGTTGTCAGCAGGGCAGCCTATTGTTGGAAGTGTGGGGGGACGCAATATCGAAGAAATCGTTCAGGTCGCTCAAATCATGGAAGGATATCCTGTGGACATGATCGAACTCAATTTATCCTGTCCCAACGTCGAAGGGGAAATGGGAAAGCCCATTGCCTGCGACCCTTTGCTCACTGCCGAAGCCACAAAGGCCGTTCGAGCCGTCGTCAAAAAACCTATTTCCGTCAAACTTTCCCCCAACGTACCAGACATCGGCTTAGTTGCGAAGCATGCTGAGGCCAACGGTGCCGACGCGATCACGGCCGTCAACACCATGGGGCCTGGAATGCTCATCGACATCAACATGCGCCGCCCCATCCTCTCCAACAAAACCGGAGGGGTGTCGGGTCATGCCATCAAACCCATTGCCGTTCGCTGCGTGTGGGACATTTATCGCGCGGTTAAACTCCCCATCATTGCCACAGGTGGAGTGATCAACGGGCGTGATGCCCTCGAAATGCTCATGGCGGGAGGCAGCTTGCTCGGCATTGGATCTGCCATCGGCTATCACGATTTAAAATGCTTTGAAATGATCACCACTAAAATTCAAGAATTCATGCAAGCCGAAGGGTTCACCGACGTCTCTGAACTCGTTGGACTAGCCCATCAAAATACTGGGAGCTAGGAGCTGGAAGCTCACATCTCACATCTCACATCTCACATCTCACATCTCACATCTCACATCTCACATCTCACATCTCACATCTCACATCTCAATCAATTATGTCACTACCCCTCGTCTTCAAAGTCGCTGAAATCCACCAGGATTCCCCGAACCTAAAAACCTACGTGTTTAAACACAACATCCGAGCCAAATCGGGTCAATTTTTGATGGTCTGGCTCCCGGATCACGACGAAGTGCCCATGAGCATTGGCTGGCAGACAAAAGAAGAATTCCATGTGGGGATTGCTGATGCAGGCGACTGTACCCATGCCATTCACGAGAGCATAAAGGTGGGAGATAAACTGGGCTTCCGTGGGCCTTATGGCAGCAGTTTTAATTACAAAGACGTCGACCATCTCATCTGTGTGGGGGGAGGATATGGGACGCCCCCCATGCTCAATCTGGCCCAGCGTGCCACCGAGTTGGGCAAAAAAGTTACGGTCATTCAGGGGGCGCGTAGTGCCGATCATTTGATTTACGAATCCTTTTTTGATCAGCTGGGTGTCGAGCTTTTAGTTTCCACAGACGACGGTTCAAAAGGCCACCATGGCTACAACACCGATGTGCTTTCTGACTATCTGGCCACCATTGATCCCTCCAAAAAAACGTGCATTTATACCTGCGGCCCCGAGGTGATGATGGTAAAAGTCGCTAAAATCGCTGAAGAAAATAAGCTCCCCTGCCAGGTCAGTCTGGAGCGCTACATGAAATGTGGTTTTGGCATTTGCGGCCAGTGTTGCATGGATGATTCTGGCATCCGTATTTGCAAAGAGGGTCCCATCATCTCGGGTGAGTATGCCCTCGAGCATCCAGAATTTGGAAAGTACAGTCGGGGGCAGTCGGGGAGGGTAAGCACCAAAAAATGAAAAAAACAATTCTCAAAACCACCCAAAAAATAATCCTCCTCATTGTCGTTTTTTCAGCCGTATTTTTTTCTTGGAAAATCTCCAATCGCTTTGAGGTGCCAGAAGCACCCTCCACATCTTCACTGGGATCCTCACTCGAAATATTCACTTACAACCAAAGTCAGCACAACGATCCGGTCAAAAATTGCTGGTATGACAGTGGCGATTATGTGGTGTTTTTACAGCGCAATGTGGAGTCACTTTATTACCTTTCCTTGGCGCATCAACAGGCTCAAAAAGAAGCTGTGCGCTCAGATTTATGGCAGGTCATCGATCAACAGCTGCCCTGCGCTGAAGAAATGCTGGCCAAAAATCTCAAGCAATTTAGAGATCAGCGTAGTCACGGTCAAAACTATTTTCCACCTCGCTTTTCTGATGTCACTTCCGACGATGAAATTTACACCTTTCGAGAAAATGAAGGCAAGGACATTCACTTACTTTTAAGTTTGACCTACCGAAATCTTGGTGACGATGAGAAAGCGGATGAACATTTAGAAAAAGCTGAGAGTTTGGCAGATGTTACCATCACCGAACGTTGTTGTGAAGAAGGGCCACTCCAACACAGTTACAACGAGTACATTGCGCTTCAGGCTCTGGCCCACGATGAAGAGGTGGATGATGACTTGTTTGATGGCCTGTGGGGGGTAAATTTTATCGCTTTAGCTCATTTAAATGATGGGCATCAGTCTGTAATTAGGGCCTTGCTTAAAGATGTAAAAGAGAATTGGAGTCCTTCGGCCGAGCAGTTTGATTACATTGGAGGAAATTATGATATTGCTGGGATCACCGCCATGGAATCTCTTTATCGAAAGCAGTTTGAAGATGAGCAGTTCCATGAGTTTTCTGATGAGTTGTGGGTTTATTTAGAAGGAGAAAATGAGTATCGCGTTGACTTTTTAAATTACGAAGATGTGTATCACCCCTGTTACTTTTTTAATGCCTGTGAGCTGAACGATACGTTAATCAACGGACGTGATAAAACAGGGTTTGACCCTGACCGTCGAGATGTATGGCGAAATACCGAAGTCCAGCTGGTGGGGCATGCTCAGTTTATTCTGGCACGGGTGCTTTATGAGGAATTGTAATCCCACAAAATATACACCTTAAATTATGTTTTCCAGACGATGAGGGGCCACCACCGTATTCATCGCTAAAAATTCGACAAAACCTCTATTTTTCTTTACAATCATTATGTTGTCATCCTTCCATAATGTATTCTTAGAGCCCTAGATATGAAAGCGATGAAAGCATCCATCTTCTGTGATCCCAAAAAATCAAGGGAGCTATGGCATGACCTTCTTAAATACACCACGATTTTTCGCTACTATGTGGACATGGTTCATGAGGGGGAGTTTGGTGGGGTCCCCTCAAATTTAGAGGAGCCCATCATGACACTGGGGGCAGTGGCCACTCGAGGAGCTCTTTTTACGCGTAATATCAGTCTGCTTTCAAAATTGGAGCTCGGGAGCATTAAGATTCAAAAAGAAGCCATTGATATATTCATCTTCCTTCAAGAATCTTTAGCCCGAATGCAACCGCTTTTAGCTGAAAAAAAACTTTCCTCTCGCCTGTCTCATTCCACTGTTTTTTCACTTGAAGTGGATCGAAGGCATGTGGCTTTCTTGCTGGATAATATGCTTTATTTGATCATTGCCCTCACGACTGAGGAGGGGGAGGTTGAAGTGAAATTCACTAAGATGAAGCGGGGGATAATTTTAGAAGGAAAAACCTTAATTTCAGAAGTGACGGAGCTTGATTTAAAAAAAATGGGAGAAGAAGACTCACTTTGGTCGGAAAAAGGACAACCCAATGATTTGACCCTTGCTGCTTACATCTTAAAAACCATGTCTAAAAAGTGTGGGGCTAGCTTTGATCTCAAAAAACAAAAAAATAAAATCATAATCTCATACATGTCATGACAAAAAACAAGATTAAAAAAGCCCTTTATATCGAAGATGAGCCGTATTACAGAACTATTTATGGGGGAGAGTTGGAGCGAGCAGGAATTGAAATGACTTATGTGGGCAATGGAGAGGAGGCGCTTGATGAAATTAAAAAAAATAAATTTGACCTCATCATTGCTGATTTGATCATGCCTCTTATGTCAGGCATTAGTTTCTTAAAAGAAACACAGGGTAAAAAATTGAACACAATCGTACTCACCACACTTGAGGGAAATGAGGATCGAGAGGATTGTAAGGCTTTGGGTGTGGATCATTTTTTAGTCAAAACAGAAACAACTCCCAAAAAATTGCTTAAAGAAATTGAGAAGTTGTAGTGTTATACCTCTCTGCTTTTATACAGTTTACTTAGATTATTCAAGTAGAGGGGCATGAACATGCATTCATCCAAAAATAATGAAAAAAAAGAATATCATTCTCCTCTTAGGGATTGGGACCATTGCTAGCATTACGATCTACGTTCTCTTTCGATTGACGACGGTCATTCGCTCGCTTTCGATTGTGGATGATTTTTTACAGATCTTGCTCGTTTTTGCCTTCTTTTTAGCAGAACTCTTTATTTTAATCCATGCCACAGGCTACTTCATCAACATCTTACGCTCCACCTCAGGTTATGAGCGAAAATACGTTGGTTATTCGAACATTCAAAAAAACGAACCCGAAGTCAGCATCTTAATTCCGACGCATGATGAGCCCCTGGAAGTGCTAAAAAAGACTATTATTGCCAGTAAATATACAGATTACAAAAACAAAAAAATCATCATTCTCGATGCCTGTGATGATCCCAAAAATAGTCAAAATACCAAGGCACTTACCAAGGAAATGGGGGTGGGTTATTTTTATGTGCCTCACCCCAGACATGGGGCAAAGGCAGGAGGGATCAATGAATTCCTCCCTAAAGTTAACTCTCCTTACATTATTATTTTTGATGCTGATTATCGGGCGGCACGAAATTTTCTCAAGTTATTGGTGGCCCAAATGGAATCAGACGAAAAGATGGCATTCATTCAAACCCCTCAGTTTTATGGCAATTTACGTGAGTCGGAAGTGAGTCGTGCCGCCCAACTTCAACAGTCTATTTTTTATGAATACATCTGTGAGGGTAAGAGCATGACAGGGGGAATGTTCATGTGTGGCACGAATTTGATCTTAAGGACCAAGGCGCTTAAGGCAGTGGGAGGTTTTATTGAAAATTCCATCACGGAAGATTTTGCCACCTCCTTTGAGTTGCATCGCCAAGGATGGAAATCCCAATATTACAATTTTACGACAGCGTTCGGGGATGGTCCCCTTAATATCGAGCAGTATTTACGCCAACAATACCGCTGGGCCCGAGGGAGCATTGGAGTGTTTTTAACCATGCTGCCCCACCTGTTTTTTTCCGCTAAAAACATCAAATGGTCTGCTCGTTTAGAGTATTTTTTGGCAGGCAGTTATTATTTTATTGGGTTTGTGTGGTTGATTTTTATTCTCCTCCCCATCACCTATGTTTTTTTCCGCATACCGGCTCACATGAGTGATCCCTGGCTTTATGTCATGTCCTATGTCCCCTATTTTATGATGACGGTCATTTTCTTTTTAGCCACGCTGCTCAAGCGCCATTACCGACTCTTGGACTGGCTCAAATCTCAGTCACTCGCATTTATGGCCGTGCCCACTTATGTTAAAGCAGCATTTGATGCCATTTTTCATCGCAAAGCCCAGTTTAAAATAACCCAAAAAGACGTTGATATTGATGTCTTCAGTTGGCCCTTTTTATTTGGAGTGCTGGTTTTAGCTGGCTTCAGCCTACTGGCCATGATTTCAGGATTGGGTGAAGGGTTTTTATACGGCTTCAATACTGTGGTGGTGCTCAATGTATGGTGGGCCTTCTTTCACACGTTTATTTTAACCTTCTTAATTTTTGTTCTCTATGTCAAAAAAAAGCGCAATCCATGAAGCCTTAGTTCTCGAAGAGCTCTTTTATGATCAGCTTCATTTTGGCATTTCTGCCATGCTAGAGCTCCATCGCCTCCCCCAACTCAAAGTACGCGAAATCAAAAGTTTTACCTCTCAAATTGAAGCGCTCACCCAAAAAAATATAGAAGACCTTTCCAAATTCTCATAATAAACGCATAATAAGTCCGAATGGCAGTCGAATAGGATAGCGCGCTAAGATCCCGGAGAGTTATACGCAGACCATCCGCAGACCAATTCGCAAGCCATTCAAACCCCATCCGTAAGCCCATCCGTAACCCCATGCTCGAACTCAAAGACATCAAAGGGTACTTCCGAGACCTGGTTTACATTCAAGAGGATGCCATTGGACAAGTGCGAAAATCAGGATTGCCCAAAAAAGATGAAGCGCGAATCATCAGCACCCTTCAAAAAAAACAAATTATCATCACTAAGATCATTGATCTCCTTGTAAAAGACAACGCATGAGTCAAAAAATAAAAACGGCTGTTATTCCGGCTGGAGGATTTGGAACTCGCTTCCTACCTGCTTCCAAAAGCGTCCCCAAAGAAATGTTTCCCTTGGGAGATAAACCCATTATTTATCACGTGGTTGAAGAGGCGGTTAACTCTGGCATTGAGCACATCATTTTCATTGTGTCTCCTCAAAAGCATGCCGTGGAACAGTTTTTTGGAGAAGATATTATATATGAAGACTATCTTTTGAGTCATGGCAAATTGGAACAGGTGGGTGAGTTGCGCGGAATCGCCAGCTTGGCCAAGTTCAGCTTTGTTTATACCGCAGAGCCTTATGGAAATGGAGGGGCGCTCTTGTCTTGTCAGCATCTCCTGAGAGACGAACCCTTTGTTTTAGTCTGGTCGGATGAGGTGATGCTCACCCAAAAAAAGCCACGCATTTTGCAGTGCATTGAAGCATACGAAAAAATTCAAAAACCAGTGATCTCGGCAGTTAAAATTCCCAAAAAAGCCGATCGTTGCAAGTACGGAATGGCGGATCTCAAGTCAGTTCCTGGAATGCCAGGCCTGAAAGAGATCATAAAAATTGTTGAAAAACCAGCCGTGGGTCAAGAGCCTTCTGCGTATGCCGCACACGGTTGCTACGTACTCCCTCCTGATATCTTTGACGCCTTTGACTCTACCTTTTTAGGTAAAAATGGAGAATTATGGCTCACAGATCTTATCAACACCATGAAGAAGAAAACAGGTCTTTATGCCAAGATCATTGAAGACGTAAAATACCTCGATTGTGGAAATCCCTTAAGTTATATCACTTCTCAGGTGGAATACATGTTATCTCAAAAAAAATATGCGAAAAATCTTAAAGCCTATCTCAAAAAGCGGCTATCTTAGCTCCATCATCCTCCTTCTTTTTGTGGCTATTTTTTTAGCCTTTGGATACATGGTGACCCAAAAAAATACAAGTGCCAACCCTCGTTCAGCGTGGGACTATTTTTTGCTTGAGCGAGATTTTCTCAATCAGTATGCAGAAATTCCAGACTACGGCGGTTATGCTTATTGGGTGGGAAAGCTGGGAGAAATGGAAGACCCGCGCCTGTTTTCTATTTATCAGGCCAACTTCATTCTGTGGGTGGGAGGCATTGAATCTCAGCATCCGTCTGAGGTCAATCGAACCATGATTCAAAAATCTGCAGATGCCTTGTTAGAAAATTTATACAAAGGTGAGGGGGAGTGGTTTGAATGGATTGATCAAGAGGTGAATGTGGTTCAAGAATTCAATTGGAACCCTCGTTCTGAGGCGCACATTGCCTACGCTCTTTTAGAAGCCCACCGCATTTTAGACGATGAGCGCTACCTGAATGCGGCCAATCAAACCCTTGGGGCCCAACGCCAGAAAAATCCAGCACCCCCCATTACAGCCGAATATACAGAGGGGTTAGACATTGGCTATCGTTTTCCTGAGCACATGGGGCACTTGATGCAGACGGTGATGTCAGGCAGTCCAGAGGGAAAAAATTATGCAGATGCCATCGATGAATATTATCGAGGAGATTTTGGAAAAGAGCCCCACCCCTTCATTGAAGATGCTTACTCCTTTTTACATGGGGCCGCCGTTGTTGACAAACTCCTTTATGCCTATCTCTCAAAGAATGAAGAAGCAATGATTGAGGCAAGGGCTTTATATGCTGGTTACACGCGCCAAGGGCATGACGATTACTCCATTTTTGAAAACAATGTGAGTGAGGTGTCGGACAATGGTCGAGATTACTACGATAAGCGCTTGAGTATGGCGTTGATTTTATGGTCCGAAACCCTCGACACGCGCTACCGAAAAGATGCGATAGACATGTGGTATCAAAGCCTACGTTTTTGGGATAAACAAGACCCCTATGGTTTTTTTGTAAATTTGTCTCAAGACCGTAAAACCTGCTTCACCATCAATCAGCCTGCCATGATCATGGACTTGATCCCCCCCGAAATACTTTCCGCCAAAGACCATCGGAAGTTTTGGTGGAACCATCAGCTCAGATTACTAGTGCGTGACCCAGACTATCAATGGCTGGACCATAACATGAAGGGGATCGGCGTGGATCCAAGTAGCATTCGTATGCATGTCCCTTATGGCTCACGCTACGGAGGGGTGAATGTATTGCCCGCAGATTGCGATGATTGTTTTATTTTGGAGATCAATTACTTCTCCTTTAAAAATGGACGAGCCACCCTTAAGTTAGCCGATTATTTTGGCAATAAGGTCACGGCTACGTTTGACTCAAAGGTGGGTTTTTCTCCCAGGGGATTGTTGGGGTGGAATTGGTGGAGTTGGATGTATTATCTGACCTCCGCCTTCATTTTCATTCTGCTATTTTCCTATCTCTATATTAAAACCTTAGGGTGGAAGGGGGAGTCGCTCAAAAAATATAAAAAAAATCTAAAAATTAAGAAGAAAACCCATGAAAAAAACTAAAGAAAAAATGAAAAGTGGCCGAATTTCTAGAATGATGATTTCTAAAAAACGATGGTTAGCGCTCCTATCTTTACCTAGTCTATTGATCATTGTGGCTTTAGCATTTTCTCTCCAAAAAGAGGGTAAAAATGAGGCAGGTTTAGCGGAGAATTCACCTATAGCCCTTCAAGATTTAGCCGAGCAAGAGGAGCCCCTCCTTAAGCATGAGCCTAAGCTACTTCTTTTGGGGATTGATGGGGCCACATGGAGATTCATGGACCCTTTGATGGCAGAAGGTAAAATGCCCAATCTTAAATTTTTGGTCGACAATGGAGTGCGTGCTACACCGCCGACTCTCAATCCCACGATTTCTCCTGCCATTTGGACGACGGTGGCTACAGGGGTCACTCCACAAAAACATGGGGTCAATAACTTCATTTCTATCTCAGAAGAAACCTACGAACAACAGCTGATCACCTCGGATGATCGGCGAGTGAAAGCACTTTGGAATATTCTTTCGGATGCGGGCATGAGAGTGGGGGTCTTCAGCTACTGGGCCACCTGGCCCCCCGAAGTCGTCAATGGCTACAATGTCACTGAGCGAGCGCTTTTTGATCAAACGAAAGGGGTTTATCCTCAGGATCTGGCCCCCTTCATTGGCCTAACATCGGCTCGTATTCTAGGGCTTTCGGCTATTACAGAGGGGCTTTCCATTAGATTTCCAGAGCCGGAGAGCCCCAATGATCCTGAGTTTTTCAAGTTGGCCCATCAGCAAATGGTCCGTTTGGGCAAATTGGTGATTGGCAACAGCTTGGCTTTATTTCAAAAAGAAAAGCCCGATGCCCTCATTCAAATCTCTGGGGTGGTGGATGCGACACAGCATCTTTTCTTAAAATTTTCATGGCCCGAAGAATATCCTGATGACATCGATCCAGCGTTGTTGGAGGAATATGGTAATTTTGTGGAAAAGCAATATATTGCTCATGATGAAATGATCGGTGAGTATCTCAAGTTAGCAGGCCCAAACACACATATTTTGGTCATGTCAGATCATGGTGTCTTTATTGATCCAGCCACAGGGTATCGGGTCAATCATTTTAATGGAATTCTAGAACAACTTGGCCTCCTTCAATTCAAAGAGAATGGGCAAATTGACTTTGAGAATACCATTGCCTTTGAATGCAATAATAATACTTTTGATTGGCAGCGGCGCTTGTGTATTAATTTGCAAGGCAAATTTGCAAGCGGCGCTGTGCCTCAGTCAGAATTTGAATCCAGACGAGAAGAGGTGATTAAAAAACTCAACACGCTCAAAACTCGCTCAGGTCAGTCCATTTTTTTGTCGGTTGAAAAATCTCAAAAGCAAGAAGCAGATATCGAGTACGATCTACGGCGAGATTTATTAGAGGAAGAGGTGGTGATTAACGGGAGTTATGTGCCATTTCGTGAATACATGAACCTGACAATCGAGTCAGGACATCATTACTCTGATCCGGTTGGGCCACCAGGTGTTTTTATCTGGTATGGGCCAAATCTTAAAAAAGGCTACGAAATTAAGACGCTTGATATAGTGGATGTGTTTCCCAACTTACTTCATGTGCTTGGCTTACCTGTACCTAAAGATATCGATGGGGTTTATTTGCCAGAGCTTTTTCAATCTCCCAGCACCCCGACTTATATCAATAGCTATGAAGAAGAATTCAATCGTGTTTACTCAGGAAGTCACGAACGACTTGAGTCCAAAGATCAGTTTACGATTGAGGGTACAGATATTTACCTCCACTCAGATTTACCGTGGGATGACGATTCTGATCAATTTTGCTTTGAATACCCCACACAAGAAAAATTGGCGCTTAAGGTCCTTCGCTTAGAGCAAAGTCCTTATATAGATATCAATTACACACCCTGGGATAATCCCAAGGTCACCAAGGCTTTAGAGCTTTTTAGGGAGGTGAATTTTGAGAGCCTCAAAAGGTCCGAGCGCTTGGTTTACAATCCTGAAGATATCAGTTACCAATCAGGAGAAGGCCTTTATCGTTTGCAGAGTTCACTGGATTTACAAGAACCCAGTTCAGTAGGGATTTGGACGGACATGTCTTTTTACGTTAAGTCACCTGGTCCAGGGGTCATGCGCTTGGTGGCCAGGGGGGTGCCTGCTGGAGGAGAGTATCCAATAATTGAAGTGCTTCAAAACAACGTATCAATCACTCAGGTGGAAATTGAAAGTGATGACTATCAATTTTTCGACATTCCCATCACGGCACGAGCCCCCATAGAATTACGCTATATCAATGACGACCTGATTGATGGGCAAGATCGGAATCTTCACGTGCAACGTATAAAGTTTTTAACAGAAGATGAGACTCCTTTTGAGCCCATTGATTTTTTTGTTGAAAACGAAGAATTTTGCTTCATCAATCAATCCAAGGGCACCTTAGAAGCCCACTTACAGATTTACCCGCGGGATGACGCTTCTGGGCAAAATAACGACATCGAAAACACCATCATTGAACTCCTTCAGAACACAGGGGAAATCAAAGAAGAATAGAAACAGGGTCGAGGGCGATGTGCTTGAGCACCGCCTTCAGTGGGGCGGGCTAATAGACCTCATCATGTGAGCCGATATTGTTCAAAATAATTTTCCCACCCTCCCAACTAAAAACAACTCTTAAGTCATGGGTGAGAGAAAAAGCATAGCACTCTTTTAGACTGCCTTTTAGTTTGTGAATTTTAAGTGATTGAGGAGGGTATTCTGTTTGAGTCAGTAGGGAAACTGCATTTTCCAATAAACCCATGACCTGAGGTTTCTTTTTCTTAAATTTTTTCAGCCGCTGTTTAAAATGGTGAGTCGCGTCTACTTTAACTTTCATTATGATTGATTTAGTCTGATTCTAAAGATTCCATAAATGCTTCCACTGAGTCAAACGGTCCAATCCCACCCTTCTTTTTATAGTCTTCCATGGTAACCAGTGTTTCTTGTACAAATAATTCATGCTTTAACTGCTTAATGATGTCATGAAGCCGATTGAGTTCCTCCACATCAATCATAGCCACCCCAAATTCTGAATGCACCAAAATGGGCACCACTTTCTCTCTTTTTACCCGTTCTAAAAGCGATTTAGGGTCTCGGCGCATGTCAGTGACCGTGGCAGGTTGAACAATGGGATTCATTTTGCTATTTTTAGTGTTAATATTTGTATTATATAGGATGTTAATTTTAGTGTCAAATTTAGTGATGAATAATTAACGAAATAACTTAATAACGAAATCTAAGAACTAAGAACTAAGAACTAAGAATTACGTGGTAAGTGGGTAAGTTTGCAAGTGTTTTTAGGAGTTTGAGAGGAGACGAATCCCAAAGGGGCCACTTTACCAATCCGTAGACCCATTCGCAACCAATTTGTCTACCAATCCGTTAACCCATCCGCCTACCCATTCGTTTGATTGGCCATTCCCTCCATTTCTGCTATCATCTTCTACGACTAATTTAGACCCACATGCAAGAAAAAATTGAATCCTTAAAACAAGAAATGTTAGACGCCTTGATGGCTTCAAAAACTGAAGGAGAAACACGTGAGCTTGAAATCAAATACCTAGGCCGAAAAGGACCTTTTAGCGAAGTGATGCGAGGATTGAAAGACCTTTCTAATGACGACAAGCGAACGATTGGGAAATTGGCAAATGTAGTTAAGAATGAATTGGAAGTGGCTGTTCAAAAAAAATATGCTTTTTTAGAGGCAGCTGCCATGGATCAAATTGTAGAAACTGAGTGGTTGGATGTGACTGTGCCAGGCCAAAAGCCAGTGACAGGACACCGTCACCTCATTTCTAAATTCATTGATGATTTGGAGGTGATTTTTAGCCGCATGGGCTTTGAGGTGGCCGATGGGCCAGAGATTGAGCTAGAGCACTACAATTTCAATCAACTCAACATCCCCGACGACCACCCGGCCCGGGACATGCAAGATACCTTTTGGGTGAAAAATTTAGAAAAATCCGTCCTCCGTACGCAAACTTCTCCCGTTCAAATTCGCTACATGGAGGCTAATGAGCCACCGTTGCGCATTATCAGTATGGGCAAGACCTTTCGCAAAGACAGCGACGCCACCCATTCCCCCATGTTTCACCAGTGCGAAGGGTTGATGGTGGGTGAAAACATTTCAATCGCCAATTTAAAAGGAGTGATGACAGCTTTTTTACAACAAATTTTTGAGGATGATTCCATCAAGACTCGTTTTCGAACGAGCTATTTTCCCTTTGTCGAGCCAGGTCTTGAGGTGGATTGTACCTGTCCCATTTGCCATGGAGAGGGAGTTTTAAAAGACAATCAACCCTGCAAATTGTGCAAACAATGCGGCTGGCTCGAGATCGGAGGGGCAGGCATGGTGCATCCTAAGGTGCTTGAAAATGTGGGATACGATCCTCAAAAACTCACTGGCTTTGCTTTTGGAATGGGGCTCGATCGCATGGTGATGATTAAATATCGGGTCAATCACCTCCGTCTTTTGTTTGAGAATGATTTGAGATTCAACACGCAGTTTTAATCGTACGGGTGATGAATTGGGTTCGAATGGGATAACGATTGGGAAGGTGATTTGACCAACTCGTAACCCTATTCGAAAACCCACCCGAACCCAACTCGTAACCCTATTCGAAAAACCATCCGTAGCCCATACGAAACCTATTTGACCCCATGAAAACCCACTATCACACCCTCGGCGTTTCACCTGATTCAGAAACTTCAGAAATCAAGAAGGCGTATTTTGAGTTGGCCAAAAAGTATCATCCTGATTCCAACAATTCCGCTGAAGTTAAAAAATTCCAACAGATCACAGAGGCTTACAAAACGCTGACCAATGCCGACCTTAAAAAACTGTATGATGAAACTCTAAAAACGGGGTTGGATATTTTAGAAAAAGCAGAGGCGCACATGGCTCCTGAAAAAGCTTCAGAGCTCAATTTTCAACCTCAAAAACGAGACAAGCAGCGAGAGTTGGAATTTGAAGCCTATCAAAAAAATCGCTACTGGCAGGCGGTGTTCAGGGTCTTGTTGTTGGTCATTCTGGCCACGAGTTTCGGCTTTTTTTTAACCTTGCTGGTGGGAGGAATCATTTTTGTAAATGGAGCTGTGGGAGCTGTGGTCGGCCTCTCATTTTCGCTCCAAAAAAACTTTGATATAAAAACCTTTTTTGACGCTCCTAAGAAAAGTACGCGCTTTAAAATGCTTTTGAGCGTTTTAATTGTGGGCGGGATTCTCTACTTTCTGTCCCTTCTTTTATTTGCTATCCTAAAGGCTGGATGATTATTAGTGATTAATTTATGCTTAAAAAAAATCTACTAAAATTAAGTACATTCTTTCTTCTATTTTTCACTCTTTTTAACCCAACTGTTTCTGCGGATTTGATTTCATCAGGATTCAAGCAGCTTGGGTTTTGCTATCAAATAAGCAATATTGATGATTTTTCTGAATACGCATTTGTACTTTTAGAGGGTCGATCTCCTGATTGGGAAATATTAGAACGTGGGGATTGCGTCGGTTTTTACAAATTGGGTGATGCAAATTTTTACGCCATTCCAAGGGGGAAATTCAATCAATCTGTCTTTGAAGAAAATTTTGATGCAGCATGGGAACAAGTTGATTCAATTGGTATTTTAGCCGATTACAAGCCTAGATCTTATGGTCAGGTTCCTGAGGCAAACCCCCTAAGATCGATTGAAACCGTTTTAGAAATTGTTGCTGTAGATGCAAGTGGATTGCAAATCAAGGAAGTAGAAAAAATAGAACACTACGAATCTGTGGAGGATTATGTTGTTTCCAAGGGGTTTTTAGTGGCACTCCTCCTCACTATTTTCTTAGAATTCATGGTTTATTTGATTCTTTTAAAAACGAGAAAAAAACCGTGGGGATTATTTAAGAAGACAGTATTAATTCAAGTGGCTACTCAGCCTGTAGCTAGTTTTATTTTTGCCTTATTCCTAACTTCAGGCTGGTCAAAGTCCCACATGATTCCTTTTATAGTGGTTGAGTTGGGGGTTGTTGTTATTGAAATATTCCTTATCAAATGGCTATTTAAACTGAGCAACAAAAAAGCAATACTTGTTTCATTCCTTGCCAATCTTGTCAGCGCCTTAGTTTCAGGATTAATTATCTTTCTTTAGTTTTTTATTTAAGGCTAAATTTGCTATCCTAAAGGCTGGATAATCCCTAACCAATACTAAGATGAAATTCTTCCTCAAAAAGCTCCCCCTTCTGGTCGCAACACTACTCCTCCCACTTTCTGCCCACGCTCATTTAATTGGAGATCACACCAGCGAAGCCGCACATTCTGCCATTGGCTTTGAACATGTAGTGGTTGCTGCACTGGCTGCTGGAGTGGGTTATGGGATTTATAAAAAATTAAGTTAGCACGAAACTGCTAAAAAGATTGACATTTTTAAATAAAGGTTTTAAGATATAATCTTCATAAATTTAAGCTTTAAAAAATGTCACAAACAGATCTTGAAAGAAGAATGAGTGAGCGTGGAGTCAGTAAGACAGTTTACTCTATTTTTTATCCAGAAACTCGAAGGGTGATGGCGAAGGTTTTTGGAGATCCAAAATTATTGGATGCTCATGAGGGTGCCTATACAAAAAGGCAAGATACAATGCACGAGCCTTTCTTTAGGGCATTCGAAGCGTGGTCTGAGCCTGTTTTAGATTTTGATGGCGGAGAGTTTCCTGAGCAATATCCTGCAAGTGGATCTTCGGAAGCCATTCGGGAGATGATTGCGAAACAAGGTTCTACTCAAAGGAGTGAGGGGGTGGAGCCAAGTATTCATATTTTTAAAGGGGAGTATGAGGGTTATAAGGCTTATGCAGAGGCTCATAAAATAAGAGTGGTTAAGCATGAAAGAGATGCTTTTGATCGAACGTTAAAACAAGAATTTTCTCCAGGAGATCGTTTTTATATAAGCCAACCCAGTGGTATTGATGGAAATATTTGGGAGGGTTACGATGAGTTTATGAGGTGGTCTTTGTCTGAAATTCCCGACCTTAAGGTGATGTTGGATTTGGCTTATCTGGGAACTGTGCCTCATCAAAAAAGTAGAATTAATGCACGTTATGAAAATATTGGAGCTGTGTTTTTCAGCACAAGCAAGAGTTTTGGCACTTATTATGATCGGGTTGGAGGAATGTTCTCGCGAGAGCCTGTTTCTGGATTGTGGGGGAATCGATGGTTTAAGTCTTTGCCCGCACTACGGTTGGGAACAGAGTTTATGAGGCGTTACAAGCCTGGAGAGTTGCCCGAGAAATACCTGCCTCTTCGACAGCAAGTGCTCAAAAATTTAAGAGAAAAATTCGGTGAAACTGTGGAGGGATCTGATGTATTTATGATTGCTACGCAGTCCAAGGGGGCTGAAGATGGAGAGTTAAAAAGGGGGTTGTATCGCGAGGATCTCATCCGTTATTGTTTAACAGAGGGGATCGATAAGGCCATCAAGGAAGCCGCTGAAAAAGCAGCTGCTGAAGAAAATAAAAGGAAGTATACCCAGGATAATGACAAGTTTTATAAATAGGCCTGGGGAAAAATATGGAATTTTTTAATAGCATTAAGCAGTTAGTCATGCATAATATTGAAATTTACACATCACCAGAAGAGATTAAAGATTTTGTCGGAGGTTTGTGGCAAACAGAAGCTTTTAAGCAGTCACACGAGGAAAAAGGGGGCTATGTTGATAGTTTGATTAGCCGTTTTTCTAGAGTTCCACGTGCCTTTGGTCAAATGGACGATCCATCAGTAGAATGGTCTCACTTTACCGCATGGATGAATTTGATTGCCAGGCGTGAAGACCACTATGAAGGGAGACCTATGATTTCTGATCTTTATTATTTGCATGAAATTTATCATGCAGTGACAATGCACTATGATTCTGAATTAACTTTTGAAGAGTGGTCGATAAAAATGTTAGACAACGAGCGAGCAGCTTCCATTGAAAGTGAGGTTGCTGCCTATTTTGCTTTGCCAGGCATCCGAAAGGAGTCTTTTGATTTTCGCATTTGGGCAGATCGTTTTTTGTTGAACGAGATACTGCTTCATCCTGACTTTGAAGACAATCAGCAGGTCTATGAGCAAAAAAAATTGGAATTTTTAACAAAGTTACACATGGTTCGTCATAGAGCCATGGTTTCACCTGTGGACGGAGACAGAACAGAGGAGTGGATAAAGAAGTATGCTGAAAATAACAATCGATGGTTTTATATTTGGGCCAAAAAATATGGCCTAGTTGAGGGATTCATGGAGGATTTTACTTCACAAGCAAAAACCAGCCGTGATCATGCAGCAAGAATGCTGAAAGATTGGTTTGAAGAGAATAATAGAGGCTTGTGCCCTTTTGAAGAAGAGGCGAGGGCGTTTTCTGAGGTGGTAGAAAGGGGTTAAAAAAAGTAACCGAGTTGGAATTGAGTCTTTTTTCTTGTATTCTTATTTTGTCTTAATTATTTTAGAATGAAAAAAGTTTTTATTGGATCAGATCATGTTGGCTTCGAATTTAAAGCAAAGCTCATCACTTATTTGACAGAGCTAGGGTACGAAGTGCATGACAAGGGGGCGTTTGAGTATGACAAGGCAGATGACTATCCTGATTTTATCCTTCCTGTAGCCCGAGCCGTGGCCGAAAATCCTGATGAATATGTGGGTATTGTGATGGGAGGGTCTGGACAAGGTGAAGCAATGGTGGCTAGCTCAGTCAAAGGGGTGCGTGCTGCCCTTTTTTACACCCCAGCCTTACCTAAAAAAGCAGTGGATGCCGCTGGTCGTCAGAGTGAAGATCCTTATGAAATGATTCGTCTCACCCGTGAGCACAACAACTCTAATGTGCTTTCGCTTGGCATGCGCTTTGTGAGTGAGGATGAGGCTAAAAAAGCAGTCAAAATGTGGCTTGAATCTCCATTTACAGGAATTGAACGCCACGCCAGACGGATTGAGAAGTTTAAAAATGTAACTTAAAAAGTGGTCAGAGGGCAGTGGCTAGTGGTCAGTGTTTTTATTTGGTATAATGAAGTCTTAATTTCTTCATCATTTTAAAAATGCTTAAACTACCATATAAAAAACTGTTCATCTGGCAAAAAAGTCTAATTTTGGCAAAGGAAGTTTATGATTTAACCATTCATTTTCCTAGGGAGCCTAAATTCTAGCCCAAATTCGACCACTTTCATGTTAGGGCATTAAATACTTCATTAGGAGTGCGATAACTCAGACATTTTCTAGGTCTGTTATTGAGTTTCTCCTGGATTTCATGGATCTGTT
>Ga0316189_10000688_pt1 | contig 33686 bp, 32 predicted proteins | sample LowCovwburrow_MG_FD_204930 | JGI IMG/M metagenome (GOLD analysis project Ga0316189, IMG submission 204930) | Coastal sediment microbial communities from Maine, United States - Lowes Cove worm burrow | ecosystem: Environmental > Aquatic > Marine > Coastal > Sediment | place: USA: Maine...
AGGACGACAGCGGCAGCGAGGAGAGGAAACTCTACGGCGAGCCCTAAGGGCGCGTCCAACACCAACCGCTGCATTCGGATGCGCTGCACGCCCGATGGCTGCGTCGTCGAGTTCTCGGGATAGCTTGCTATCCCCTCGACTCTCCTCCTTGCCATCGAACGAGCAGCACCCCCTCGATGCAGCGCGTTTGTTGTTGGACGCTCCCTAACGCTATGATTTCCGCCATGAATGCTGTCCTGTTGGCGTCTGTCCTTTCTCTGTTGGTCGCGTGCAGTGGGGGTGAGGAAGATTCTCCGGCGCTGCCGAACACGACCACGCCGACGGCACCGGGCGCCGCGTCCTGCGCACAGGCGGGCCTCACCGCTCGTCCGCTGATCCGGGACGGCACGTTCGGGACCCGGAGGCGCGAGGTCGCTGGCGACTTCACCGTCCCCACGACGCAGGGCGACTGGAACTTCTTCGCGGAGCACACCGGCTGCGAGTCGATCCTGTTCATGCCGGACACCTTCGAGGTCTCGTCGCTGCACGAGACCCCGCTGCTCGAGGAGCGCGCCGACCTGCGCGCGCTGATCGAGGAAGGTCCCCGCAACGTCCACTACTTCTTTGTCACCGAAGAGGGGGGCGCCGCGGCGTTCGCCGAGGCGATGGACGAGCGGATCGAGGGAGCGCTCGACCGGCTGAGTCCCGAGGACGCCGCGTGGTGGCGCGCCCACCTGCACGCGGTCACTGCCCGGGTCGATCCCAACGGCGGCGCCGCTGGGATCGACCGGTTCCAGCAGATCCAGGGGTTCGGCAACCTCGCGGACGTCACCCGGTTCGACGCCGCCTTGGACGCGGCGGGCGCCTGGCCGTGGCAGGACAACCTGGCCTACCTGTAGCACGAGGTCGCCTACTACGACTATCGCAGCGACCTGCAGGACCGCCTGGACGCCGTCGAGTGGACGGCGGTGGATGTGTTCGTCAACGAGGAGCTGCTCGTGACGGGGCGAACCGACAAGGACGTCCTGTTGCCGGACGCCGCGACGCTGGGCGGTTTCGACACGCTGCTGGTCGAGCTCGAGCACCACTGCGACCCGTTGGGCCCCGAGGGGTCCACGTGCGACCACTGGGACGGCATCCAGACTCTGTACATGTGCGATCCGGGCGACCCCAGTTCGTGCAGGAACATCGAGGTGGCTCGCCACATCACCACGTACTGGCGCGAGGCCCGGCGGCGTGGACTCCCTGGTCGAGCACCCCGAGATCGGCGATTCCGAAGGCTGCCTCAAGCAGATCGACAACGGCACGGTGGCCAACCAGAGCGGCACCTGGTGGTTTGAGCGGGCGTCGTGGTGCCCGGGTCGCCAGGTCGATCCCTGGGTGTTCGACATCACTGATCAGATCACGCCGGGTCAGCCGGCCACGATGTCCTACGTCACCAACCAAGGCGGGTCTGTGTTCGGCGGGAACATCATCTTGAGCAGCTGGGTGACCTTTTCGAAGGAGCGAGGGGCGCTACTCCAGGATGGTGACGCTGTCGCCGGCGATCTCGAGCGCCATCGGGTCTCCGCCGTAGTACGAGCTCATGCCGACGTCGATGCGCCACAGGCGGCCGTCGCACGCGGGGTTGACTGTGTCCCAGACGGTGTGCGCGACCACCATGCGGTCGGCGCCGAGCGCGTCCAGGGTCTCGTCGAGCGTGACGCAGTCCGGCTCGGCGTCGTCGTCGCTGTAGATCCGGGTCCACACGATGTCCGAGGCGACGCCGGGCAGCGATGTGCCGCGCCCGCGCATCCACCTGCGGGTCTCGTTGTTGAGCTTGGCCAGTCCGTGGTCGACGGACTCGGGCAGCACGCCGCCGTGCACGAGCACAGTGCCACCAACCACCATGACCACGTTGTGGTCCGACAGGCGCGTCGCCCACTCACCGCCGGGCCGGAACGCGGCGACGCGGCCGCGCTCCTCCTCTGGGTAGGTGGCCAACAGCTCGTCTTCGGGGTCGAACTCGGTGTCGGCGAAGTCGTCGTAGCCGCCCGGGGTGACAAACCGGAAGTCGAGCTGCACGTTCATCAGCTCGTGGTTGCCGAGCAGCGAGTGGAACGCGCCGCCGGCGGCGTAGGCCTCGTCGGCGAGGCGCTCGAACAGGTCGAGGATCTTCTCCTCTCTGTCGGCGCGGTCGAGCTGGTCACCGGTCTGTACAATCCAGGTGTCGCCGCCGACCCAGTTGTTGTCGCCGTCGAGCACTCCCGCGACCCGCAGGACCTTCTTCGCGGCCTTGAAGTCGCCGTGCACGTCTCCAATCGCGACCAGCCGCCGGGGGGCTTCGTCGACAAAGGTGGGCGGCGGCGTGGGCCGGTCCGACCCGAGCACGGACTCGGCGGCGGGCTCCTCCGATGGCTCTTGCGCGGGCATGCACGCGGCGAGAGCGAGGGTCATCGGAATGAGCATGCGCGCCTCCGTTCGCCGACTAACGTGGGAGGGCCACGGCGACCCACTTGAGCGGGCGCGGCCCCAGGGGGGTGCCTTCGAAGTCCTGGGCCTCGCGGAGCAGCGCGAAGCCCGCGTCGGCCAGCAAGGCGCGCAGGGTGGGGAGCTCGTACATGCGTAGGGCGAGCCGGGTGCGCTCCTGGCGGCCGCCCAGGTGCTCGTAGACATACTGGACGTGGTGGGTCATGGCGGCTTCGTCCCACCAGCCCTGCTCCCAGCTGGTCAGGGTCTCGCCCGACCGCGGGTCGACGAACGTCCGAAACTCGAACCGCTGGGCGGGGTCGCGGTCGTACAGGGTCCGGTCGGGTAGGTAGCAGTCCAGCGACAGCCGCGCGCCGGGGGCGAGCCAGCCGGTGATCCGGTCGAGCATGGACGCGACCTGCGCGGGGCCGGTGCAGTGGTGCAGCGCGTTGAACGGCCACAGGACCCCGGCGAAGCGTCCGTCGATGGACAGATCGGTGTAGTCGGCCTGCTGAATCCGCACGCGCTGTCGGACCGCTGCAGGTCCGTGCTGCAGCTTGGTGCTCAGCCCCGCGAGCATGTCGGGCGCGCGGTCCACGCCCAGCACCGAGACCCCGGCGCGGGCGATGGGCAGGGTCAGCCGGCCGGTGCCACAGCCGAGCTCCAGCACGGGGCCGCGCGCCGCCCGCGCCCGGTCGACGTACCAGTCGATGTCCTCGTCGTGCGCCGCGTACTCGAGATCGTACAGGTGGTGGATCCGGTATGGGTCGTCGCTCACCTCGCCCATGCGGCCTCTAGGATCCGGCGACCCAGGTGGTGCCCGCGTCGCGCGAGGACGCCGGAGAGGGTGGGCGGCTTGCCCGCACGGAGCGCGCGGTCCTCCCAGCCGAGCCACCGGATCCACCGCGGGACGGCCGCGGGCAGCGGACCCGGACAGCCGAGCGCGCACATCGCGACAGGGCCGGCGGGACCCGCGACGACCCGCGCGAGCAACAGATCGCCCGGTCCGACCGGTCCCAGCGGGAGCCCCGGGGTCCGCACGGCGCAGTGCCCCGGATCCGGCAGGCCGATGACGTCGGTCAGGACGAGCGATCCGGGGCGGGGTACCGCGGTGATCCGCCAGGGCGCAAAGGGGGTTTGTGCGACGGCGCGCACCGCGTCGCGATCGGGGACGGGGGGGCGCGGATCCCTTCGGAGCCAGCGCCGCAGGGGCCTCTCCTTGACCCCGTCGCCGACGAAGAACATGCCGAGCGCGAGCGCGATCAGCAGGCTGCGGCGGTCGGCGTCGTCCGCGGCGGGACCGAGCACCAGGTCGGGGCAAGATGCGCCGGCGGCCGGGTCGTGGTCGGCGGTGTTCCGCGCCAGATCGACCTCCATCGGCACGAAGGCGGCGGGCGCGGGCAGGGTGGCGCGCCCGGCGAAGGGGTCGCCTACCGCGCCGGCGTCGGCCTCGGTGCGCCGTCCCGCCCACAGCTCGCCCCAGGTTGTGCGCGGCTCCGGAAACGGGTCGGCAGGGTCCACCTGATCGGGCCAGACCGCCCTCATGCGTACAGCGCCGCGGCGCGCCGCAGGTCGTCGGCGATCTGCTGGCGCAGGTGGGGCGGCCCCAGGACCTGTGCGTCGGCGCCGAACCCCTGCACCCAGGTGCGCAGCTCGACCGTGGGGGCCACGCTCATGCGGAGCTCGAGCCGGCCGTCGGGGCGGCTGCGGAACGTCTGCGTGGGGTGCCAGGTGCGCTCCCGGATGTACGCGCCGACCCGCTCCGAGAAGGCGATCTCGACTTGCTCAGCGGTGCCGCTGATGATCCCGAATGCGTGCGCGATGTGCGCCTCGGGGCGCCACCCGGTCGGCGGCTGGAAGTGTTGGAGCCGGACCCGCGCAGCGCGCACGAACCGCTCGACGGCGTAGGTCTTCACGACGCCCGAGTTGTCGTCGTACGCGAACAGGTACAGGCCCTGGCGGAAGGTGGCGAGGGTGTACGGGTGAAGCACCTTGTCGCTCTCGACACCGGTCGGGCTGCGGTAGCGCGCCTCGATCGGGTTGTTGTAGACCAGCGCGGTGACGAGGTCGTCGAGGATGTCGGAGGCCTGCCCTCCGTACTGCTTGGCCGGCTCGGGGACCGCGAGGAACTTGGTGTCGAGCTGCCGCGCTAGATCCTGGTGCGCGCGGCTGATCGCGGGCTCCAGGCGCTCGATGGCGCCTTCGAGGTCCTCCGCGAAGCTCGTGCCCTCGAGGAAGTTGAACAGGCGGCGCCCGAAGTGCAGCGAGAGCACCTCCGCCAGGGAGAGCTGGACCCCGGTGCGCCGCCAGCGCGGGTCGATCGAGATCACGCGCTCGTCGCCCTTGCCCTCGTCGCGCACCGGCAGGTCGAGCTCGCGCAGGTCGGACAGGTAGCGACGCAGCGTGCGGGCATCGAGGCCGAATCGTCCGGACAGCTCGACGGCGCGCGCCCCCCCGCGTCGCGTCATCAGCTCCATCATCTTGACGAGTTTCTGCCCCTTGTTCATGGCGGCGACGTCCTGCTGATCGAGGTGACAATGCGGGCGGACAGAAACTGGTCCCTCGCTGGAGCATTCTTCTCCTGTCGGGGCACCGCGCGCAAGTCGGGCCCTGAACACTTGACAGGTGAACGCGCGTTCAGTAGAACGGTCTGCAGGAGGCAACATGCCGCACACCAACCTCGACATTGCCGTTGTCTTCGCCGTCGCCGCCGTCGGGCTGCTCGCCCTTCCGTGGTCACGCGCAGAGATCGCGGCCACGTGGGGTGCGTGGGGTCAGCTCGGCAGGCTCTGCCTGGGCTACCGCCGCCCGGCTGCTGCCGAGCCGCTCGTCCAGGCTGGCTGAGGTCCCGCCGGGGGGAACGTGCTAGGATCGGGCTCCCTCCTTCCGCATCCCCTGCGGAGCCCCTCCTCCCGCCCTCCCCGGGTCCCCCATGCAGCTGGTCCCGCCCGTCCTTCAGCGCGTGGTCGCCAAGTACCGCCGCGACGTCCACCACCTGCCCTCCGGTGCCGCGCCCGATGCGCTGGGGAGCCTGGAGACGCACCTCGGTCAGCGGCTTCCTTCGGATCTCCGCCGCTTCTTGGCGCTGCACAACGGCGCGCTGCTGTTTCGCGGAGCGCTGCAGCTCCGGAGCACCGCCGAGATCACCCCCGCGAGCGCTGCCGCGCGCGGCGTGGTGCTGTTTGCGGATGCGGCCGGCGAGACGCGGTGGGCGTTCGGTGCGCGCCCGGGGGGTCGGCACGTCTTCGGCACCTGGGACGGCGTGCGGCTGTGCGCCATCTACACCACGTTCGTCGGCTGGCTCACCGGCGAGATCCAGGTACTCGAAGCGCGGGTGCCCGGCGCAGACGATCGCGACCAGATCCGGCTCGAAGCGGCGCCGGACGACCCGATGTTGCTCGCGCGTATCGGTGCCGCGGCCCTGCGGCGGGGGCGGCCCGAGGAGGCCGAAGAGGTGCTCGCGCTCGCCACCCAGGTCGACCCCGGTGACGCGCGCGCTTGGCAGCTGCTGGGCGATGCGCTCGCCATCCGCGACCGCCCGGCGGCGCGGCGGGCCTGGCTGGAGGCGTTTCGGCGCACGCGCACCCCGCTGCCCTGGCCGGGGGCGCCGTGTCTGGATGCCGATGCGCTGCGTGCGCTTTCGGTGGTGTTTCCTGCGCCTGAGGCGTGGGAGCGCGAGCTGCGGCGGTTCCTCACGGAGCAGGTGGTCGACGTGGTGGACCCGCGCGCGCTGGCGGTTGTCGCGGCGACCGGCCGGGCCCTAGCGCGCTCCTTGGTGTCGCGCGGACGCCGGGCGGAGGCGCGGACGGTGCTCGCTGAGCTGCTGTCGCGGACGGAGGGCTTCACCATCGGCGAGACCCCGTGGCATCTCGTGCTCGACCTCGTCGATCTCGAGATCGGGCTGGGTCACCACGACGCGTCTGAGGCGCTGCTCGGTCGGCTAAGGCAGCAGGGTCCGCCGTCCCTTCGGGGGGCCGGACTCCTCCGGCTGCTGTCGATCGCGGTGATGCGTCAGGAGCCCTGGGCTGAGGACATCGCCGACAGTGCCGAGCTCGCGGGGCTCACCGAGGCGGACGAGCTCGCCGTGTGCTTGCTCCGCATCGAGCGCGCGGTGCGCCAGCAGCGCCCGGGGGACGCGCGCCGGTTGCTGCAGGACCTCCCTCGGCGGGCGCGGCGGGCTGGGCAGCCCCGCCTGGAGGCGCTGGCCGCGCTGTTTACCGGCGACGTGGCCCGCCTGGCGGGTCGCACAGAAGAGGCCGACCTCGCGTACAATGAGGGGCTGGCGCTGGCGGACGGACGCTATCCGGATGTCCAGTACCGCTTGCTGTCGCGGATCGCGGAGCAGAAGCGCACGGCCGGCGCCGCCGAGGAGGCAGAGCAGGCCGCGCTGGCGGTGGCGCGCGGCTTTGCGACGCTCGCGCTCCCGGTGCGAGAGGGGTGGGCGCTGGTGCGGGTCGCCCGGCTCGTCGCCGAGCGGGATCCGACCCGGGCGGCGACGCTCCGGCAGGCCGCGCGGGAGCGGTTCACCGAGGCGGACCTCGCGGCAGGCGTCGCGGCGACGGACTCCCTGGGGGGCGATCCTGGGCGCAGCCTCGCCTGGCACCTCGAGCGGTCCACGGCGCAGGCGCGGGCGCGGCATGACGCGAGGCGGTCCCGCCCGCCGCTGGAGCGGGCGGACGCGGATCGGCCCGAGCGGCGCCTCGGGGCCCATCGCCTGGCGATCGCGGCGTGCAGCGTGTCGGTGGTCCGCGCGCTGGCCCGGGAGATGGACGCGTGCGTGCGCGCAGCGGGCGTCGGACGGGGTCGGGCCACTGATCCGCCCGTCCTTCGGTACGTCGCGTCAGTGGACCTGCTGTCGGGCCACCGCAGCTACGAGGCGGCCACGATCCTGATCGAGCACCTGCTCGAGCGCGGGCTCGACGGGGTCATGCTCCGTGCGCTCCAGGGAGCCATCGCGCGGTCGCCCAACGCGGCCCTGGTCGATGGTCTGCTGCGCTGCGTCGAGGCGCCGGGGGCGCATCCTTCGCCGGCGGTCTGCTCGGCGGCTGAGCTGCTGGGGATCCGGCGGGAGCCTGCGGCGGTCCGTGCGCTGATGCGGGTGCTCGGCGCGGCCGCCTCACCCTCGGTGCGCAAGGCCGCGACCGTGGCGCTGGGTCGGATCGGAAACCGTGGGGCCATCGACGCGATCCTGCCGGCGCTGGAGGATCCCCGCTTGGCGGAGCACGCCGCGCTGGCGCTGTTGATGCTCGGCGACCGGCGGGGGGTCGACTTCCACGGCCGTGCGCTGCTGCAGCAGCGGACCGATCTGTCTGGGTCCCCGGGGGAGATCGTGGGTCGCTACGGCGGTCCGGACCACCTGTTGCTGCTGATGAAGGCCGCAGGCGGCGAGGACGACGCGGCGCTGGGCGCGCTGCAGGGACTGGGTCTGATGGGCGACGCACGCGGGGTCCCGGCGTTGTTGCGTGCGCTGCACGCGCGGCACACGCGGATCGTCGGGGTGGCGTCCGGTGCGCTGCAGATCCTCACCGGGCACGAGGAGGATCCGGACGAGCCGGGAGTGCGCGCGCGCTGGCATGCTTGGTGGGAGGACAACCGGGAGGACTTCCACCCCGGCAAGCGCTACCGCCACGGAGCGCTGTGGGACTACGGGCAGCTCATCGACGGCATGGGGCACCGCGACCCGTGGGTCCGCCGGACCAGCTACGACGAGCTGGTCATCGCGAGCGGGCAGAGCCTGCCGTTCGACGCGGACGGTCCGTGGAGGGTGCAGCAACATCACCTGCGTGCCTGGCGCGCCTGGTGCGCGGTCGCGGAGCAGCCGCCGGGGCACTGGATGCTCGACGGCGCAGCGATCCACTGAGGGACAGCACCGCCACGCTGTTGCGCGCGCTCGTGCCGGCCGACCCCCGAGAAGCACGGTTCGTAGAGGAGATGCAGCGTCTTCTGGGCGCGGCGGGCGATCCGTTCCATCGCACGCACTTGTCGCCGGGTCACTTCACGGCGAGCGCGTTCGTGCTGCACCCGGACGGTGCGCAGGTGCTGCTGATCCTGCACAGCAAGCTGAGGCGCTGGCTGCAACCGGGCGGTCACATCGAGCCGTCGGATGGCGACGTGTTCGCAGCGGCACGTCGGGAGGTGGCGGAGGAGACCGGCCTGACTGCGCTGCGGCTTGCGCAGGGTCGAAGCCTGTTGGACGTGGACATCCATCGGATCCCGCCTCTGCGCGGTGAGCCGGCGCATCGCCACTACGACCTGAGGGTGCTGTTTGTGGCGGGCGCGGCCGACCACCGGGCCGGCAGCGACGCGGAGGGCTCGCGCTGGGTCCCCCTGCAGGACGTCCACACGGTGGAGTCGGACGCCTCGGTGCAGCGGGCGGTGACCAAGATTCGGGCGCTGTCCCAGCAACCGAATCGCTAGTCGGCGACGACGCCTTCGGCAGATGGCGCTTCCCCGCGAACCACCGGGGCGCGCTGCACCTCACCGCGCCGTGAAACCACACCAACGGCAGCCGCGCACGGTGTTTCCGCACGGGCCGGTCAGGGCGTGATGGCGTCGATCGCTTCGACCACCGCGCCGCGGCGGGCGGCGAAGTCCGACACCTCGCCGATCGCCTCGGCTACGACCAGCCGCCGCCCGACCGGGCGGACCGAGATCAGGTACATCCAGTCTTCGGTGCCCATCGGCGCTGCCAGCTCGATCAGGAAGGTGTCGTCGGCCTTGTCGTGGGCCGTGACCGTGTAGCCGGCGGCCCGCATCCGCTCGTCCACCGCCTCGCTCCAGAAGGCGACGTCGGCGTCGGGCTTGTGGCGCACCGTCCGGACCCGGAACATCACATTGTCCGGCGCCGCGGCGCGGTACCGCCGGGCGGCGCGCCAGGCGCTGAAGCCCGTGGGCGGCGCGGGCACCCGGACGCCCGCGGTCCGCCAGCGCGCACGGTGCTGCTCCATCCCGGACAGCACATCCTGCAGGTTGAGCGTGTTGAGCCAGCCGAACGACGAGTTGCCGTCGCGCATCGGCGCCTGGCGGTCGCGAAACTGGAACCGCACGTGGACCCGGGCGTTCTCAGCGCGGTCCTGCAGCACGCGCAGCGATCCGCGGAGCTGCTCGATCACTGTGATCGCGTTGACGATCTGTTGCTCGACCGCGACGATGGACTTGGGCCCTGCCTCGTCCAGCACGTCGTAGTAGCGCTCGAGAACCTCCTCGCGCCCCGCCAGGCGGCCCTGAAGCTCCGCGATCCGTTGGCCTGCGTCGACCCGGGTGATCTCACGGGACAGCACCTTGCCCTGGCCACCCGCCGCCTCCACGAGCGCGTCCACCGCGTCGACCGGCACCCGCAACGACACCGAGTTGCTGTCGCGGGACTGGAACCACCCGCCGTGCTCCTCGGCGGCGGCAACGAGCGCATCCGCGGCGTCGCGCTTGTGCGCTACCGCGACGACCAGCGTCGCGGTCACCTCCGTGGGCTGCGCCGGCGACGCCTCGGTCTCCGCGCCCTGTTCTGCGGCGGGCTGCTGCGCCCAGGCCCCCAGGGCGAAGATCAACGCGATCACGACGCACCCCCCGCGCTCAGCGCGTCCTCGATCGGCTCTCCATACCGGGCGACCTGACCCGGATTCTCTAGGAACACCTGCGCGACTTCCAGAAATTTTCCGGCCGGAGCGACGCAGACCATCCACCGGTAGGGCTCGTCGGACCCCGGCTCGTCGAGCGACAGGCAGTCCCAGCGCCCGATCGAGCGCCGCGTCTGGCCCACGAAGTCCTCGGCGAGCCGCCCTTCGATGGCTGAGACCCAGAACGCGCCGTCACCCACTGGATCGTTGTCGACCCGGTGGGTCCACAGGACCGCCCCGTCCGCCGACTCCGCGATGAACGGCCCCTTGTCGGACAGGGAGACCAGCTCGGGGGGCACCGGAAGCGCGATCCGCTTGCCGTGGGCGCCTGTTGTGTGGTGGAACGGCGAGAGTGCATCGATCCACGCGAACCCCGCGATCTGCGCTCGACCGGAGCCCCCACCGAGCGGCCGCCGCGGGGTCACATGCGCGCTGATCCGCGACATCGCGGCGAGGTCGGCCAGCGTCCGCATCTGCGACTCGGTGCGGTCGAGGTCTTCGGTGACCCGGGTGATGTGTTGCAGCAAGGCGAGCTTCTCTTCCTCGCTCTGTGCCCGCGCCAGCAGGCGCACGAGCCGCGCCTGCGTCTCCCGCAGCGTGCGGACGCGCAGCTCCACGGCCAGGTACTGCTCGGTGACGTCCTCGGCGCGCACCTGCTGTTCGACCACGTCGGTCAGGGCGAGGACGAGCTCCCAGATCTCGCTGAAGCGCCCCGCCGGGACCCGGATGGTGACGTTGTTGGCGGAGAGGTGGTCGACGCGGCCGCCGGCCCCGACGCCGATCGCTGCGATCTGGTCCACCACCTCTGCAGGGTCGGTGGCCCGCAGCTCGGCCCAGCCATCGTAGTGGACCATTCGGCTGGGTGGGACAGGGCGTGCAGGCGGTGCCCCTGATTGGTTGATCGCGCCCCCGCCAATATAGCGGTTCGTCGTACCCGAATCGTCCGCCATCATCATCTCCATCGGGGGCGGCGGTGGGCTGGGCGGCGCCGCGCTGGACCTGCTCGCTCCGCGTCTGGACTCCGCCCTCGTCGTGACCACCTCGTCGTGGACGGACTCGACCTGCGCGTTCTTGTGGCAAGCGCTCGCCATCGCGAGCAACAGCAGCAGCAGCCAGGGGCGCCTCATGGAGTCTCCGAGCCAGGCGTGGACGCGATCAGCTCCAAGAACATGTCGCGTAGGGCGCCGTTTGTCGCGATCATCGACACCGGGCCGGACAGATCGTAGCCCGGAATCGCCAAGACGTGCCCTCCCGCCTCGCCCACCAGCACGATCCCGGCCGCGACGTCCCAGCGCGCCAGCCCGAACTCCCAGAACACGTCGAGTCGCCCCTCGGCGACCCAGGCCAGATCGAGCGCGGCCGATCCGGCGCGGCGCACCCCCTGGCAGGCCGCCAGCACCCGCTGCACGTACGAGAGGTAGACCGCGCCTCGCTCAGCGCGGTCGTAGGGGAACCCCGTGGCGGCCAGCGCGCGGTCGAGCGCCGAGACCTCGCTCACCTGCAGTTCGACCCCGTCGCAGGTGGCGCCGCGTCCGAGTGTGCCGCGCAGCGTCCGCCGCCGGCAGACGTCGTGGACGACGCCCACCGTCGCGACCCGGTCGACCTCCAGTGCGATCGACACAGCGTAGTGGGGCACTCGATGGACGAAGTTGGTGGTCCCGTCGAGCGGGTCGACGACCCAGCGCGTCGCAGCGTCGGCACCGCCCCCGCCCTCCTCCCCGTGCACCGGAATGTCCGGCGTGTGACTGCCCAGGACCTCCCGGATCGCCGCCTCGCAGGCCAGGTCGACCTCGGTCACCAGGTTGATCGGACCCTTGAAGTCGACCCGCCGCGGCCTCGACTGCTCCAGGATCCGCGCGGCGACCAGCGCCGCCTCCACCGCGACGTCTTCCTCGGTCATGGCGCGTCGATGACCAGCGTGACCGGCCCGTCGTTGACCAGGTGGACTGTCATCGTCGCCCCGAACTGCCCGCGCGCGACCCGGGACACGCCCTGCGTCTCGAGCGCCGTGGCCAGCGCCTCGTACAGCGGCGCGGCCACGTCGGGGTGAGCGGCCCCCACGAAGCTGGGCCGCCGGCCCTTCCGGCAGTCGCCGTACAGCGTGAACTGGCTCACCACGAGCGCGCCGCCACCGGTGTCGAGCAGCGACCGGTTCATCCGTCCGTCGTCGTCTTCGAAGATGCGCAGGGTGGCCAGCTTGCGCGCCATCCACGCGACCTGGTCCGGGCCATCGCCGGGTGCGATGCCGATCAGCACCAACAGCCCACCGTCGATCGCACCGACCTGCGCGCCCGCCACGGCGACGTCGGCGCGCCTCACGCGCTGGACCACTGCGCGCACCTATGGGACCCGCTGCTTGTCGCAGACCACGGCGTTGCCTTGTTTGTCGCAGCGGATCGACCCGGATCCCTGCGTCACGAACGCCCCTGCGGCGGTGCCGATCTGGACACGGCACGAGGCGGGCAACTTGTACCCCTCGATCGTGAGCTTCACGCTCCCGGTGAACTTCTTCAGCGTTCCCGCGCAGCTGACCCGGCCCTCGCCGCCGGTCGACAGCCGGACCACGGCGTCGGCCACGACCGCAGGTTCCGGGCTGGGTCGGGGCGTGGGCCGTGCCTTGGAGGGCCGGGGCCGGGGGGCGGCGGGTGCCGAGACGGGCACGAGCTTCGAGCGGGGCGCCTCGGGCGGCGGGGTCTCGACAGGGACCGGCTCTGGTGGGGGCTCCGGCTCGGTGGAGCGGGTCGCGAGGACCAGGCCCAGGAGGCCGGCGAGCAGGATCCCGGCGAGCGTGACCGCGGCGAGTGCGGCGAGCCCGCCCCCGAACAACACCGCCCGCATCCCGTTCCCGTCGTCCACCGGGGGTGGCGTGAGCGCGGGGGGGGGCATCGGCTCGCGCGGCGGCATGGGGGGCGGCACGAACGGTGACTGCGACAGCGGCGGGGGCGGCGACGACAGCGGCGGCGTCAGCGGCGGGGTCGGTGACAGCGCGGGCGGCAGCGGCAGCGGCGGCGGGCGCTTGGCGTCGGTGCGGCGCGGCCGCGGGGCCGCCTCGTCGCTGCGCTGCATCGCGTCGAGCTGTTCGTGCGACCAGAACGAGGTGGCGCTGCCGCCGCCGACCCCCATGGGCGGTCGCTCTTCCTCGTCTTCCTCCTCGGGCTTGTCGAGGGCCTGCTTCATCTGGTCGCGGCTCCAGAACGCGGTGGCGCCCGCCTTGGCGCCGGCACCGCGCTCGAACTGCATCGCGCCCGCCAGCGGTCCCGCCGCGACCACCGGTCCCTCGAGCTCCTCCTCCTCCTCCTCCTCGGCGCTCCGGGGCGGCGGGGGGCGCTCGGCGGGGGTTCGGCGCGCGCCGCCGCCGTCCAAGGCCGCGGCGCTCCACGCGACCGTCTCCGGTCCGTCCACGGCGCTCGCGAAAGCGACGAACGTGCGCCAGGCATCGCGGGCGGACGGCCGGTCCTCCCTGTCGAACGACATCAGCTTGGCGGTGAACCACTGGATGTCGCCCTGCATCTCCTCGGGGAGCTCCGAGAGGTCGACCGCGAGCACGGCATCGATCACTGCGTCGTCGTGGCGGTCGGGGTCGTCGCTGGACAGCTGCGCGGGGAGTGGGTGAGTGCTGATGGTGCGCAGGATCGTGGCGCCCAGCCCGTACAGGTCGGTGCGGCTGTCGCGCGGGACCCGCTCTGGCGCCGACGTCTTGTCGCGGGAGACGCCGTACCCCTCGAGGCTCACCGCGCCGGTCTCGTCGACGAAGATGTGCTCGGGGTCGACCGCGCCGTGGGTCTGGCCGTCTTCAGCTGCGATGTCGAGGATCTCGCACAGCCCGGCAATCACCTCGAGGGCGATGTTCCACGGTGGCAGCCCGGCGGTCAGGATGGTCTCGAGATCGAGACCGATCGCGGGACCCTCGCAGGCGTCGACGCCACCCTGCGGGCCCAGCGTGCGGACGTAGTGAATCTCGCTCAAGCAGTCAGCTCCCACGCAGATCGTATCTACCACGTGCGTTACGGGAAGTGACCGGGGCGATCCGCCCTCGGTGGAGAAGCGAATGAGCGTGCACCTCGCCCGCGGCACCCGCGATTTCCTACCTGAACAGGCCGCTGCCCGGCACCGGGTCTTGCGCCAGCTCCGGTCTGTGTTCGCGCGGCACGGCTTCGAACCGCTGGAGACCCCCGCGGTCGAGCGCATCGAGACGTTGACGAGCAAGTACGGCGAGGAAGGCGGCAAGCTGATGTACCGGATCCTCAAGCGGGGCGCCGGATCCGAGCGCGGCGAGTGCGACCTGGCCCTGCGCTACGACCTCACTGTGCCGCTGGCGCGGGTCGTCGCGATGAACCCCGGAATGCGCCTGCCGTTCAAGCGCTGGCAGGCCGCGCCGGTGTGGCGTGCCGAGCGTCCGGCTGCGGGGCGATATCGCGAGTTCTGGCAGTGCGACTGCGACATCGTGGGCAGCGCAGACGCGCTGGCCGATGCCCAGTGTGTGGCCGTGGCCGTCGATGCGCTGCGGACGCTCGGCTTTCAGCAGTTCACCGTGCGGCTGAACGACCGTCGGCTCCTGAGGGCCATTGCGCGCCGGGCGGGTGCAGGCCCGGACCGCGAGGTGCCGCTGCTCGTGGCGATCGACAAGCTCGACAAGCTCGGTCGCGACGGCGTGGACGCCGAGCTCGACCGGCACGGCTTCGACGCCGCGTCGCGCGCGGCGGCCTGGGAGGTCCTGTCGCTGACGGGCCCGGCCGACGAGATGCTCTGCGCGCTCCACGCGAAGCTGGAGGGTCCCGACGTCGGTGCCGCCGTTGATGATCTGCGCCAGGTGATGGTGCTGTCCGAGGCGTTGGGCGTCCCGCCGGGCACGCTGCAGATCGATCCCACGCTCGCTCGCGGCCTGGACTACTACACGGGCCCCGTGTTCGAGGTGGCCGTCGAACAGCCGAAGGTCGGCGCGCTGGCGGGCGGTGGCCGGTACGACGACCTCATCGGCGTGTTCGGAAAGAAGTCCATCCCGGCGGTCGGCGTTGCGCTCGGTCTGGAACGGATCCTGCTGGTGATGGAGGCGCTCGGAATGGGCAACTCGGAGCGCGCGGGCGCAGAGGTGATGGTTGCCGTGTATGGTCCCACGCTGCGCGGGCAGGCCGCCGCGGTCGCCCAGTCGCTGCGTACCAGCGGACGCCGGGTCGACCTGTACATCGGGGAGGGCTCGATGAAGTCACAGTTCAAGTATGCCAACGCCAAGGGGATCTCGGTGGTCGCGCTGATCGGGCCCGACGAGGCCGAGGCAGGCACCGTGGTCCTTCGGGACATGGAGGCCGGCGAGCAGCGCACCGTGCCTGTCGCGGACGCGGCAGACGCCGTCGCTGCGATGCTCTCGTGAGCCTCCAACCTCTCGACCACGACCTGGTCTCGGCCGAGCCGGCGCCGCTGTTCATGGGCGCGCTCCCCCGAAGCTGGCAGGAAGTCCCCACGCGGGTCGTCATCAACATGTGTGGTGTGGGGCCGTTCGGCGAAGGCTACGGGCGCGCGATCCACACATTCGCGCTGCTCGATGTGCTCGATGTCGCCAACCTCCCCGACCGACACGTGTTCGAGTCGTTCCTCGATGCGGTCCACCAGCACGCCCAGCACGAGCCCACGTACTGGCACTGCCACGCGGGCCTGAACCGCAGCGGCCTGGCCGTCGCGGCCTACCTGCACCGCCATCGAGGGGTGCGCATCTCGGACGCCATCGCCTCGCTGCGAGACCGCCGGTCGCCGATGGTGCTGTGCAACAGCTTGTTCGACGCGACCCTGCGTCGCTGGTACGGCGAGGACGACGAGCAGGACTTCACGCCCGTCGACATCGAGCGGTACCTGGCCGAGCGCCAGGGGCGCCGACCCTGACGGCTACTGGATGATCTTGTAGATGCAGCTGTTGCGGTAGTACTTGCCGTGGTTGCCCTTGAAGTTCTGCTTCGTGTACAGCTCGAACATCCGGTCACCCAGGCGGTCCTTGACCTCGAGCAGGATCATGCCGTTGAGGAAGGCCTCGTCGCTCTCTTCCTGCGGGATCTCGGCGGTGCTGTACAGGCAGTTTGCGGCGGCGAGCAGCTGCTCGCCTGTGAGCTCGGTGCGGTTGGTACCGCTCGTGCCCGTCTGCTCGTGCACGGTGATGCCCTTGATGCTGTTGTAGACCGGCGGCTTGGTGCACGCCGCAAGGTGCCCCACGAGGGACAGGATCAGCACGGACATAGCGGGCTCCTCCGTTGTCGATGCAACAGCACCAGCATACTCGCGGCGGGGTCGGGGAGGGACGTCAATGCAGGATCGCTGGTCCGACACCCAGGCGGCACATGCCGAAGAACGCTGGGGGGAGGCCCTTGGCAGGCGGGTCTACTCGTCGCGCCTGATCGGCGCAGAGTCGGATCTCGTGCTGCACGGCGGGGGCAACACCTCGGTCAAGGGCACGGTGCGCGACGTGCACGGCGAGCCCGTCCCCGCCCTGTTCGTGAAGGGAACCGGATGGGACCTGGCGTCCATCGCACCGGCGAGGCGACCATCCGCGATGCGCTGGGCCCAGGCGTTGCCATTGTGCCCTTCGTCAAGGCCGGCTTCGACCTCGCGGCGCTCCAGCTCGCCCCGCTCGGTGTGCGCGTCAACGCGGTCGCACCCGACGCAGTGTTCGCCGAGGGGGAGGTGCTGTCGGGGCTGTGGCAGGCAGTCGGCCCTGCCCGCGCACGCAGCCGGGGCATGGATCCCGCCGACCTTCCCGCGTTCTACCGAGACCGCAACCTCCTGAAGGCGGAGGTCACGGGGTCCGACGTCGGTCGGGCGGTCGTGTTCTTCGTGAGCGGGGCCCCGCCGACCACGGGCGCGGTGCTCCCGGTGGACGGCGGTTTGGCGTCGGCGTTTCCGAGGTAGACTTCCGCAACACCGGGGGATGCGTGGCGCAGGCGTTCGTGCTGGCGGCGGGGCTGGGGACGCGACTGCGGCCGCTGACCCTGCATCGCCCCAAGCCGCTGGTTCCGGTGTGCGGTGTGCCGCTGCTGGCCTACTCGCTGGCGCTGTGTGCCCGGCACGGGGTCCATCGCGCGATCGTGAACGCGCACTGGCTCGCCCCGCAGCTGGAGGCGTGGCAGGGCGAGTTCGAGGGCGTCCGGGTCACGGTCTGCACCGAGCAGCCCGACATCCTGGGCACGGGCGGTGGTCTGAAGCGGGTGGCTGATCAGCTCGCGCGCCGCTTCATGGTCCTCAACGCCGACGTGCTCCACGACGTCGATCTCGGCGCCCTGATGCAAGCGGTGCGCCTCGGTGGTGCCGCCATGGCCTTGCGCCCCGACCCGGTCAACGCGCCGCGCTACGGCATCGTAGCCTCCGACCGGTCCCAGACCGTGGTGCAGCTCACCTCGCTGGCGACTGCGGTTCCCGAGGGGGAGGTCCAGCGTGACACGCACTTCACCGGGATCCACGCGATGGACCGTGACGCGCTGTCGCTCGTGCCCGACGGCTTCGCCTGCGTCGTCCGATCCGCCTACACCGACCTGGTTCCGAGGCGCCTGGTCGGCGCGGTGCGCGCGCTGGGCTTCTGGCTCGATGCGGGCGATCCGGCGGCGTACCTCGACGCCAACATGCAGGTGCTCGACGGTGGCGTCCGGCCTGCGCTCGACCCGTTCACCCGGGCGGGCTTCGCGATCGACGGGGACGGACGCGTCTATGGCGATGTCGCTCTGGTCCGCGGCGTCGCCGTGCAGGGGCCGGTGTGGATCGGGCCGGGGGCGCGGCTGTCGCCCGGGTCCCGCGTGCAGCGCTCCGTCGTGGGCGCGGGCGCGGTCGTGCCCAGCGGAAGCGCCGTGATCAACAGCGTGGTGTGGTCAAATGCGGAGGTGCCGCGCGCGCTCGCTGCCGGCAGCGTCGTACACGACGGCGGCGTGTGGGCCCCCGCTACATGAGGTGGCGCGGGTCGACGTCCCAGGCGGTGCGGACCCCGCGCTTCGCACCGCGCTCGAGTCGGGCGCGCGCTTCGCGGAGGTAGGCGCGCAGCGGGCCGGTCTGGTCTCCGCGGACGATGAGCTGAAACCGCCATCGACCCACCAGGCGCGGCAGCGCTGCGGGCGCAGGACCCAGCACAGTGACCCCGTCGAACGCCTTCGCGCTGCGCCGCAGGTCGCGACCGAGCTCCTCCGCTGCGATGAGCGCGCTGCGCCGATCGACCCCGTCTACCCGCACCAACACGAGCCGCGCATACGGTGGGTAGCGCAGCGTGGCGCGCAGCCGGAGCTCCACCGCGTAGAAGCTCTCGAGGTCGTCGAGGTGCTGCAGCACGTAATGATCGGGCTTGTAGGTCTGGACGAAGACCCGGCCGGCGACGTCCCCGCGCCCCGCCCGCCCTGCGAGCTGGACCAGCAGCGCTGCGGTGCGCTCGGCGGCCCGAAAGTCCGGCATCCGGAACCCGCGGTCGGCGCTGACCACCACCGCGGTCTGCACGCCGGGGAAGTCGTGGCCCTTGGCGACGATCTGGGTGCCCACGAGGAGCTGGGTCTCGCTGCGCCGAAAGGCGCTGAGGATGCGGTGGTGCGCGCCGCGCGCTGCGGTGGTGTCAGCGTCCATGCGCCCGACTGCCACGTCGGGAAAGAGCTGCGCCAGCGACTCCTCGATCCGCTCGGTGCCCTTGCCCGCCTCTTGCAGCGCGTCGGCCTTGCAGACGGGGCAGCGATCTCCGTAGGCCAGCTTCAGGCTGCAGTAGTGGCAGGTGACCCGCGAGCTGGCCTTGTGCAGGGTCATCGAGATGCCGCAGTTGGGGCACTCGTAGGTGCTGCCGCAGGCGGTGCACTCCACCAGCGTCGCGTAGCCGCGGCGGTTGTACAGCACGATCGCCTGCCCGCCGCGGTCGAACGTCTCGCGCAGCGCCCGCTCCACCACCGGCGCGAGCAGGGGGCGCGGTGAGTCGGTGGGCAGGTCCATCGCGGTCAGATCGACGACCTGGACCAGAGGGACGGGCCGTGCCGTGGCCCGCTCGGGCAACCGCAGCAGGCAATAGCGACCCTGCTGGGCGTTGAACCAGCTCTCGAGCGACGGTGTCGCCGAGGCGAGGACGACGGGGCATCCGGTCCGCCTTCCGAGGACCACCGCCAGGTCGCGGGCGTTGTACGCGACCCCATCGTCCTGCTTGTACGAGTCGTCGTGCTCCTCGTCGACCACGATGAGACCCAGCCGCTGGAACGGCGCGAACAGCGCGGAGCGCGCCCCCACGGCGACCGCCACTTCGCCCGCGCGGATGCGACGCCACTCAGCGATGCGTTCGGCGCCGGTGAGCCCCGAGTGCAACACCGCGACCTGGTTGCCGAAGCGGGCCCGAAAGCGCCCGACGAGCTGTGGCGTGAGCCCGATCTCGGGCACCAGCACGAGCACCTGAGAACCGCGCTGCAGGACGGACTTGGCGGCCCCGAGGAACACCTCGGTCTTCCCCGAACCGGTCACCCCGAACAGCACGGTCGTCCCCTGCGCGTCGGGGACGGTCAGCGCCGCGAGCGCGGCCTGCTGGTGTGCGTTGAGGGGTGGCGCTTCGGTGGGGCCTTCCGCCGGCGCGCCCGCGAGCAGGTCGCGCTGCTCTCTCTCTCCTAGGGTCACCACGCCGGCTTGAGCGAGGCGCTTGAGCGAGCCGCGCGTACTGGTGCCCTGGTCTTGCAGCAGATCGGGGAGGTCCAGCGTCCCCCCGGCCGCGTCGAGCGCCGCCACGACCGAGACCATCCGGGGACCCGCGCGGGGGAGGACGTCGGCGAGCACCGCGTGCGGGATCCGGGTGACCGTGCGGATCGTCCCGCGGACACCGCGGATCTCGCGATCTTCCCACAGGGCCCAGTCCTGGCGCACAAGGCGGTCGATCGCGCGGTCGACCTGCCGCTTGTCGAGCTCGGAAGACAGGCGGCGGCGCAGGCCGCGCCGGGTCAGACCGGGTCGGCTGATCGTCTCGCGGAGCAGCTGGGCGTCCGCGCCCTCGACCTCGCGCCGCGTCAGCGACGCCACCCCCGCGTCGGTCGGGACGAGGCCCCGCAGCGTCTTGGCGCGGATCCCCGAGGGCAGCGCGGTGTGGATGACCATGCCGAGCGGAGCCAGGTAGTAGGAAGCGATCCACTCGAAGAACGCCAGCTGCGCGGCGTCGAACGCGGGCAGCGGGTCCAGCAACCGGGACACGGGCTTGATCCGAGCGGGAGGCAGGTCCGGCGTGCCCAGACCCTCCACGATGTAGCCGGTCTCGCCTTGGTGTCCGAGCGGCACCAGCACCACGTGCCCGATCTCGAGCGCCCCGAGGGTCGGCGGAGCGGCATAGGTGAGTGTTCCGCTCAAGGGGCGGGCGACCGCGACCCGGACATAGGGGAACCCCGACACCCGGCTACAGCGGCGCGGCCGAACCCCTGGGGCCGCGCTCGAGCTCCGTCATGCAGTCGATGCAGTACATGGCGACCGGCCGGGCGAGCAGACGTCGCTCGGCGATGTCGTCGCCGCACTCGGTGCACACGCCGTACTCGTTGTCGTTGACACGGCGCAACGCCGCACGAAGCTCGACGATCAGCCGTGTCTCGTGGTCGTGCATCCGCAGGACCAGGTCGCGATCGGACTCCTCGGTGGCCATGTCGGTCTGATCGGACAGCGGCTCGCGCTGGTCTACCAGCTCGCCGAGCCGGGAGGTCGCATTGTTTGTGAGCGCCAGCAGCCGCTCGTTGAGCAGCACACGGAACACCTCGAGGCGGTCGTTCTCCACATCCACTCCTGTGACGGTCGGCGCGTCTAACCCCGTTGTGCCCTCTGCGGCAACGTGGAGTTTCCTGCGCTGGACCCCAAGGGGCACGAGAGGTACAAGGTGCTATGCAACACGCGCGCCTCCCCTTGTTGTTCCTCGCTTCCTTCCTCGCCTGGACCCCAGCGGCGTCGGGGGCAGATGTCGTCCAAGGCGCGAACCTGCTGGCGATGGGGGGTGTCGGCGCCGCCGCCCCCGCCGACAACGCATCGGTGACGGTGAACCCAGGCTTGCTCGGCCTGCAGCAACGGTACGACTTTCACGCGCACTTCGGGGTCGATCACAGCCTCGGCCTGCAGTGGGGCGCCACCGCCGTGGATGCTCGCACGTCCGACATCGTCACGCTGGGCTTCGCGTACAGCGCCGATCGGTTCGAGCCGCCGCTGCGGGACGCCGAGTTACCGGGATGGTCGCTTCCCGACGAAGAAATACGCAACCGCAAGCGCACCAACGAGGTGGCTGCGTCGGCGTCGGTCGCGCTGTTCGACCGCAAGATCGCGATCGGCACTGGCGCGGTGGCCAACCGCTTTCAGCACGACCGCCAGGGCAGCGGCACCCACTGGGATCTGCACTCGGGCATCGGCGTGCGACCGATCGAGGCCCTGACGATCGGGGTGGCGGTGCGGGACTGGCTGTCGCTCGAGGGCGAGGACCGGCCGCTGCAGGTCCTCGGCGGTGTGCGCGGCGAGAGCGATGTCGTCGCGGTCGAGGCGGATGTCGGCTGGCAGCCCGAGGTGTTCCTGGGCGGGTCGTCGTTGCAGGTGGGCGCGGGCGCCGAGGTCGCTGCGGGGTCGCTGCGGCTGCGTGCGGGTGGTCGGCACGATGGTCCCAGCACCACCTCTTGGCTCACCGGCGGGCTGGGGTACTCCAACGAGGGCGCAGGGCTCGACTACGGACTGGCGGTGCCGCTGTCCCGCGGCGTGTCCTCTGCGGGTGTGGTGCCCATCCACCGCGTCTCCGTTCGATTCGGTGCGCCTTCCGAGATCCGGCCGGAGTAGTCTGACGTCATGCGTCGCCTTCTTCCGCTGTTTCTGTTGTCGAGTGGATGCACGGCCGCCAGGGTCGGCGTTCAGCTCGCCTCCGCCGAGCAGGCCATGCTCCGAGCGCGGGCTGAGGGTGCCGAGGAGCAGGCGAGGTACGAGTACACGATGGCGCTGAACTACCTCGAGAAGGCGCGCGAGGAGGCGGGGTACTCCGAGCTCCGCATCGCGGACGCGCTGGCGCGGCAGTCGGCCGAGTGGTCCGATCGCGCGGTGATCTTCATGGAGCGCCGCGTGCGGGCCGACATCCAGCTCGACGACTTCAGCGATGCCGTGGCCCCGCCGTCGGGCGCTGCGCCGGAGGAGCTCGAGGAGCCGGCCCGGGATGCCGGGCTCGACCTGGACGATGAGCTCGAGATGGACGAGTGAGGGCTGGGTCCATCATCCTGCTGCTCCTCGCCGCGTGCGCCGAGCCCCTGCGGGTCAAGGAAACACTGGATCGCACGGCGCAGACCATCGCGGAGGCGCACGCCGTCTATGCGTCCCTGTGCGCTCCTGAGGCGCTGGCCAACGCGCAGTCCCACCTGGACTTCACCCGGATCGAGCTGCACCAAGGCTACCTCGAGCGCGCCTCGGAGCACATCGACATCGCGTATGCGGCGGCGGTGGAGGCCCTGGAGGTCGCCACGCCGTGCGGCGGGGTTGACACTGACGGCGACACAATCCCCAACATCGTGGATGCTTGCCCGGAGGAGCCGGAGGACTTCGACGGGGAGGACGACGAGGACGGCTGCCGCGACCTGGACCCCCATGCTGACGATGACGGCGACGAGATCATCAACATCGACGACGCCTGCGTCGACCAAGCTGAGGACTTCGACGGCGACAACGACGAAGACGGCTGCCCAGAGACGAGCGACGACAGTGATGGGGACGGCATCATCACGGCGCTGGACACCTGCCCGAGTGTCGCCGAGGACTTCGACGGCTTCAAGGACTCGGACGGTTGCCCCGACCTGGACAACGACGGCGATGGCATCGCCGATCTCCGCGACCGGTGTGCCCTGATCGCCGAAGACCTCGACGGCTGGGACGACGAGGACGGCTGCCCGGACCCGGACAACGACTCCGACGGCATCCCGGATGTCCACGACAACTGCAAGAACCAGCCCGGCATCCGCGAGAACGCGGGATGTCCGGAAGAGGACGCAGACAAGGACGGCATCTCAGACGCGACCGACCGCTGCCCCGACCAGCCCGAGACCCGCAACAACTACCTCGACGACGACGGCTGCCCGGACACCCCGCCCGAGGGCGTGAAGGTCACGCGCACCCGGGTCGAGATCAATGACACCATCCAGTTCCAGACTGGATCCGCCAACCTGATGGGCGCCTCGAACACGCTGCTCGACAGCGTGGTCCAGGTGCTGGTCGACGCGCCCTACATCCGCCTGAGGGTCGAGGGGCACACCGACAGCGAGGGCACCGAGCCGGCGAACCTGCGGCTGTCGAACGCGCGCGCCCAGGCCGTTCGGGCCTACCTCGCCGCCAACGGAGTCGCGGCCGACCGGCTGGTCGCCGTGGGCTTCGGCGAGACCCGCCCTATCGACACCAACCGCACCGTCCGCGGCCGCGCGCTGAACCGCCGCGTCGAGTTCCACATCGTGCGGGACGAGGGCGACCGCTAGCGACGGGGTGGATCAGGCGGCTAAGGCGTGCGCGATCGCCGCGGTCACCAAGGCGTCGGTGCTCGAGATCAGCGGCACCGGCACGTCGGCTTGGGCGAGGACCAGCGGGATCTCGGTGCACGCCGCGATCACGACGTCGGCGCCCAGGGCCTCAGCCAGCGCGGTCATCTCGTCGCGGACCGCGGCACTGCGGTCCCCGCGCTTGATGCGTCCGAGCACGGCCATGAATCGGGCCTGGTTTGCGGCGGTGGGCACCCGAGGCACCATGCCGGCGGCGCGCAGGACGGGCGGGTACAGGTCGCCGCCCAGGCAGGCATCGGCGGCCAGCACGCCCACCGTGGTCGCGCCTGTGTGGGACGCCGCCGCGGCGGTGGCGTCCAGGATCGAGACGAACGGCAGGTCGCTGGCGGCGCGGATCTCGTCGACCCAGGCGTGCGCCGCGTTGCAGGGCATCACCAGGAAGTCCGCTCCGCCGCGCTCGAGGTGGACCGCGGCTTGTGCGAGGGCGGGACCGGGCGACGGACCGGTGCCGGCCATCGCCTCGTTGCGGTTCGGTACCCGCGGGTCGTTGTGGATCAGGATTGGCAGGTGCTCCTGGTCGGTGCGCGCACCAGTGGCCGCGATCACCCTGCTGAAGAAGTCCAGGGTCGCGGCCGGCCCGAGCCCGCCGATCACGCCCATCACCCGGGTCACAGGACGTCGGAGCGGTAGTGGAACAGCGTCGGCGCGCCGCCGGTGTGGACGAACAGCACGTTGTCGGAAGGGTCCCAGGCGCCGGACCGCGCCTGCGCGATCAGTCCGGCCGCCGCCTTGCCCGTGTAGACCGGGTCGAGCAGGATGCCTTCGACGCGTGCGAAGAGCTGGACGGCCTCGCGCATCGAGTCGGTGGGCAGCGAATAGCCGTCGCCGACGTAGGCATCGAGCACCTCGACCTCGGACTGCGGCGCGGAGGGGACGTCGAGCAACGTGGCCACGGCGCCGGCGAGGCGGTGGATGTGGGGCTCCTGGTGGCTCGCGGGGTGGCGCACGCTGACCCCAGTGACCGGGATCCCGCTGTGGCTGCTCCACAGGCCGGTGAGCAGGCCCGCGTGCGTGCCGCCGCTGCCCGATGCGCAGACGACCCGATCGAAGCGCTGTCCCATCTGAAACGACTGGTGGAGAACCTCGAGGCCGCACGAGACGTAGCCGAGCGAGCCGCGCGCGTTCGAGCCGCCGCCGGGAATGATGAACGGCTTGCGGCCTTGGTCGCGCAGCGTCTGCGCGACCTCGGTCATCACGTCGCCGACCGGCCGGCCGTCGAGGACCGGGGTGATCCCGTCGACGCCGAGCATCCGGTACAGGAAGTTGTTGCCGGACGCCTCGGGGTCGTAGCTGCCGGGCACCCGCTCTTCGAGGACCAAGTGGCACTGGAGCCCCTCGGTGACCGCCGCTGCGAGCGTGAGCCGCGCGTGGTTGGACTGCACGGCACCGCAGGTCACGAGCGTGTCCGCGCCCTCGGCGAGCGCCTGGGCAACCAGGAACTCCAGCTTTCGGGTCTTGTTGCCGCCGCCGGCCAGGCCCAGGAGATCATCGCGCTTGATCCATAGGTTTGGCCCGTTCAGATGCTCGGAGAGCCGGCGCAGGGGGTGGATGGGCGTCTCGAACGGGGTGTAGCGGCGGCGGGGGAAGCGGGCGAGGTGCATGCGGTCAACTCCGAGCGTGCGGCGCAGTCTACTTGGTGACGCAACCGTTTCGTGGTGTCGGATCGCATGGTGATAGGGTATGCTGCGGAATGGTTGTGGTTGGAATTTTGTTTGCATGCCGCGGGGGCGCGGCTCCCCCGTCGGTGGTGTCCGACACCGCAGATACTGCGGTGCAAACCGGGCCGCTGCAGCCCGAGCGCACCGGGTCGGACGGGCCCACGGCAGACACAGGCGCCCCGATCTCCACCGGCGACACCGGGCCGCCGATCGAGCCGTTCGATTGCACGGCGCCGCTGCCGACGCCCACGTGGACCTTGCTTCCCGACACGCCCAGGGCCGAGGAGTTCGATTTCGATGCGTACGGCAACCTGATCGCGGTGGACTCCGCGTCGGGCTTGCTGCTGCAGGTAACCTACGCTGGAAAGGCCTCGGTCGTCGCGCCTTACGAGGCGATCGAGCTCGCAGGAACTCGGGTCCTGATCGATGGAGACTACGCGATCGCCGACGAGTGGAACGGCACCATCACCCGCAACTCTCCCAAAGGCTCCCGCAGCACGCTCGTCACTGGGCTCAACTCGCCCAACTCGCTGGCGGTCGGAAACGACGGGCACCTGTACTACACGGCCTTCGATGCCATCCACCGCGTCGACCTGGCCACCGACCTGAGCGAGGTGCTGTTCACGCTGCCCAACTCCGACCTAGACGGGCTCACGTTCAGCCCCGACTTCAGCGCCCTGTACTTCAACCACGACGACGCCGGCACAGTGGGCCGGATGCAGTTCGACGTGAATCGGGATGTGATTCGCGAAGAGATCGTGGCCCACCTGCCCAGCGGGTGGGGTCATGAGCTCGATGGCATGGTGATGGACGTCTGCAGCAACCTGTATGTGGTGCGCACCGATGGGATCCTGTACCGACTGCAGCTCGACGGCACGCTCGACACGGTCGTCGACCTCAATAGCGGCTTCACCTCCGCCGCGCACTTCGGCTCCGGTATCGGCGGCTGGGCGCACGACTACATCTACTTGATGGACCGCAGCCAGGGCGTGTGGGAGGTGGACATCGGTGTGCCCGGGGCCAGCCTGCCGCACCTCCCCGCCGTCCCGTGACTCCGTGTGGTGCTTGCTGGCGGCGTGCGCTTCGCCTCCGCCGGCCGTCATCCCCCCCAAACCCCCGGTCACGCCCCCGCTGTCGGCCGCCGTGACCGATGCGCTGTCGATGGAGCGCGTCCGTGCGGATGTCGACCTGCTCGCAGCCGACGAGCGGGGCGGTCGGATTCCCGGGTCCCCCGGCCACGCCTTCGTCGCGGACACCCTGCAGGCCGAGATTGCGCTCGCGGGTCTCGAGCCGGTCGGCGACTCGCTGCGCGTCGAGTTTCCGCTGTCGCTCGGGGGGTCTTGGCGCGGGCTCGACGCCGCTGGCGCGGTCTACGACGTGCCAGCACAGGTCACTGGTGCCAACCTGCTGGGGGTGCGCTGGGGCACCGAGCGGCCCGGTCGCGGCGATCTCGGTCGACCCCATCGGCCGTCCCATCTTGCCGGACTTCATGCCGCTGGTCGCCTTAGGGAGCGTCCAATAACAAACGCGCTGCACCGAGGAGGTGCTGCTCGTTCGAGGGCAAGGAGGAGAGTCGAGGGGATAGCAGGCTATCCCGAGAACTCGAGGACGCAGCCATCGGGCGTGCAGCGCATCCGAATGCAGCGTTTGTTGTTGGACGATCCCTTAGGTCCCGAGCGCAGTCCTGAGTTGGCTGCGGCCATCGATGCCATCGCGCCGCGTGCGCAGCGCCAGGCGAGACGCCAGGCCGGGGCCGCTATCCGCGCCGCGGCCGCTGCGGTCGATCAGGACGTGGGGCCGGGGCCCTCACGCTCGCTCACATCGCCGTGGACCATGCGATAAAGGTGGCTTTCAGCGCCGCGGACATCGCGATCATGCTGCCGACGACGAGCACGGCGATGAGCGCGGTGATCAGGCCGTACTCCATGACGATTGCGCCTTCGTCGTCTCGAATAAATGCAACAAGCATCGAGGCTCCCATTGCTCTCACTGTAGCATGCCGTTGGCCGATCGACCCTGATACCCTCGGCGTGGGATGGCCCTTGCCCCCACGGAGGAGTCTTGCTGCGCACTGCCGTCTGGATGTTCGCTACTCCGGCTGCGGCACAGCAGCTGGCATTCGAAGACGACTTCGACTGCAGCGAAGACGACGAGATCGGTGCGCCCGCCGGTCGCGCGGGCTGGATGTCGCTGCATCCGGGCGACCCGTGGACCTCGCTCGGACGCGGTGGGGTCGGTCCGCTGATCGACGATCCCGTTGGGGAGTTCGGTGGTCCGATCGACGGCTACGAGGACTTCCTGCTCACCGGGCACACGCTGTGGGCCGACGTGTCGATCGGGGCGAGCCTGTCGAGCGGTGACGACGACCAGCTCGGCCTCGTGGCCCGGTACTCCGACACCGGTCACTACTACCTCTGCGCCTCGACGGCCGATCTCGGAGTGGACTGCGATGGAGACGGCGGCACGGTCGGGGTCGGGGCGCGGCTGCTCCGGGTCGACACCGATGACCCTTGTGTGGCCGACTTCGTGGTCGCGGAGGACCCGTCGTTCGTTCCCAGCGCGGTGGCGGCGACCTCGTTTACGCTCTCGGTGATCACCGACCCGGTGACGGACATCACGGCGGTGACCTGCACGTTGGGCGACAGCGTGGTGCTCACCTATGTCGAGCCCTCTCCGGCGGACGCGTTGCCGCCTGGAATGGCCGGGGTCGCGAGCTTCGCCAGCGGCGATGGCGGTCCGGTCGTGGTCGATGACGTCGTGGTGCGCACCTTCGACCCCGACCGGGACGCGGACGGGGTCCCCGATGCGGTGGAGCTGGCGCTCGGCAGCGACCCCGACGACGCGGACACGGACGGCGACGGGGTCATGGACCGGGTCGAGGTCGGCATGCAAGGCGCGCCCTACGATACCGACGGGGACGGCACCCTCGACCTCGCACAGAGCGACGCGGACGGCGACGGGGTGCCCGATGGTGTCGAGGCCGGCACCGGGGTCGTGCGCGACACCGACTGCGACGGCAAGCCGGATCACCGGGACGCTGACAGCGATGAGGACGGGGTCGCCGATGGTCTCGACAACTGCCGCACGGTGTCCAACGCGGCGCAGGCCGACACAGACAGCGATGGAGTCGGGGATGCGTGCGACTTCCCCTGCGGCGACGGCGTGTTCGACCCGGGGGAGGGCTGCGACGACGGCAACCTCGTCGCTGGCGACGGGTGCGACCCGACCTGCGTGGCCGAGGCTGGCTTCGTGTGCGAGCAGTTCGACGACCTCGATGTGACCGACGTCGTAGAGTATGGGATCCCCAGCCTGTGGTCGGTCGGTCCCGAGCCCTACACTGCGCGCCAGGTGCAGGACTCGGAGGGCGGTCTGTTCGTCACGGAGTTCCCCGCGAGCCTCGCGCCGATCACGCTGGAGATCGAGGTCGAGACAGCCATCGACGATGACTTCATCGGGTTCAGCGTCGGCGCCGACATCGACGACATCACGGACCCCGGTGCGGACTACCTCTTGGTGACCTGGAAGCAGGCCACACAGCAGCTCTTCGGGGGCGACGCGCTGGTCGGGCTGGCCGCATCCCGCGTGCGGGGACTCGCCACCACGGCCGACCTGTGGCTCCACGCCAACACCGTCACCGAGCTGCAGCGCGGGGCCACCCGGGGGGGCGTGGGCTGGGTCGACTACACTCCATACACCTTCGAGATCACCTACTCGGCTACGCGGCTGCAGGTGTCCGTGGACGGGGTCCCAGAGCTGGATGTGGCCGGGTCGTTCGACCCGCAGGGGGCGTTCGCGTTCTTCAACCTGTCGCAGCAGGGCGCGCGGTACACGATCTTGGATCCGGTCGGCGCGTCGGTGTGCGCGTCGCTGTGCGGCGACGGCCGGATCGCGGCGACTGAGCACTGCGACGACGGCAACGGCACGTCCGGCGACGGGTGCAGCACCGACTGCGCGCTGGAGGCGGCCTTCCTGTGCCTGGGCGAGCCGTCCTCGTGCGCACGCGACGCGGATGGGGATGGGAGCAGCGACCGGGATGAGCTGCGCGAGGGGACGGATCCGAACGACCCGGACACCGACGGCGACGGGCTGAGCGACGCCGATGAGATGGCGCTGTTCGGGACGGACCCGCTCGATGCCGACACCGACGACGACGGCATCGCGGACGGGCTGGAGGCCACGGACCCGCTGCTGTTGGACAGCGAGGGCGACGGGATCCCGGACGGGGTCGAGAGCGGAGTCACCGCGCCGGTCGCAGCGGGGACCTCCGCAGGGGGCGTGCCGTTCGCAGGGACAGACGGGGCGTTCCAGGGCGATGCAGACCCGGACTCCACCACCGACCCGTGGGTGGCGGACACCGACGGCGACGGGCTCACGGACGGCGAGGAGGACGAGGACGGCGACGGTGCGGTGGGTGCCACCGAGACCGACCCGAACGCCGCCGACACGGACGGGGACGGGCTCGGGGACGCCGAAGAGGCACCCGTCGGAACCGATGCTCTCGATCCGGACACCGACGATGACGGCCTGTTGGACGGCGAAGAGGGGGAGGTCTACGGCACCGATCCGGCGGTCGCTGACACTGACGGTGGCGGAGTGTCGGACGGCGACGAGGTGGACGCGGGGACGGATCCGATCGATCCCAGCGACGATTTCCCGGAGGAGGACGAAGAGGTCGTCGTTGCGCCGGGCGTGCACTTCGGGGGGTGCGGGGGCTGCGACGGCGGAGCGCCGCCGGGCCCGGTGTGGGTCGCGCCGCTGCTGTGGCTGCTGCTTCGGCGACGAGACGGCGCGCGCCGCGGACGATCCTGCGTGGACTAGTTGTCGTCCTCGCCAGACCAGGGAACGACGGAGAGTAGATGCTCGATGGCCTGGATGCGCGCGCTGCGCTTGTCGTTGGCGTTCACCAACACCCAGGGGTTCCGCGGCGTGTTCGTCGCCTTGAACATGAGCTCTTTGTACTTGGTGTAGTCGTGCCACAGCTCCTGGGCGCGCTCGTCCACCGGGCTCATCTTCCAGCGCTTGCGCGGGTCGTTCCGGATCTCGTCGAAGCGCCGGTTCTGCTCGGCCTTGGTGATCGAGAAGTAGAACTTGACCAACTGGATCCCGGACTCGGTGATCATCTCTTCGAACGGGTTGATCTGGGTCATGAAGGTGTCGTACTCGGCCTCGGTGCAGAAGTCGTTCACCGGCTCGACGACGGCGCGGTTGTACCAGCTGCGGTCGAAGAACACGATCTCGCCGGGCCGCGGCAGCTCCTGCACGTAGCGCTGGAAGTACCACTGCCCGCGCTCGTCTTCGGTGGGTTTGGCCAGGGCGACGGAGCGGAAGTGCCGAGGATTGATGCGCTGGGTGATCCGCCGAATCGCCCCGCCCTTGCCCGCCGCATCCCGCCCCTCGAACAGGACGACGAGCCGCTTGCGCTGCGAGATGACCGAGCTCTGCATTTGCACGAGCTGGACCTGCAGCTCGTTCAAGCGGGTCTCGTATCGGACCCGGGCCAGCGCTCGCGGCAGGTTGATCTTCTTGTTGCGGCACAGCTCGCGCATGCCGATTCGCGTGTTGAACAGCGCCACGTCGTCGTCGGTCAACGCGAGGTCGGGTGCGGGTTCGATGATGGTAGCCAAGGGTGCCTCGGTGGGGCGGGAGTCAGACGTCGAGCTGCTTCAGGCGGCGCGTGTAGCGGCGCACGATGTCCGGGTCGGGCAGCAGCGTGGTCTCCGCCTTCCCCTTCTTTGGGTAGTCGAACTGGTTGAGGACGTACCGGATGCTCTCGAGCCGCGCCCACTTCTTGCTGTTGGCGCGGACGATGATCCACGGGCTGTAGGTGGAGTGGGTGTGGGCGAACATCTGCTCTTTGTACAGGGTGTACCGGTCCCACAGCTTCTGCCCCTTGGCGTCGACTGGGCTGTACTTCCAGCGCTTCAGAGGGGTGTTCAGCCGCGCCTTGAAGCGGCGATTCTGCTCCTGTCGCGACACCGAGAACCAGAACTTGATCAGGTGGACGCCGTCCTCGTGCAGCATGTGCTCGAACTCGGGCACCTGGACCATGAACTTGCGGTACTGCTCGTTGGTGCAGAAGCCCATGACCGGCTCGACGACGGCGCGGTTGTACCAACTGCGGTCGAACAGGACGATCTCGCCGGGGTTGGGCAGCTGCTTGATGTAGCGGCGGAAGTACCACTGGCCGCGCTCGACCTCGGTGGGCTTGTCGAGCGCGACGGTGCGCGCAGCGCGGGGGTTGAGGTGCTCGACGAACCGCCGAATGCTGCCCCCCTTGCCGGAGGCGTCGCGCCCCTCGAAGATGACTGCGACCCGGTGTCCCTTCTCCATGACCCACTGCTGGAAGTCGACCAGCTGTGCCTGCAGCGCCGCGAGCTGGTTGAGGTAGTTGGCGTTGTTCAGGTGGCCCGACATCTTGACGCCGCGCTCCTGCGCGAGCGTCACGAGCCCTTTGCGGGTCGTCACGCCCGCGAGGTCTGCTGCTGTGAGGTCAGCCAAGGCTGTCTCCCGGTGTGTCGTCAGATCCTGCTGTGAATATGGCACGTCTGCCGACGGGCGGGGCGCTACAGTTCGTTGCAGAACGAGGCCTCGGGAGCAGGGCTGCTCGCCTCGCAGGAGGCCCGGCACAGGCCCCGCATCGACGGGCGCGCGGCGGCGGGAACCGATGTCGGCGAACCGGCCGGGCCCGAGCAGCGCTCGGGGAAAGGCCCCCACCGGGGGCCGGACCTGCTCCGAGCACTGCTAGGGGGGCGCTGTCTCGCGGCGGCGTCTCCACACGGAGACTACGCCGCCGTGCCCAGCGGCGAGTACCTGCCGCGCGCTGTCAGCGTGTCCCACTCGACGACCACGGTACCGCCGCGGCTCTCGTACTGGTTGCGCCAGTCGGAGAGGAGCTCGAAACAGGCGTGGTCGACGTAGTTGACGTCCTCTAGGTGCACGTGGACCTCGCGGCCCTCGGGGAGCGCCGCGAGCGCCCGCGCCAACCTGGGAAGGACCACGAAGGTGCCGCTGCCCTCCAGGCGGACGTCGGCGCGCACTGGGTCGGTGTCCGTGTCGACGCTGATCTTCAGGCGTGAGAAGTTCCAGGCCAGCTGCAGGAACGACAGCGCGATCCCGACCATGAGTCCCTCGAGCAGGTTGGTGGAGACGATGGCCACCACCGTGACCACATAGATCGCAAGCTCTGCGCGGCCGCGCCTCATCAGGCGCTGCGGGACAGTGAGGTCGACCAGGCGGTAGCCGATGTACACCAGGATGGCGGCCAGGGAGGCGACCGGGATCGCCTCGAGGACGAACGGGACAGCCGCGACGGCGAGGAGCAGCCACAGGCCGTGCAGGACCGCGGACCACCGGGTGGTCGCACCGGACTCGACGTTGGCGGTCGAGCGAACGATGACCCCGGTGATCGGCAGCGCGCCGAGCACGCCCGCGACGGTGTTTCCGATCCCCTGCGCAAACAGCTCTTGATCGAGGTTGGTGCGCTCCCCGTCGTGGATCTTGTCCACCGCAACCGCGCAGAGCAGCGCCTCGGCGGACGCGATGATGGCGAGGGCCACGGCGCTACCCAACACCGCCGGGTCGAGCAGCATCAACAAGCCCTGCGGGGTGGGAAGGCGGAACAGGCCGCCCAGTGCGTCGGGGACCTCGACGTACGCGATGGGCAGATCGAGCGCGGCGGCGGCGGCGACGGCAACCCCCACGGCGAGCAGCGGCGCGGGGAGCGCGTGCAGGAACCCGGAGAGCCGGGCACGGACCAGGTTCCACCCGATCAGCACCGCCAGCGTGAGGACGCCGATGCCGGCCGCTAGGTGGTGGGAGCTGCCCTCGACGGGAACGATCGCCTTGCGGATGGCGCTCGGGATGGTCATCACGTTGATGAGCCCGTTGGTGGCCGGCTTGTCGTCTACCATGATGTGAAACTGCGACGCGAAGATCAGGATCCCGATGCCCGCCAGCATCGCGTAGATGACGGCTGGAGCGACGGCGCGGAACCACTGGCCAACCCCGAACCGGCCCGCGGCGGCTTGCAGCAGCCCCGCGACGATCATCATGGGTCCGAGGGCGATGAGGCCGTGTGTGTTCACGATCTCGAACACGATGACGGCGAGGCCGGCGGCGGGGCCGCTCACCTGCAGCGGCGAGCCGGCGAGATAGCCGACGACGAGCCCCCCGATGATGCCGGAGAGTAGCCCCATCGCCGGAGGCACGCCGGAGGCGATGGCGATGCCCATGCACAGCGGCAGAGCGACGAGGAACACGACGAGCGAGGCGAGCGCCTCGGTCGCGACGAGCCGGTGAGTCACGCGACCTCCGGAGCCGCGGACACGGTGTGGACGGCACCGGTCTCGATGTCGTACGTCCAGCCGACGAGCTCGAGTGCACCAGCACCCCGCGCGCGCTGCACGGACGGGTGGGTGAGCAGGTTGTCGAGCTGCACGGTCACGTTGTGGTCGATGGCCGTGCGCAGCCGCTCT
>Ga0316189_10000689_pt1 | contig 33673 bp, 25 predicted proteins | sample LowCovwburrow_MG_FD_204930 | JGI IMG/M metagenome (GOLD analysis project Ga0316189, IMG submission 204930) | Coastal sediment microbial communities from Maine, United States - Lowes Cove worm burrow | ecosystem: Environmental > Aquatic > Marine > Coastal > Sediment | place: USA: Maine...
TCGGGTAAATCGTTGGCTCAGTCGATCTTCTTTTTTTTCATAATGGTTATTTTAAAATTCTACCTAATAAAATAACCAAAATGATCCTTCTACCGACTTTAGGAGGTTTCGTTCAACATCCAGATATAGTGCATAAAGTTGCACTATATCCTAATAATAAGCAGATATAGTGCATAAAGTGCACTATATCCTAATAGTATGTTTAGAGGTAAAGCTAATGGATCTTCACAGGACATTACAAGCTGGTTTCATAATACTCCCTTCGTTCTACTAGGCTTTAAAAAGTCAAAAAATACCCTAAAGTGGGTATTGCACCACCGAAACAATCACCTTACTATTGCAAAGAATTACAATTCACAATTCTTCTAAACCAGACCACTGGTTAACCATTCCACTCACAATTAACCCAAGGCATCACCACGGTTAAATTTTTAATGTAAATTTTTTAAAAATGTCTCAAGAAAACTTGGTGTCTATTCAATTGACACAATAAAACGTGGACAAAATGGGATCTACAGTGGGCGATCTAAAAGAAGTGTTAGATCCTATCCTAATTTCACTTACATCCGACAAACGAAGGGTGCTCCCAAAGATAGGAGATGGCACGGAACCTTTTGTAGCGAACGGTTTGAATAGTCAAAGCAAATGCTCCCCGACCCTCCAGAGGGGTTCGGAGATGCTTCGCTGATGCGACAGGCAACTAATTAAACTCAAAAAGCAGAAAGCGAAACTCTTTTTTCTGCAAAGGAGCACCTTCAGGAATCCATTGAATTCCAGAATGATGCTCCTTTCCTATTTTTAGTGATTCCGGTGAACAATTTTCGTGATCGCTTGCGACGATTTTTATCAAGTCAGCGACTCATCGACTCAACCTTGCGTCTTTTTCTAATTTCATTGAGACTTAATTTTGATCCCTTGAGGCTTGCTTCTTATAGCTTGAGACTCTGAAGTACCTACCCCCACTTCCGAGGTACCCCTCCCCCCATCAAAGTACCTCGCTTGATGGTTTGAAGTGACGGTTCCTAGCATCGGCCTCCTACCTCACCACTCCAATTCCTGCATCATTCAATTGCTTATTGTAGGCCTGAATATCCGTCTCCATGATTTCAATAGCTCTGGCATTGAGTCTTTCCCATTGAGCATTCAATTCATCTCTGCGTTCCTTAGATGGAGTGTTAACTCTCGGAATTGCGCTCTCTGTTGAGTTAATAAGAAAAATGTACTCAGCCGTGAATTTGTTTGGGAAATTCTCTACATCATCGTAGGCCTGAGACTTTCTCTGCACCATATCCTCATCCCATGCTTTCATCTTGTCCATCAGTTTCTTCCCCGTCTCTTTCAAGGAAATAAAGTTCTCCTCCTCAGGAAGATCCTTCAGCACATCTTTGATTTGCTTCCGCATCTTCATAATGGCATTGACTTTCTCATGCATGACATTAAAATTGGCCTCAAGTGCCTTCATAAATGAGTCGTACTCGGCATAGGTCTCAGCAGTCGTTTCATAGAGCGGGTTTGGAAGAATCTTAAATGCCTGACTAACCTCCTGATCCCCAGCTTTCAGCGTCATTGAGTAATCCCCTGGGGATGCTCGGTGACCTCTAAAGCTTCCTTCAATGTATGCTTTTGGCGCACCTGTCATTGTTGGATATCGAAAGTCCCAAACAAACCTGTTTATACCTTCTTTTTTACCAATTGTAGGTTCCGCTGAAGGCCCTCCAGGGTATCGCTCAAAGGTTTTGTCCTTTGCTGAATTTAACGTTCTTACAAGATTTCCACTTGCATCCTTTATCTCTATTGTCACTTCGGCTTCTTTATCCAGCTCTGGTAATTGATAGTAGATAACCAAACCATTGGCAGGGTTGAGGCCAACAAACGGATCTGTTCCATCCGTCGAATTTCCATTCAACGGACTGCCCCAATTACCCAACATAGCATCTTCAGGCTTGTACAATGTAACAGCACTACTGCCTTTTTTGTATTGTCTCAACAACTCCAAATCATCCAGAATCCAGAAAGACCGACCTGCGGTGGCTACAACTAAATCCCCATGCTTTGTGATCATATCTGTGACTGGAGTTACAGGAAAGTTCAGATTGAACGGTTCCCAATTTTTCCCTCCATTCCAGGAAATGTAAATTCCAGTTTCTGTTCCCGCGTACAACAAGTCTTTCATTTTCTCGTCCTCTCGAACTACACGTGTATAAGCGCCTTGCGGAATACCAGTTGAAATGTTCGTCCACGACTTCCCATAATTGATTGTCTTGTAGAGTGCCGGAGATAGGTCATTGAATTTGTATCTAGTCGTAGCGATGTAAGCTGTGGCCGGATCACTCGGTGATAGCTCGATAGAATTAATGAGGGTCTCTGGAAGTCCTTTTGGCGTAACGTTCGTCCAATTTTCACCTCCATCTCTAGTCAACTGTACTAGTCCGTCATCACTACCTGTCCAGATTACACCTTTCTCATGCCGTGATTCTGCGATATAGGACAGGGTTCCGTAGTTCTCAGCACCCACAGCCTCGTTGGTGTAAGGTCCTCCTCCTTTTCCCTGCTTCTCATCTTCATTTCTTGTCAAGTCGGGAGATACTTCCTCCCAAGTATTACCAAGATCTCTAGTTCTGAGTAGATATTGAGCACCGTGGTAATATGTGTTCGGCTCATGCTTCGACCAGATAATTGGAGAATTCCAATTGAAGCGGTACTTCATATCTCTGGTTTCTCTACCCAGATATTGGATTGGTGCTGTAGGTATTCCCGTGCTCGCCAAAGCGTTCATATCCAACACCTCAATCGAACTCAGGTAGCTACCTCCCAGCACATAGCGAGGGTTGTCTGGATCGAAGGCCAAAAATGCACTTTCACCACCCGCAGAATAGGTCCAATTTTGAGTTGTAATACTTCTTCGACCCAAAGCAGTACTTTGAATTCTAACAGATGAATTGTCTTGCTGACCTGCATAAATTCGATACGGAAAATTATTGTCGACATTGACTCTATAAAATTGAGAGGTAGGCATATTCTGTTGCGTCGACCATGTCTTCGCGTAGTTGAAACTAATCGCAGCTCCTCCATCATTCGCAATCACCATATTGTTAGAATTTTCCGGGTTGATCCAAAGATCATGGTAGTCTCCATGTGTTCCCGAAAGCCGCTCCCATGTCTTACCACCATCAATCGATCTTAAAGCTGGAGCACTTAAAACGTATACTGTGTTTTCATCATTTGGATCCGGAAAAACCTCAATATAATACCAAGCTCTCTGTACAAGTCGGTGATCACTGCTCACCTTCGACCAGTCATCTCCACCATTCTGAGAAACAAATAACCCACCTTGTTCTTTATCAGAATCACTCTCGATAAGCGCATATACCTTTTCAGAGTTTGACCTGCAAACGGCTATGGCCATCTTGCCCATTTCTTTTGGCAGTCCATTGTGAATTTTTTTCCATGTTTTCCCAGCATCCATAGTTTTATACAATCCACTGCCTGCTCCACCGCTGATCACCTTCCATGGCAGTCGCTGATGTTCCCACATGGCAGCATACATCACATTTGGGTCATTTGCATCCATCGAAAGTTCTGCGCATCCAGTCAGATCGTTCACATAGAGCATTCTTGTCCATGAGACTCCACCATCTATAGATTTATAGACTCCTCGCTCTGGGTTTGGACCATTTACAGCTCCTTGTGCAGCTACATAAACAATATCAGGATTCTTAGGGTGAATGATGATTCTTGAAATCTGTCGCGTTTTTTCCAATCCTATTTTCTTCCATGTCTTTCCTGCATCTGTAGACTTGTAAACCCCGTCTCCATAAGAGGTCATCACAGCTCTTGGAGCATGTTCTCCCATCCCAACGTACACAACATTTGGATCACTGGCGGAGACAGCAACTGCTCCAACAGAGCCTGTTGTGAAATAACCATCTGAAATATTCAACCACCGTTGTCCAGCGTCATCTGTTTTCCAGAGTCCTCCGCCCGTTGTCCCCATATAATAGGTTAGCGGATCGCCAATCACTCCTGTGGCGGTAACAGATCTGCCGCCTCTAAAAGGCCCGATATTTCGATATTTCACAGCGTTGAAAATACTATCAAGCGTTTGAGCTTCAAGGCTGATAGCCACTAAGGTGATTGCAGTGAGGATGAGAAATTTTTTCATGTTGTTGTGGTTGTTAAGCCCACAATATAGTATCAAAAAAATGCGCTAACAACATCATTTAGATGGTTGGTCACTAATCTATGTGAGCACGAAAGAAAATTATGATTAATGAATAGTAGTATCCGAGAAAAAGACTTTTCAATTATGAAATCATTTGAAAAATCTACGCCTAACTCCCCTAAAGAGGACTTCCTGTCTCCCCTTCAAGGGAAGGGGGTATTTTTAAAATCACGAAAAAATAGTCGAATGTCAGTAATTAGAGAATCTAATCAGATATTTAGCAATACGAATCACGAGCTGAGTCCAGTCGTAAAAGAGCATTGTTGGTTTGGCTCATTCCACACAATTATTCTACTAAAATCAAGTTAACAGAGTTTAATTGCCGCTCATATAAATTAAGAAGCATTAACAGACACAAAACTGTCATAGCAAGTAAACTTGCACAGTTAAATAAAAACACAAACAATGAAGAACTTTCTTGTCATAGGCCTCCTCTCAATGTCTCTAAGCGCGTTAGCTCAGGATCCTTACAAAGTCACCATCGATCTAACAGAAGTGCGCCAAGATCAGGTTCCAGTCGAGGTACTCGTGCCGAAAATTGAGTCGGAACAAGTGGAATATCACATGGCAAAGATTGTTCCTGGCACCTATAGCATTTCTGATTTTGGTCGATTTGTAGTTGGTTTTAAAGCCTTTGATAGTGATGGAAATAAAATGGAAGTTGAGAAAACCTCAACAAATAGATGGACGATAAAGAACGCAACCAAGCTAGCTAAGATCACCTACGCAATGGAGGATTCCTTTGATGAATTTAACGGATACGGAAGTAACAAAATTTTCGAACCAGGGGGAATGGGAGTTGATGCTGACAACAAGATTTTTGTAATGAATACGTTTGGATACGTCGGCTACATCGATGGATTGAAATTCAATCCATATGAATTAACAGTAAAACATGAGGAGTCGGTGTATGGCGCTACTTCACTGAAAAGATCTTCCTCCGAAAAGACTTCAGATACGTTTACAGCTGAGAACTTCAATTTCCTAGCAGATGCTCCCATCATGTATTGCGAGCCAGATACCGTAACCAAGACCATTGCAGGTGCTGAGATTTTGGTATCTGTTTATTCACCCAACAAAAAACTATCAGCTAGCGATGTAATGGACAATATCGATGAGCTAATGGAAGCGCAATCCAAGTACTTAGGAGGAAAACTACCTGTCGATCGCTATGCTTACTTGATCTACCTTTTTGATGGCCCAAGCATTTCAAACGCATGGGGAGCATTGGAGCACTCGTACTCATCGCTTTATACACTTCCTGAGATGGACCCTGAAAGAATCAGTCAAACGGTGAAAGATGTTGCCGCACATGAGTTTTTTCATATCGTAACTCCCCTGAATATCCACTCGCAAGAAATTCATGATTTCAATTACATAGAGCCAAAAATGAGTCAACATCTATGGTTGTATGAAGGGGTGACCGAATACTCCTCGCATCATGTACAAGTGAAGTACGACCTTTACGGTCTTGAAGATTTTTTGGGCGAAATGCAAGGAAAAATGATCGAACAAGATCAGTTCAACGTCGATATTCCATACACGGAATTCAGCGCGAAAATTCTAGAACCAAAAAATGAAAGAAGGTATGGAGATGTCTACAGTGGTGGAGCACTGATCGCAATGTGCCTGGATCTAACCATCATAAAGTCCACAAACGGTGCACAAGACCTCCAAGCTGTACTCCGAGAAATGTCCAAAAAATATGGACCATTCAAAGCATTCAATGACGACGACTTGTTTGATGAAATCGAGAAGATTACAAACAACCAAGTTGGAGATTACCTAAGAAAGCATGTTGGCGGAACAGAGCCTTTGCCATTCCAGGAAGTATTAGGCTGGGCTGGCATTGACTATTCACCAGAAAAATCTAAGATGGTTGCAACTACTGGCCGGTTTAGCTTTGGAGTTAACGACGATGAAGAAATCTTTATTAGAGATGCTTCTGGTCTGAATGACTTTGGTAAATCAATGGGCTACGAGGAGGGAGACATTTTCGTCACATGGAACGGTGATGATGTAACTTTGCAGTCCATCAACGGTATACTAGAAAAGCACTATGGCATCACCAAAAAGAATGCGAAGGTAAAAGTGGTGGTCAAAAGAGAAATTGAGGGGGAAATGAAGGAGGTTAAGCTGAAGGCCAAAGCTGTCCTGGTTGAAACAAAAGACAAGCACGCGGTTGAGGTCAGTGAAACACCCTCTGAAGAGCAAAGAAAAATTAGAGAGACCTGGCTTAGTAGCAAATAAGCAAGACTGACCACTGAAACTATTTAGATTTCAGTGCTCTCATAAAGGAAACCTGGACATGATGTATACTTTTTGTGGGCAATGTTTTGGAATTTTCATTTTTTAAAACATTGATCTTTGTTATCGTGTTTATAAAGGAAGCTAACATAGTATGAAGAGATGAGTAAGAAAACACTGTTATTCGGTTCAGGGGCAGCCAGCCTGATTATTCTATTTTTTGTTTTTTCGGGAAGTTCTTCGGAAAATGAAAGCAGCATTCTAGTGCTGCCCGAAGAAGGTGAATTTGTCGTAGACATCACTACTTCCGGAGCTCTGGAGGCCAAAAATTCTGTGGAGATCACAGGACCTTCAGGATTAAGAAACTACCGAATCTGGAATGTTACGATTCAGGACATTCTTGATGAGGGGACCTTTGTAAAGAAAGGACAGTACGTTGCCAGACTTGACCCTTCGGAGGTCACAGGAAAGGTGAAGGATTCACAACTTGAAGTAGACCAGCAACAATCTCAATACACACAAACTAAATTGGATACCACACTGACAATGCGCGAGGCTAGAGACAACCTCATCAATTTGGAGTATGGGGTCAGAGAAAGGAAATTGACTCTTGATCAATCACAATTCGAGCCACCAGCTACAATCCAAAAGGCTGAGATAGAGCTTGAAAAGGCGAAGCGATCCCTGCAGCAAGCAGAAGAGAACTACAAAATTAAACAGCAACAGAATGTTGCTAAGATGCAGGAGGTGACCGCAAATCTCAGAAAAGAAACGAATGACCTGGAGGGTTTAGAGGCATTAGCCAGAGAGTTCACGATTACCGCTCCTGAGGATGGAATGTTGATTTACACCCGTGGTTTTGATGGGAAGCCATTGAAAGCAGGTGGACAAGTCGGCGCATGGAATCCTGTGGTGGCTACGCTTCCTGATCTTTCCAAAATGCTATCAAAAACATTTGTTAATGAGGTGGATATTAGAAAAGTAAAGCCAGGCCAAAGAGTTGAAATTGGGTTTGACGCCTTTCCTGACAAAAATTTAACGGGTGAGGTAATTAAAGTGGCAAACGTAGGCGAACAACGGCCGAATTCAGACGCGAAAGTGTTTGCGGTTGAAGTGGAAGTTTTTGGTTCAGATCCCCTACTGAAGCCAGGAATGACAACGGGAAATAGAATCATTACTAAAACAATTGAAAAAGGGCTATTCATTCCTTTGGAATGTCTCCATAGTCAAAATGATTCAATCACCTATGTGTACAAAAAAAATGGTCTAAAAATTACGAAGCAGGAAGTCATGGTGGGTGATGCCAATTCGGACAATGTCTTGATTTTAGGCGGTGTTGCCAAAGATGATAAGTTGTACCTCTCAGATGTAAGTGGCATGGAGGAAGAGAAAGTGATATTACTGCCAGAACTGAATGGTCTTCGAAATAAGAAAGAAGAAGAACCCGTTCAAACGCCCGAACCACCCAGAAGACGAAGACCTAACTCCTAAGTCCAATGTTAAAGGACAGACTTCTATCAAACCTAATTATCGCCATTGAGGCGGTACTTGCAAACCGTCTTCGATCAGTCCTTACCGGCCTGGGGATAATATTTGGTGTAGCAGCCGTAATAGCCATGCTTGCGATCGGGAATGGAGCCCAGCAGGAGATCATTGAGCAAATAAAACTGGTGGGGGTTAACAATATCATTATCAAACCGATTGTTGAGCAAACAGAAGATAATCTCACGGAAGAAGAAGAATCAAATGATCAAAAGAAGTTTTCAGCAGGTCTTACACTTGCGGACAAAGAATCAATCTATTCGACAATTCCCGGGATCGCATCCATAAGTCCAGAGATTATTCTTGACACCTACATTATTAAGAATGGTATTCGTCGGTCAGCAAAATTAGTAGGAGTCGAACCCTCCTACTTCGATATTTTCAATTTTCAGCTTGCTGAAGGGAAAATGTTCACAGCGTCGCAGTTAGAAACTGGTGATGCAGTTTGTATCATTGGAAAGTCAATAAAGACACGGTTCTTCTCATCAGAAAACCCAATTGGGAAATCAATAAAGTGTGGTTCTAAATGGATGACAGTCATCGGCGTACTGGAAGAGCGATACATAAGTCAGGCAAGTATAAGTAAGCTGGGAATTCGTGACTACAACATGGACGTGTACACTCCGCTTCAAACGGTGTTGGTTCGCTTTAAGAACAGAGCAATGCTCACAGAAGAAATGATTCGCTCATCAAACCGGGGATCCTCGGGGAGCTTCAGGTTCGGAGGTGGAATCGTCAACGTTGGGGACGATGAAGCAGTAGCTAAAAAGAATTATCATCAGCTTGACAAGCTCGTAATTCAAGTCTCCAAGACTGAAAAAATGACTCAGACTGCTGAGATAATTTCCAGAATGCTCGAGAGAAAACACAATGAAGTGATCGACTACGAAATTGAAATTCCTGAACTTCTCCTTAAGCAACAGCAACGAACAAATGACATTTTTAGGTACGTGTTGGGAGCGATTGCAGGTATCTCGCTCATTGTCGGTGGAATTGGTATCATGAATATCATGCTTGCTTCTGTACTTGAACGAATCAAGGAAATTGGATTGCGGCTTTCAATCGGCGCGAAGAAATCAGACATTGTCAATCAGTTTATGTTCGAGGCGATCATGATCAGCATCACTGGTGGCGTGATCGGAATTTTACTAGGGGTTTTTATGGCATTGGCAGTCAGTCAGTTTGCAGATATACCCACTGTTATCACCTTTAGCTCCATTCTTATCTCGTTCTTTGTTGCCACGTCGATCGGTTTGATTTTCGGAATCGCTCCTGCTAGAAAAGCAGCTTCAAAAGATCCCATTACTTGTCTTAGATATGAATAGAATTTTATGCTCTACTTTTTTGATTTTGGCAAGTCTATCTTCACGGTCGCAGATAGAGTATTCCCTAAACCAAATTATAGACCTTGCGCGTCAACAATCATCGGTAGCTAAGCAAGCTGAAACAAGGAAAGAAAACAGGTTTTGGCAGTACAGACTTTTCAAGGCTAACTATAACCCTCAACTTGCATTAAGTGGTCAGGTACCAGGATACAACCGAGATTTTTTACAAAATAGGTTGGATGACGGAACCATCTCATTTATTAGTCGGGAGCAAACTAGTTCATCTCTGAATCTAGGACTACTACAACCAATCGCACTTACAGGGGGAAACGTTTCTGTCAACTCAAGGGTCAGGCAGTTTGACGATATCAGCAGGGATATAACACAATGGAATAGCACACTTGTTGATGTGAGATTGAATCAACCAATTTTTGCCTTCAATCAATTGATTTGGGACAGAAAAATTGAACCGTTGAGATTCGAAGAATCAAAAAGAGGGTACGTTGAAGAAATGGAGTTCGTTTCCAGGAGGTCGGTCGAACGTTTTTTCGATTACCTCGATGCGCAAGTCAACCTTCAAATTGCAACTTTCAACCTTGCAAACAATGACACCATTTATAACATCGAGAAAGGACGCTATAACATCGGGACGACTTCCGAAGACAAGCTACTACAGGTTGAGCTCCAATTGCTGAGATCAAGGCAAGATGTTGCTCAGGCAAACCTAGATTTACAGAACTCACGACTTGGACTCCGTACATTCGTTGGACTTAACGAGGATGAGGCCTTTAATTTATCGCTTCCTGAGGCTATTCCAGAATTTGTAGTACAAGAGGCAATCGCACTCTCGTATGCCGAAACCAATCGTGCAGATTTCATATCCTTTGAGCGAAGAAGACTTGAAGCTGACAGGCAGGTAGCAGAGGCCAAAGGTCAAAGATTCCAAATGGATTTGAATGCTTCCTTTGGTTTAAATAGTGCCGGAAACTCGCTGAACGAATCGTATATGGATGCAAACAGTCAGCAAGCATTCAATCTTAGTTTGAATATCCCGATTATCAATTGGGGACGAAATGAAGCGCGAATGAAAACAGCGTTGGCCAACAAAAAATTGATTGATTATGTGATTGATCAGGAAGAACAGAATTTCGAACAAGAGGTACTGACACAAGTAAGGCAGCTGGATGTACTCAAACTGCAAATTGAGATTTCTCAAAAATCCGATGAGGTAGCACAGAAACGATACGATGTTGCTCAGAACAGATATCTGATTGGCAAAATTGATATCACCAATTTGAATATCGCATTGACAGAAAAGGACAACGCAAAGAGAAGTTACATAGGTGCTTTGCGCACCTTCTGGATTGCGTACTATGATTTAAGGAGATTGACGCTGTACGACTTTGTAGGGAATCGACTGTTGTATACAGCTGAGTAATCTGGTCATCTACATTCCGGAGGCGAATGATGTCTTAAACCTAGTGATACAGGTGTTTTTCGAGGATCTAATCGGGTTCAGGTTGTTAGGTAGTTTCTACTACAAGCAGGCTCACCCATCCCATACGACTTTCTACTATTTAGTGACAACATATTTTGCTCGTATTCGCCATGTTTGTCCCTGTAATTGTCAGGTTATTCTTTTCCGTCAATAAACAACCTGTCTATCGAATAAAATCGAAGAGCGACTATTTTATTGGATTTCTTCACGCGAGTGAATGTCAAGCGGAATTCATCCAATCCCTCTATCAAAAATTCATCAGGTTTTACTGGAATTAGCCTTCTTATTGGTCGATCAGGATTTCTTCTTTGGTAAAAGAGATTCTTACCCTGGGCAGTGATCTCACGAGACCCATAACTTCCAATCAACTCTTGAATTTGATCCATACTCAACTCAAACGCATGTTTCAAATCATCGCGTCTATTATTTTCCCATTCGAGGCTCTTCAACTTGTAGCTATATTGTTCATTCACTGGCTTTGCCTTCTCTTCAACAAGTAAATCTTTTAGGGCGAGCTCTCTAGCCTTTTCCAGAGCTATCAATTGCGGAACCACCACATTGGGTTTCACACCCACACTTTCCCAATTTGCCTTTGCCTTCGGGTGCATGCCTGTGGAGTAAGGTATTTGGGCAAGGAACTTTTCTCCGACGGGAAAATCGTTAAACAGGTAGCCAGCACCATATGTGGTTTCTCCAACGAGGGTACCTCGATTAGAAAATTTCAGTGTATGCGCAATTGCTTCTGCTCCAGAGCCAGTACTGGAACTAACCAGAGCAAAGACCTTCTGCTTCAACAGGCGTCTTCCTAGTATATTCTCAAGGGTATAGCTATTGACAGTTCTAAGCCCTTCGGGAGTCCTAGTAATCACTTTGGAAACGTGAGTTCCAGGCTCAAAGAAGTAGCTTAACAGTAACTCAACACCTCCATCGTACCCTCCTACATTGTCTCTCAAATCAAGAATAATAGCATCTGAGTCGGCAATCAATTCAATTGCTGCTGCCAGTTTTTCAGAATAGCCTGTGGCATAAACTGGTGGTAATAATTGATCGATTTTCAGGTATCCAATATTTCCCTTAAATCGTCGCACTTCGGGAATTCTGAAATTCTCGTAAATCTCGATAGCTAACTGCTCCTGAATAACTTCTTCTGTCAGTCCTCCATTATCAATTGTACCAGATTGCATGGCCTTTGACACCTTGGGGTTGTACGATATTCCGATATGCCTGTCTCGGAAATTGGCTCTTAGATCCTTTGTTAATGCCCTTGAAAATTCACGAGCCATCTTAATGTGGTCATATTCGCCTGTACTTAGTCGGTCAGTGAGCAGTTTACCCATTAACCTAGCAGTATCCTCATACAAGTAGTGCTTCAAAAGCAAGTCCGTAAATTCATCTACCAATTCCAACTTACCCACCATGTCAATTTTTTGGTTTGGCACCTTCTGACCAAACATTGAAATGGGCATTACAACAACAAAGAGTAAAGTGATAGCCGTTATTTGTTTTTTCATAATTATTTGAGTTTTGACAAGCAATATGAGTTGTAGAACAAGAAGTCAGAAAATGAGTTAATCAACGCCAATAATTACCTTGCTTTCCTTTGATTCTAGACTGTACAAGTAGATTCCTGTATTTTTTTCTCCCCATCCATTTTTGTATAAAATCGATTTCCCATCTGGTGAAAATCGAGCTTGGAAGCACCCATTTTCACAAGTAAGCATTTGTCTAAGATCACTTCCATCGCTATTTACCTGATAAATAGTAGCGGTAGTTATATCTTGATCACTTTGATTAATAAAGAGTATTTTGCTAGCGTCAGTAGACCAACTTGGATTATAAGAAACTCCTGGTCTGTCTTCGATCTGCCTCAGCTGCCCTGTGGCTAAATCTTTTGTCCAGATGTGATAGTAATTTCCTGGCTCACCCTCTTTCATTCCAAATAGCAAAGAAGCTCCGTTCGAAGACATCTTCGGATATATGTAACTCTTTCTATTATCCAGTTCAAGCCTAACCACATCTCCATTTAAGTCTGATTCAAAAATGTGCCTGGAGTTTTCTGAAGGATTGAATTGGATGAATAGTATCTTCCTGGAATCAGGTGACCATGAAGGAGCCCCTTCAATAAATGCAGAGCTTGTCAATCTACTTACAGTCTTCAATTTGAAATTGTAGACATAGAGCTCACGGTTTCCATCTCTACTGGAAATAAACGCTATATATTTCCCGTCTGGCGACCAACTAGGCGTCCATTCTGAAGAGTCGGAGAAAGTAAGCTGAGACACAAGGTTTTTATCGAAATCATAAACAAATACATCTCTGTTTCTTTCAGTCCCTGAAACGTAGGCAAAAGATTTACCGTCTGGAGACCAAGTAGGCGCTCCAGTAACTGATTGCCCAATTGCATTGTGAACCAATTGAATTAATAAAATAATAAATATATGTAGTTTCATACAGCTCATTTTTTCTCAGTATTTGCATCCTCAATTCGTTCATAAAGAACTTTCCATTCTTCTTTCCAGGTCTCTCCATTATCGTAGGATGCTAACCATAAATACATGAAGCTATTTTCCGAAACGTTGTAAAATATCTCTCTTCTGAACCCAGGCCGAGAGTCTAAAGGATCAGACTCCAAAATTATTTTCTCACCTACCTTATTTCCATAAAATGTATACTCTCCCCATTTTGAGTCGTATATCGTATGCTTCCACCTATTTTCCCTTCTCAGGTAGGTCAAATACCCCCTTTGAAAATTGATTTTATCTCCAAAGTTCTTAGTGAAGACCTCCTCAATGAGTGCTCCATCAAGTAAATAAGACACTTCATCAATCCCACTTTTTTCCTCCCATGCTGGTGGAACACTCATGGTGGTCTCCCATTTGCCTATCCAAAAATCAAAATCAGATTGTGGGGTATTTGACTGACCGCACAAGCCTGCCGCTACAACAGTCAACATCATAAGAATCAATAACCTCATTACAATTTGTCCTTTATTACAAAATTTCGTCCGCTATTCTACAATCAATTACCTTTTGCAATTGATACTTTCCAAAACACGCAATTATGCTGACGAATGATTCAGAAAATCACCATGCCAAATCCATTTAAGCTTAAAGAGACATTTCTTCGTCTGATGGATGTCACTTTTAATTTTGAGGATTGTTGATATGTAAAATATTCTTAGATTAAAAAATGATTTCTACGATTTTAGTGGTATTCTATTTAGGTGGAATTTTTCAAGGGTTGATTTTGGGAGTCGCTCTAATGAAGCGTAATCTTCTTGCAGTCCTGTCAAATCGAATACTGTTCATTCTCATTTTTTCTATCACGGTAGTTCTTTTTTTCTTCTCTATCACAATCAAGAACCTTCTGGTCATACCACTCATAATACACCCACTGTCAACTGCGTGTTGGTTCGGAATAGGTCCTTTGTTTTACATTTATGCTAAAGCAAGCCTTGACACATCCTTTCGTGTAAGAAGAATTCACTTAGCTTATTTTCTCTTCCCGCTTTACAACCTCTTTACCATCGTAGTTGAGGTTCTAAATCTAGACTTCGGGTTCCATCTACTCTTTAAGAACTTCGTGAATTATAGTTACACATGGCTATTCATGTATCTACTCCATAGTATTTTTTTCGTCATAGCTTCAATCAGAATTATCAAAAAAAGTAATTCAACAAAGACAACGTATCTTCTGAATTTTTTTTACCCACTTTTAGTGACGTTGGTAGTCTTTTCATTCTATGTCCTAATTCAATCCAATGAAACAGAATACTATGATTTAATTGAACGAGTACTTGTGATTGTCTTTGCCGCATTCATCTTGCAGATCGGAATTAGATCAATCCGCAATTCGAGCCAATTCAGTCCAGCAGCCTCAAAAAAGTACTCTTACTCTACGCTAAGCATTTCCGAAGGAAGTGCACTTCTGATCAAACTAAAGCAAGTCGTTCTAGAGCAAAAACCTTATCTGAACCAAAACTTAAGTTTGGCATCACTTTCCAAAATAACATCCATCAAGGAAAACGATTTATCTCAACTTTTCAGTCAGCATTTGAAATCAAGTTTTTATGAGTTCATTAGAGATTTGAGACTCAAAGAAGTTGAAAAACGACTGGAAGATCCTCGATACAGTCACATAAAAATTGCCTCAATTGCCGAAGACTCGGGCTTTAAATCCAGGTCTGCATTCTATAGAGCATTCAAAGAAAAACATGGAATTCCACCTTCTCGATATTTAAAGAAGAGAAGATAAGCTGGCTTTTGCACCTACAATTGTTTGGACAGTAAAGATCAGTTTAGCCCAATTACAGTTTCAGCTTTCTCATCCCCTTAAAGTAAAGCCACATCATTTTTAATTTGGATCCACCTTTTTTGCGACCCATCTCCATGGCATCCCAAAGTTCCTCTGGTATGGCTTCAAGCATATTAAATTCCCCTGCCCCTTTTAGCCATTCGCCTCCATCGATGGTAATGACCTCTCCATTTACATAAGCAGAATAATCAGAAACAAGGTAAGCAGCCAGGTTGGCTAGCTCTTGATGGTCTCCTACTCTACCCAATGGCACCTTCTTCGCTGGATCATATTTCTTTTTAAGGTCCCCTGGTAAAAGTCTGTCCCAAGCACCTTCTGTAGGAAATGGCCCTGGGGCAATTGCATTGCATCGAATTCCATACTTAGCCCATTCCACTGCCAGAGATCTGGTCATCGCCAAAACTCCAGCCTTTGCACAAGCAGAAGGAACTACATAGCCAGACCCTGTCCACGCATAGGTGGTGGTGATACTTAAGACATTGCCTGGATGTTTGTTTTCGATCCAGTCTTTGCCCAATGCCAATGTGAAATTATAGGTTCCCTTGAGCACGATATCTACAACTGTATCAAAAGCTCTGTTGGACAATCTCTCTGTCGGACTTATAAAGTTTCCAGCCGCATTGTTCAGTAGTACATCTACATTACCAAATTTTTCTTTCGCCTTTGCGATCACCCTTTCTACCTGCTCGTAATCTCTAACATCGCATGCTACGCACAATACTTCATTCCCTGATTTACTTTTGATTTCCTCAGTTGCCTCCTCAAGCACTTCCATTTTTCTACTGGTGATCACCAAATTGGCGCCTAATTCGGAAAAGTAACTTCCCATTGACTTCCCCAACCCTGTACCTCCACCGGTTACAATGATTGTTTTTCCCTTTAGCGAATCTGGGCTAAGCATTCCTGACGTATGATTCATTGGATTATTTTTTTTAGCAAGATATAATTTGCTAGACAGGGACAAAAAAAAAGGCCGACTTTTTAGCCAGCCTCTCCATCTAACTTGGTGAATAGAGCGGTAATTAACTCAGAAACAAAATTAGATGAAGAGTACACCTGCATCAATACCCACTTTGGGGTATTTTATGTTTTCCGCCAAAGTTTGAATAAAGCTAAAACGCAAGCGGCAAAAACCACCAATAGGATACCGAAAAGCAGATAATTACCATAAACTAGGTTCCCAATCGAGAATAATGCAGCGTAAACACCAACCGATCCTACGAAGACACTTATGATGCTACCAGCGAATCCTCCAGATGATTCGGCACCGAATCTCTTCCAACCCAAGCCTGGCTTAATCTTTTCAACAAATCGTCTTAGAACACCCTCCTCTTCTGGTTTAGTTAAAAGTGTAGTTGCAATCCAGACGATCGAGGTGATGAGCGTAGCTAGCAGAAGTTTTGTTGTAAACTCATCAACGATTTCATTTCCCAATGCTCCCTCAGGAACGACGAGAACCAAAATGAAAGCGTTCAACGTTGCTACGATCATAGCAACAACTTCAGTCCAGGCGTTGATCCTCCACCAAAACCAACGCAGCAGGAAAATTGCCCCGGTTCCCGCTCCTGATAAAAGTAAAATATTAAAGGCCTGCGAGGCATTCTCAAGAAACGTCAATGCCATGCTTCCTGCAATTATCATCAGCCCTACGGTAGAAATTCTTGCAACCAACACCTGCTCTCCATCTGAAGAATCTGGTCGCAGGAATCGAACATAAAAGTCATTGACAAAATAGGATGCCCCCCAGTTTAAGTGCGTGCTTATTGTCGACATGAACGCCGCAATCAGAGATGCTAGCACAATTCCTAGCCATCCCGGAGAGAGTAACGTCAACATTACCGGATAAGCAATATCTTCTCCAAGGTACTGTTCATTGATGCCTGGAAACTGTTCTTGAATGGATTGAAGAGTTGGAAATAAAACAATTGATGCGAGGGCAACGATAATCCAAGGCCAAGGTCTTAGCGCATAGTGGGCAAAATTGAAGAACAGTGTAGCTCCGATAGCATGCTTCTCATCTTTTGCTGCCAGCATTCGTTGGGCAATGTAGCCCCCTCCACCGGGCTCAGCTCCCGGGTACCACACAGACCACCATTGCACGGCAATCGGGATAATGAACATGGAGATCAAGACAGATGTATTGCTGAAATCAGGCACAATGTCCAGTTTATCCGCAACTAGAGGGTGATTGATCAGCCCTTGCAGTCCTCCGATCTCAGGTTGAGAAACGGCAACATATGCAGCATAAATCGCCCCAGTCATAGCGACGATAAATTGGAAGAAATCTGTCCATATCACTCCTTTGATCCCTCCTAGAACAGAGTAGGCCACAACTACAGCAGATCCAATCAGAACAGTTTGGAGCGGCGTGATTCCGAAGAGAATGGTTGAAATTTTGATGGCGGCCAATGTTACCGTGCCCATGATCAGGCAATTGAAGAATATACCGAGATAGAGTGCCCTGAAACCTCGTAAGAAAGACGCTGCTTTTCCACCGTATCGCAACTCGTAAAACTCCAGATCCGTCATCACTCCAGACCTTCTCCAGAGCTTGGCGTAAATAAAGACTGTTACCATTCCCGTAATCAGGAATGCCCACCAGGCCCAATTCTTGGCAACTCCACCCTCACGGACAAACCCAGTAACAAGATTCGGTGTATCAGCTGAAAATGTGGTCGCAACCATCGATACCCCGAGCAACCACCAAGGCATTGACTTTCCGGCAAGGAAGAATTCTGTTGCACTTTTCCCTGCAGACTTCGAGGCAGCCCAGCCAATTGCTAAGACAACAATGAAAAATGCAACGATAATGAGCCAGTCGACAGTAGTTAAAATCATAATCTAAGTGTTCCAAAACATAAGTACTAGTACCATCAAAATAACAAGGAAAATCAAGTTGTTGAGTAGGCCTTCCGAAATTATCTCGTTCCTTACTCTTTTTCTAATTTCAGCCCTGTCAATGTCCTCAAACTTGAGCTTGTCTTTCTCAGTAAGACGATAGTAATCTTCAAGTTTATCTCCATAAATTGATCGTAATTTTTTGAAAGGAACTTTGGGCTTTCTCTTATAATCTTCCTTACGCATTCCGAATCCCATGTATCCCATAGCCGCTGTTTACTTGCTACTTTTTACTTGCTACTTTCAACTTCCTCCAAAACTACAAAAAACCATTTAGGGAATTACCTCCATCAAAAAAGGTAAAAAGACTCAAGTCAAGCAGTAACCTTTTATCTCTATTAGAGTATTATCTGCGGTTGCATGCAACCCCACTAAATCTATCTGGTCTATTAACCCAAACTCAAACCTCACAGGACATGCTTCGAAATTTCTTTGTCATCACCCTTCGAAATCTAAGAAAAAACAGTCTTTACTCTTCGATAAATATTGCGGGATTATCAATCGGTATCGTCTGTAGTGTTCTTATTCTGCTTTGGGTAGCTGATGAAGTTTCCTTTGATAAATTCATTCCCAAGTCTGACAAGCTTTTTCAAGTATGGATGAGTTCTGATTTTGACGGAAAGGTGAACAATTGGATCTCGGTCCCTCTCCCCCTTTATGAGGCGATGAAAACTGCTGATAGTAAAATCAAAAATTCTGTCGTTACAGGATGGGGCGCAGACAGGCTACTTTCATATGAGGATATAAGAATTGTGAAGCCAGGATACTATGTCAGCGAAGAGTTTCTAGACATGTTTGAGTTTCCGATGATTTCAGGTTCAAGAGATCTGGCTCTCGATGATCCGATGTCTATTGTTTTGTCGCAGTCTCTTGCTAAGATTCTCTTTGGTGATGAGGATCCTATGGGTAAAATGGTCAGAATGGAAGATGAAGGAACGCTACAGGTTACCGGAATTGTGAAGGACGTGCCAAAGAACTCTTCTTTCCAATTTGATTACCTCGCTACATGGAAGTATCGTGAATCAGTCAACCCCTGGGTAGTAAGAAACAGGACAAACTGGGGTAATTCCTCCTTTCAGGTTTTCATTGAATTAGATGATGCTTCAAGCGAGATTGCTGTTGAGGAAGCAACCGCCGACATGATTATCAAAAACAAAGATGAGAATGAAATACTCAACTACACCTTTCTGCATCCAATGGAAAGATGGAGACTGCATTCCTCTTTTGACGATCAAGGCAATGAAAGTGGAGGCATGAGCGACTATGTTCAGCTATTCACGATTATAGCAATGTTTATACTAATCATTGCTTGTATCAATTTCATGAATCTAGCTACGGCCCGATCTGAAAAGAGAGCAAGGGAAGTAGGCATACGAAAAAGTCTGGGATCTAAACGAGGCGAACTCATTGCTCAATTTATTGGGGAGTCGATTATTATTACTGGAATTGCTTTTGTCATTGCAGTCATTCTAACAGAAGTCGCCCTGCCCTTCTACAATGAACTGGTTGACAAAAAACTTTATATAGATTATCTATCATCAACTTTTTGGTTGGTTTCACTTGGTGGCATTCTTTTGATTGGTGTTATTTCGGGGAGCTACCCTGCATTTTTCCTTTCCTCATTTCAGCCAATCAAGACGCTCAAAGGGTCAGTCAAAATTGGGAAAGGCGGAACAACCCCTCGAAAAGTTCTGGTAACACTTCAGTTCTTGTTTTCCATCCTTTTGCTTATTAGCACAGTTGTCATTGTGCAACAGATCAACCATGTGAAAAATAGGGATCTGGGCTATCAGCAAGAAAACTTGATCTCCGTTGAGATTACGAACGACATTCGTGATAACTACGAAATATTAAAGCAAGATTTGCTTCAATCCGGAGTAGTGGGATCCGTAACGAAATCCAATAGTCAGATCACCTCGATAAACTCCAACAACTTCCTTGGCTGGCCGGGAAAACCAGAATCTCAACACGTGATTTTCACAACCATTGCGGCGGACTACGACTACGCACAAACAATGGGAATCGAGGTTCTGCACGGACGAGATTTTTTAAAGGAGTTTGTCAGCGACACAGATGCACTAGTCATCAATAGAGCGGCTCTTGAGTTAATGAACCTCGAAGATCCGATTGGTACTCCGTTGGACTTATGGGGGGAAAAAAGAAATCTAGTGGGTGTGCTGGAAAACTCGCTGATGGGTTCACCCTATGAGCCAGTAAAGCCAATGTTCGTGATGATCGATGATTGGGGTGGCTATGTCTCTATTCGACTAAACAAAACCAATGATCTGCAGGCTTCTCTTGAGACCGTGGAAGGAATTTTTAACGAACACAATCCAGCTTATCCATTCGATTATGATTTTGCTGATGCTGAATTTGCGAGAAAATTCACAACCATTTCCCTTACCAAGAAGTTAGCGAGTTTGTTTGCTGTTCTTGCCTTCATAATCACAGGGTTAGGGCTTTTTGGCCTAGCCTCTTTCACTGCTGAGCAGCGAATCAAGGAAATTGGAATTCGAAAAGTATTGGGAGCTACCATCGCAAGCCTGGTTGGATTGATGTCCAAAGAATTCACAAGATTGGTACTTCTATCGTTCGTGCTGGCAGCGCCCCTTGCTTGGTATCTATTGAATCAATATCTGGAACGATACACCATCAGAATTGAGATCGCTTGGTGGATCTTTCCAGCCGTTGGTCTCACAGTGCTCTTATTTGCGCTAGGAATAGTATCGAATCAGGCTAGCAGAGCTGCGAAAGCGAATCCCGTGCAATCGTTGAGGAGCGAGTAGTTGAACACATCAGATCGTAATTCTCAATTAACCACGTCACTTCGAACCGACACAGGAGGGAGAAGTCTCATGGTTGCGTACAGTGCTATGTTTGATGGGACTTCTCAGTTGTTCCTCCTTCGAAGTGACGGTAATGATTGACAGGACTGGGACTATTCTATTGAATCATACAGGTCATTCCACTGTGGATTCATTCCTTCAATCAATGCAATCTTCTTTTCTCTTCGGTATTTCTTGATCTGTTTCTCTCTGTCTATTGCTTCTACGATCGAATGAAAAGTCTCAAAGTAAACCAGCTTATGAATATTATACCTGGCCGTAAAACTTCTGGGATAAAATTTTGTTTTATGTTGATACATTCTGGTGATCAAATTGGAGGTAACACCAGTGTAAAAAACCGTGTGGTGAGTGTTTGTCATGATGTACACAGCGCCTCCTTTTCCCATTGAAGGAAAGTAGAAAAGGATTATAGCAAAGCAGATTGGACACGGTCTACACAGCATCTACCATCGTCACCTCGAACCCTTTAGGGTGAGAGATCCCGTCAATTCATAAAACTGCCTCCAACTTTAGGGGACTTCTCACTGAGTTCGAAGTGACGGTTATGTTTTGACGGGTTTCGAGCAGGTCGCAATTGACGGGACTTTTCGCACCCCATTTTCTTACACTACATTCCCAACTGAGATTTCAGCGCGGACCACTCACCTGTTTTCACTGCATCGAACTTTCCAAGGTGCTGACTCAACTCGGCTGATAATTCCTCAAACACTTTGTAAGCTGCATCCGTTGGTTTAGCATCGCCCCGCTCCACACTTCTTCGCAGAGAACTTAACCTGTTGTTCAACTTGATGGGGAAGTTCAATGGATCTTGAGGGCTTTGGTTTTGTGTTTGATACAAGTCATTCTCGATCGCGGTAATCTTGCTTACCACTCCATCAGCTGAAGCTTTTAATTGTGGGCTTTTTTCCAGGCCCTTTTTGATTGCTTCTTGAATTTGTCGTATCTCGATAACCGCTTCATTGGCCAGACTTTCTTTCTCAATAATTTTCATCGCAAGATCAAATTGGGCTTGCAAATCTTCCTTGGTAACTCCTTTCAAGTTAGGGTTCATAAGCAACGAAAATTCCTGCGTCACCTGCTCACCGTCTACCGTTAGTCTCACTTTGTAATCGCCTGTTGGTGCAACTGGACCTGTTCCAGGTCGGCCACTCCAGATAATCATACCATCAAATGTGGTAGCTCCTTCGTATCTCAAATTCCAATTGAATGAATTGAGTCCGGCAGCAACGGTCGGTTTTCCACTTTTACCTATCCTAAACCATGAAAAATCGGGCTCTGGTTTGTATGTAGGATCTTTTCCTACAAATGAATTGATCACCTGATCTTCGCTATCCAGTAATTCAACCAGTACTGAAACAGCCTGATCTTTTAGGTAGTATTGTACCGCCAAATCGTATACACCGCGAATCGGATCTGCCGGATCAAACAAGACCATCTTTTGATCAAATTTTTCTATGGTCATTTCTCGCAATGGACGGATGTCATCCAGGATCCAGAATCCTCGTCCATGCGTTCCAAGTACTACATCATTGTCTTTAACAACCAAATCTCTGATGGGAGTATCCGGAAGATTCATTTGAAGTGACTGCCAGCTATCTCCAGCATTAAAAGAGACGTATGCTCCATGCTCTGTACCCAGAAACAACAATCCTGCTTTGTTTGGATCTTCTCGTACCGCTCGTGCGAAATGTCCATCGGCTATTCCGCTTACAATCTTCTTCCAGGTTTTACCATAGTCCGTTGTTCTAAAAACATACGGCTGCCGATCGTCCACTTGATAGCGATTTGCCGCAACATACAAAGTGCCTGGGTTGTGAACAGATTCATCAATTATGCTCACTCGTGAAAATTTAGGGAGATCCTTCGGCGTAATGTCTTTCCATTTCTTACCTCCGTCCTGCGTAATATGAATCTTCCCATCATCGGAACCAGCCCAAATGGTGTTCACGTCGTGATTTGATGGCGCAAGTGCGAAAACAGTCGCATAAATTTCTGGACCGTTCATATCCTTCGTGATGATTCCACCTGTTTCACCTAATGTTTCCGGATCCGCATAGGTCAAGTCTGGACTGATCTTTTCCCAACTCTGCCCGTCATTGGTTGTTTTCCAAACATGCTGCGAACATGTGTACATGATACTGGCATCCTTTGGAGCAAACATGATTGGGAAGGTCCATTGCCAGCGTTCGGGGAGCGAACTTGCGGGCTCTCCTGAGAAAAAACGTGGATAGACCTGAATGTCCCTCATTTGCCCTGTCTTTCTGTTGTACCTAGTCAACAAGGCGCCCTGGCTTCCAGCATAGAAAACATCGGGATCGGTTGGGCTCTGTGTAATCCAGCCGCTTTCTCCCCCACCAACTGCATAGTACCATCCATGGTTAGGTCCTCGTGCCTGCATGTGACCCCAGCCTTCGCTCGGCATAGCTAACGTGGTGTTATCCTGCTGTGCTCCTGCCACATGATAAGGAACATCGCTGGTTGCCATCACGTGATAGAACTGAGTAGTTACGTAGTCTTGTTCCGTCCATGTTTTCCCTCCATTCACACTGACAGACCCACCTCCATCTGTTGAGCTGATCATGCGCAAAGGGTTATTAGGATCAATCCACAGATCGTGATTATCTCCATGTGGAGGTCTTATTTGCTCATCAAAAGTCACACCACCATCCGTGGATTTCCAGAAATTTACATTTAAGCCATAGACCGTCTCAGCATCTAGTGGATCAGCATAAATGCGGGAATAGTAGAAGGCTCGTTGACGAAGCTTACGCTTGTCATTTACCCTTTTCCATGTCCATCCTGCATCGTCAGATCTAAAAATACCGCCTTCATTTGCTTCCACTACGGCCCATACTCGCTTTGGGTTTGCTGGAGAAACCGTCACGCCAATTTTTCCTATTGGCCCTTCTGGCATTCCCGGGTTTCTTGTTAAGTCTACCCAGGTCTCCCCCCCATTCTCTGATTTCCAAAGTTTACATTCGGGGCCTCCTCCCCACATTTTCCAGGCCTTTCGATAGACCTGCCAAGTGGAAGCATAAAGCACATTCGGGTTTGTTCTATCAATAATTAAGTCAGCAGCCCCCGCTTTAGGCCCCACATACAATACCTTTTTCCAATTGTTTCCACCGTCAGTAGATTTGAAAACACCACGTTCCTCATTGTCTCCATAAGGGTGACCAAGTGCGGCCACATAAACAATGTCAGGGTTGGTTGGGTGCACTCGAATTCGCGAGATCGCTTGCGTTTCCTTCAGCCCAAGATCGCGCCAGGTTTTCCCTCCATCAACGGTCTTGTACACGCCCTCCCCTTGTGTAATACTTCCTCGCAACTGCGTTTCCCCACCGCCGATATACACGACATCCGGATTGGTCTCAGCAACAGCAACAGCACCAATAGAGGAACTGTTTATTTTACCATCAGTAACTGGAAACCACTCGGTTCCTCCATCAATTGTTTTCCATAGTCCTCCTCCTGTAGCTCCGAAGTAGTACTCGTTGATTCGTCCTGGACTTCCTGCGCTGCCAAGTGACCGGCCACCTCGATTGGGGCCAATATTTCGCCATTCCATGTTGCCGTAGAATGAGGGATCAATGCTCTGTGTATTGGACTGAGCAGTTGAATTGAACGCCTGTGCGGTAACAAATAGACAGGCAATAATCGATTTCATCGAGAGGGACTTCATAGGTTTTCGTTTAGGTGTCACCAATAGTAGAGATTAAAAACCGAATTATCAATGAGATTTTGCATGAATGGTGTCATGCTTGGGATTGTTGCGATCAATAAGTACGATCAGCTTGATTTTCCGACGACTTCCCTGATTGCCTCAATCTTAGCTAGGTCTGGTTGATAGGTTGTTCCCATTCCAAGTCTTTCCTCCTTCAGTGGTTTTCTCACGGAAAAATGAAGGGCATCAACATCTGTTTCAACTAATTGCAGTGCATTAGTCGGGTTAACTCCACTCCCAGCCATGATTTGAATTTTTCTTTCTGCCTGTTGAACAAGCTCTCGGATTGTTTCAATGCCTTCTATTGCTGTATCCGCCTGACCAGACGTAAGCAATCGATCAAAGCCTAATTCAATGAGTTGATTTAGCACCTTTTCTGGATTTTCAGAAACATCGAAGGCTCTGTGAAAAGTAGCTTCCATTCCCAAAGACTTACTTAGTTGAATGAGTTTCTTGTTCACTTCAAAATTCAACAATCCAGCTTTATTCAAAACTCCAAAAACCACACCTCTCGCCCCTTTTTTAGCCGACATTTTAATATCACGTTTCATCAACTCAAGCTCCGCAGGACCATATGCAAAATCACCAGGCCTAGGTCTTATCAGCACGTGCATTTCAATATGTGGAAGCTTTGCGCATGCTTCGATCAGTCCTATGCTTGGAGTAAGCCCTCCTACATCCAGGGCGCTGCAAAGTTCTATTCTCTTCAATTTATGAATGGAAGCCAACTTTGCTTCTGCTAGAGCCTCAACACATGCTTCAAGTTCTACCATCGAATTACTCACAATTTCGGATCAACATATCGAAACATAAAAATGAAATTAGAGTTCAGCTAAATTAGCATTGTTAAAAATCGAAAAGACAAAAATTCATGACTTCACACGAAATAGACTACGCAATACAAGGGGACGACATGCAAGTTGTTACCATCCAACTTGATCCAGAAGAAACGGTAATTGCCGAAGCAGGCGCCATGAACTGGATGGATCGAGGAATTGCTTTCGAATCAAAAATGGGTGATGGCTCAAAACCAAACAATAGCGTGTTTGGCAAACTCCTAGAAGTTGGCAAGCGAGCACTTACAGGTGAGTCCATCTTTATGACTCATTTTACAAACACAGGTTCAGGCAAAAAGGAAGTGGCATTCGCGGCGCCTTATCCTGGAAAAATTATACCAATAAACCTCACAGAAGTAAACGGCGAAATTCTCTGTCAAAAAGATGCATTCCTGTGCGCAGCAAAAGGAACTGAAGTCACAATCGCTTTTGCAAAAAGACTTGGTGCTGGATTCTTTGGAGGTGAAGGGTTTATCCTACAAAAGCTAAGGGGTGATGGACTCGCATTTCTTCATGCTGGTGGAACGATAGTAAAAAAAGAGTTGAACAATGAATCACTACTTATTGACACAGGATGTATAGTAGCCTTTGATCAGGGGCTAGAGTACAGCATCGAGCGTGCAGGAAATTTGAAATCGATGTTCTTTGGGGGCGAAGGTTTATTCCTTGCTACGCTACAAGGTACCGGAACTGTGTATTTGCAGAGTTTGCCTTTCTCCAGACTGGCGGATCGTATTATTCAACACGCACCTAAAATGGGAGGATCATCAAAAGGTGAAGGGTCGATTCTTGGCGGGCTTGGAAGAATGATTGATGGACATTGATTAATCTAGTTGAAGAGTTAATTAGTTGAATGGTGAACTTATTCGGTCTTGAGACTTGAACCTTAAGGCTTAAACCTTACTAATTCAACCCCCTGCTTAACGTACAGCGGATGCTTCGGAGTCCCATCCGCATTTCTGGCAATGCATTTCGCATTCGGGAATTTTTTGACTGCAAAGTCGTCTCTTCCCCGCACTTCATTTGCCCCCCAGGCAAAGACCACTTCTTCGCACTTAAGCGCGTATGCCTCAAGTTTGCAATCGTTATCTCCAATAGGATCTTCACAATTTTCCAGCTCCTCAGGGTATGGTGTGATCCAGGCAAAAAGATTGAGCATGTAGATGCCTCCAAATCCCCATGATGCTGCCAGATGCCGAACACGTCTGATAGTAGGGTCATCTATAGATTCATCTGCACGAGATGGATTGAGACCAACAATCATGGCCTTGGGTTTTGTTTCATCCCAAACTCGCCACAAAGCGTACCGATACTTGCGGTCTTCACTAAAATCTGCCCCGTTGAGACCAAAGAGATCCATGGGACAAATCTATTAGGATCTCTGGCAAATTTGTATCTTGTCTTTCTAATCTAACCATTCAACTATGAAATATCTATCTAAAGGGCTGGCATTGTCCATTATTTTCCTTGCTGGCTGCCAAAACACAAGTAACAAGAAAGAAGCTACCAATCCGCAAGTTGCTGAATCCAGCAACGGAGCTGTAGCTGCAGCTCATCCCCTGGCAACGCAGGCTGGGATTACCATACTGGAGCAAGGCGGAAATGCCATAGACGCAGCAGTGGCCACAGGATTTGCAATAGCAGTTGTAGAGCAAAGTATGAACGGACTTGGAGGAAGATTCCAAGCCATTATTAGAAAGAGCGACGGTACTATTAGTGGTATTGATGCTACAACACAAGTTCCGCTCTCCTATGATGCCGCTACCGCCACACAATCTCGAAATGGGTATCCTACTATTGGAGTTCCCGGGGTAGTAAAAGGTCTTACCACATTACTTGAAAAGCACGGAACCATGGATTTGGCTACTGTAATGGCTCCTGCCATTTCGTATGCTGAAAATGGATATAAATTATTACCGATGGCGGCTATGAGACATGCCTATGCTATTGACTACATCCGACAATTTGAAGGAACATCAAGTTATTTTTTAAATGGAGACACGACCTATCTGGCCGGGGAACTATTTGTTCAAAAAGACTTAGCAAACACCCTCAGAATCATTGCAGAAAAGGGAGGAGACGCTTTTTACAAAGGTGAGATCGCGGAAAAAATGGCTGAAGATGTTCAGGCGAATGGCGGATACCTGGATATGGAATCACTTGAAAAATACGAAGCTCGTGAATCAAAGATTGTTACAGGTAACTACCGTGGATACGACCTTAGCAGTTTATGGATGCCAGCCTTTGGAGCGATCACCATTGAAATGCTCCACATCATGGAAAACTTACCAATGATTGACAATTCTGAAGCGGAATGGGGAAATGGATTTTTTGTAGCAAATACCCTGGCATATCAAGATCGAAACAAGCAGACAAGTGATGAGATGGCTGAATTACTGACATCCAAAGGGTATGCAAAAGCGAAGTTAGATAGCATGAATGGATTGGAAGATCAATCCACTGCACTGGCATTCAGCCAGGATTGGTTAACGAAAGATGGGCACACTACCCATTACTCAACGGCTGATAAGGATGGAAACATGCTGGCAATTACACAGACCGTAGGTCCAAACTTTGGCTCAAAGGTTGCAACACCGGGACTTGGTTTTCTGTATGCCACCACAATGGGAGGATATCTGGGGGATCTTGAAGGTGGACAAAGAGTGCCTTCTCATATTTCACCAACACTCGTAACAAAAGATGGTGAACCATTCCTAATCTTAGGTGCTGCTGGTGGTGCTCGAATTCCAACAGCCATCGTTTCAACCATTAGTAGAATGATCGATCGAAAAATGGATTTACCTTCTGCAATGGCAGCTGGCAGAGTATTTTCTGTTGACACTGCAGTGTTGGTGGAGATGCATGAGGGAACAACCTGGAGCCAATCTGATTTAGATGAATTGAGAGCTTTAGGACTAAATGTAGTCGAAGTTGAACGTCCCGGATCATTCGGAAGAGTGCATGCTATCTATTTCGATTCAGAGAAAAAGATCTGGATTGGTGCGGCAGACCCCGACTGGGAAGGAACTAGCGAAGGAGTAACTGAAGAAAAAGAAGAATAGACAATTATTCCTCCTACGACTTCAAGTCGTGGGAGGATTTTTCTTCACAAATTAAGGATACATTTTCCGTAGTTCCTTTTTTAAGATCTTGCCTGTAGCCGTCATTGGAAGACTATCTACCAACTTGATTATGCGTGGGTATTTATAAACTGCAATGTGTTCTTTCACCCATTCCTTTAACGTTTCAGCTTCAATGGTCTGGTTTTCCTTCAGAACCACACATGCCTGAATCTCCTCACCTTGTTCCTCATCGGCAATCCCAATGACGGCGACCATGCTGACCGCTTCGTGTTTCATCATAACCTCCTCCACTTCACGTGGATATACATTCTCCCCTCCTCGAACAATCATATCTTTCGTTCGGTCAACAATGTAGTAGTAGCCTTCCTCATCCTTGATAGCAATATCTCCTGAATGAAGCCATCCATTTTGTACGGTCTTGGACGTAGCTTCAGGGTTACTGTAATAGCCCTTCATAACGTTGTGCCCTCTATAGAGCAACTCTCCTTTTTCACCAATCGGAACCTCCTCACCTTCCTCATCTATGAGTTTCACTTCAACACCCCAAACAGGTATGCCAATGGATCCAACTTTGCGTCCCACGCTCATATGGTTGAAAGTAACCACGGGAGATCCTTCTGACATTCCATACCCCTCAATGATTGGTACTTGAAATTTCTCCTCAAAATCCCTTAAGACCTGCTCGGGTAAAGACGCACCTCCAGAAACGCATATTCTCAATTTTTCACTGATCTTCGCCATGTCGAACTTTTCACTTTGATTACTGATAAGTCCCCAATACATCGTAGGTACGCCAGCAAATATGGTGACCTCATGCTTTTGCATGAGCCCTAGAACAGAATCTCCATCAAAACGCGGGAGCAGAATACTGTGGACTCCCCTGTACAAGCCTGCTGTCATTAACACGGTCATAGCGAAAGCATGGAAAAGGGGCAGGACAATTAATTGGGTGTCATTGTTTGTGCTACTTACCAACTCTGCCGAAATGATAGCGTTGGTTAGAAGATTGGCATGCGTTAGCATTGCACCTTTCGGGTGTCCGGTAGTACCAGAGGTGTAAATAAGCACGGCTACATCAGATGCAAGAGTTGGAACAGATTCGAATAGAGGGGATTGACTTTTCATCAAGTTTCCTAGTGTATCCGTGCCCAATATCGGACTCGTCATTTTTGGATCAGGCATGATGACAAAAAACTGAGTACATGATTCAACCTCACTAAATCCCTCAAATCCCATCTTTCCCATCGGCAACTCCTCCGTGCCAATAAAGCAAAAGAAGGCCTTTGCCTCGCTGTCTTTAAGATGGTAGGCTGTCTCATCTTTCTTGAGCAAAACGCTTAAGGGAACGCATACTGCCCCAGCTTTTAATATCCCAAAGAAGATGATTGGAAAAAATGGAAGGTTCAGACAGTTTAATGCCACCTTGTCTCCAGGTTTAATCCCCCGTTCCACTAAACCATTTGCCACTTGATTGGCGGCTGCATTGATCTGAGCAAAAGACATGGTAATATCACTGAACGTGTAAGCAGGGTTATCCCCATATCGACGGGCACTGTCTTCAAGGAGTACGGATAAGTTTAGCATTTATCTGGATTTAGAATTATTTAATTTACAAATCCTATCGTTAAACCAGCCGAAAACTTTGAATTTTTAAGATCAATTATTCAACACCATGAAAAAACTTGCACTTATTCTCCTCATTGGCAGTATCGTTCCCCTGGTAGGCTATTCACAAGACAACAGGCTAGCCAAAGTAAAAACACTCGACAGTACGATCGAAACGCTCTATACAGTCATTTCTGGAGCAGCTGGCGAAAAGCGAGATTGGGAATTGTTTAAGTATTTGTTTACCGCCGATGCGCGATTAATTCCTTCTGGTCCAAACGCTGAAGGGGAATTTGGCTACCGATCGATCACGCCTCAAGGTTACATTGAGAGTTCGGGTGTGTGGCTAGAAACGAACGGCTTCTTCGAGAAAGAAATTTTTAGGGTTGTGGAAACTTTTGGTTCAGTAACGCACATTTTTAGCACCTACGAGTCGTATTGGTCAGAGTCAGATGAAACACCTTTCACACGGGGAATCAACAGTATTCAACTGATGAATGATGGCGATCGGTGGTGGATTGTGAATATCTATTGGACGGGAGAACGTAACGACAATCCTATTCCTGAGAAGTATCTACCTAAAAAATAGGTAACATAAAATTCGTAATGAAGTAATCAGCTATCAGAATTAGAATACTGCTTTGCACAATCGCTTTCGTATTAGACTTCCCGACCTCTAGTGCTCCTCCTCTGGTGTTAAATCCGCTAAATGCCGAGATGGAAGAAACTAGGAATCCGTACGAAAACGACTTTACGAAAACAACGGAAACAATAAATTGATTGAATTCATACCTAATCCCGGTAATGTAGTCAGGGCCGGTGATCAGGCCTAATAGCATTACGCTGAAATAACCGCTAGCCATTGATAGAAAACAGGCAATTATGATTAATACAGGAACCATTGCTATTGATGCTAGGATAACTGGCAAGGCTAGAAACGAAATGGAGTTAACGCCCATGACTTCAAGCGCATCAATTTGCTCACTTACCTGCATTGACCCGAATTCCCCTGAAATCCTTGAGCCTACTTTGCCAGCAAATACCAGCGCAATCAGCGTGGGTATCAAAGCAAACGTGGTATCTCTGACCACCATCCCAATTACATAGTCTTGAATGTATGGTGCAGAAAGTGCGTACGTTGTCTGTATGGCACTTACACCTCCTGTAAATATTGCAACGATCGAAACTATTGGAAGTGAATTAGTTCCAACCTTGATGCATTCATTGAAAAAAGCATCTGTCAAAAGTTTAAAACTCTGAATCCTGAGAACGGATTCCCTCAAGAACAAAAAATAAGAACCAATTAGCTGCATGAGCACAAGAACTTCTGACTAAGATAACTGAATTCAATTTGTGAAAAAGGTCTCAATGATGCTGCGATTTCTTAGAACAAGTGCAAAAAATTTATCTACCCAAAAAGTCCTCATCAAAGTAGGTTTGACCTGTCCAAAATTCTCTAAGTTTCTGTTACTTTGCGGCCTTATTATTAATGATGGTAGACAACATAATCGCAAAGCCCAACTGGACAGATGTAAACGATGCCTGCAAGCTGCTTGTAGACAAGATTAATCATCAAGGCCATAACATTCAATATATTGTTGGCATCACAAGAGGGGGACTTATTCCAAGCGTCATCATTTCTCACTTGATGGGCATTCCTACGGTAACCGTCTCGTATTCATCGCATTCTGGTGCCGGGGATAATAAATTCTATAACAATGAATTGCCAGATATTCAATCTACCATTCATCGGGATAAAATTATTTCCGGGTTCCCAGAGATATTGGTCGTAGACGACATTTGTGATTCTGGGGAAACAATGGCTGATGTGTGTTCCATTTATGAAGACAAAGGACACAAGGTTCACTCCCTGTCATTGTATCACAAGGAGGGCAGTGTTTTTACGCCTGACTTTCATTGGCAACACATTCCAAAAGACAGTGGTTGGATCACCTTTCCTTGGGAGGATTTATAGAAGCTTCTCGTAATCCTCTAATAAATTTCGCACCTTAGCCAAGCGAAATCGTCTCGATACCATGAGAATCTTGCCACGTACTAAATCTAGGCCAACGAGGTTAAAGTCCATTCAACACCTCTTTGCGGCAGTCACGCTACTGCCAACCCTACTGTCAGGTCAAGACAATCTGCCAGACTTCGAAAAACGGCAGGGAGAAATCGAAACACTCAGTACTACAGAGTTAGTGATGTCTATTTCCCAAAGGTCCCTGATCATGCCTTACTACCTGTCAGAGTTGAAAGCACTTACCGCCATGCAGGCTTACAATTTCTGGAGCACCAGCAATAACGATCCGTACGTCTCACATCTAAATGTCTATTCTGCATTGCATCGAGCAAACAAAGCATTGGGTTATGATTCTATTCGCAATAGAGCCTATAACCAGGTAGGTGCACATTCGAACAAAGTAACTTCAGTCGAGTTTGGTTCAGACCCCCAGGCTTATTACTCTTCTTCCGCTGATGGGACGGTTTTGAAGTGGGATTTAAAAAACCCAGGAGCAATACCAGAGACCATTTATGAATCAAAGCATATCATTCGATCTATAGATGTATCGGATGATGGAAAATGGCTGATGGCCGCTTTCTATCAAACCGGAGTGGCCCTGGTATCTCTGGAAAAGCAGTCAGGAAAAGATGTTCTTTCGGTTGAAGATCCTGAGCCAGTGTTGACCGCCATATTCATGCCAAATGAGCAGAAATATCTAAGTGTCACGTATGACGGAGAACTAAAAGTAAAGGGGTTTCAAACGGAGTCGAAGCAAGTAGGTAAAACTACGTCAACGATAGTATCTCTCGCAGTGGACGAAGATGATGGAACCATCTATGCTGGCACACTAGAGGGTGTGCTTGAAGGATGGGATCAACAAACCTACTTCGGACATAAGTTGGGAGGGCCATCCATTCTTTGCATGGACATAAGTCCTGATGGAAAACTCCTGGCCATTGGACGAGAAAAAGGAGATGCAATTCTTTGGAATATGGAAGAAAAGGCACTCCATAGGGTCATTTCAGGACATCAGAGTGCTGTAACAGATATTGAATTTAGCCCAGATAATAAGCTACTGCTAACTACGAGTCGTGACAAAACCGCTCGCCTTTGGGATTTGGGTGATTCCAGGAAACTACCCATTATTATGGATGATCACGATGACTGGGTCTTAACTGGGTGCTTTGATCCGTCTGGAAAACAGATCATTACAGGAAGCCGGGATGTATTCATTCGAACTTGGCCGGTGGACCCCAGACATCTTGCAGACCGTATTTGTTCGCTCCTAAACCGGAATATGACCAAAGAAGAATGGAATGAATTTGTCGGATCAGATATTCCATATGAAAAGACGTGTGTCGATTAAGCAATAGCACAAACTCTAATTCAGTGATTGATTATGTTAACCCGTTGTGCTAATTAATTGTTGGAATGATTTTTCGATAAAAATGAGTGTATAAGCCTGATTATCAGTAAATTAGAATTACAACAAACCAATTTAACTGCTCAGGCCTATGCACAACATTAA
>Ga0316189_10000690_pt1 | contig 33636 bp, 15 predicted proteins | sample LowCovwburrow_MG_FD_204930 | JGI IMG/M metagenome (GOLD analysis project Ga0316189, IMG submission 204930) | Coastal sediment microbial communities from Maine, United States - Lowes Cove worm burrow | ecosystem: Environmental > Aquatic > Marine > Coastal > Sediment | place: USA: Maine...
GTTGTGAGCAGTATTATACGGAGCAGGCAGGAGTGGTCTTCGCCTGAATACGATGCGTTGCCGTTCAAAAAGGCGGTGGAGAGAGAAGGTGTGGAATTGTGAGCTACAAGGAAGAGATAATCCGCTACCGGGTTGAACGTGTTGAAGAAACCTATCAGGCAACTAAAGGTAGTCCGCCTCCATTTTACCTCATTTTATCAGCATGTTATCAAATTTATCATGGGAAACAAGAGCCGGACGTGGTAGCGGTCAGCTGAATAAACTTGTTAGCCATTTTTTAAACTGTAATTCGCATTGTTTTGATGACAGATTATTTGTGTTCAACACAAGAAGATCCCTTTTGCTAATATTCTGAGTAATTATTTTGTATTTGCTGTTAAGCTCTTCAACTTGTGAGCTTTCAATATATCTATCACCAAGCATATTTCTATTGTTGATACGAGACATTATGACCTCCACCGAAGCATTCATCGTGACAAATTTGTATTCTTTTTCAAGGTATAGACAGTGTTCCTTTATTTCAGATAAAAGCTCCCATTCATTCTCAGAGATATGCTCATCTTCTAACATCATGCGTGAAAAAACATTGTGCATGTCTATGATGCAACGATCTTGAATAACGTTTTTTCCTTCCCTTGACAATCTTGACGATTTCAAACACTGGAGATAGTAATGTATTTGGTTTTGAAATGCCACCTTCTCGCCACACAAGTATTTTTCCAAAAAGGGGCTACGGACTTCCTCAATCACGGTGACATTCCGATTATTATTGATGCAGCTATTGACTAGTGTTGTTTTTCCTGTGGCAATATTTCCGATAATTCCAATTATCATTAGCTAATATATTTCCGGGAACTATTTTAATATCATTTTTAGAACCACACCAATAAGCACTGCTGAAATAATACTTGCCCACATCACAATAAAAGGCTGCCTTGTTTTACTGTCATTTCGTATCGACTCAATTTCATTATCATATTTCTCGGTGTGTATAGTGATACGTTGCTCCATCATTTCTTGCTTTTCTGTTAGCTGCTCAACTTCTCTTTTGTACTTATCTGTAATACTTCTAAGCTTTTCCAACTCATTTTTTGCAAAAAATATATCTCTATAAAAAGATAAATTGTACTCTAGGGCTTGGACATGCTCAGATGTTAAGTGGGTTTGCCGCCCATTTTTTTCTGACCAGCCGTGAGTTGCCTCTCCCTCCCCAATATCAAATTCTACGGTGAAGACGGAATCTTTAAATCGTAGCAACACTTCTTTGTCACCTGCGTTAAATACAGGAACAATTAACATGCCAACAAAACCTGGATCAACTTGTGGGCTGAAAAGAGAAACAATACCACGCTTAGCCCACTTTGACATAATCCCATTTCTGCCAACCATGTTCTTGGGAAATTTTAGCTTTTCGAATGTGGTAAGTAGCGCAAACTCACCGGGGTATACCTTTAATGTTCCTTCTTTCTCAAGGTCCAGTAATTCGCCATCCTTGGCGCACTCACTTCCAAGTCGCATATCATAAGATGCACCTTGGATATTTGAATCTGTATGATCCTCAATTAACCCCTCGTCGTTAATTCTCCGCTTGATTTCTTTGTCAAAAATTACACTCATGATATACTTTTGACCTCATTTTACCTATTATTAATATCTGTTTTAAATATTCTTTCATTGGATAACATAGACATCTACATATTGCCTGCATAATATTTATGTCGGGATGGGCCTTCGCAATAAACTGCGAGCTGATGTTAAACTTTACACTTTAACATGTCAGATCAAAAAAGATCTGGAATTAATGAGATTCGGTACTGTCTTTTACTATAGCTCCATATAAACATGACTGAAAACAAACACCGCATGAACCGCATAAGTTTTCATTAATTGTAATTTCACCATTTGTATTACTAATTGCTCCTGTGCAATATGGAATATCGAGACACTTTCCACATCGCGTACAGAGCGTATGATCTACTCGATATCTTGGTTTATGTAATTCAATATTTGTTGAATGCCTTTCTTCTGCATATAGCCCTATATAATTTTTAAGATGCACGTATTCTTTTATTCTTTTAGTTATAGCATTATTTGCACCACGGTCAAGGTTTCCGACGTTATCTTGAAAGACGAGTTCCCTAAACACTTCACTTTCAAAAAACGCCTGCATCAAGTCGCAGATTCCCTTCAAACCACTAAATCCTGGATAAGATAGCATGGCAGTCCCTACCTGGACAGCCGTAGACCCAATATAGATGCGATCAAGAATATCTTCTAAAGCTAAAATACTGCGAAAATATATTGCCTTACGGTTTTCCCTGTCAGTATACTCAGCAATGACTTTCGTGAGAGATTCTATCTGAACGTCATCAGGACTCATTTTTTTTGCTTGAATATCTTTTTTGAGACTTTGTATCTTTTCAGTGAAGCTTAAAGAATTGCTTGCTTCATTCTCAATATGATTGAGCCAAGATACTAATTTCGCCATATAAGAAAATTTTGCCCCTGTTTTTGACTCAATATACTTGGTGTAGTTGTGATCAACATCTTGTTTTGCTATTTCGCGTAGAGTACGAAACTCTTTGAGTAGCCATGAGGCTTCAGCTGCTGTTGAGAAATCATGCAAGCTGTCTTGCAATTCCATAGCTACTCCCCCAGTGCTGATAATGGGAATATTAAGTAGATTATGAAGCTGGAATATCGAATATCGTGCCATTTCAGTTAATGCGGACCCTGAGACCTGAAAAAGCTTGGATTTGCCGTGTGTTCCCCACTGCAGTTTGCCGGGGGATTTTATTGTGTTAACAACAGAGATTGCCTTGATGATTAAGTTGCCAGGACAGGTTTGAAGACAGATATTCCCGATATCTGTTCTAAATGGAAATTTCAGGATAAGGCCAATCTTGCTGTTATAATTATTATTTATTTTGTCGAAAAATACTGAAGCATTATGAATATTTTGTATAATGATATTAGTAATCCCTTCATGCGCTATGCTAAAATATTCGTCTGCAATATTTTTAAACTCAGGCGGACATAAATTCCTTTCCAGTATTCTAATCATATATCTAAAATTTAATTCAATATTGATCGGAATGTCATTCATTGCTGAGAAATGTACTACAGGCTTAACTAAAGGAAGGAGGCTGGCAAAATCAATTTCCTGAGTATTTAATGTTTCCTTTGTTGCGACACTTGGAACTACGGGTAATTCTGACTGATCGAAATGATTGTACACATCCTTCAACAAATCAAACAGTATCTCTGATGAATTGTTCATTTCGTGCGCAGTACTTCCAGTGTTAAACCACGTCTTTCTATCGGGAGAAAGCATTGCAAAAGAGAATCCCTTCCTATTTTTTCCTCCTGTTGAGGGTAAGGTTGTTTTTAAAAATATAGCGCCTGCACCAGCCTTTATTCCCTGAAAAACTTTCGATGCAGAATCAGTAGCAGGAGTGGATGCTACAAAGATAGGATTTCGATACTGAACGTCGCCGATTGATATTTTTGTCAGGCTATTCATTATCAGAGAAGTGTTTATTTATCGTTTCCGCAACTTCAGGGTGATAATATATCATCCATTGAGATTGAGTCCTTAGAGCGTTCTTACGTTTTCTATTAATAGCTGGTTCAGCAAACAAATCAGTGAAGGACAGTAGTTCCTGTGGGAGGCTATAATTAAATGAGGACTCTCCTGTGTAGGCCTCGCCATGAAATCTAACAATGTAGTTCAGTGGAGAATCGATGATAAATCGGCTACCGTCGATTTGGAGTATATCGTATATAAACTCATGGATAATCCTAACAAGACTAGGTTTTTCCATGTATTGTGCAAAGTTTGTCAATACAAAATGTGTAATATCTAATGATTCATAGATCAATCCGCTTGAAAGCATTACGACTATATCGTGGTGCGGTGTTCCCTGTGTGGCGAAGTTCATCATTTCAAGAAATGAGTCATCATCCATATTCAAAAAAAGTGCATTGTTTTTAAAAGCGTTAGCAATCTGGCTTGCGGTTCCCTTATCAATAGAGTCTCGCATTGCAGCGGATAGCATCATATCAGCAGTCCGCCTGCGAGGTGAAAAATATATGTTATGATTCATTATTTTTTTTGCACCATGAATCATGAGATATAAGTCTTTATAACCAGCCTTCAATACAAGAGCTTTGTTGCTGATCGTAAGTCGTGATAAGATCGTTTCTAATAGTTCATTGCTAAATATTGGGATAGTATGGAGAGAGTCTCTTGTGAGGTAATCAAGAGTATTGGCTCCAACCAGACCAAAAATGATCTGATCGTATAACTCATTCCCATGCTTTCTCAACACTATATCAATTATTTCATCCGTATGCTCACCAAGGATGTCAGAAAAATTTTGAGCTATTAAGCTACTACACATGTCCATTTTGTTATAGTCTAAAGACTTACATATATCTTCAGTTATGCTATATGAATAAGGAGACATGCCTACTTCATGTAATGCTGCAGCGTAAGAAAGTTTTTTACTATCTATCTGAGGCAATCCAACTGACAATGCTATTCTATAAGCAATTTCAGCTGATCCAATGCTGTGTTCATAACGAGTGTGCAGCGAGTCACTCCAATCAAGATAGACAAATCCTAGTTGTTTGATTTTTTTTAATCTTTGAAAAAAAGGACTATCGATAATTGATCTAAAAATAGTGTCTTCCCGCAAGTTATTAATAGCCTTGATGGTGCTCATATTTATACACCTCTTTCTGTGTTGCAGAATTAATTAGTATCTGCTGAATTCTCGACAGCCGGAAAAAACCGGAGCAGTCCATATTCTGCGGCACAGTATTTCATATAAATTGTATAACTTGGGGGCAGACCCACGGCGTACGCATGACTTGCCCATAAGAAATCAGCAGGTTACAAACCTTCGCTTTTTAGGCTGAAATTAGGAGATACTCAGCCATGCTACTTTTTCGACACTTTTTATGCTGTTCATTACACAAATAGACCAGCGTACCCCGGCACGATCACGAGGAGGCAATATTTTGCCGAAATTATAGCAAGAGTCATGCGTTTGCCGTGGGGGCAGACCACGATTAGCTATGATTATTACCCCCTTCGGTGACATTTTATCAACCGTCCCTTATACTTCATATAATATGCAACCAGCTTCCGTGGATCATGATCACACCGCACAGAAATTGCATGACGTACTTTTCGGATACGGTCAACTGTCGGATAGGTCTTCATCGTCTCTATCCTCCTGCATAAGCTGAAAAGGTGTGGTTAAAATCGGAACGGACAGGCCCAGCAGCGTATTGATGTGCCGGATATGCTCAAACTTATTTGCGTTGGCGAGATGGCGGCAGTTCCAGGTGAGCAGAAACTGGCAGCTGTAGTATGAAGCGAGCGCAAGGTGAAGCGCATCCCCTGCCGGGTCATTCGGCATGAGACGGTGCTGAATATACTCATAAACAATATCAACGACATATTCGTTTACAGGCAACAGCGGCAGGCTTTCAACGAAGTGCAGCGTTTCTTCTTTGGTCGGGTAGTCTCCCTGTTCCAGTTCATCCAGAACCGGTGGGGCGGTCAGAAGCTCAAAGCGCGAACTGTGCTCCTCCTGCCATTCTCTTGTCCAGAGCCGTTTTGCAACCGATTCGGGATCATTCCGTATCTCGTTATATAAGCTCGCTTTACTTTACCCTTCATAAGGTACAGACAATGCTCCAAAGCTGCAAACATTAAAACCCGGAATTTTCATTTTCAGGTTCGTTTTCTCCGCTCCTTTATCTCACTCACAATCTCATCCAGACTCATCTTATCAAACACCTTCTTTCTTTCTTCCGTGTAGTCACCGAATCCGGTCGTAAACTGATTGAGGAAACGTATTGTGTCCGCCGTTCCGAGCTTACTACTTAACAGAGCAATAGCTTTGATATTTATATCGTTCAACGTTGCCGCTGTAGCACTCATTTTTCCATCTCCTGTAACAGTTCAAGGATTGAAACAGCCCTGACTCCGAGGCCGTCTATCCTCTTCGCCTTTTTCAGAAACATGTCATCGCAGGTGCAGAAGAAATCAGCTTTCAGCATTTCCGCCGCTGCAAGATGCAGGGCGTCAATCGGTTTGATGCCGAAACCGGTGAACAGCCTTGAGCGTTCTTCAATCGCATCATTGAGCTGGGTGAATCCGCTTCGTTCGCTCAATACCTTCAGTGTGAATTCTCTACGAAAGGTATTGCTGATTTTCTCTGCCTCATAAAGCGAGATTTCAGATGAAAGCAGCCTGATCTGCCCGGCTTCAATCAGCGAGAGAATGTTCAGGATGATTTCACCCTCTACCGCAATCCTCAGCTGAGTTCTGTCATCAAGCGGTCGCTGAATGCAGCAGTTATCAAGATATATCTTCATCATAATCTCACTATACAGTAATCATCCTGTGCAGGTAAAGAGGCAAATCCACAATCATCCCGCTTTCCGCTCCTCAACCCAACAATACAAAACCGGCACAACAAAAACCGTCAGCAGAGCAATAATCATCCCCCCAAACGAAGGAATAGCCATAGGCACCATGATATCCGAGCCCCGCCCGGTAGAGGTCAGGATGGGGATCAGGGCCAGAATGGTGGTGGCCGAGGTCATCAGAGCCGGGCGGATGCGCCGCTGCGCCCCGTGCAGAACCATCTCCCGGATATCCTGTCGGGTTCTCTCCTCCTTATCCTTGAGGCGGGCCTTGGATTCATCCAGATAGGTGGCCATGAGCACCCCGTCGTCGGTGGCGATGCCGAACAGGGCCAGGAAGCCCACCCAGATGGCCACGGAGAGATTGATGCTGCGGACCTGGAAGAGCCTGCGCATGTCCGTATCAAAGAGAGAGAAATTCAGGAACCAGTCCTGCCCGTAAAGCCAGATCATCAGGAAGCCGCCTGACCAGGCCACCAGGATGGCGGAAAAAACCATCATGGTGGTTCCCAAAGAACGAAATTGAAGATAGAGAATCAGCATGATCACCAGCAGGGCCAGGGGCAGGATCACGGAGAGCCGTTTCTGGGCACGGATCTGGTTCTCGTAATTACCGGCAAAGGTGTAGGATACGCCGGGCGGGATGCGCAGTTCGCCGCCAGCGATTTTCTCCTCCAGAAAGCTGCGGGTCTGCTCAACCACGTCCACCTCGGCAAAGCCTTTTTTCTTATCAAACAGGACATAACCGGTCAGGAAGGTGTCCTCGCTCTTGATCATCTGCGGGCCGCGCACATAGCGGATGTCGGCCAGCTGGGCCAGGGGGATGTGCTCGCCGGTGGATGCGGTGACCAGGATGCGGCTCAGGGCCTCCACCGAGTCCCGCCGCTCGCGCTGGTAGCGCACCTGCACCGGGTAGCGTTCCCGGCCCTCCACGGTCATAGTGATCATCTTGCCGCCGACAGCCGCCGAAATCACCTCCTGCACCCTGCCCAGCTTGATCCCGTGCCGGGAGATGGCCTCGCGGTCGATAACGATCTCCAGATAGGGCTTGCCCACCACCCGGTCGGCCAGCACGGTCAGCGGCGCAACCGACGGCACCTGTTTGAGCAGCCGTTCCAGGTCCAGGCCCACCTGCTCGATGGTGGCCAGATCCGGTCCCTTGACCTTGATGCCCATAGGTGCGCGCATCCCGCTCTGGAGCATAACGATGCGGGCGGCAATGGGCTGGAGCTTGGGGGCCGAGGTCACGCCGGGGATCTCGGCGGCCTGAACGATCTCGTTCCAGATGTCGTCCGGGGTCTGAATGCCCTCCCAGGCTGCGCGCTCCGGGTTGACAGCCGGATCAAGGGCAGGCCGCCAGAGCCGGAAGGGTTTGCCCTCAGGATCAGGGATCAGTCTGCCCCGTTCATTCCGCGCAAAGCGGCCCTGCACCAGATAGGGCATGCCGTCCCCTGCCTTGAGCAGGACTCCTTCCGGGCTGCGGCAGAAATCCTTGCGGTCCGCCCGCCAGGCGAAAAGCAGGCGTTTCCCGTCAGCATCCTCCAGATATTCAGGATGGTAATTGATAATGGTTTCGATCATGGACAGGGGGGCCGGATCCAGCGGGGTCTCGGCCCGGCCCAGCTTGCCCACGGCCGACTCGACTTCCGGGATGGCGGTGATGGCCCGGTCCTGGGTGGCCAGCACCTCCTGCACCTCGGTCAGCCCGGCATGGGGCATGGTGGTGGGCATGTAGAGGAAGGATCCCTCATCCAGGGCAGGCATGAACTCCCGGCCCAGCCCGGGAAAGCTGTGCGTCAGACCCATCATGGGTTTGGTGCGGCGGATGCTGTCCGGCAGCCAGCCGGTGAGCCTGGGCACACCCAGCCAGACCATTGCCCCGCCGATCACGATCAGCAGGGGAAAGATGAGAAAGGCCAGTTTCCAGCGGAGAAAGATGCGCAACAGATGCGGGTAGAGCCACTGAAAGACCTGGAACGTTCCCAGCAGGCCGCCGATGAGCAGGGCCACAAAAAAGAAGTTGGACCATTCCCCTTTTTCAATCCCCAGGGGCTGCCAGCTCCGGGCCAGCAGTACGGTGACCAGCAGGATGACCAGCCAGTTTTCCAGCCGGGTGAGGACGGGCAGGATTTTTTTCGGCAGCCATTGCAGGATCAGTCGGTAGATCCCGAAGCCGAGCACGATCAGGCCGAGGAAATGGACCTTCCAGGCCAGGACAGCCCCGGCGATAATCAGCAGGATAGGCAGGGTAAAGCGGATTCGACAGGAGGCCTTGCCCGCCTTCCTGCGCCGGAAGAGGATATGGGCCAGGGGCGGCAGCACGGTCAGGGCGATGACCACCGAGGATATCAGGGCAAAGGTCTTGGTGTAGGCCAGGGGCTTGAACAGCTTGCCCTCAGCAGCCTCCATGGTAAAGACCGGCAAAAAGCTGACCACGGTGGTGGCCACGGCGGTCAGCACTGCACCGCCCACCTCGGTGGATGCCTCGTAGATGATGTGCAGAGGGGATTCCTCGGGATCGGCCTTGTCCAGCCGGGTGAGGATGTTTTCGCAAATGATGATCCCCATATCCACGATGGTGCCGATAGCAATGGCAATACCGGACAGGGCCACCACATTGGCATCCACCTTGAAGAGCTTCATGCCGATAAAGGAGATGAGCACGGTCAGGGGCAGGAGGGCGGAAATCAGCAGCGAGCTGCGAAAATGCATGACCGTGACCAGGATGACGATGATGGTGATCAGGATCTCCTCGCTCAGCGCCGTCTTCAGGGTGTCCAGGGTCTCATGGATCAGGCCGGAGCGGTCGTAAAAGGGGACAATGGTCACCTTGCTGACGGTGCCGTCGGCCAAGGTTTTGCTGGGCAGACCCGGCGAGATCTCCCGGATTTTGTCCTTGACCCGCTCAATGGCGGCCAGCGGGTTATCGCCGTAGCGCACCACAGCCACCCCGCCCACCACCTCGGCTCCGCCCTTGTCCAGGGCACCCCGGCGCAGGGCCGGTCCCAGGCTCACCGTGGCCACGTCGGCAAGGCGGATTGGGATATTATCCACCGCCTTGATCACCGATTGCTCCAGGTCATGGAGGGCGTCCGAAGTAAACTTCGGACGCACATCATCAAGCAGAAATCACTCTCAATTAACTGAAACTAATTTAGAAGTACTAAGGACTGTGCCATCTCCATTGGTTTTTACTATATATATCTTAATTCTGGAAATATTTCCAGTAAGATAGTTTGGTAACGATACGCTGACTTTTTCCTCATCAAAGTTTACATATTCAAGCTGCGATGCATTGGGGTCTGAACCGAAACGTAGGTTAGCCTGGCTCAAAGGAGCCGCTTCTCCAAAAAGGATGGTTCGTTCGAATTGCGATGGATCATTGTCTTCCCTAAGAACCACAGTCAGTCGTGCCGTCAGAGGCGATGGTGGGATCTGTCTAACCTGAAATATATCAACGTGAATCTCATTCTCATTGTCATCGACATCTTCCCAAAAAAAATTCAGGTAACTTAATTGGTTCCATCTAATGCTATTCTCTGTGCCTGACGTTGTAGGCTTTAATTCCCACAGGTAATATTCCTGACCTGTACCCGGAATTATGATTGATTCTTTGAGGTTAAATACAGTTTCAAATGAATTGAAATAACGATCTTTATCTGTTAGTGCTTCAATAATCAATTTGAATTTCTTCTTTTCACTAATATCCTCAATCTCAGAAGGCACTGTAACTTCAGAAGATATATTCTTAATGGAAGTAATCAGGAAAATTGGAGGAAGTAAATCTTTTGCAGAGACAGTAGACAAGGGGAGGTCAAAGGAATCACGAGTGCCAAATACAATACGTTCATTGACCAAACTTACAAGTGCGAGTGTCGGCTTGTCCCCATCTGTTTTCAGGCGGCAATTAAGTGAATCATCCCCATTACATATTATTGACAGTTTTGTGGCTAAATCCAGACTGCTCAGTTCTCGGGTCTCAATTATCTCCTCCCAGGATAAACTTACATCCTGAATACATTCAGGAAGGCTGATTAATTGGGATGCAGATATATTAACTTCATTAAGTTTGATGGCAGAACCATATGATGGAGTAAAGCGAAGCGGTTCACGCATAACCGCGTTTATGCTGCTGCCGATTTGTTCATTATCATTTTTTTCTTTGGTACAGTATGGGTGTATACTGTGAGAAATCATGCCGCCACGCTTGTCGGAACCATAATAAACGACTAAGTTCTTCGGCAAGTATCCTGTAAAGCCATCATCAGCAGCAGGTTTTGATATCGATATCGGTAACGACTCCTCTAGGGGCAACGCTGCAGGTCGCTGCCATATGGTCTGCTCAAGCATTCTCAGTAATGGTTTATCATGCAAATGAAATTCCCCTTCCGCTCCCAACTCCAAAGAGAGCCTGCGTCCCCAATCTGTCTCTTCGTATTCATTGTCAGTTTTGATTTTATTACTGTGAATAGCTTGCTCGTTATTATCTGGAGTCAAGCAGTATCCATGAGGTGTCTTTAGCTTCAATCTGCGTGCATTGTACGGCGAAAGGATTTTGGCATCAATGGCAGGCATGTCTTCCTGGTGCTCACCGGTCAGCAATAAAGCCTCTCTCTCTTGATATGGTATTGAGTTTACCGCATATGGAGCCTCTATATTAGAGTGTCCTGTTACACGAACAGGGCGTAGTCTAATGACACCATCATTGCTTACTATCCGATGTGCCAAAAAACCGCTTGTTCCGGTCTGCTCCAACAAACTGCGCAGCCGTTCACTATCCAGTAATAGTTTGGCTTCATCCTGCTTTTCTGTTGAATCAGCAGTAATATCCTCTGTAATATTTAACAATGCATTCAGAGAGGGACTTCTATGTCGGGAATTTTCTATCTGATTCCCTTCAGGACTTGAACGTCGCAAACTGAAAATATTTTCAGTTTGGAATGGGCTGGATTCCCCTTGGTTTTTTTTCTGTAACCAAAAAGTCTCAAACAAGATGCCAATCCCATTGAACTCCTTAACCTTAACAACAGGGCTCAGCATATAATTGCCACTTTTGGGACCTGAGGAAAGCCAATCAGGAAGATTTCCTGATGTTTCAATCTCAAACATCGCTACCGGTGTCAGATCTGGACGAAGCTGACTTCCGTAACTATTGCGATGAAGTAATCTCGGTAAACCTTCTCTTAATTGAGGTATCCGGTGCCAAGATTGTCTATCGAGACAAGGAGAAAAAGGGATTGCTTCAGGCGGGACAGTTCTCAAGCGGATTTGCCCCTGATCAATCGAAAGATGGACAAATTCTATCCCGTTTCTTTGATTATTCTCATCCTCTTGTTCATCTACAGATACATTAGAATCAAAAATAGGATCGACCGTAAAATGTGCCTCTGTTCCTGGAAAAAATATTTGAGCGGCAGTCTCGTTTGTAGATATATCCATTTTTTGAACGGCATATACGCCAGACTGAATATTCAATATTTTCTGACCAGATATGACGGCTAACCGCAGCTTGACAGGTAATTGCAACTCAATACCATCGTCTTCCTTGTCCAGTCTGAGGATCCCAGTTATATCAAATTGTTCTTCTGCGGAAAGCAGTTGTTCTGCAACCAGAAGCGTTGCTGTAAACTCATCACTGATTCCTGTGATTGTTAACGCTGTAAACTCATCCGTTTTCCAATCTAACTCTCTTCTGTTATTAAAAGTCGAATAGGTCAAACGCAATCCGGTTGTCACTGTATCGCTAGAGTCTATACCTGCAACCTTCCAAGGGATGACCGCGACCTTGTTCTCCAGAAACATCCCCCCAATTTTTGGAGAAGTTAACTCTCCTTCCGGCCAAAGCAACAGAAGTTGCTCTCCAGATTGGTTATCACCAGCTGGCGGATTTAAAATAAAACTGTATATGCTATTATCAAAAAAACTTGGATATGCCTTCGTCTTAATTCCATCAATTTTTACACTCAGACTGATTTGGGGAGAATGCTGTTCGTTTGAGTCAAAAGGAACCAGCCAAGCCGATATTTCTGGTGCATTCTTGCCAGCATCTAATGGTAAGGGGAGCTGGGCTGTTACCGAACTGCTATTCGAACAAACATGATATATGATAGAACATATTGAATCAACTGGTTTTTTAAAATCCATCCTTATTGCCGGAAGGAGTGCGGATTGAAAACAGAATCCATCTTCACTTCCAAAACCGGAGAGGTTTGGCAGCTGTTCAAGCAGAATCCAGGAACGTTCAAAAGCCGCAATTTCAGCTTTTTCAGGCCTTATTTCTATATAAGACATGTCTACGGATTTATGAACCGTGCCTTGAAGGCCGACTAAATCTGCGGGAAAAGATACCCCATCTCTCTTGCTCTGTCTGGGAAGCCGCCAATTAACTTTACTGCCGTCCAGTATTTCAACACTGAGTTCAGTTGCGGAATCATCAGAAGCATCTTCTTTTGTAACCTTCTCTAGCCGTACCCGAATAAAAGCTTTTTTATTTATAGCTGTTGAAACAGATATGGGCATCACGTCTTGGGAGCCGATACTGTTTCCATCCGTCGGGCAGGGAATCACAGCGCGGAACACGAGCCCTGAAGGTTGGCCTTTGTCATTAAATAGACATTGCTCAATGCCGGTCATCCATACAGGAATGCCGCAGATTCTTGCCCAGTGAGAGGCAAAGCCTTCTTTAAAATATTCAGACCAGATGCCGCAGGGCGCGGGAAGTTGTCCTTTTGCACCACCAAATAATCTGCCGTCATTGTAAACAGGTAGCCCGTTGCAACGGAAATAAACTTCTGTACGGTTGGGAGAGTCCCCCCCCTTGAATTCAAGTTGCCCGCTGACAAGAAATCCAGGAATATAAGTCGTTGAAGAAGAAGGGGGAAATTGGATCGGCTGAACGATGCATTCACCACTGATTCGTCGAGAGTGAAGATCAAGAGAAAAGCCCGCATTGTCAAGAAGTGATCTTGGGGGCACCTGCCAACGATCAAACAGGCGTTGACGCACAGGATCCCATCCTGAAATTTCACCACGAGGCCCGCTGATCCATGCCAAAGCCAGCCGAGAATCGGCGACCAAGGTGGCGGCTCCGACTCCTTTCCATTGAAGACAGGTTTTTGTTTGGCAAAGCGATGCCTGATCGGAATCGGTGTCTTGTACTAAGAATCGTAAGGTTCCATCAGTACGACGAAGAGAAATCAGTGTGTTTACAGTTGGCCTCCCCGCATTTTTTGGACGCAGGGCAGTAGCGGCACTAATGCCAGTAATGGGTACTGTGCTCTCATCCGACTCTGAGATTATTTCAAGACGCTCTGGTTCTATACCATCAGGCCCTATTGTATATCCAAGAAGTTGAGTTGAGGTGACAGCATATAACCGGTTCCTCTCAACTATGCGGACAAATGCCGCATCAAGAAATGGTTCTGAGGTGCCAAGTTCATGAGTAAAGACCGGTTTTTCTTTATCTGGATCCCATCCCCACGCACTGATCAGTCCGTTCTGCTGTAGTGCAACTATTATAACTAGACTGCCTGACTTGACCGATTGCACTGCAATTACTGCCTGTTTGGTATCGTCAGCGTCCTCAAGTTCAACATATTGTCCGTCAAGGACATTGAACAAGAATAATCTGCCATCCTGCGTTCCAACTGCCAACCGGGTCAGGTCTGGGAGGAATGTGATCTGATGGCCTCCCATTTTGGGAACATTACCAAGGTAGCTTGCATCTGTACTCCAGTCGGGTTTAACAGGTGTCAAGCTATTTTCCAGTAGGTTCCAGAGATGTATTATCCCATCTCTATCCGCAGCAGCTATCAGCAAACTTCGTTCAGGCGACTCAGGCGAAGGGACAAAAAGAGCCATCGTCAGCTGATGAACCTCGCTCTCAATCGTTAATATCACCTCCAAAGGGGCTTCTGAGCGGCGACGGAGGTGAATCCGATTTACTTCCCCGACAGCAACCCAGTCACCGCTGGCGGCTATACAGTTTGCAGTGCCGGAATCAAACACTAATTCGGCAGTGGCATTCCTGGCGGAAAAGTCACCATGTTGCGGTTCTTCAGTCATCAGAAGTTGCGGCGGAGTTTCATTCCTGTTATGCCAGGTGATCCCGTAACGCAACCAGCGAAATCCAGGTTTGCTTGCCTCCAAAATATCAAGTCTGGAGTTTACCCCCACTCCGGCATGCAAAATAACAGCTGGATATTCACCATCTGCGAAACTCAATTTTGGTCCGTCGATTTGAGCACCATGACTATCAATCCTTCGTGCGCAGGGCAACCAGTTGATTAGCGGAACAGGCTCACCTTCTTTGTTATCTTGCGGCAACGGAACAAAATCGCTGGCCGGAATGAATTGATCACGTACTGAACTGCGGAAGGTTTCAGCTGCTAATCTTGGAGGAACCGTATTTTCCGGTTTGGCAGGACGCAGGTAATTTCCAGCTATATCATAGTCTGCCTGTTCCAGCGCAGCATTGGCGTGTAACGAGCGAACATACAGCTGACCAGTCTCATGCTCCTCGATTTCCATCCAAGGATTGAGACTCAGCGCACCGAGGATTCGTTTACCGTTGACAGCATGATTGTTGACAATTGCAGTCTCAAGGATAATACGCATAAACGACAATGCGTTAGGATTATTCTGCTTATCATTCTGCAGGACAGTCTCCATGTACAAACCCCCGCTTACAGGTGCGGCCAGCAGGCCGTGACTTGGATCCCGGTCCCGCAACAGCCGTCCGGTAGCCGAGTCAACGCCGGTCACTAAATTAACCCGAGCTGAGCTGGCTGGATCGATTACAGCGCGTGGCCCAGGTAAATAAGCTGTCAGGGCTTCACCTGATGCTGTAAAGAGAAGATTCTGCTCTTTTTTGGAAGGATTGATCTGACAGATGGATAGCCTTGATAAGTGATCTCCTGATGTTGGCAGATTTTCAAAAGCAAGCTTTGCAAATGTTATCGTCTGCTCATCAAAAATTGTAATCCCAGGCATAGCCGATGCTACTTGAGGGGCCGACTGTGAAAGAGAGGAGGAAGGTTCTATATCCGGGACTGTAGCGATCGGTACCAAACCGGACAAGACCCGTACCCTTGACTGGCGCAGTTTAATCTCGATTCTGCGGAGCCTTTCCTCTTGACCTTTTTTTTGAAGTTGAATGATCAGCTCCAAACTGGGAATAGAGGCTGTACGTTCGATATCAGGCAGGTCCAGCTGCAGGCTCCAATTATTTTCTTTTACTTTCCAATCAAGACGGATAGGGTTGGACAGCAGGGTAAATCCCTCATTATAGTCATCTCTGTTATCTGATGCCGCAAACTCCCCTATCTGATGCCGTACCCAGACAGGGGGGCTTTCACGTTCAGAACCTTTTATTTTCAGCGAAGCGAGTTGCCAAATATACCCAGGAACATTGTCCATGCCCTCACAGCCGATCAGATGTAACGCGGGAAGTTGGCTGACTTCAACTTTTGCCTCTACTTCTTTTAAATTCTTCGCTGTATTTTTTTTACTGCTTGAAAGAAGACTAATCCTGCTGTCAGGATTGATTACTTGAGTCTCAACATCACAGTTACCATTTTCTAAAGCCAAAACCACATCCAAATCGAGAAAATGCCATGCTCGCCCTGTCTCAGTCGATTGTTCCAGCAGAGTGAAAGGAACCCAACGGCTCCGGCTGCCATCTTCATTCTGTAGAGCCAACGAGATGCCTGGGCGAAAGATACGTTGAACTGTTCCCTGTGGCGCATATCGAATTACTGTACCCTCTTTATGGTCAAATCGTAGAAAGTTATCCAGCTCCCAAGTATAACCGGGACCATTTGAAGCCGAAGCAGATGCTGTTACCAGCACCGATTCCTCATGGCGTTCTCCAGGAGCGAGTATGATACGGGTATTTTTTTTCAGTGCATTGGAAGCAACTATTTCTTTTTTGTTCCTACTGGTAGAGTTGAGAAGAACTGAATTCTGAGTGAGAGAGGTAAGTCGGTAGCTTGCCCGTTCTGTATTGCTTGCTATGTCATATAGCTGCAAACAGCTCTCGCTGATTATCTCCTGTAATCTGTTAATCAACTCAACCAAGTCTTGTTTTGGGGAGCGAACCCGGTTATCCTCTGGACAATGTACTTCGCGCCACAATATGCGCCCATCTGTCAGCGCCCGAAGGTAATCAAGACGATAGACACCATCTTCTTCAGATGCCTTGTCGGAATCGTTACTAAGGATCTCCAATTGGAATCGGTCATGACCAAGGATAATTGAAGACAACGCTTCCTGTTCCGGCCAAATCCGCAGTATTCTGTCTCTGGAATATTCCAGAATGTTAGGCTTGCTGTTTAGTTTATCGAATCGTATTAGGCCGGATAAAACTCTCCCGTAAATCTTCAATGCATCAGCAGCTTCTACTCGTACCAAACAACGTGCTTGCAACATTGATCCGCAGTGTATTGGACTCAATGGAAAATTCTGTTGCAGCAGTCCCAATGTTGAATGTTGAGAATCTGTGGAATCCAAAATTAAATCTGTAGCCTTGAAGTCAAACTCGACATCAAGGGGAAACGCAGCAGTATCCTGATTCGAAAGCAATGTACATAACTCTGACCGGCTCTTATCCAGCAGCCACTGCCTTCGTAACAGCAGTGTTAGGCGATATTCATTCCCTGGAGCTACAGATGCGTGAGGAATCAGTTCAACACATACCCAATCTGGCAGCTGATAGCTCTGTCCAGGAGGAAGAGGAACATCTCTCGTGGTTTTGTTCGGCTGTGCCATCATTTGCTCTCCAGTCGAATAGTTGAGAAGCGAAGAAACTCCATCGACAGGGCTTCGTTGCGGATCGCCTGAAGATAAAAATTTTCAGGATTGCTGAAGTGTTCATCTGCTGCTAACTTATTTACTTGGGCAGAAAAACGCAGGAAGAATTGGTATCGCCCCTGATTGTCAAGTCGGGCTTTAATTGGCGTCCAAAATCGGCCCTGTTCCTGTTCGCCTTCAGCTGAAGTAACCCCAAATAATCTATTAAAGGTCTGCATGAAGGCACCCCCAGACGGTTCATCCTCATGATGCTCGCGAAAATTTGGATTCCAGGGTAGGGATATTTCCGCAGCAGGTTCGTACAACGAATCAGGCCCGTTATTTTGACCGGGATATAAGGAATAAATACGAAAACCAAAGGTCAAATCTGGAAAATCAGGTAGAGCCAACGAGCTGATTTTTTGTGGTTCATCACCCCCTATAACTTCAGGTGTCACTGTTAATGGTGGTAGGTTAGAATTACTTTCGGCGGGTGTCAGTAACTCACGATTTACCGTTAAAGGTATCTCAAAGAGGTACATGACCCTGTTGGCTTCTTCATAAAACGACAACCTTGGTTTATGGTAGGCCAGCATACTTGGCCTGCGGCGCTGTATTGCCGAGTCGTTCTGCCTATCCGTTGTGATTGAACCGCCCTGCATCCGGTATCGAGTATTGGCTTGTAACTTGTATTCATAGAAAAAAGGCAGATGTTCCTGAACAGTCAGACGTTCGCCGCGAAAACCAAGAGGTAAGCTTTTGTTACCTGTGCCCAGCGGTATAGTCCATATTTCATCAGGTACGATTGCTGAATCAGACTCTTCTAAAATTATTTTTGAAAGGATTTTTGAAAGGCTAAAGTTGTCTTCTCGGTCAATCATTCTGTAATCAAATGCTAAATCTGTTCCGGCAAAACCACTGCGCTGTTCAGCAATACGATTAGACAGCGACCGGGAACCATCCTGGTTCAGGCGATAAATAAAACGAATTTGTGTAGGATGGGGCAGGCCGAACACATGAGAAAGAGTCTCTTCCTCCTTTATTTTATTATCATTATGTCCTTTCTCTTCGTCGGGTGGTAATAATAGCTGAGAGAATCGCCTCAATACTTTGGTATAATTGATCGCAGGAAGGCGGAGCACCTCTACATCAGCCCAAATTCGATCATGCAGTCTGTCCCAAGGAAATTTAATTCGGGTATTGGGGCTAATCTGCTCCAACAATGGCTGATAACGGGAAATATGTCGTACTGTCACCCGGAATTTATGCCCCCAGAAGCTGGGCACCTCTATCAGGGCCAGGGCCTGATTATCAATGGCCGGTACCACAGGCAGAGCAACTCGGCGACGGTCAACGCGCAATAAACAAAAAGGCTCTTCTCCAGTTTTGAATTGCCGCGCATATCTGCTCAACTCACGCAAAGGAACTAAAGCCTGCGAGGCGGAAGAGCTGCCGTCCGCGTCCAATGCACGTAGCTCAAGCCAACGGTCGAGTTCATATCCTGCGCTAACCTCCTCCTTTTCCAAAGCATCAAGAAAAACATTAGGTACGACCGCTATCTTCAGGAAAGCATAGCCAAAGTCAGGCAGGTCAGGCAGGTCCGAGTACGGCCCCTCAGGAACAAGTACAAAGACATGATGAGAAGTATCAGGATGTTCTTGTAAAATATTTTTTAAATCATTGATCAGATCAGGATTGCTTTTGGGTAGGTTGGTCGTCGTAACCGCAGAGATATCCACAGCAAATCCCATGCGTTCAAAGAAGTTGAACAGGAAAGCCAGACCGGTGGACAACTGACTCGGTGAGTATTGCTTCTTTGAATCCTGCTTGGCAAAATCCGGCAGGAAATCAGAGATCCCTGCCGCTGCTGGAGTAAAATCATCCTCTAAAGGACGATTGCTGGCCAATGCGCTATGCGGCTTTTTGATCAGCGTGTATTTTTCAGCATCCTTCTCCCAGTTATCCAGCAACGCTGTCAGACCTCCTGCACGGGGGACCAGCTCAGCCATACGATTATGTATTTGCTCATTTTCTGATAGGATGGAATAAACATCTGCTATAACTTTTTTGAAAAAAACAGCACAAGTCGAACCGTTATCAAAATGCTCATCATTCAGAAAGAAACCTGACTGGGTGTACAATGAGCTGTTTTCCTGAGAGACTCCTTTGAATGTGTTCTTCAGGCTCATCCAGCGCAGGTGGCGGAGAAGAGGTTCTTTGGCATCTTGATTACCCAATAATCGGACGTTCTCCGCCAAGTTCAGAGCCTTTGATTCGGTGAATAGTACCTCCCGCGCATAGCCGATTCTGTGGCGGATGATTGCTGCTGCAGGTACAGCAAGCCCTATTGTATCAAGTAATGTGTCGCTATTACTCCCGGACAGGCGTGCAGGATCAATGTTGCGGAGTAGCTTTTCTCGCTGCATTGCCTCTTCGACAATCCGTTCTATACGTTGCGCATCAACTTCCGGTGTTTTATCTGGTAATAGTTTGACACCGCAGAAGAGCCCGGCACATGCTGTACGAAGCAAGGCGTCCCTCCTGCGAATAGTATCAGAATTCGTGTTGAGCGGTGAACGCAGGAAGGCGTACCATGCCCGAAGGTAGTTCTGGACAGCTCCGAACAGTTTCTGCCAGTCACGATTGTCAACGGACAATTGTGATTTGAAAAGCTCGGCCGGAGTACCCTGAACATCAGGATTCAAATTTGCAATGAGCTTGGAGTTGACCAGTTGTTCCTTGTTCACAAACCAAAGTGAAAGCTGTCTCTCCCGATCTCCCGGTGTAACCTCCAACTCAAGAAGTCCATCAGTATCCATATCCAGCTGAGTTTCCTGCTGTGTCCAATCTGAGGGATTGGAGAAATCTCTTTCACTGGTCCCAAATACCTCTGCCCCAATTACTTCAACCTTACGGCGCAGAACGATATTGAGATCCAGCTCGTCATGCACCATTATCTCCGCACCGCCGTCCTGGAATGAGTCTGCCTGCCACTGGGTCAGAATCCAGTTCCGGCCTCCATGATACACCCCGGTAACCGCTGTCGGCAAAGTGTAGTTAGCCGCTCCGGTTGCAGGAAGCCACTCCAAATGATCGCGTAATTGCAGTTTATCAGGTGGATGCTTCAGGTTTTCATAACTCGGCAGTAACGCGATGGGCAGAGGAGTCAAATACTCTGAGCGTCCTTGTCTGGCAATGAACATGCGATGACCGACTCGAGGCCGTAACCTACTCAAGTCAAGATAAAAAATATTCTTCCTGTTATCATCAATGCTGAATTCGACCGGTTCTTTGCCGGTAGCAGAGTGCCGCTGTCCTGCACCGCTTATCCGAGTGAAACTCGCTTTGTTGGTCTCTGAAGAATCCGCTCCGATAGGATACTCATCAACATCATAAAATCCTGATTGATGCAGAGGTGATCTATCTGTCAATAATTCAAAATCATCTTCCCCTATATCAGCCGGAGCAGGACTGCCTGTATCCATTGACATTAACCGGAAATGCAGTTTACCTCCTTTCAACAGTTCTTCGACAGAGGTAACTAAAACCATCCTCTCAGGAAACGAGTCTGTACGCGGCAGAGAGAAAGGTACCGGTTCCCAGTGACCTCGTTTTAAGAGAACATTTCGATCTCCAGGCGCATACATCTCATAATAATACTGAACCTGTGTCGTGCCGGATGCAATGCGCCGATCACGGAAATCTCCATCTATCAGCTCGAAATCGTCTGAAAAAATATAATCTGGAGCTAAGGTGACCTTTGTCCAGACAGGTGATTTATCAGCTTCATTCCAGTTAGTAAAAATACGTTTAACCTCCGGCTGAATCATATCAACAACCGGTTCAAAGTTTTTATCCCACGGCATTTTGCGGAAGATCCTGAAATGGCCCAGATGGGCAGCAGCCTCGCCACGGGATTGAAGTATTTCATCCGGTAGAAAAAGCGGCAGTTTGACACGCAGCATTTCCCTGCCGGTACCCGATGTGTCTGCATCCGCATCGGAGATCACTCCCTGTCGAATTGGAAGAGGACGAACTTTCGCTAACACTGACGACGTCTGATCCGGGCATTTAATGGAAATATTAAGCACCTCCGTTTCATCGTCTCCAGTTTGACGATAAATTTTTATTGAGTTTACAGTTGTTTCATCAGGGACCTCTGCAATCAATCCGAGAGATCGTGTACGATCTGAACTTGATATCGGACTGAATGCAGATGCAGAAGAGTTATCATCTGTTTCCCGCATTGCCCGCTCTAATGCTGCCACTAATTGCCCACGGGTATTAGCCCGCTGTTCCTCTACAGGTGCATCACCCATACGAAGAACAGCAAGAGACTCTATTCTGGTCCGAATCTGTTCATACCTTGCAGCCTGACTCAAAACCTGTTGGTTTTCCGAATCAGTCAGCTGTTCAAGAGGACGCATACGAAACGGTATGGCACCATCTTCATAGCTCAGCAGGTCTTCGGTTCTCCAGTAATCCTTTGCTGTGGATTCAAGGCGTGGATCCCGCACTACTATTTCCTTAACTTCAGCCTGTTCCAGCGATATTACCTGTTGCCAGTCGCCCCCTGTATCGTCTTTTATAAAAGTTACAATTTGTTTTGTTGCTTCTATCCAAACGGTCACATTCTCTTCAGGTTCCTGATAATCCCAATTCGCTCCGTTCCATACGATAAATTTATTATGCTTTTCCTTTTCAGGATTATCATTTTGTTTGATCAGGTACGTTGTTTCCTCGGCTTCGGGATTCTCCGGCAATGGTGTTTCTTTTACTATGTCCGAGACAACCCGATCGACATTGACCGCTGTCTGTATAAAAGCCAGTTCTTCGCTGTGCAGGCGTTTACGCAGCTGCTCGTCAAGATTATCGCTAAATTCGTTCTCCTTATCCCGCCAGAACCATACAGGGATCATTTCGTGAACTACGTTGTTGTCTTCATCCAATAATTCTATTTTGCTCACACATCCAGGTAGATAATCTTTTAGAGAGTTCTCGGCAGCAGGCTCTGCATTTTCACCGAGTGCAAGCAGCGGGAGATACCAGCGGGACCCTTCCATAGGTACAAGCAGATGACGTGTTTTCCCGTCTACCTTGGTCTTGAGCCAAGCCCAATGTTCTTTTTCTGTCTCTTTCTCCTGAGCATCACTAAAAACTGTATTTTCACCTGCAACTAAAGAGCGAGCTGATAGATTCTCTCTGACCTCCTTTTCCTCAAGATCCTGAATGGCTCTATCAAGGTCGGACTCATATCTGGAAAGTCGTCGCTGTGCCTGCCCTATTACGCCTTCATTAATATCTAAAGAAATGGAAAATCCCAAGGAGTGTCCGCACAGGCTGGAATCGACAGCAACCTGACCGGAAAATCCGGCTGCTCCGCTTTCAATAAAAGCAGCAGTCCCGCGAAATGCCACATGAACATTGGCCCGACCTTCGACAGTAGAAAATGACCATTCCTGTACTTTTTTTGTAATCCAGCTCAGTAATTTCTTAATGGTCTTTTCAACCCATTCAAGCACCTTAAATTGAACCCAGATGTATAAATCAAAATCAGAGGACAAGAAAACGCCAGCATAGGCAGTGAGCCCCTTACTGCCGAACAGGCAGCGAAAATCAACTTCTATATCAAGTCCGGCATCAAATCGAACACCGGAGCCGGCTTCCTCAAAGCTCTTACTATATCGACCTGTTATTGCCATAGAAGCACGGGCCAGCACTGCTTCTCTAAACATCGCAATCCGAAAACTGCCTGAAAACTTCATATCCACGCCCATGAAGTTGTCAGTGTACTCTGCTTTCTCCAAGTGAAGATCAACTATGTTCGGGGTTACTGTCAGGCTGAGTCTGGCTTGAGAGTTTGCCAGGATTTTTTGCAGGGTTGGATTTTTTTCTACAGCTGGGTTCGGGCGAGTTTCAAGATAGGCGGTCAGCTCTTTCTTCTTTGGGCGGAAGGAGATAGCACCGACCAAGGCAGGGCGGTCTTTATTGCTTGTGGCGAGGTTCATGCTTGCCGAAACCCACATTTTTCCGGCCGCCATGATCAGGCCGTCCGTATCCACACTGATGAGTAAGGAGGCAACGTAGGCGTTGAGGAAATCGGCAGTGCCGACATTGGAGGATATCCAGGCTGTCCCGAATAATGCAAGGTAAATACCGTTGCTGCTGACCGGCTGCCAGTTTTCCAGTTTCGTCGGATCAAGCTGATCTATTTTAGCAGTCAGCTGTCGGGCTGTCGGGTTGGCAGATATACCGGCCAGGCGATAATTAATTGCTAAGCCAACACCCAGTTCTTTAAGGGCAACACCGGTGAAAAGCTGCTTTCCCACTCCGTTCTCACCTAATGCCTGACTGCCGTAGACCACCAGAGCAGCCTGCAGACCACCGCTCTGTTTGCGCAGCACCGACAGTTTTAACAGAGCTGAAACCGGCGGCAGGCCGTTCAGCTGAACCGAGCCAGAGATCCCCAGTTCGCCATAGGGTTGCAAAGAATCCGGTTCATGATAGGTTACTTCTCCGTTACCGGAAAAGGCAGATTGATAGCTCAGCCAGATCCCGAAGGTCTGACCGAAATCCAGTGAGAGTTTTCTGCCCGTAATCCTGATGATCAATTTAGAAAAATCAAATCCGCCGTTCAAACCTCCCTGCTGTCGCAGATTCAGCTCTGTTCGTTCACAGGTAAGCTTACAGGTAAGCTCCTTTGCCCCCTCTTCCAGTTTCCAGAGCAGAGCCAACTTATGCATACGGCAATTGATCAGGTTGCCGAGAAAGGAAAAAGCCAGAGGCTCCCTGGAGGTAAAGCTGATATTCGCATCGGCTTTGTGCAACTCCATTAAATCCAGGTTTTCGAAATAAAGTCGGCCTTGGCTGCCAATATCTCCTGCAGCATTTGCATTAATATTGCTACCGATACGCAGACTGCCCCAAGCCGGTACAGATAAACTCCAGCCCCCATCCCATCGCAATGACGGACGCAGCTTGGTAATCTCTATACTGAAAAATCCGGTACTCAAATCACCGAACAGTGATTTTCCGTCCTCTTCCCAGTCAAAGCTGGCCTCAATGGCAGGCAGTTCGCCTGCCCCCCGGCTGCGAAAACCTATAGCCGCATTAATGGACTTGTCCTGCAGACCGGGCAGGTCCATGTCTATCCATATTTTGGCAGCAACGATGCGGGAGTTAAGCACGATAACTTCACTGGCCTCTCCATTCCGTACCGGAATTGTGCGCATATTAATGCTCCGCAACTCCACAGGCGAATTTTTATCATCCTGTTCCTTTACAAGTTCAATGGATTGCGGGCTGGCGACCTGGGCACGAAAACTTATTTCTCCCCGACCGATGATCAAAAGAACTTTTTGGCCGCTTAATTCATGATCCGGGTCGAAGTCGCCGGGGTCAAAGGGCTGAAGGCTTAATGCGAGCGGGGTGGTCGGCTTATCCTCCGCATTATCTTCATCGTCAAATTGAAGTTGGCCTGGGAAAAAAACGGTAGGAGAGGGCAACTCACCATTTTCAATATCCTTATGTTGAAAAAATACAATCTGACCTTTGACAAGGTCAAGATAACCGTCACGATGATCTTTTGAGGGAATAGAAGATGAACCGACCAAGAGTGGATGAGCAGGGACGGAAAGGGCTGCGAAATAGAGATCCAGATACTCATTATCATCACCTCCTTCACCACCCGGTGAAAAGAAAAAACTAATTTCGTGCGATACTATTCGGAAGGTCTCTGTGTCAAAGGGTAAGACGGCTTCAAAAGAAAAAAAGCCCAGCGGGGACTGAATCATGATCCCTATAGGGACGTGCAGTTCCGGGAATTTTCCGCCTCCATCCTCTTTTGATTTTTCATTTGTTGTTAGTTCTGACCTGCGGGCTGCTGTCAAAAAAATACCGATTTTTCCATCCTGCCCGGATGGTGTCCAATCGGGTATCTCAAAATCCGTTCCAAGGAGACTGACCAGTCCGGGAGTTACCCGAACCCGTCGCGGATACTGAAGCCTGTTGAGTATGATGTGATTAAATTGGAACGCACCATTTTTTGCTTTCAACAACGGATCATCTCTGTGTTCATCCACATGTTTCGACAAATCAATGAGCAGCTCCAGCTCTAACACAGGGGTCTCAAGGGGTATTTCTTCCGCATCAGAATCAAAGGGGGTAACAAAGCCGACTTGCCGGGCAGCGGACAGAATTGACGGAAATCCGTCTACGGCGTTGGAGCAAAGGGCGGTGGCAATATCAACGCGCAGCCAAGGAGGGGCATTATGTCGATGATAGATTCCAATTCCCTGATAGTCTTCGGTCTCCTGATCAAGGCCGAGACAGGCTGTTCGTTCACTGATTTCAAAACGGCATGTGTCAGCAGCAAAAAATGAGAAAATGATCGGGTCATCAAATGCTATTTCTATCCGAAACCGTTTGGTTGCATCTTGATCTATCAAGAGCAGAGCAAGCTGCTCGGACAGGATAAGCCGCTGTTCTGCGGCAAGACCAGGTACTGGTATCTCGTTAGCATACAGCTGATTTTCTGTATCTGGTTTATATTGCAGATGCAGGGCAAACGATGAAGGAAGGTCCATCTTTTTGCCGCCTATGATCAGAGTACCCAAGCGCATCCCCAATATAATGGAAGGTTGTGGGAAAGCCCCTGCTGTCCCGAACGATAAGCTGCTGTTGTCGGGATCAATGGAAACAAGCTTTATTCCGGTCTCTAAGTTCTGCTGTTCGAAGCTAGGCTGGTAATTATCCAGAACAGTACAGCTGACCGGCAGAGGGAGAAAGGAAGTGGCTTGATTCAGATCAGGCAGCTCGCTCAGAAAATCTTCGGCATTAAAACCGGCAATGAAATCCAAGTGAAATGCAGCCCACTGTTCATTATCGGTTTCAATCTGAACAGCGATTTGTTCAAGCAGGGAGAGCAGGAAGGCGTTGTCAGAACTGCTTGGAGTCAGGAATGCCCATGACCAAGTATTTTGATCAATGTGTTGGAGGGCTGGTATCAGAAAACCAGCATCCGGGGTGGTGGGAAGTTCCTCTTTTCCGATTATGACAAATTGGTTTGAGGGCATAGCAGAGGATTGTTTTGAAAGTTTTATTGACAGGAGGTGTCATGCGCAGTCAGGGTCATTATTCCTGCAGCATAAAGTCTGTAAGGAGTGTCCAAAACGTATTGATTCTATTAGCACATTATCTATAATTGGTTCTCTGATATGTGGTTCCTCCATAATATTTGGGGAATTGGAAAAACAAGATTCACCGCGCCGTTTTTCAGCTCGTTCTGGATATGCCATTCGTTCTGCAAGATATAGCGATTTAATCTTTTTAAATTTTTTTCCAGGTATAGGATACTCGTCAATTAGTCCCCAATAGTGGCCTAATTCATGTGCTATTGTTGTTCTTCGTGTTGTAGAATTGAGATGCCAGTTCAACGTATTTGAATGGATTTTTTTCGTATGAAGTTTAACCTTGATATCACTAGGGCTGTCGTTTACCACTTCGGCGTAAAAATTGAGCCGTTTTTCAACAGGAATTCCTGTTTGATTAGTATTCCAAATTTTTATTGCTAATCGCATGCTTAAATAAAACGCATCATGCGGAACGGAAAGCAGAAATTTAATTCGCACAGTAAAACGATGACCTGTTCGAATATATCTATATCTATTAAAAGATCCTCTAAACCAATTATCGAGCGCGACCTCTTTAACTCCTAGTTCGTTTGCCGGAGGAACAGATACTGCGGGAGTACTCCAATTTTGATCCCTTACGATTGGCAAACGAGTAAATTCGTTTTTTTGTGCTTTTATGACATGTTGAAAGATATCATTAGGGTCAGACGGGATACAGTGTATATCATATTCACTATATGTTTCCCTGAAAGAACCTGGAATTGAGTATACATAGTTTTCAGTATCATCTTTTAAAGACCAGCCATACTCGTAGCCACGAATAGGATTGTTATTGCGGCTCATTATCCCGATTATTTTAGCACCAGGCTGATCGGGAGGTGTTGTATGCATGGGCTGTAAAGGCCGACGTTCTTTCGTACCGTCAGATTTCTTTAAAACAACAAGCAGCTCATCATCTGAATAGTTTGTAACAGTTGTTGCCATACTTTCCCCCATACCTTAAAAACTATTTTTTAAACACCGACTGACTTGCAACCTGCGTGAGATAATGTAGGTAGTTGCCCCGTATTGGTTCTGGGCATTAGAATAATCTCATCCCCCGACCACACCCACTCACCATCAATTGCCATGCAAATTCGATCCATGATTTCCGTGAAGGATATAGGTTTGTCAGCGTCCAGATACATGCAGACCCATTGCGCCATTAGTTGGGGCGGGGCATGAACCTGAATTTTGTTGAATTGCGCTACAGTTTTCGTCAATTCGAATAACAAATTGTAGAGTTGTTTTTCCGGTGGGTTCGGGTAACCTTTTAGGGAGGGCATTGACTCAAGCGTCACCCTTTTAGCTGCACGCTCAAGGGCGGTAACAGAAGGAGGTGAGGAGGAGAGGTTGTCGATATTTGTAGAAACAAATCGGAGAACAGCACGGGAGCAGTCGTCAAGACAAATCATACGGGCGGTTAAGCCCATGCCCCAAGTTGTACCTATGAGTAAGTTGCCTCTGGTGACATTTGTGGAGAAGCCAGGAAGAATAATAGGTAAATATTCATTTTTGATTACATAGGCGGACAAAAAAATATCAAGCTTCTTAAGAAGGTCTTCACCGAGTAGCGTCTCTAAAAATAACCGCCAATCGACAGGGGCCTCGGGTCTTCTTGGGTTAAAGAGTATGGCAATCAACAAGTTGTAGTTACTTTCTTTAACCGACTTGTTTAACGCTGTAAAGATGTCCAAAGTTTTTCCTCCTGACTTTTATTGCTGGCACTTGGCAGTTATCAGGCGTGTAACTTCTTAGCTTGCAGTTGACACACGTTAGGCGAATATTTTTTATCGTATATGAGAACATGTTGTATGTCCAATGTTTTTTTCTGGTAATCATTTCCCAGCTGTTGTTTAATTTTTACTGAGAGCCTGGAGCAGCAGTTACCTACAATTCTTAAAAAACACTAAGGAGGGCATAGTGATGAGTGCTTTTTACCAAACATGCGTTGTTGTTTTGTTTTTCATGGTCACAGGATGTTCCAGCCTAACGGTTACGAAATATTCTGAGAATGGTAGCGAACAGGGAGGAATCCCTGTTTATTTACCCGAACAGAAATTCGTCATCACTACATTAGGGAAAACTAATGATGGCAAGGAAGCTGATATAAAGCCATACCAAGTAACCATGGTTACCGACCGAGATCAGGGTCGCAAGTTTATGGTTAGCAACCACCCTGGGCCGTTCTCCAATACTTCCTTTTCTGTCACGCGCGATACTGATGGAACGTTATTGAATTTGAGCGGAACTTCCACGGGGCAAGGTGTCGAGACAGTACAGGCGCTGGCAGTATTTGCAGGAACAATTTCCTCTCTAAAAACAGGAAAAGTTAATGAACCAAAGGATACTCCTCATGAAGATAATGAATCAGAAGGCAACCCTCCTGAAGATGATGTTGTGTTCCCTCAGTGTATAAAGCTCAGCGAGCTGATTGATCTTAGAGAAAGATGCGAGCAACTGGTGAAAGAGCAAAATGAGCTAACTACGGTTCGGAGTCTTTTATATAACCAGTTGACAGAAAATATTACACTTAATAGAACAACTGAAGCAGAATCTATCATGAGCGCCCTTCAGCATGCTAATAGTCGTATTCTCGAAATTGATAGTATTATTGCTGGAATGCAACCAAAAGACACTGTCGGCGTGAAAGCATCCTCTACAGAATTAGCCGAAATAAAGGTGGTTAACAACGAAGAAGAAAGAGCGGCTTTTCTTAACGCTCGGAAAATTAACATGAATTCAGGTGATCCAAAGTTTATCGTCGTGCTGGTACCGGCGGATAACTGAGGATATGGAGGAGCGTATTATGAGACAGCAATACTTTTTTGGGACAATCCTTTCTTGTTGCGCAGCAGTTCTCCTGTCAGGTTGCAGCAGCACTCTTATCAACGAAAGGACAGATGCAAGCGGTTTGGAACAGCCGACCGGTGTACCTTGGGTGGAGAGCCGCCGTTATGACGTTTACGTTTACGCTGTGACAAAAAATGAATCTGAAGAACCGCGACTCCTGCATTATGGTCGCTACCTGCTCGGCGACAAGGTAAACGGAAAACTCATTGATCCGCAACGGCCCATCTGGATGACCAATTACCGCAGCGGCCCTTTTTCAGATGCAAGCCTTGTAATGGACTTTCATGAAAACGGCAATTTGAAGAAAGTCGAACTGAATGCGGACAGCAAACCCGCTCAAGCGGTTGAGACCTTGACTGTCCCTCTGAACCTACAAGATCAAATTCAGCAGAAAGAACTGGAACGCCTGCAACGTGAGAACGCCATAGCAGCGGAACGGGCAAAGCTGGGTGAGTCCTGATTACTTCTCGCAGACATGGCATGAGAGACATCTCGTGTAATGATTGAAAACAAGCATGAGAAGCTCTCTGCCATGTCAACTCATGGGCTCTTAAAATGTAGAAAAGTCAGCCTCCAGCCCGCCCTTCCTCAACCCAACAATACAACACAGGCACCACAAACACCGTCAGCATGGCAATAATCATCCCGCCAAAAGAAGGAATAGCCATAGGCACCATAATATCCGAGCCCCGACCAGTGGAGGTCAGGATCGGAATCAGGGCCAGGATGGTTGTGGCCGAGGTCATCAGGGCCGGTCGAATACGGCGTTGGGCCCCGTGCAGGACCATGTCGCGGATATCCTGCCGGGTTCTGTCCTCCTTATCCTTGAGGCGGGCCTTTGATTCGTCCAGATAGGTGGCCATGAGCACCCCGTCATCGGTGGCGATACCGAACAGGGCCAGGAAGCCCACCCAGATGGCCACGGAGAGATTGATGCCGTGGACCTGGAAGAGCTGCCGCATGTCCGTGCCGAACAGGGAGAAATCCAGAAACCAGTCCTGTCCGTAGAGCCAGATCATCAGGAAGCCGCCGGACCAGGCCACCAGGATGGCGGAAAAGACCATCATGGTGGTGCCCAGGGAACGGAACTGGAGATAGAGGATCAGCATGATCACCAGCAGGGCCAGGGGCAGGATCACGGCCAGCCGCTTCTGGGCCCGGATCTGATTCTCGTAATTCCCGGCAAAGGTGTAGGATACGCCTGGCGGGATATGCAGCTCGCCGGTCTTAATCTTCTCCTCCAAAAAGTTGCGGGTCTGCTCGACCACGTCCACCTCGGCAAAGCCTTTCTTCTTATCAAACAGAACATAGCCGGTCAGGAAGGTATCCTCGCTCTTGATCATCTGGGGGCCGCGCACGTAGCGGATGTCGGCCAGCTGGGCCAGGGGGATATGCTTGCCCGTGGAGGCGGTGACCAGGATGCGGCTCAGGGCTTCGACCGAGTCCCGCCGCTCGCGTTGATAGCGCACCTGCACCGGGTAACGCTCTCGGCCTTCCACGGTCATGGTGACCATTTTGCCGCCCACTGCCGCTGAAATCACTTCTTGCACCCTGCCCAGTTTGATGCCGTGCCGGGAGATAGCCTCGCGGTCAATGACGATCTCCAGATAGGGCTTGCCCACCACCCGGTCGGCCAGCACGGTCAGGGGAGAAACCGAGGGTACCTGTTTAACTAACCGCTCCAGGTCCAGACCCACTCGCTCAATGGTGGCCAAATCGGGTCCCTTGACCTTGATACCCATGGGCGCACGCATGCCGCTCTGAAGCATGACGATGCGGGCGGCGATAGGTTGGAGCTTGGGAGCCGAGGTTACACCAGGAATTTCAGCAGCCACAACAATCTCGTTCCAGATGTCGTCGGTGTTTTCAATGCCGGGCCAGGGCTCGCGGTCCGGGTTGATGGCCGGATCAAGGGAGGCCCGCCAGAGCCGGAAGGGTCTGCCTTCAGCACCAGGGGCATCAGAAACTGCTGGAATGAGGCGTCCGCGCTCATCCCGTTCAAAGCGTCCCTGCACCAGATAAGGCATGCCGTCCCCGGCTTTAAGCAGCACACCTGCCGGGTTGCGACAGAAATCTTTACGGTCTGCACGCCAAGCAAAGAGGAGGCGGTTACCCTTCTCATCTTTCAGATATTCAGGATGATAATTGATAATGGTTTCAATCATCGACAGCGGTGCTGGATCCAGCGGAGTCTCGGCCCGGCCCAGCTTGCCCACGGCAGACTCCACCTCCGGGATCGCGGTGATGGCCCGGTCCTGAGCCGCCAGCACCTCCTGCACCTCAGTCAGGCCGGCATGAGGCATGGTCGTGGGCATGTAGAGAAACGAGCCCTCATCCAAGGCAGGCATAAATTCCCGGCCCAGACCGGGAAAGCTGTGCGCCAGGCTCATCATAGGTTGGGTCCGACGGATGCTGTCCGGCAGCCAGCTGGTGAGCTTCGGAACACCGAGCCAGACCATTGCTCCGCCGATCACGATCAGCAGGGGAAAGATCAGGAAGATTGGCTTCCAGCGCAGGAACAGGTGCAGCAGATGCGGGTAGAGCCACTGAAAAACCTGAAACACACCCAACAGTCCTCCGATCAGCAGAGCCACAAAGAAAAAATTCGTTGAATCGCCTTTCTCAATCCCCAGAGGCTGCCAGCTCCGGGCCAACAAAACCATGACCAGCAGGATGACCAGCCAGTTCTCCAGCCGGGTGAAGACGGGCAACAGCTTCTTTGGGAGAAACTGGAGGATCAGCTTATAGCAACCGAAACCAACCACCACCAACCCGAGTAGGTGTACTTTCCAGGCTAAAATTACTCCGGCGATGATCAGCAGGGCAAGGCGGATCTTCCAGGACGCCTTGGCCTTTTTTTTGCGCCGGAACAGAACATGGGCCAGGGGCGGCAGCACGGTCAGGGCGATGATCACCGAGGAGATAAGGGCAAAGGTCTTGGTGTAGGCCAGGGGCTTGAAGAGCTTGCCCTCGGCGGCCTGCATGGTGAAAACCGGCAGAAAGCTGACGATGGTTGTGGACACGGCTGTCAGCACTGCACCGCCCACCTCCACCGAGGCATCATAGATGATCCGCAGGGTGGAGTCCTCCGGCCCGGCCTCATCCAGCCGGGTGAGAATGTTTTCGCAGATAATGATGCCCATATCCACGATGGTGCCGATGGCGATGGCGATGCCGGACAGGGCCACCACGTTGGCATCCACCTTGAAGAGCTTCATGGCGATAAAGGCCATGAGCACGGTCAGGGGCAGGAGGGCGGAAATGAGCAGGGAGCTGCGCAGGTGCATGACCGTGACCAGGATCACGATGATGGTGATCAGGATCTCCTCGCTCAGGGCGATCTTCAGGGTGTCCAGGGTCTCATGGATCAGGCCGGAACGGTCGTAGAAGGGCACGACGGTGACCTTGCTCACCGTGCCGTCGGCCAGGGTCTTGCTCGGCAGACCCGGTGAGATCTCCCGGATCTTCTCTTTGACCCGCTCAATGGCGGCCAGCGGGTTGTCGCCGTAGCGCACCACGGCCACCCCGCCCACTACCTCGCTCCCAGCTTTGTCCAGCACGCCCCGCCGCAGGGCCGGACCCAGGCTCACCGTGGCTACGTCCGATATCCGGATGGGGATATTATCCACAGCCTTGACCACCGACTGCTCCAGATCCCTGATGCTCTTGACAAAGCCGATGCCTCGGATCACGTATTCCACCCGGTTGATCTCGATGGTACGTGCTCCCACGTCGATATTGGACTGACGCGCTGCGGCAAAGACCTCCTGAAGGCTGATGCCCCGGTCGTGGAGGGCGTCCGGGTCCACATCAATCTGGTACTCCTTAACAAAACCGCCGATGGAGGCCACCTCGGAGATGCCGGAGGCCCCCATCAGGGCATAACGCACATACCAGTCCTGAATCGAGCGCAGCTCGGCCAGATCCCAGCCGCCTGCGGGTTTACCCTCCGGGGTGCGGCCTTCCAGGGTGTACCAGAAGATCTGACCTAGACCGGTGGCATCCGGGCCAAGGGTTGGCTGCACACCAGCGGGCAGGGTTCCCGGCGGCATACTGGACAGCTTTTCCAGGAGCCTAGATCTGGACCAGTAGAACTCCACCGAGTCGTCAAAGATGACGTAGATGGAGGAAAAACCGAACATGGAATAACTGCGCACGGTCTTGACGCCGGGTAGTCCGAGCAGGGACACGGTCAGGGGATAGGTGACCTGATCCTCCATGTCCTGGGGCGAACGGCCCGCCCATTCGGTGAACACGATCTGCTGGTTCTCGCCGATGTCCGGGATGGCATCCACCGGCACCGGGTCCCGGGGCAGGCCGCCCAGATTGAAGTTAAACGGGGCGACCATCAGGCCCCAGCCGGTCAGGGCCAGGAGCAGCA
>Ga0316189_10000691_pt1 | contig 33621 bp, 54 predicted proteins | sample LowCovwburrow_MG_FD_204930 | JGI IMG/M metagenome (GOLD analysis project Ga0316189, IMG submission 204930) | Coastal sediment microbial communities from Maine, United States - Lowes Cove worm burrow | ecosystem: Environmental > Aquatic > Marine > Coastal > Sediment | place: USA: Maine...
ATACTTGCGTCCCGACGCCTGCTCTCGGCTTACTATGCTGACCACCATGGTCGCCAGCGGTGAGAAGTGGATTCCGTCTCGCATAGTTCTGATCCAAGCGTGTGACATTAGTCTGTCTCCGGTTGTTCGATGAGTTCTTCTTCGATCTCGATGGCCGCGTCGGCTTCTTGGTTCGCGGTCCGCAGTTGCTCGAACTTGATCACGACCTCGAAGACAGTCTTGTGGCAGTCAGGCCATCGCATACGTGGCTTGAAGATCAGCAGTTCGTCCTCTGTTAGGTCTTCAGCCGGCTCGGTCCACTTCTCCTTCAGGAAGACTGTGTACTCGCGAATCTCGATCTCTGGATCGACAATCGTTTGCCAGTTGGCTCCCTCGCGAAGTGGGTCGTGCAGTTGGTAGAACTGGATGCCACCCGTGAAGCTGCTGACCATCTGAGCCAGATGAACCATTGCAGCAGTAGCCCAACGATCCCGGTCTTCGACTTCGCCAACAGGAGTCTTGAACGCCGTCGCAATGTGCTTCGTGTCCCAACCGCCCATGACAATCGGTCCCTCAAGGCTTGGGCCAAGGTCGATGTCATCTCGAAGGTTGTTACGGAAAATTTCTAGTAGGTCAGTGTTGTTCACGGCTTGTGCTCCTCGTGCTCTTTGAATGCTTTGGGCGACTCGGCCCACAGTTGGTTGAAACGTTTGTTGTTCTTGTCGGCAAAGCCACACTTCGGACAGATGAAGTGTGTCCCTCGTGACTCGTATACGCCCGTGCCCGCTGGGCATCCGACGTTCTCATTCCAGTAGTATTCCGTTACGGCCTTGGTCTTGTTGATCGTGGACCGCTTCTTGCAATGCCCACACGTGATTTGTTGTTTTGGGATCGCTTGCTCGATCTCCCTCTTGATCTTGTCTTCCTTCTCAAGAAGGTCGGAGCAGCGGTGGTTCATTTCTGCTTGGACTTCAAACAGATCGTTGAGTAGTGACTTTACGCTCATGTTCTCTCCTTCAACAAGTTTCGACTATCAGATTTGTAAAACCCTACCCGGCCCCTCGCGTTGGGGCCGAGTCAATGGGAGTAGCTGTTTTGTTACCTGATTTAGAGTGGGTATGACAGCCAAACACAATCGCCTCTCATGACTACTCGCCTTCTCGGGTGAATGTAGTTTCGCTTTTGGTCCACGGGAACCTCCAAGCTTTGGCTCGTTCTGCTGTGCGATGAGTTGCTTCTTCCTGAATCAGCTCGACTCGCTCAGTCTCTTTGTCCTCGACTTTGAGGGCTCGCACAGTCTCTTCGTGCTCGACTGCCAAGACTCGTTCGGTCTGCTTGTCTTCGAGGATCTCCGTCCTCTCCAAGCTGAAGTAGCCGTTCGCTCCGATGCCCACAAGGACAGTGACGGCGAGGATGGCTACGAGTTTGATGATTGCGTTGTCTTTCATTGGTCTCTCCGGGTAAAAATGTGCCCTGTTTCCAGGGCGTGAATCATTGTCTCGTCCTCCCAGGTGCGTCTAAGGTTTAGCTAACTTGCTTTTCGAAAGATACTAAACTCTATCACACTTTTGGAGGTTTGTCAAGCAGCTTCTGGATTTCCTTGAATGCTTTTTGTTGGCACAACCGTTGCGACCACGCTTTGGCCGTTGTCTGCGTTCCGCTTGGCAGGTGCGTCAAGGTGCATTGCCAACTCGTCCCCAGGTCCGTCCACACTATCTGAAATACCTTCGTCATCTTTATTCTCCACCAGCGAGCCAGCTGCCATTAGCCCTATGAAGCCACAAATCAGTCCCAGTTGTAAACTACCAACAACCCAAGCGTGTTCAAGTCCCACAATACAAAGGCTGAAGGACGTAGCCACAGCGACAAGCGTTGCAGCCCGCCGACCCATCACAAACCACAGGACCGCCCTAAACACACGTCCGCCGTCCATCGGGAGCGCAGGGAGCATGTTGAACGTGACCATGAAGGCGTTGACGAACATAAACGTCACCCACAAGTCTCGGGGCACGAAGCTGACCACCATTATCCCAATGAGCATCAGCAGCACGTTGACTAGAGGGCCGCACAGGGCCACCACTAGCTCGCTCCACGGAGTCTCGGGTTCCTTGTCAAGGAAGGCCGCCCCGCCAATACAGGACAGGACCACGGTCTCGCATTTGATTCCGTACCTCTTGCTGGCCAGAATATGGCCGAACTCGTGAAGTGTCACAATTGCGAAGATCGTGACCATCATCATGAAGGTTTGGAATGTCGCCGCGCTGAGGACAAACGGCACTATCAGACTCCAATGGAGTTTGACGTCTGTCCCAATCAGGGAGAATAACTTGACGAGTCGGAAGCGTTTGAATAGTTCAGTTATCAATGGTCTGTCTCATATCTATTAAGAGCTGTGGGAGTGTAAGGAACCGTTCACCATGGAATCGGTCAGTGACGCAACACATGCCATCGCTGTTGATGGCCAAGGTGGCGGGGCATTCTTCGCCCACGGTCGGTTCCTCTTCCTCGGCTTCCTCAGTGAGGACGCCGAGATAGAGAAGAACTTCTGCGAGGTTAGTCGTTTCAGGGAGTGACATTAACGCTTGAGACTCCGTCTATGATGATGGGAGCAGCTGCTCCGGCACCACCTGGGGTTGTCGGTGTCGTGTAGTAATTGATGAACCTCGCGAACCCAGGGCCGTCCACTGCTGAGTGGAAGTCGTCTGATCCATCGTATCCAGCAATGCCGTTTGGACCCACTGTCACGGTGATGGAATTGAAGTTCTCGTGCCATGTGCAGATTCCAAAGGCTTGGTCTCGAACGACGAAACCGATACCGTCCAAGGTAACATTTGACCGAGTGGTGTATGACCCGTTACCTGAAACAATAGCACGTCCATCCTTCATGTCAAGTAAACATTGCTCCAAAGTCACATTCGTGTTCTCATAGAGGACGTTTGTAACACCATTCCGCATTGAACTGCCTGTCCAGATCGCTGAGTGGCTGTCAGGGGTCGTATGGTCCTGGTTCAGGTTGCATCGCCGAGCTGTGAGGTCACTCGCGCCGACCATGAACTCGAAGTAGAACGCATTGATGGTTGAGTCCTCGATGGTGACGTCTGATCCAGAGTGAGCGATCAGAGCACACTTTGCGTTGCTGGTGATCGTGCAGTGCTCGAACGTCACTACCGAGCGGGAAACATTGACTGCGACTCCCGTTTCCAAGATGACGTTGCCTACTTGGAACTCGTATTCGTTCTCGACGTCCAGCCCCGTGATCTTCAGGCCCGTACAATCTGTGATGTTCAGGATGCCGACGTCGTCGCCATAGGTCGTCCAGTACATCTGGGTTCCCTTGAGCGGGGCGAGGAAGTGGATCTCAGTGTCGTGGATGTCGTCCAGGGTGAGCTGAGAGACACCTGTGAGAGCACCAGGGTGGATGTAGTAGACTTTGCCGCTCTCGAACGAGAGTGGGCCAGCGGTGACTTGGAGAGCTTCTACAGCATTGGTCACCATGCCGCCTTCGATACGAGTCGTGGTCTCTTGACCGTCAGTCGCTGCGCTGAGTACAAGAATGAGGAAAGCAAGGATCAGAACAAGGATAAGGGGTCGCATTAAGGGCCTCCAGTAGGCATGTCAGGGGAGTCGTGCCCTTTACGCGGGCGCAACAGGTTGTCAATATCGACTTCGTTGAACGGGCGTTGTACGCCCAAGTAATCCAGCGAAGCTTCAGGGGATACATCCATGGATAGGCGGTCGCCGGCCATGTCCATCACTCGTTCTCGACCGAGGTGGTGATGAATGTGCCCGTAAAGGTGGTACGATCCTCGGTGACTGCGATTCCAATACATCATCGGATAGTGACAGAGGATTGTTCGGTTGCCAGCGACATCGACTTCTTTGATGTCATAGACCTGCCCGCCGAACACGTTCCGAAGCTTTTCAGCTCCGGGCTCGTGGTTCCCACGGATCAGGTGAACGTTGCGGCACTCGATCTGTGAACGCCAGAACCCAGGACGTTTGAAGGAGAAGTCTCCCAGGAGGTACAGCGAATCGTTACGCGAGACAAACATGTTCATCGCGTTGATTGCAGTTTCATACCAACCCTCTGGTGACTCGGCCTTCCGCAGCATCTTGGTCACGATGGCGTCGTGGTCGAAGTGTAAGTCAGCCCAGAACCATTTCATTTGGTCACCATCCCGGCCACAAAACACATGCTGCCGAACACGATCCAACCCACGGCGACACCAGCTTGGTGCGTCTCGGGATTGTAGTGCTCGAACAGGAAGTAGGAGGCCACGCCAACGGCGGCTGCACTAAGTAGTTTCATCGTTTCTCTCTTCGATCAGGAATACGCTTCGGTCGATCATGTGTTTGTTCATGCTCAAGATCACTCCTTCACCGGGTAGTCTCATGATGGAGACTGTGTGAAGCTTGTCGAGCATCTCTCGCATGTTCTCGGCTTCGCCGTCTGTCATCCACGCTGATGTGAACTTAAAGCCGGTGCCGGGAATCTCTACTGTTAATCTTAGGTCCACTGTGTCTCCTTGTCAAGTAAAATTTCCCATTGTTCTTGGATACATTCCATAATGGGCATTGTTCGTTGGAAGTTCCACGGACGTGGAACCAAAATTGCTTTGCCTCGCGGCTCGCCGTCCACTGGTGTGACGAAGTTCACACAGTTGTCTTGAACGTCGTCGATCAGAACTCCGCCCGTGTCGTGGCCCAATGACCACTTGCGGGGCGTGATCGAGTATTGACGATGTAGTTCCTTGGGGAGGTGTTCCATCATCCACTCCAGTTTGCCCGCTAAGCTCTCCGGACACTTGGTGGGGCTGGTGGCAACAATCACGTTGTCCAAGCCCACCTTGTCATCACAGAAGCCCAGGATCGCATCGAAGTCCGGCGCGAGTGTTGACTCCGCCCACAGCTCCCGTGGGAGCCGTTGCCAATACTCGACCAGCTCCATCCGAGGTTCTCCCTTGAGTTCGGCGATTGCTCCGATGATGTCATAGCCCCAGGGCCATTCTCCAACTTCTTCATAGCTGTTGAAATCCAGCCCGTCGAATCTCAAGAGATCTAGGGAAAGGGTGTTCAACGTGTCGTCGATGTCAAGGTAGATGCGTTTCATTGCACTTTTCTGACTATGAGTTTGATGCCGTGCTTGGCACAGACCGTCTGTGCTCGGTAAGCGAACCGCTCCTCGCCCTTCTTGGTGAGGAGGATCAGGCCGGGCTTCTTGCCAGTCACAATCCCGTAGTACAAAGACTGCCCGATTCCTTCGGCCCACTTGGGTGCCCAGTCCACTTCGTAGGCGTACTCTTTGGTGAGGATGTCCACGCGGGTCTTGTCCCACAACCGGTGCTCAAGGACGCCGTTGAACGCCGGGCTGGCGTAGTCATTGACAATCTTCTTGGCGTGCTCCGCCTCTGTAAAGGACAGAGCCACCAGTAGGATCAGTGCGTGGATCATTGAATCTCGTCCATTGCTATTCGGATCGTCTGAAGCCTAACGCACTGCGAAGCCCGGTTGGCTGGAATCAGATTGGGGAATGAAGCTGACACCATGCCAACCAACTTCCCGTCTTTGAGAATAGGTCCGCCGGAATCTCCGTCTCTCGCGACCGCTGTGATCTCGAAGATGATTTTGATTCCCAAGGGATCGTCCGTCCAAGACATGAACCCAGGTTTCACGGTTCCGGTCTTAGTACGATGCTCTTTGGCCATCGGGAACCCGTGGAGCTTGACCTTGTCTCCGGCTTCAATGTCGCCGCCCATCTGGACTGGGATCTCGTACCTGACTTCTTCCAGTTTCAAGATGGTCAGGTCATACAGCCTGTTGATGTAAACCACCTCAGCCTTGACGACGTCTCCGTTCTTGAAGATGACCGTGGTCTCTCGATCCATCGTCAGAGGGACCGCGTGAGCGACTGTCAGGACGTGCTGAGGATCGATCAACGTGCCAGAGCCCCAGTCATTCAGATCCTTAATGAGTTCGCCTCGGATCGTCTGATCGGCGACGGAGCGGACCTTGACCACAAACTCTGGCTGCGGGGACTTGACAGAGTTGTCCTTTGGCTGGAACGGACGGAACGGTCGGACGTTGGGTCGTGGGTTCGGGCGTGGGTGCCACGGAGCGTTAGGGAATAGCTGAGCATTCGCTGAGCTTACAAACAGGATGGACAAGAGTCCAAGTAGCAATACAGATCGCATTGGTGTTCCTCGTAGATGTTGGTTGCTGTCTCGTCGGACAGCTCGATTAGGTGAACGTCGTGTGTTAGTCCTGCCACCCGTCCGAGGGTGCCAGATCCTGCATAGAGATCGCAAACTTTCGAACCGCTTTCGCAGCTGAATTGCAAGCATCTCTCATAGAGTCCTTCATGGAGCTGAGTCGGCGACCAAGCTCTTCGCTGTTTCGAATTGCCCGTGACGCGCGGGAACTCCCAGTAGTCGTTGGGCATTTTGCCTTTGCCGCTGGCTCGTTTGTCTCCATTGAGTTGTCTCCAAGATGGTATGTAGACCGCCTCTGGGTAAGTCTTCGCTCCCGGTCTCATGAGGCGAAGAAGTGGTCGGTAACCGTTGACGAAGTCTTGGCGTTGATTGTTACCGAAAGTGAATGTCTGAATTAGGAACCGGGCGTCCCAACCTCGGTACGAGTTGACGATCTCACCGACCATGGCCATGTGCTTCGCGTTGAAGCTCATCCATGAGATCGGAGCGTAGGTGTACATCGCGTGGATCGTGGCTTCGATCAGGTTGTAATAATCTTCGTCAGCCTGCTTGTCGTCGAAGCCTTTGTACTTCAGCCCGATGTTGTCCGGCGGATCGGCGAAGATCATATCGCATTCGCCAATCTCATTGATGACCTGGAGTCCGTTGCCGTGGTGGAGTGTTACGCTCATTGGCTCCACCGCAGGGACGCAATGCTCTTGGCCAATTGTACGACGTTACCTTTGAGTTCGGAGACCATCGCGAACAGGATTGCTATGCAGATCCATTGAGCTATTTCGTTCATGCGTCCACCGAGTCCTGGGCGACTTCGTAACCTTCCCAGTCGTTGACTCCAGTAGCTTCCAGAGCGTTCAGGAACATCTCGGCTTCCAGCAGCTCGCTGTACCGCTCTTGTGTGATCGGAACCGTTAGAGACGGAGGGTTGTTGTCTCGCTCCAACTTGCGACCAGTTTCTACGCCCAAGGCAAAGTTAATCGCCTCAGCGTAGCACGCACACAGCTTTGTCTCGTGGTTCTTCTTGTCGTCGCGGACAGTGAACCGGTAGCCCGACCCAACTTCCTCGACCGGCAAGCCGGACCAAGCTTCCAACATTCCTAAAGGTGTGGTCATTTCAGTCTCCCAGTGAATAGGGTTTTGATGTGATTGATGTCAACGCCTTGCGAGTACCCGTGACCCCTTTTGATTACGATACCGGTAACTTTACCATCCTTCGTTATAGGCCCGCCCGAATCCCCTGGACGAACGACTGCTCCGAACAGGTTGACCCACGGGCCGTTGGGATCGGCGACAGATGCTTCTGACCAACCGTCCTTTATCTCGGTCGGTTCAATTGGAGACATCCGGTTGGCCACAGTGGCCCGAAACATTCTGTATTCGTAGTCAAAACCGTACCCGTGGAGTCGGACAACGTCGTTCCTCGCTCTGTTGGTTCCCATCTCCAAGGGTGTGATTGTTGGGTGAGGATGAATGCGGAGCAGAGCGACATCAGTGATTGCGTCCTCTGCCTCAACAGTGGCCCAGCATTTGTGACCATCGGCAAAGCGTACTTGAACTGAGTTAGGGTGCTCGGCGACCAGTGAGAACTTCTTACGATATTCCACGACATGCCACGCCGTCAGGACTTGGTTCGGAGAGACGTAGACGCCTGATCCGTGGCCGTTGGGTACTTCAGGAAAACCAACGATCCGTTCTTTATCGCCCCAAGTGTGGATTCGCACCGTGGCGAGCTTGGGAGTTTGGGCGACCGCTGAGGCCGCCAAGAGGAGGAGGATGGCTATCGACTTCATGAACTTCTCCCGAAGATAGTTTTGATGAACAGTCCCGCGATGGAGACGATGACGGCTGCGACGTAACACTGAACGAAGGTCAGCGGGTACGTGACACCAACGACGGGCAACAAGACATTGAACAGGAGTCCGATCAGAGCGGCGGAGATGCTGAAGCCGATTGCAAAGGCAAGGCCGACAATGAGGACGATGCCGACGATGATGATACTCGCTCCCAAGCAACCTCCACCTGTGACTGCCATCAGTTCAGTGAGGTCTTTCTTCAGTTTGCTTTTTACTTTGTGCTTGGTTCTCATAGATCAATTCTCTTGGAGGTTAACTTTCATACTACAATCATACACCATGGAAAGGGGTTTGTCAAACGCAAAATGGCCCGAACACCGTAAAGATGTCCGGGCCGAGGTGGGGTTGTAGGGGTTAGGCGTCGTCCGGAGTCACCCCGGCGGCGTGCATTTTCTTCAGAATAGCAGCGGCGGCGTCGATTCCAGCTTGTTGCTCCGGAGTTGGCACCTTGTCAGGGTCGAGTTCGCCAATGACCTCCATGACCTCGGGGCCGACCAGCTCTTCAGCAGTAGGCTCAACGACCTCAGCCTCAACGACCACGGGCCGCCCGAGCTTCTTCTCAAGCTTGTACCGCTCGCCCAGAAGGCGACTCAGTGACACGAGTGCGAAGAGCGACGTCTGTCGAACAACATCGACAGGCATCTCCAAAGACTCTTGGTCGCCGTACTCGCCAGAAAGTAACATGGAAAAACTTTCGAGCACCTTCTCCATGCTCGCGGTGGACATCTCGCCGACTGCCTTCTTGGACATTTCGGTGATGGCAATGTTGAAACGTCGCATCCGTTGGATGAGGTCTCGTTCTGATTGTCGGTCGTCTCGGAATGTAGGTGGTTGTTCGCTCATGGTGTCTCCAGGTGTCGTTTAACAATGTTCGGCCAGTTTGGCTGGTCCATTAAGATCATGTTGTCAGGCCGTTCGTCGAAGAATCCCCAGGTGAACCGGTCCATGATCACAATCAACCGGCTCGGGTAATACTCCGCACACTTCTTGAGGTGGTAAGTGTCCCAGATGTTGTCTTCACTTTCTTCAGTGAATTTGATCCCGTACACGTCCCAGTCTCTATAGCTTACCTCATTGGGCTTGAGATGTCTACCGAAAAGGAAGAAACCGACGTACATTTGAAAGTCGGCTTCAACCTGTCCGTAGTCTTTATCCCCGAGCCACAGGTACATTCTCCGCAAATTCTTTGTCATCTGGCATCCTGTGAACCACTAGGTGAAGTTGGGCTACATATTGTCCAGGGAGAACCCCAGAGGTATCGTCGCCGTACATACCGACGACCAACGTCGCCGTGGGCAAGTTCTGCTCCGCCGCGTCGTTGGCAATCGCTTCGAACATGCTTGGCAATTGTTGGAGCTTGCCTCCAGGTTTCGCCAGCTCGCGAAGGTTCAGGGTACACTTCCGTGTAAGTTTGGGTGTACGCACGACCATGGCGGCGACACCTTGATCAACTCCCATGGGGATGCCGGCCTGCGGCGTTAGGTCCGGCAAGCCGTTGACGTCAACGTAGCTCGGCAGGACTGTTTCTTGAAAGAACTGGTCTTTCACAATTTCTTCTGGTGTTGGTTCGCTCATAGCTCTTTCTCGAAAACGATACCTTGTTGGTGCTTCCCATACTGAAAGAAAGCTTTGTCAATTTCGCGGACCCACTTGAACCCAGCCTTCACCATGAAGCCCGACACGTCCATTGGATCGTTGGGGCCGAGGCACGTGCAAGCGGAGAGGACCATCGAGACCTTCTTCTTGCGTGCTTTCTTTAGATCGTCCTCGACCCAACTAAGGATCTTGAGGCCGATACCTCGTCCACGGTAGGTGTTGCTCACGCCCAATCGATGGATGTAAGCAGCCTTGTTCTTCGCTCCGCGCTCCCAGACTGCAAAGCCCGCCCGCTTGTCCTGAACGGCGGCCACGGTGGACATGACAGTCCCTCGCTTTACCAGCTCAGCGTACTCGCTGGGAATAGGCTTCTTGCCTTCGACAGCCGCTTCAAGCGGGTAGTCGTAAGACTTGAAATCCAAAAGGTGGATGACATTGATGTCCTGGTCTGCCAGGGGAATTGCCGACATTATTTGGTCCTCGGGAAATAGTTTGATTGGCCGCCGATACCACGGAGAGCCTTGTGAACGTTCTTAGGAGCGGCGGCTTGGATCTCAAGGATCTCACAGCGTTCGTCGTTCTCCTCCCGTGTCAGGTCGTCGAAAATGTGTCCGGATGCAATTTGATCCGTCATCTTGTTGTAGGTCTGAATCAGACCAAGTTGATGGGTCGGCGAGACTTGGTTCATGTGGGTTGACCACTTGATCCTCATGCCGTCGATCTTCTTCGGGTGGCGACAAGCCGCACACTCGATACGCACGATGAAATCTTGTGCTCCGACCTTGGAACCCAGAAGCCAAGCGTACGTTGACATCTGGTCTGCCCAGTCCATGTTGAAGTCTTCAAGGCCAACGTCTCCGACCACACACTCATGAGGCGTCAGACCTAGAGCGGCCATCGGCGACGGAGTGCTCGCGAGCACGTGAGGCTTGAACTTCGCGTGGCAACCAAGATTGTTCTTCGACTGCTTTCCATCGGTCCAACCGTCGCGGACGATCTTGAAGCCCTGTGGAGGTGAGGCCCCTCCGCCTTTCGCTGAGGCCGAGCCGAGGATCTTCCAATCGCAAATGACTTTGAAGCCACTGTCAGCATCAATGTACACAAGGTCAGGAAGGCCGAGAAGCATTGACTTGCCGACTTTACCCTTCAATCGTTCTTCCATCATCGGAGCAGAAGGTGACCGCTCGATGTCTTTCATGAGAGCGTCTAAAGCTCCGGAGGCAACGTAGGACTCATAGACCTCGGTGCTCAGCAGGAGAGATCGATCTCGGTGGTGGTGTTCAACTTGAGTCTCAAACAGAGTCTCGAAGTGGTAGGCCGAACCGGCGATGAGCGGCTTGCCCATCACTCGCGTGAGGATCTCGCTCTTGACCCGAGCGTCAAAGCCCGAACCCACACCCATGAAGAGAGCTTGAGGTTCGCGAGGCTGTCGAACGTCCGTCAGGTACTTCAGGTAGAAGCCCACTCGGTCGGAGAGCCATTTACTTTTGCTGCTAGGGCTTAGAAATTCAGGGGTTCTCAATTGGCACCTCGATGTCGTGGCGTTTCCCGCCGGTTCGCGGAATGACTGCTGCCGGACCTTGGTAGGCCGTCCAGACTCTGGCCTCTTGTGGGTTGTCGGTCCATTCGGCGCGGCCATGGTAAGCCTTACGCTTCAGGAACTTCTTGTTCTTCACGACCATGTAGAGCTTCAAGATCTGAGGCTCCGGACTCGCGTCAGGCTCACTCATCATAATCGTCGTCCTCCTCGTCGTAGTCGAAATCCTCTCGTTGCCGACGAGCCTCTTCCATGGCGTCGTCTACTGTGTCCTCAATGGCCCGGCTACGGGCTTCGTCGAAATCGCTCACCAGCCACCTCCAGACCAAATGAAACACATGATCCCGCCGAAAAAGCTCACGGCCATCAACAGAAGCCCGAACCACATTAGTTGCTTGGCGACCTCGACGATGAACTGCCAGATCTTATTCTTCTCGTATTCGAAATCACTCACTGACGTCTCGCTTTCTGAAGTACCTTGCCTCTTTAGGGTATCCATCTTCGGTGAACTCACGGTACTTGAACGTGATCTGCTCGCCGACTGTGAAGTATTTTCCTTGGAAGGTCGAAGGCATGGTCTCACCTGGGTTGGCCGCCGCGAAGTCTCGCTCGTCAGCACAGCTGAACTCTCGCTCTTCGTGGGTGTAACCACTGAGGTTGAACTGAAGCCCGTCGCCGATCTCAACGATGATCGCCCCGATCTTGCCCAAGAGCTTGGAACCTTTGTCGGTCTCTTCGCCAGAGGTGAAGCCTACAATCGTACCTTCCATGTCGTCTGCTGGCTTGACTTTCAAGACGTGGTGAACTCGCTTCGGACGCCAAACTTCTCCAGCGTTTCGCACGACCATTCCCTCAGCACCAGCAGCTAATGCTGCCTCATTCAGCTCGTCAAGTTCTCGCTCCGCAGCTTCCTGGTTGTCGGACAACTTGACCTGCTTGTGCAATTCGGCTGGGCCGTCTGTCAGGGCTCGGCTCAAGAAGTCCAGCTCGTGGATGAAGTTGCCGTCAACAACCCGTAGATCCTCGATGACCTCCGGGTTCAGTGATTTTACCCACTCGCGGATCTCGTCGTGGTCGAGCATCAGATCGATGTTCTTCCCTGACTTGGCGTGGCCGGTTGCGAAGAACAGAGCCGGGTTCGGCGAACCGAAGATCATGTACCTGACCGCTTCCCAAGCCTTCTCGTCCGGAGTCTGCCTCTTGACAGTCTTGGAAGTCAGCTGCCAGTTGCCTCGACCCATCCACAGCTCACCGTCCAGCAAGCAGCATGGGAGTTGGTTGAGGAACGTGTCGGGAGCCCAAACAGGGTTGCCGTAACGCGACCAGAGACCTGTGGCCAGTTTGTCAAGCCATGGCTTAGGTTTCCCGGAAGAGACAATGACCTTTGAAGCATAGGGAATGTCGCCCACGGGAATGCCACGTGACATCCCTCCGTCCCAGAAGGCTCGAATGCCGTCTAGCTTCTCGCTGGCGTACCAGCCACGGATGTCGGTCGCCCCTTTGTAAGTGTGGGCCTGTTGCAGAAATTCACGCCTAGGAATCTTCGTAGCGGTTGTCAAGGTATTGTTCTCGATCTTCGGGGTTCAGAGTGTCAATGTATTGGGCAATTTGGAGTTCCGTATCGTCAGCCCCAACGTTATGCAGAGATTCCGTCTCCGCGTATTCAAGGTCTTCGTTCGCCGCCGAGCGACGTTTGTTTGTCCGGAGACTTCCCCGAACGATTGATCTGGAATCGTTAATGCTTCGATCAATTCGATCTTGCAACGTGTCCATAAGTTTCTCTGTGTTTGTCAGGTTAGGGGCCTCGGTCAAGGTCTGCAACCCCACCGACACCATGTCGTCCAACCACACCTCAGTTATAGGCCAATGGAACAGATAACGTCCAACGAGCCGTCGAACAAGCCACAGTCGAGATAAGATTTGCTCGTCTCGTGTGGCGTCTTCGAATTTGTCATCATCAATCTTGTATTCATCGGCGAGGTCGAGCAGGTCGTGTTGGAACTCTTGAGCCTGGGTCTGCCCAGGCATGAGTCGAACTACGTGGTCCATACTTCCCTCCAAAGCACACGTGGTGCCATCGGGCTTTCGCCGTCCCAAATATCGTACACTCCGCTGTCGTCGTGACAGAAACGACCGTCCCAATAAGCGGCGTGACCGAGGCCACCTTTCTCTCCGAGGATCACTCCTTTTGAGACGTGGCAATATTGTTGAAACCGATTGAAGTTATCAATCACGTCGGGGCCGAACAGGATTGGGAACACTTCAGAGCCGTCAGAAGTCATGCTCTGAGGCATCATCTCGATGGTCACGTAGTGACAACCTTCTTCGTAACCAACGTCCACCATCTCTTGAAAGTGGTGTGTCTTCTGGATGTTGCTGTCGGGGAAGGTCCCCATACCGTTGTGGCCCAATTTCAAAACCAACTCGGCGGGAGTCATTCGGAGAGATCGGGCGAAAGCGTTTACCATGCAGTGGAACATTAGGCAATCTTCCCCTCAGTCTTGTAGACTTTGTTCGTTCGCTGCTGCTCGGGCATGTCGTAGACGACGAAAGTGTGAACTCCTTCGACGTTGGGATCAGTCAGAGCCCAGTCTGTTCGACCAGAGACGGCGACACGGATCTGTTCATTGACGATGTTGATCAATGTAACGTCGTCCCGTGATGCACACTTACCGAGTCGCAGACCCAGCGAGTCAGGCATCAGCTCGATCATCTGCACTTGCTCTGCGCGACTCAGCGAGCAGAAGTCGAACTTGACCCAGACCAGGATACCGTACATGCCGGCGAGCTGGGAGAACTGGGCTAGTTCCTTCTCAAGATCGTCCCACTTGTTGTTTCGCACCGATGAGTTGGCCAGTTCGAGGATGACCTCGTCAGCCCCAGCTTGAACCGCCGAGTCAATGCCTGTGATCTTCGTGTCAATCAGGTCGCCGCCGGTTGCAACTTCAGTGATGATGTTGACTTTGTTCCGTCCCAGAGCGTCCAGCATCGTCCCAATCATCACGGGAGACACGTTAATGGAATCGGCTTGCCCCTTGACTGCTCGGGCGACAAAGTCCGTTACGGGCTCTGCTAGGCCGTGTACGTCGAGTTTGTCTCGTGTTAGTAGTTCTAGTCTACTCATGTTCGTCCTTTATGATTTCGTAGTTTTCGAGGTAAATCTTGTCATACCGTGGCTTCCAATACTTTCGGAAGTTTGGTGGTTGAAAGAGGAAATCATAGTTGTGTTGATCGCCTTCAAACATGATCCAGACTCCGCACCCGACTGCCTCCCACTTTGGCCACAGCTTAATCTGGGGCGTCGTGTACTTGTAAGCACCAGGGGTCTTCGTGTCGATCCACCGGAGCCCGTGCTCCAAGTGGTAGGTGTGAAGGTCAGGAAAGCCTGATTGGTATTTGTTCCCGTGAGTGATGTCAACACGCCACCCCCGCTCCTCCATGAAAGCTTTCACTCTCCGGCGGATACGAAGTTCAGGTTGATCTCGAAATACAGGGTCAAGTGCCATTAAGCTTTGTGATTCACTCCACTGATATTGATGTCCGCGAGTTTCTCACGGATGAACATCTGCTTGGCTTCCTTGCTTCCCATGAGGAAGGAACAAAGTTGCCTCTTGTCTCCGGCACGCCAAGTGCGGAAACCAACGTGATAGGCCAGAGCCATGAGGTGAGCGATTGAGAGTTGGTTGATCCACTGTTTGAAAGTCATGAGGTCCCTTGAAATTCGATTACTGTGATTTTAATGTCCGTTGAGGTAAAGGTTATCGGAGTCGTTGAGATGAACGCACGTTGCCTGTCCGTGACTTTGATGATTCGTTTCGCCATGTTCTCGACGGCTTCGATGAGCCGAGCAGCAGAACTGTCGTGTAAAGGTTCAATCAAGTTCACTACGTGAGGGCCGCGAGAGCCAAACGTGTGGCCCTCGCGAATCTCCATTGTGACAAACCCGTCCGTAAGTCGTCTCTCAAGAAGAGCATGTGCAAATTCGTCACGCAGCTTCGTCAAGGTGCCATCCCATCTTGTGTTTTGTTCCCTGCTTGTTGGTCTTTCCGGCCCACGACGAAGCGTGGGACATCCATTCCATAGCCAGCAAGGGAACATCTTTCTGTTGACTTTCAATACAAGTATACACTACAGAAGTGACTTTGTCAACCACCTCGGGCTCAGAAACCACACATAATTCGTCGTGGATGCTCATCACAGACAGTAGAAACGGTGTAATCCCTACAGGCTGGATATCCCATACAGCCGTTTGAAGCCCTACAGTCAGATGATTGCCAGTCGATTGGATGATGTGGTTCAACGCAGCACGGATAACTCCGCCCTGGATCGAGTTCATTGCGGCCCCGAACAGGCCAGAGGCGACGTGTCGCCAGTAGGCTTTTGACTCGTCACCGTATCTGATCGACTGTCCGCGAATCTTCTTCCACTCCATTGGCAGATCGTTTGCGAAGTCGTAGAGGATCTTCAGGAGTTCGAACTCAATCGAGAAGTCTCGCTTGAAGCCAAACATCGACTCGACGCACATTTGAGGCTCTTGGTAGTAGACCTCGGTTCCACGACCACCGGGTTGCGCGATGGCCGTGAACATGGCCGCCAACTCTTTACGAGCTTTGGCGACACCGGGGTACTTGCCAACGAAGTTGTCGTAAGCCTTCTGGACGACATTCACTGGGAGCGTAAGTTTCTTAGCGATACCTGCAATGGTCGAACCGTAGAGCAGGGAGTAGACAACGATCTTGGCTTTCTTGTAGACATCGTCCTTGGTGCCCTTCTTGGCCATCACTTGCTCGTATGTCAAGCCGTAGACCTCGCACGCCATCAGAGCGTGGAGAGACTTTCCTGATTCGACATCCTTCGCGAGAGCGTCGTCGCCGTAGACGACAATGGCGATGATGATCTCCAACGAGTCATAGTCACCCATGGACAAGACGTTCTTGCCGTCTGTCAAGGTGAAGCACGCTCGCATCGCTTCTTCCGAACCAATGGCTTGGAAGTTGAATCCGTCAGCACCAGACAAACGACCGGACTTCGCTCCAATAGGATTGAAGGATGGGTACATTCTGCCCTTGGTCTGAATCAACTTACGGTAGACCTGGGCACGCTTGCCAGCCTTCCGCGTTCTCTGAATTTCTCTGACGCGAGCGATGACAGGCATACGCCCAGCTGGAATCCAACCCAGCTTGCACGTCTTCAGTCGGACAATGTGATCCTCCATGTCTGCGATTCTTTGCTCCCACTCAAGGATGTCCAGCTCCTTCTTGGGCTTGTTGCCTCGCAGTTCGTCGAGGTCGTAACCGAAGATCTTCGCAGCATGTCTGGTGTCACAACGTGGGCACCCGTATTCGCAGCACTCCTCGTCTTCCTCACAAACGTAGACCTTACAGACGTCCTCAAGAATGGCGGCCTTGGCTGACTTGGCTACTACCAGAGCTTCTGTTGGGTCCATCGCGTCAGCAATGTATTCCCGGACCTGCTTAGGCGAATCGACATTGACAGGAGCGAGAGAGATTGTGTGTTCTTGGATCACCAGTTGTCGAGCCGCTTCCTCGACATTGACTTCCATTCCACGGAGACGCGAACTTGCGATCTGGCAAGCCAACATTCCATAGCGATCTGAGTCCGGTTCGTCGAGGTGCTGGTACAGAGCTTTCAACAACGGGATATCGTCGTGAGCGTATTGGTTGGCCGCTTCGTTCTTCTCCCAATGGTCAATGTGACTCTGGATCACGTTGGGCCACATGTCATAGCCGGCCAATCTCGCGAACGGCATATACCCCATCTTGTTGAACTCCTTCGGGATGTTGTCCAGATGGATGTCCTTGTGAGTGTACTTGGGATCGTAGCCGAGCTTGTGCTTTGCGATTGCCTTCAAAGCATTGGAAGGTTTGAAGTTCAGTTTGATGTCAACGAAGTCAGGGCAGATCTCGCCGTTCTCTTCTTCTTTGATCTCGGTCCACGTCCACCGTGGAGCAAACGGGTCTTCCCGCTTCGCGAACAGAATGTCCGGCAGATGGGCCGTCATGAGTTCAAGCTTGGCCATAAGCTTGTCACGCAGCTGTACAGGCTGCCGCTTGATCACGATGCCCTTCCGGTTCATCAGAGTCTGAAGCTCGCCCTGTTGTGTGGTCAGCAAGGTACAAGTGGCCCCGCGAGGCTTGAGACAAAGACCAAACTGAGACTGCCATTCAGCCTCAACCATAATGTCAATGTGAAGATCAACCGGACGAACGTCACCGTAATTCTCAAGAATCCAGCGGCACATGTTGTACCATTTGGAAATGTGGAACCAGTCAAAACGCAGGTTGTGCGCGATGACGTGGTTGTCCACGATCCTCTCGATCAATGCCATCGAGACTGAGACAGGCTCAAGCCACGCATCGATCATGTTGACGCCCTCGTCATCAAACTCCGTTTGGATTTTGACAATGACGCCATGGAGACCGCAGGTCTCGGTGTCTGTGAATGCTTTCTGCATTGGGTTGCCTTTATTCTAAGGGTGCCAATAAGAAGTAGTTAAGGCTTTATGCCACGTACCCAGCAGTCGAAGAGATAGGAACCTTCGTCGGTCCACCAGTCTTTGAAGTCATGGGCGTCTGAGTCGTCATCAAACGAGAGGAACACTTCGTGCTCTTTTACGTCTCGCTCGATTGTAGTTTTGATCCTGGGGTCCTCCATTACTTGAACTCGATCTTCGGAGAGGAGCGAATGAACACTTCATAGGTGGTCAGGATACCCATCCCTTCGTCTCGCTTCTCGTGCAAGAACAATCGAGCGTCTGTCGTCTTACGGAACCACAGACCGTCGCGGCCACCGACCACTTGGATGGCTCCTCGCTCGCGATTGCCGGGCATGACTTCTGGTTTCGCGAACTCAACATAGTCCGGCTTGTTCAGGAGTCCCCCAAGAGCTTGCATAGCTTCGACGATAACCTCCTCTTGATACCTGTCTTCAGTGAAACCTTCGAGTGCCATGAAGTTTGTCAGGACGATAGGAGTAGTCTCGTAACCATCCACGCGGACTTCGTCGAACTCAGTCGTGATGAGATCGTGAAGAAAGTCAGCTTCGGTGTCAGTGGAGATAAAAAGTTTCTGGTCCATTTATTCCTCGATTGATGTGAACAGTTCAACGTCCACGTTAAGTCTAGCCGCTAATTCGGCCTTTGTCAAGTCGCTAATTACCCAAAGTAGGATTTGGTGGACGGCGGGGTCTTTGGTCAACGCCTTGTCGGCGATGATGTTCATTAGCCGAGAGACCTGCTTACGGCCCCGCACACGCTTGACCTTCAGGGAAGCCTTACGAGTGCCCTTCTTGTCTTCGCCACGTTTCTGAGCCTCCTCAGCCGCCTTAGCGGCGGTGATCTGCTGTGCTGGGTCCTTCTTCAGCAGCTCCGAGACGTCCCGAGCAGTGTAAACGCCCTCCTTCACCAAATTGACGATTGTCTCGGGCAATTCCCAGAGTTGTCGCCGAGGACGAGCCCAGTGATAGTTCTTGTTTAGAGCCTTCTGAATGTCGCCGATTGTGACGGTTGCGTCGAATGTTTCTTTGATGAAGATACACTCGTCATAGAACGACAGGGACTCCCGGTCGCCATTCTCACGCCAGTTGGCCAGCTTGGCCATGTACTCGTCCATCTCTCGGACGAACGACGCAACGACCTGACGACCCAACATCTGAGCGACTTTGAACCGCCGGAACCCACTGACCAAAGAGTACCGGCCTCCAGGAGTTTCCCGAAGCACAACGGGGACTTCCATCCCGTGCTCTTTGATCGACAGGTACAGGTCGCCGACGCTCTCTTCGGTGATGCCTTTACGGCAGTTCCACTGATAGTCAGCGTCGATCAGCTCGATAGGGATGTCACGTACTTGTTCGCTCATGTTCTTGTCCTTTGCCCGCACTTGGTGCATTTGATGTGCGCGAAAGCACCACTGTAGTAAACTCGATGATTAGTATTTCGACCGCCGACAGTCTCATAATCGTGGTCGCACTTTTTCAGTTCAGCGATCTGTGTTTCCAGTTCCTCGATCCGATTTTCCAGTTGGGTGACTCGGTCTTCTGTTCTGGGCGGAGCCCGTAACACTCCCTCTTGTTCTACTGGGATGTACTGGAAGATCCCTCGTATCGTCATAGAGTGTCGGTCCATTTCCTGGGTCTGCTGTATCATCCTCACAGGCAGACCGTTGATACGGATGGGCTCGCGAGACACCCAATCGGTGCCACAAATGCGATGAGGGAGATCCTCCACAGGGAGGTCAAACTCAAAGCACTGCTCCTCAACGTGTCTCGTTTCGCCCTTGAAATTCATCAGACCCGACGCGCTCCGGTTGTTGGGAACGAATCCAAAGCGTGCTCCGCTAGTTCGATGTTGTATCGCTGCGGACCTAGGTGCTCGTCTGCAGTCCGCATTCGGAACGGAAGGTTCCACGTGACGCCGTTGTGGGCGTGAACGCCAAACAACATCTGCGATGGCTCTCCGCCGGTCGCCAATGCGTTGTAGCAGTAAGGGTCTGTTCCGACCCAAGCTCCATTGGAGACAGCGACTGGCGACTTGCCGTTCTGAGCCGTCAACTGGAATTGCCCAGGCTGGTGGAAGTGCCCACAGACATAAGCGTCAATGTTCGCGTCCATCTGGCATTGCTTAGCGTGCAAGGCTTTGAGGGCCTGGATAGGGTGCGGACCCTTGAGGTCGTCACCGTGACAAGCAAAGATACGATGACCGTTCACTTCTTGAATGTGAGTGTACGAGTCAGGGATGTTGAACTCGATGTTACTGTGGTCGCGGCAGAGCATTGAAGCTTCCTTGACGACAAGGTAGTCAAAGTTGTCCAACGGTTCTGGGTACGCTTTGCGAACGGTTCGACGTGGGTGGTTCCCGGACAAGCCGAGGACGTTGACCTTGTCGAAGTGAGGCGACAGTTCGTGAAGCATGGCAGCCATCACTTGGCCGGCGGCGAACGCATTGACAAAGTCATTCTTGAACGCCGAGCGGGTCGTGTGGTTGTGGATCGGGCTTGAGATGTTGTCACCCAAGCTGAGCACATGCAACTGCTCGAAGTCAAAGCCGCACATTGTTTCCGTCAAGAACTTCAGCACTTCTTCGACCAAGACCTCAGCTCGCCGAACGCCGATCTTGAAGTTGTACGTCTCATGCCCATTGACAGAAGAAGGAGCAACGATCTGGTCAATGTGCTGGTCAGACAGTAGAAGCACGGCGTGCTCCATGGTCTTCTTCTTGGACTTGGTTCGCTTGATCTTCTTGGGCGGAGCCATCGGAGTGATGACGTCTTCCATTACATCCACAACGTGTTGAACCAAACCGTCTGACTTGGATGCGACTTTGGCAATCCGGCGGGCGTGGTTTCGCTCCTCGCGCAAGTGCCAAACTTCGCGTTCGAGAGCTGCGACTTGCTCATCAAGATTGAGGTACTGGCCGCCACGACGCTTGACCGTTTTCTCGATACGAGCGAGGTGCTTGAACGAACGGTTGGTCGCGATGTTCGAAATGCTCGAACGATTTGTGTTGTATTTGATTGCGATCTCGTCTTGCGTGAGAAGCTTCTCCGCAATGTCTACGATGATACGCTCAGCTTGCTCGTCAGTGAGCTTGGCTGCTTTTAGTTTTGGCTGTGCTTTCGCCATCTTCGTCTCCAGGATAGTTAATAAGGTTGGGCTTAGTCACAGACCCAAGTTAGTTTCTCACGGGCTCGGCTTGCAGCAGTGTACGCCCACCGCTTGTGATCCCATAGTTTACATTTCTGTTCCAGAACCATGACCGAGTCCCACTCGTCGCCTTGTGCTTTGTGACACGTGATGGCATAGCAGTAGTCGAACGGGATCGTCTTGTCCTTCGGGACAAACTCTGGTTTGCTGGCTTTGTTGAATTGTCGCGGGGTGTATTCCACATGGTAGATCTGGCCGTCAGACGCGAAGTCGAACTTGCCCGTTGGAACTGAGGATACAAATCCTTGCATCCCGTTGAACACACCAAGTGTGTGGTTGTTCCGCAAGCACATGACTCTGTCGTTTAAGACGGGCTTGCGGGCCGGGAAGCCCTTCAGTTTACGAACGTCTTTATTGACGGCCACTCGCGTCTTATTGTAGGCACATATAAATTGATCGTGCTCCATAAGGTCTTCAATAGACATCTCGCTCGTGTTGACGATCTGGACTTGTTCGCCGGTCCCTTTCCAATACGCAGGGTCGCCACCGTTCCGCACGTACTCCGCGAAGTAAGCGATCTCGCCCGCGTTGCGGTGAACAGTCTGTAGAGTCACGTCCGGCGTTTTCATCAGGTCGAACTTATCGCCGACTGGTTCCAACTGACCGTGATCGCCCACGAAGATGATTGGTTTGTTGAAGGACATCAGGTCATCGAAAAGATTCTCCGAAACCATAGAAGCTTCGTCCACGATGAAACCGTTACACTCAATTTCCTCTCGCAACACAAACTCCGCTTGGCGGCCCTTCTTGTGTCTTGGATAGTAAATGGCTGAGTGGATGGTTGAGGCGAGAATGTCCTTCTTTCTCAAGACGTGAGCGGCTTTGCCAGTGAAGGCCATAGGAGCATAGCCCGGCAACTCTTCGTGCAAGGTCCGGATGACTGTTGTCTTTCCGGTTCCCGCGTAGCCGCCCAAAGTTTGGACAGGTCGTCGGGAACTTAGTAGCTCAGTGACAGCTTCGTTTTGCTCATCTGACAGCGCGACATGATTAGGCATCCTCATCTCCAAAGTCCAACATTCCGAGTGACATTCGCTCAAGCCGCTTCTTGTTCAGAAGAGCGTCCTTGACCATTCGGTCAGAGGCCAAGTGAATGATGTCTACAATCTCAACTCCGTGGTTGGGATCGCATCCAATTCTGTGAATCCTGTCCTCAGACTGAAGACGATCTTCTGCCGCGTACGGATTCGAGTAGTAGATAGCCATCCGAGCTTCCGTGAGTGTGAGCCCCATGCCACCCGACTTAGGGTGGGCGATGAAAGCCACTCGTGGATTGCTCATGTCGGCCCAGTAGTCTAATGGGTCAACGCCTGTCTTGATTCCGTCAAGGGTGATGATCTTCCAACCGCGACCATCCACATGAAAAACATCGAAGCCTTCTCGCAGAGCCACTTCTTCACAACGGTCAATGGAACCGTGGTAGGAAGCAAACACACAGACTCTGCCATGCTCGTAATTCTCTTGCAGCAGTTCGGCGAGAGCGTCGTCCTTTGGGCAAGGGACTTTTTCGACCTTACGTGTCTTCTTGACACTTGTCCCAGAACCTTCACACTTCTCGCAGACGATGTCGTCCGACTTGTATGTCATCGTTGTCTGGTCGGCGGTCTTGCTTAACGCGGTGTACTTCTTGCGTTCTCCAGAACCGTCACATAACTTGCAGACGACCAACTTCGCTGACTCGTCAGGAGCGTACGCGAAGCCGTCGCTGAGCTGACGAAGCCAGTTCAGACCTGTGATTGTTGACGGAGCTGCGAGAGCCATAGCTTTCGCCGCTCGGACAGTCGATGGAGTCGGCTTGACAATTACTTCCCGGTATCTCTTAGGAGGCAGGTCAATACAGTTCTCTTTCTTCTGGACAAGTTGGATTCCTTCCAACCTTTTAGCAACAAGAGCGATCTCGTTAACCGACTTGATCCATCGGCGGCAACCGTCCTCAGTTGGGTGAGCTTCTTTGAACTCGCCACAAGTCTTGCACTTACGCTCATCGTCCAACAAGCAGAGACGCTCTTGGAACGTCCCGCCGGTCGCGTCCTCGCGGGGACGGAAGATACCTAGCCGATACTCCATTGCTTGTCGGGAGCCCTCACGGAGGAACCCAGGCCACGTCACTTCGATCTGTGACCAGATGTCAGCCGTGTCCTCAGCGTTGGTTGTTCCGGACATGGTGACAACCATGCCGTCCCAGCCGTACGTGTGCCGGATGTTGTCCGCGATGGCCTGACCAGCAATGGTCCAACCTGTTTTGGGCACGGAGAGCTTTCGGCACTCGTCGAAGATGATCCCTTGCGGAAACACTTTCCCACTGGGCCACTGAGTCTTTACGAACTCACGCATGGCCTCGTACGTGAACATACGAAGTTTGATTCTTGGGTCGAGTTTCCAGAGCTTGAGTTCCCGTTCCAGGGACTTGATACCTGACTTAGGAGCGATCCACCACCAGTCCTCAATACCGGACTGCTCGATGGTCTCGATCATTGAGAACGTCTTACCCAGTCCCATGTCCACAGAGAGGTTGCAATACCGCCGGGTGAGGGCGAAGTCAATCATCTCTTGCTGGTGAGCGTACGGACCAAGATACCAGTCCTCGCCCCATGAAGCGTCACGGAGCGCGGGGAAGCTCTCAATTGGCCTCTCCCACGGCTCATAGACGGGTTGACCCATCATCGACTGCAGTTGGAAGTGATTGCGGTAGCAGTCCAGGATGGACCACTCTTTGTTGTCCCAATCGAACTTCCAACCTTGCATGGCCTTGACTTCATCCTTGAAGTTGAATGGAGCCATGTGCGTGAACACGAGGCGGTCTTCCCGCTTCTCGATGGTCACACTGGCCCGCCGTACCTTGTTGCCGACGACGTATCTGAGTTTAAGCTTCAAAGCGTGCTCCTGTCATGGACCGATCATCTTGAGTGAGTTGCTCACGTAGTTCGTTGTTCTCGTCGGCGGCGACGTTGAGGACGTTCGTCAAGAAGTCAACCATGAAGTTAGCCGCTTCCAATTCCTGTCGCATCTCCTTGACACGTACAACGGCCAGCTCGATGATCTGGTCAAGAGCGTCAAGTTCTGCTTGAGCGGCTTCGAGAACGACCAAGTTCTCTTGGGAGATCGCTACACCCTCGGCGAGGACCTCTTTGAGAGCTACGATCTCTTGTTGCTGAGTCACGGTGACCATCATCCCATCGGTGATGAGATCCAGGCAGCCTTCAAGCTTACGGTCTTGTTCTTTGATGGTTGCGGCTTGACGTTCGATTTGAGCGTCACGGTCGATGAGGGCGTCAATTAGTTGTTGGTCCATTTGTCTTCTTTCAATTGGTGATTAGCATCCATCAGGGAATCCTGAGTGGCCTGCAACTCAATCTTACACTGCGAAAGCTGCTCTGTCAAGTCAGACAGTTCCGTTTTGACATCATTCAACGCCTTGTCCGACGTGGTTATGAGGGCTCTAGCGAGTTTGAGGGCGTCGAGGGGTTGGTCGATCCGACAGCCCAGACGTTCTTGCATGAAAAGGATGAAGTCGTTCATTTGGATATCCTCAAGTCACATTCGTCCAGGATCTTGGCTCGTTCTAGCCTCGCTTCAGAATACTCCAAGCCTTTGGACTTGGCTTCCTCGATCTCCTCTTGGCAGCGTTTGAGGTTCCTCCACATTGGAGGTTCAGGAAGAACCTGGGTGAACTCAACATCGAACGTTACCAGCCGGTCTTCCATGTTGCGAGCGACCATTTTCAACTCACCCCGGTCCACGTGAACCAATACGATCTTGTAATACAGTGGGCCGTCGAAGTTGTTGTCAACTACATACTGTCCGAGCAAGGTGCTCATCATCATCATCGGTGATCCTCAAGTAGGAGAAAGGTTCCGTCGTCGTTGTCGCGGCGGGAGGCTGTCATCAGTTCCCTAGGCAACTTTGATTCCATGTCCCGCCAGATTCGGTTGTAAACAAAGCGTACATCTAATCCCGCATCCGGACAAGAAGCAAGCTTGCACGCTACCATCCATTGATTCACACAGCCCGAGATAATGCAGCATTCCACGCCTTGCATAACACCACCGTGAAAGACGTGAGGCATCCCACCTGTGAAGGCGAGGATTTGTTTCATTGGGTGCGGGTAGGCCGCCACCATGTAACCTAGCTGAAGTAGGTTGACGGAGAGGAAGGGCGTGTCCTGGATCGCATCTAATGTTGCGACCATGTGTTTGAGACCCGTCAGGTTCTTGTCGTCCGCAGCTGTCGCTGGATTGGGTAGGTTCATTTCTCGACATGCTTGGATCATACCTTTAAGATTCAAGGCGGTTTGCAGGACAGGCATAACGTGGGCGGATGGTTGCATTAGTTACCGATCACTTGTCCGATGAGTTGAATGCCGTAGTTGGCTCCGCGTTTGACGAAGCCCCAACGACCTTTGAGTGAGCCCGTAATTGAGTTCATGGCGAATGGGCCGAAGTCCTTCATGAACATTTCGTACTTGGTTCCGTACTCGTCGGTGAAGTGGAACTTAACACTTGACCGTCCCTTGGTGACCTTGGAGAAAGTCATCGTGGCGTTGAACCCTTGGAACCTGATGTAGGTCATCTCCCCGGCCTTACAGCCGTAGCGGTCCAAGTAACCTTGCATCTCGTTCTTATAGAACGGGACGAGTTGACGGACGTCGGTGCCCCGTTCGAGTTCAACGGTCTCTGCTGTTTCAAGCCAGTTCATCGGCCACCCTCCCCATGATCATTCGGTCCATTTTGTTTGCCAGATCCTGGGCCGCTTCGTTGGCCATGTCGTAAAAGGTTTTCGGCGGGCCTTGGACAGGTGGGATTTGTTTCAACATCCAGAGGAAGGGTGTGATGGAAGCTCCCTTCTTTGTGGCCTCCAGGATTCCTTGCAAGGCGACTCCCCGTGCCAACTCACGCTCCAATGTGGTTCGTGGGGCGTTGCGGCAGCCACGCATAATGTGATCGACGGCTTGGTACGCTCTCGCTCGGCACTCGTCTAGCAGGACGTCAGTGGACTTCGCGTCCTCCTCAGCTTGCCACTCAGCGTAACGTTCAGCGTACGGCTTGTCGTGCTTCTCGAACATCGGGCCGTCCGGCTCGCCGTCTTTGATCAGGAAACTCTCGTAGAAGAATTGTTCGCTCATCGGATGTAGAATCCTACCAAAGAGATAAGTGAGTCACGGGTTGCGTCGGGGTAGACCGAAACAAAGTCAGCGTAGTGGCCGCCAGCATCGTACTCTCCAACGGTTCTCGCTCGGCAGTCGTTGACGTCGGCCAAGGTCATCAGCTCGTTGTAGGTGATGGTGACGAACAAGTTACGTGTCCAATCAGTGTTGTCCACCAGTTGGACCCGCTTGCCAACAGGCCAGATGGCCGTGCGGTCGCCGAGGCGAGTGCTCGCGGTCTTCTTGCCAGCGGCGGCTAGATCGAAGTCGCTCGGGGTTACGTAGAAGGTGTCTGGGGTGGAGCGTTTCATATTTGCATGTCTTTCAGGAATGAGGCAACCCGGACCATTGTGACCGCTCGGGTGTTGCCCACCTGTTGGGCGTCAGCGAGCATTGCATCTAGGTTGGGTTGGTCTACTGTGTTGACCATGAAGGCCAGATTGAATTGTTCGGTTTGGTTCAAACGTTCCTTGTAGCCGTTGATCGAGTCGGCGATCAGGTCGAGTGTTGCTGGATCAATGTCGTTCATGGTTGTCCAGAGTAAAAGAAACAGGCCCGCCCCGTGAGACGGGCCTGTGAGTCATTCCGTTGTCAGCATTTCCTCAGCTTTGTCTAGCGAGCACGCTCGCCAGTCTCTGCCTCTTCGTCTTCTCCTTCGATGGTTGCTTCCATGAACTTTTTGATTTGGTCCATGGTCGTGTCGGGAAGACCGTCAAAGTCTTCTGAGCACTTGACAACCATTGGAGCCCACCACTTGAACTTACGCTCAACGTACTTGGACTTCATGGTACAAGGAAGCGGTCCTCGCACTTCAGCTCCGGTCTCTTGTGCCAAGTCAGCACCGATTGGGAGGAAGGGCTCGATTCGCTTTGCCTCTTCGCGGCCCGAAGCGTTGCCCATGAACATTTCATAGAACTCGTTCGTGCTTCGCTCGAAGACAAGGAAAGAAGGTCCGAACATGCAACCGCTGTTCTTGACAACCTTACCGGTGTCAGGATTGACGGCTTCGTCCATGATACGCTTGTACTCGTCGTGATTCTCGTCGTAAACGGCGACAGGCACTTCGGGGTTCGTATCAAGAACCTTTGAACGGACGGCCAGAGGAAGAATGTCAACCGCGTTGCCGAGGTCAGTACACTCTTCTGCAGAGGTAGGTACGCCGTAATTTCCAGGCTTCACCTGTCCATTGTCAACGTATTTGCCTTTTCCAACGAGTTGGAGTCGGCGGAGGAACGACGCGGACGAGCTGTACTTCGTAAGGTCAGTCTTACGAGTTTGCACGCCGGCGAAGTCAAGGGTAGTAAGTGCAGTTGATGCTGCGGGTGCAGCCTTAGCTGCCGTCTTCGATTTGCTCATTCAGAGGCTCCAAGTTAAGTGTTCGAGTCGATAGTGACTCTGGGTCTTGTCTCAATGCCCACCGTAAGGCAAGAGACCACCCCTCGAAAGGGGAATTTGCATTGTATTTCGTAATCAGTCGCATCGCTTCAGTTGGGTTTAACGCTTCATCAAGTATCTCCGATTCTGATCGTAGCCAAGGGGTGTCTGGTCGGCCTCTCTTGGAGGTCCGTCTGTCAAGTTTCTCCTCATAACGATGTCGCACTTCTTGCTGAAGTTTGGGAACGAGTTCGCTGACCGGTATTTTGATTGAGTCAGTTAGCAGTTCTCGTTGACGCCCCTTTGGTAACTTCGCAAGTAGCATTGCAACCTGAATTGTAATCATCCCGTTGTCAACTGACTTCCGGACGATTGGCGATAGGGATCGAAGTCCGAGGACCTCTGCAACCCAATCAATGTTTCTACCTAAACTATACCCTACATTCGTTAGTTTGTCAAGCTGGAAATCGGAAGAAAGTCGTAAAATCGCCCTGCGGTTCTCCGCAATGGTGAGATCGTTCAACCTGATCATCGCAATCAACTCGTCCTTCCGGTCGAAGTTGCGTTCTGTCACCAGAATCTCATCCCACGCCAGCATCTTCGCGGCCCGCAGCCGCCGGTGGCCATCGACCACATAGTTGTCTCTTATAAGGATAGGGCTTAGTTGGCCCGACCGCTCCATGGAATCCTTCAGCTCATACAGAACGACGTCATTGAGGACAGTTCGAACTGGCCGCCTGGATTCCTTGATCTCTTCTATTCGCATTTCGGGTTCACGTAGAACTCATATCGGAAGCGGCAACCCTGTTTCGGTCCCAGATTAACTGTGTCGAGGACCTTGAGGAGTTCGTGGACCTTTGCCACTACTTCAGTTTCGATGTCTTTGTTTGAGGATATCACGATCTTGTGATACCCACGGCTCCGGATGACCAGCGTCTTACAGAAGGTCCTCAGAACCTTCACAGCGGCTCTTACGTCCGGGTGGGGCCTTCCATTCCCTTTCGGGCGTCCGCTCGTGTGAGCTAACGGGGAGCCTGAAAAATGATCGCTCTGTCTGGTTCCACGGGCTATGACGGCCATTAGTAGTTGCCTCGCTGTTTCCACTCGGCGAGGTCTTTTGCGTACTTGAGTCCGGCTTCCAAGTCTTGGATCTCATCTTCGGACAAGTCTAGATAGAAGCGTTCATCGGCAAGCAGTGCTACCATTAGAAGAAGCCCGCGAGCGTTCTTCTCGTTGATTCTGGGTCGTGGATTTCGTTTGCTCATACGAGTCTATACCTGAACATGGTTGTGGCTAGTTGATCGTCAGGGATGTAGCCGGGCATGTTTTCTTTCCGGATCATCGGTTCCGATGGGCAGGATTCTTGCCCACTCATCGGCAAACAGTGCTTTCTTATAAAGGTCTCGATCCTTGGGGTTAAGTTGAACCATTCGCCTCGAATGTGGTCGCCGGAAAAGATCTCGTGGAGGTACTGCTCTTCGTAAGTCGTGATGCCCAAACAAGTTAAGGTCTCCGGATGGCCCACTTGAAGTTCTTGAAGTCTTCTGTACACGTTGGTGGAAGTGCCTATCTTGACGCGGCCTGCACCATCGCTGATGAAATATGCGTTGTTCATACCTAAACTATACACTACGAATGGCCAAAAGTCAAACCGAATCTGAGAATAATTCCGGTTATTTTGCGCGTGCCGTCGCGCGTGCGATTGCCCTTCCGCGCGGCACGAAAAAGAAAACGACCCGCCCGAATGGGTGTGGTCAAAAAGTCTTGCGCCCTCACTTTGCGCCACAATTTGACTTTGCGCCCACAAATTGACTACACCTTTTCGTGCCGTCAAAACACGCGCGGCACGCCCTTGGAAGAGAAGAAAGCCCTTTTCCTCGCGGAAAAAGTAGGTGTCGTGCCAAATCACGTGCCATTTTCTTTCATAGTCTAATTCAAAATAATCATTCTATAGAAAGAGTTGTCTTATGCAGCAACCCAGGTCCACGGCACGCGGCACGTCGAGGCATGTCGCAACGATTGTAGGATTCTTTTCGGATTCGACTTGACAAACCGGGTTTCATGGTGTAGACTTGTGATGCAACCTTAGAATTTTGGAGACGATGAATGATTCGTAGCAATGTAGAAAAACTTCTTGCGTTCGTGACGCACAACAACCAGTGGCTCTTGGATCGCTACCACACGGCCCTTGAGACCCAGATTTACGTGAAGCCGGGCACCGAAGAGGAGGCCCATCCCACCCGCAATGACTGTTGGACCAACGGCATTCATACCTGGAAGCAAGTTCGCTGGCCATACAATGCCGGCACGAAGCCCAACTTCAAAGATTGGAAGCCTGACTTCCCGCTCGATCCCGCCGAAGGCTACACTCACTCGCTCGGAACCACTTGGTGGAACTGGGAGCGGTTGGAGTCAGAAGCCGTCGTCTTTGATTTTGATTCAATAGTGGGGCACAAAGCTGGCCTCGCGACCAAAGAACTCAACCGGATCATCGCCAAGCTGAAGAAGCTTGACTACGTGACTATCATCAAGTCTACGTCGGGCAACGGTTTCCACGTCCTCGTCTTCTTCGAAGAAGGCAAGCGACCGAAGACCGCGAACCACAATGAACACGCTCTCGTGGCCGAGGTAGTCCTGCAGAAGATGTCGGAGGACGCGGGCTTCGATCTGGCTGACAAAGTTGACTGCTACGGAATGATCGGTTGGATCTGGTCTGTGCGAGCGAACGCTGAGAACCAAGGGTTCGCGATGGTCAAGCAGGCCGAACGTGATCTTCCAGCTGACCAAGTACCTGATTGGACCAACCTCCCAGCGAAGCGGATGAAGAGTCGTCCGAAGGTCGTGGCTTTTGATGAAAATGGCCAAGAGATTGTCGGGAACAACATCATTGGTTTCTCTGATGAGGTGATCGTTCTGGACAAGATGCACATGAAGATTCTGAAGGCCCTGGAGTCCTCGGGCTACAACTTCAACCACGTCGCCGAGCATGATCTCTACCACACTCACACGATGGCTTTGAAAAAGGTTCACAAAGACCTTGACATCAAAGGGCCGTTTGAAACAGCGACGTCAGAGAGCAACCTATGCAACTGCTACATCCGCCCAATGAATGGCGGCGGGTTCGCGGTCTTTCGTTTCGGTAAGGGGACTCTTGAGCACCAGTTGTGGGATCAGACCGGCACCACAACTTGGTGTACGTTCAACCAGATCATCCCTGCTCACAAGATCCTATTGAGAATGGGAGCCGAGTGGGTCGCGGAGAGCAAGATCTACGAGTTCCAATCTCACCAGGAGTTGGTCAAAGCGACCGACGCCCTCGGGAACAAGGTTCCGTTGCTTCTGCTTGACAACCGTCACTACGGGTTGCACATTAACGGTCGTGGCTGTGTGATCAAGTGCTTCTGCACAACTGAGGAATCACCCGGCAACTGTGACAATTGGACGAGAGTCAAGGGCTATTACAAGAAGCCGCTCAGCCGGCTGGAAGAGGTTGACACCGATTCCATTCTAGGCCACGTTGACAACACGGTTCGTTATGTGACCCGCCAAGGGGAAACTCTGGGTTGGGCCGTCAAGACCGAAGCTGGTTGGATTCGCTGTAAGAGTGAGGACGCCAAGCGTGTGGCCGAGTTCAACGTCGGTGCTCAAGGAGCCAAGATGTATCTTGGGGTTGCGAACACTAACCCGTGGACCTTAGTGAATAAACCTTTCGAGAGGGAGAATTTGCAAGGCCGGCAGTGGAACCTCGACTCAGCTCAGTTGGTGACGCCTTGCGCGACTCAACCTGGGCCTCACCCTCACTGGGACATCCTGCTCAATCACCTCGGACAATCGTGGGACGAGCCTCTGAGTGAGGACGTGGAGATGCAGAAGTACGGGATCTTCACAGGGGCGGATTACCTTCGAGCGTGGATCGCTTGTCTCATCCGTCACCCACAAGATCCGCTGCCCTACATCTTCCTCGTCGGCCCTCAGAATACAGGTAAGTCCCTGATCCACGAGGTGCTTCGAGAGTGTATTCAGAGCGGAGTTGTTCACGGTGGTAATGCCCTCGTGAGTGGGAGCGGATTCAACGGAGAGTTTGAGGGCAAGGTTCTTGCGGCCATTGATGAGACCGACTTGAGCCAGAGCCCAGGTCTCGCTGCTCGTTTGAAGTCTTGGACCAATGCGACGTACATTCAGATTCACCGTAAAGGTTGTCAACCGTACGACGTTCCGAACTACATCCACTTCCTGCAGTCCGCGAACACTGTCCAAGCTCTGATCATCGAGCATGGTGACACCAGAATCGTAATCGGTGAGGTTCCCCGGTTCGAAGGAGCAGAGATTCCGAAACCGATCTTCATCAAGAGGTGTCTCGACGAGTTGCCGAACTTTCTGTATACGCTCGGCACGATGCAACTTCCACCTATGGCTGGACGAACTCGGTTGCCTGTGATTACAACGGCGATCAAGCAAGAGATCCTTAACTCAACTGAGCCTGACTCGTTGGCGTTCTTGAAGACAATGTATCACGAAGTTCCCGGCCAATCCGTGAAACTTGTTGACGCATACAATGCCTACAAGACATGGTGTGTTGCTGAGAGCAAGAAGCCCGTAGCTCCAAACGATTTCAAACTTCAGATCGGTCTGAAGTATCCTGTCCACAAAGGACCAACCGGTAGAGCGTTCGCAATTGGGAACCTCTCCCTCGACAAGAATGCTCTACCCAAAGAAGCCTTCTTAATGGAAGGTAAAAACGGAAGACATCAAAGATGCACTACCAATTAACAATATTCAACGAAGAACACGAGATAGTTTCTATCTCGATCTTCGCTGAGTCCCCGACGAACGTTGAGCTTGCTGAGGGGCAGTGGCTTGACATTTGTCGGATTCCTATTCCCGATGACGATCTACTTGACCACGTACTTTTTACTGAGGAACTCTGCCTTGTCTAAGACTGCAGCACGCGACAACTCGGGAAAGCCAATGCTTTCCTTCATCCTTCAATTCCCAACAGCCGTTGCGGCCTTCGCCCGAGTCAAAGAACTTGGTGCGGTCAAGTACGCACGTGACAACTGGAAGATCGGAGGCAAGCCCGATTACGAATACTTGGACGCCGCTCTTCGCCATATCACGTCGTTCATGTCCGGCGAGACCTTTGCTTCGGATACCGGCTGTACTCACCTCGCACATGCAATGTGGAACATCATGGCCCTCCAGGACCTGAACTACGAAGGCACCATTGTGGACGAGGCTCTCTTCAATGCCATGATCGAATACTGGACTCTCCGTCGCGCAGCAGAAGCTGAGGGCGAAACGTTCATGTCAGTCGAGGAGTTCATGCAGCAGAGGGACGTTACGGCGGCCATTGACGCGGCTGTGAACGACATTCCAGCTGAGGCCGCTTTGGACCTCTTGAAGCGATCAGTCGAAGGAGCGTTTGTCACCGACGACGAAGAAGAGTCCAAGGTCAAGCTTGAGCACGAGGGTGAACTAATCGACATCGCGAAGTTCATCCAGACTCAGTCCAATCCGGATCACGCTCATCTCTTTGATGATGACAAGCGGGTCACGGTCGCCGATGAAGTATTCGCGATCAACACCGAGTATGACGACTTCACTGCTGAGACCTTGAACATCGACGGCTCAGAGCCGGGCTCGGTGGAACCGATGTTCTCCGGGACCTTTGATCCTCCTGTCCAATGTGACAAGGGCGACTCGATTGTCGTGGACTTCAATGGCCGTACGGCCAAGGTCGTGGACGAAGATGGCAACACCGTTCGTCAATCTGCGTTTGTTCCGATGGATCAACCAATCGACGTGGACCTGGAGTTCACATACGAGCACGACGTGGATCAGATGGCTGACGAGTTGTCGGCTATGATGGGCACCTCGAAAGAAGAGTCTCGCTCAGCTTTGGATCAGGTTCAGAACTTGTTCTCAGCTCAGTTGCCTTTGTCGGACTTGGAGCTGATGTTCAAGCACCCAGGTGCTGTGGTCACCACTCTGGAAGAAGAAGTAGAGGCCGAGCCGCTAACGGAAGAGGGCCTGATCGGCAAGACTGACAAGAGTCTGGACGAGCTTAAAGCTGAGGCGAGCAGTGCCATCCAACGCCACCTCACCGCTGACGTCCGGGAGCAGAAGGAGTTGGACCGAGTGTTCAACCACCCGGCCTTCCGTCGCTACCTTCGCGAGATCAGAGCGGATGGTTATCGAGAAGGTTACCGAGAAGGT
>Ga0316189_10000692_pt1 | contig 33605 bp, 33 predicted proteins | sample LowCovwburrow_MG_FD_204930 | JGI IMG/M metagenome (GOLD analysis project Ga0316189, IMG submission 204930) | Coastal sediment microbial communities from Maine, United States - Lowes Cove worm burrow | ecosystem: Environmental > Aquatic > Marine > Coastal > Sediment | place: USA: Maine...
CAATGATGCCCATCGAAAATAACTGGATGCCGCCTAGGAATAGCACGGCCACCATCAAGGATGGATATCCCGCTACATCGTTCCCGTATAGGATCGTCTCCACCATAATAAGCCCGCCAAAAACGAATGCGGATATCGATATAATAATGCCGAGTAAACTGATGAATCTGAGTGGGGCCATCGACGTTGACGTGATACCCTCAATGGCAAGGTTAACCAGCTTCCAGTAGCCCCAACCTGTTTCGCCGCCGATACGGGGCTCGCGGTCGTATATAAGGGCAGCAGATGGAAAACCGACCCAGCTTGCAATGCCCTTCATATAGCGATGTTTTTCCCGCTGAGCACATATGGCCGTGACAACTCGGCGGGTCATCAGGCGGAAGTCGCCCGAATTCTCTGGCAAATGAATTTCACCAAGAGCATTAACGATTTTGTAAAATAACTTTGCGGTTATTTTTTTGATAAAGCTTTCACCATCGCGTCGGCGGCGCACGCCGTAAACAACGTCGACAGACTCAGCCTCCATTAGATCAAGCATATCTGAAATTAGCTCCGGTGGATCTTGCAGATCAGCATCCAAGACCACGACTAACTGGCCTGCTGTTTGATCAAGTCCGGCGGATAACGCAATCTCTTTACCGTAGTTCCGCGACAGGTTAATCACGGCAACATCGGGATCATCGCTGGCTAAAGTGTTCAGCGTTTCCAGACTATCATCGGTACTTCCATCATTTATGTAAATAATCTCATAGGGCTGCCCAAGGTCACTTAGGCACTTGCTGATGCGTGCGTGAGCGGCCACCAAAATAGGCGCTTCATTGTAAACAGGAACAACTGCCGAAATGCTTCTTTTTTCCACCTGATTCCCTCAATTTCGTCTCTTGGCCTAACCTGACAGAGGGGCTGTTTTGGGTCAATGACTATCTGAGGGCTCGCCTTAAGGATTTCCTTTTTGCAGGTTAGGGCTTTGTTAATGTTTATTTGCGAAACTCAGTCCACGATAGAGATGAAGCCTTGCGTAATCTCGTCTAATCTTGTCTAACCTTGGAGTGCAAAATGTCTCAAGTAACTGCAGCTGCTAGCGCAATGTCCTTTATCGGGTTTAAAGGCGCTCTTGATACCGCAAAGCGGACAAGCGAGACCTTAGCGTCAGATATGGCGGAGGGTAGCCGGAGAATTCAGCAGCAATCTAATAATATTCAGAGCCGGCTGAACGGGGACATCGGTAGTCGCCTAGACATCACCGTATAGATCTAGATATCGCCCCTTAATCGCTTGTTAGCGACCCATCAGTATTAATTTTTCGGTAAAAACACGCTGGCTTGCCTACATGACAGCAGCCATCGCCAGACTGATGCACGATATATTGTAAGCAATCTTGATCGCAGTCGGTTCTAATCTCAAAAATCGTCTGTATTTCGCCGGATGTGGCCCCTTTGGGCCAGAGCGCTTGCCTTGATCGACTGAAGTAATGGGCCTGTCCAGTATCAAGAGTGGCCTGGAGCGCCGCCAAATTAGCATAAGCCTGCATTAACAGAGTACCAGTGTCCGCACAGGTCACCACGACCGGAATAAGCCCGTCCTCATTAAATTTGAGAGCGAGCTTATCACCATTTTCTACCATTTTCTGGTCGCCGCGATCGGCCAAAACCAAGGTCACTATATTCAGCCTTCCCTGATCAGGTCCCAGAAGCGGCGTTCCATTTCATAGTCTTTGAAACAACCTCGGAATTGGCGTGTTATTGTGTTCACGCCGGGCTTTTTTACGCCGCGCGTTGTCATACACTGGTGGCCAGCATCGATAACAATTGCTATGCCGCGAGGTTTTAGAGCGGTTTCAATCGCATCTGCTATCTGCGCCGTCATTGTTTCCTGAGTCTGAAGCCGACGGGCAAATATATCAATTACCCTCGCTAATTTCGAAATGCCAACAACGCGGCCTTCAGGCATGTATGCGATGTGGGCCTTTCCGATGATCGGCACCATGTGGTGTTCGCAGTGACTGTCGATACGAATGTCCCGAAGAACGACCATATCATCATAGCCTTCGACCTCTTCAAAAGTCCGAGATAGAACCTCAATCGGATCTTCTTCGTACCCTTGGAAAAATTCTTGGTAGGCTTTCACGACGCGTTTCGGTGTGTCCAGAAGTCCTTCACGGGACGGGTTATCGCCAGCCCATTTTATCAAAGTCCTGACAGCTTCCTCTGCTTGTTTCCGGCTGGGGCGACCATCGTCGTCCAGCGCGGATACCTTCAGTTCGAGCTCCTCTTCGGATCTCTCAAGTACGGCATCCATAATAATTCCTTTCATAATAAGGCAGTCCCATTCAGACCGCTTCCCTTGTAAGTTAAGGGTTAATCGTTAATAATTCAAGCCAGCCGAACAAATATGGCTTCGCATGGCTTGGCTTTGATGCCAATAGCGACTAGGAACCTTTAATCCGTTTATCTATTTGGACACTGACACCCATGAGCGATCTCTATACGAAAGACATATTGCGTTGGACCATGAAGATTCCTCATATTGGTCGCCTAGACGGCGCTGATCATGAGGCCAAGGTCCATAGCCGGGTTTGCGGCAGTCGTATTACCATCCAAGCTAACGTGTTGGATGCAAGACTTCAAAAGTATGCGTGGGAGGTGAAGGCCTGCGCCCTTGGTCAAGCCAGCGCTGCCATTGTTGGTGCTGAAATTGTGGGGGCTTCTAAGAATGACATTATCAGCGCTCGGAAAGCCTTTGAACGCCAAATAAAGCACGGTGAAGCGATTGATTGGAGTAGCCTTCAAGGCGGGAAATGGTCTGACTTAGAGGATTTGGCGATTGTGAATGGTCACTCGGGCCGTTACGGCAGCGTCTTGCTCCCCTTCGATGCAGCGCTCGCGATATTGGAACAAGCCCTAACCTAGGTCCCAACATAAATCTGGGCGCTCAGCGCTTCGCCCATGGCCCGAATTTCGGTAATTTTATCAGTGAAAACGCTCCAATCATCGCGTTCATCAATATGCGACCAGATAGCCTCAACCTCATCAATCAGCATGGTGCACGGCGTGCTTCTTGCAAAATAGCTATGGCTTAAAGCAATTGCTTCCAACGGTTCAAAGGCCCCAATGGCTTCTTGAAAAGACAAACCTTCAGCGCTTTGATAAATGGACGATTGTGGACTGGATGCCGCCCGGTCCTTGCTCGCGCCGCCGCCGTACCAATCAAAGATAGTTTGCTCATACATCGCTTTATGGGATGCCAGCATGCTATGAAAAGCGAGCAAAAGCGGCTCGTCTTCCTGCAGTCCGCGGCTTTTCAGGCCAAGCCGTACAATCAATTTCTCGCGCATTTTGTTGCTGAAATGCTCGGGGAATTTCTCTAAGATTGGCCGCAGCGTATTTTCACGTGCTACACCCAGCATTGAGCCTGCTAGCTGGTACAGGTTCCATTGAATAGCCTCTGGTTGGCGGCCATAACAGTAAAGTCCTTGATGATCGAAATATGCAGCGGTGAAGCTAGGATCAAACTCCGGCAAAAAGCGCCAAGGCCCATAATCAAAACATTCGCCGGTAATATTGATATTATCCGTATTCAAGACCCCGTGGACAAAGCCACTCACCATCAAATCGGCGGCTAGATTTGCTGTCGTTTCGGCCGTGTGAGATAACAGCTCTGCCGCTTTCTCTTCAGCATTGGTGCCCTTTGCGCCCCCAAAATAGGTCTCCAGCGACCAATCGACCAACCCATTTAACAACTCATGTTCGCCGAGCGTACCAAGTCTCTGAAAGGAGCCGATACGAATATGGCCGTGGGAGAGTCTGACCATCACCGCCGACCGGGTCGGAGACGGCTCATCGTTTCGCTGCAGTGGCTCCCCCGTTTCGATCAAAGACAAGGTCTTGCTGGTGTTTGCCCCCAGCGCCTCCAGCATTTCAGTAGCCAAAATTTCGCGCATACCACCCTTAAGGGTAAGGCGCCCATCGCCCGTCCGGCTATGCGGCGTCGTGCCGCTGCCTTTGGTCCCCAAATCTAACAGCCTGCTATCAGTATCCCGCATCTCTGCAAACAGAAATCCCCGGCCGTCACCGATGTTGGGATTATAAGACCTGAATTGATGACCGTGATAGCGTTGGGCCAGTGGTGTTGGCAAATTATCTTTGAGCGGTAGAAATCGTCCAAAATGATCGACCCAATCGGTATCATCTAGCATCTCGAGGCCCACCGTCGCTGCGGCTCGGTCGTTGCGCCAGCGCAGGATTGCCTCCGGGAAGTCGGCGGCTGCTACCGGATCGGCATAGCCGTCGCCAAGCGAAAGGTATGCAGGATCCGGCTGATAGCTATGGGCCATTATTTCACCCCATACTGAATGTGATCAGCTGGATCGGGACGAGGGCGTTCTGAAGGGTCATTGGATGCAGTGCCAAAAAACATGAAGCCCGCGATCTTCTCGCCTTCGGTTAAGCTGAGCCCCTTAGCCACATAATCGCTGTAAGCTGCCCATCCGGTTAACCACTGACCGCCAAATCCCATCGCCGTTGCGGCGGTCAACATGTTCATGCAAGCAGCGCCGGCTGATAGCTCTTGCTCCCAAAGCGGGACGCTAGTGCCCGTTAAGCACGGGCTGTAAATCGCAACAACAAGAACGGGGGCCTGTTTCGCGTAGCCATGCATTTTGGCGGCAATTTTCTCGCTGACATCTTTTTCTTGGCAAAGGCCCGCTGAAATTAGGACCCCCAGCGCATCTTGGTCAGTTTCATTATCTAGGACGATAAATCGCCACGGCGATAACTTGCCGTGATCTGGAACGCGCATGGCCGCCTGCAGGATCTTCTGCATTTCAAACCGATCCGGCCCTGGGGCTATCATGTCGCGGGTTCTCACCGACCGGCGTGTCATTAAAAAATCCCAGCCTTCGGCCAGAGGGGTATTGAATTTTGGTTTGCTCATTAAGAAAATCCGTGTCAAACATTGGTAATATATTCAGTGTTAATCTATACCATTTATTCACTATAATCATAGTCCTCTTGAGCTAGGAAATCATATGCGATTATCATATTCGGCCTTATTGCTGCCTTTGTGCCTATCTTTTGGGACTGGCGCTCAGGAAAGTCCTGAAATTGAGACGCCTGAGCTTGAGACTATTAAGGTTATTGGGCTCAGATTGCCTGTCGAGGTTCAACAGGGCCGGTCTAGCGAGACGATCACGTCCGATCAAATCGCTTTCTCGCCGTCGCTGCGGATTGATCAAATATTGGGTGATAGCGCGGGCCTTAGCCTGTTCCGCAGGGCTGACAGCTTTACTGCCAATCCAACCATCCAAGGTATCAATGCGCGGGGCCTCGGCGGCAATGCAGCAGGCCGTGTGCTGGTGATGCTAGACGGTATGCCCTTGAATGACCCGTTCGGTGGGTGGGTGAATTGGTCGGGCCTGAATGCGCGGTCGTTGGATCAGATAACCATCCTCCGCGGTGGTGGCTTCGGCGCGTTTGGCAGTCAGGCTATGGGCGGAGCTATTGTCATGGAAAGCGCAAAGCCGGATGACTTGACCATCGGTATTCAGGCTGGCTTTGGGAGTTTAGACACGAAGGATTTTGCCGTTCAGCTGGGTGATCGCTTGGATGGTGTTTGGTATCAAATCTCGGCAGGTTGGTTAGACACGGACGGCCCTTGGATATTAAATGAAGCTGACCGAGGCGCCGCTGACGTGCGCGCTAAGAGCGATGTCTTGCACGGCAGATTCATTGGTGGTGTTGAGATTAATGATGATCTGTCGGTTGAAGCCAGTCTTCGCGGGTTCAGGGATCGAAGGGCCAATGGTATTGATGGCGCGGACAATCAAACCGACGGTTTAGACGCATCGTTTCGACTGCTCGCCAAAGTGGGTGCTTGGGATGTGGATGCAACCGCCTATTATCAAAAGCGGGATTTCGCCAATATATTTGTTGCAGCCCGCGATGAGCGGATGACGGCTAGACCTGTGCTGGATCAATTTGATGTTCCCGGGCGCAGCCCTGGGCTGATTATTAAGGCCGCGACCCAGCTGGCTGACAGCGGACGGCTTGAGCTAGGTTCAGACGTCACCACTCGCCGTGGTGAGACGAATGAGCGCTACAGGAATTTGGGGTCAGGCTTTACGCGGGTTAGGCAAGCCGGTGGCAAACAGCGCCTCAGCGGCGCCTATGCGACGTACGATTGGTTGGGAGAGGCCTTAAGTCTGCATGCTAATGTCCGGTATAATCATTATCAGTACACCCGAGGGCAGCGGACCGAGCGTGACCTATCGAGCGGGAATATACTGCGCGATGATGGATTTAGCGATCGCAGCGATGGTGTCTGGACCGGACGCTTGGCGTTTGGCTGGCAATCGAGCGATAGCCTAAATATTTCGGGCGCGCTTTGGAAAGGGTACCGCAGTCCAACCAATAATGAGCTTTTCCGGCCCTTTCGCGTGGGCAACGATATCACCGAGGCAAATGGCCTCTTATTACCAGAAAAAGCGCGGGGGATTGAATTGACCGCCAAGGCTGCACTGAGCGATGCCATAACGGCGACTGCTACGCTCTATCGGATTGGATTGGAGGACGGCGTTGGTAATGTGACGATTGGTTTTGGCCCCGGCTTCTTTCCCCTTGGCGGTTTTGTTCCCGGCGGCGGTGTCCTTCGCCAGCGGAGCAATATCGACAAAAGCGTTACCAGTGGTGTTGAGGCAAGGCTAGACGGTAACTTTGATCACGGTTTGGAAATCGGTCTTTCTTGGCAATATGCAGACGCGGAAATTAAGGCCTTTGCTGCGCGGCCCGAGCTGATCGGTCAGCGACCCGTGCAAACGCCGAAGCATCAGATCAGCGGGCGCCTTAACTGGCAAGCGAATGACAGCTTGTCAATGGGGCTATCTGTTAGGCATTCATCAGGCCAGTTTGATGATGACTTAGGACAGCGCAGGCTATCAGCCTTCACGACCCTTGATGTCCGGATAGCTCACGAGATCTCGGATGGGTTGGAGCTGAAGGTTTCTGCCACGAATATTACCAATACACGCGTAGTATCAGCTTTATCAGGTACCGGGCTTGAGACCATTGCGCGACCTAGGGTGCTGCGGCTTGGCTTTGATGCGAGCTTTTAAAGTGCATAGCTAAACAGGTGCATGCTGCGCAGCGACGTGCGGGCAAGATTGATTCTGTTAGTGCTGAAGAGTTCGAGAGTATTTTTCTTGAGTTAAGATACTGTTTTAAATAACGAAATATAATAAACCTTCTGCGGCATACGAATTTGTGGTCTTTAGGCACCTAGGCCTGTCAAAACAGGCTCATGGGAATAGGGCATCAGGCCATATTAATTTATCAATAGACATCCGGGGGAGATCAATGACTGATACCGTAAAAGAAACCGAACCATTCTATAAGTCAGGAGAGCTGTTCGGCCATCCAAAAGGGCTTTACGTCCTTTTCTTCACAGAAATGTGGGAGCGCTTTTCCTATTACGGAATGCGCGGACTGCTTATTTTGTATCTTACGCAACATTTCTTTTTTGGTGATGAGCCAGCGAACGCTATCTATGCGTCCTATATTGCGCTTGTTTACGTCCTGACGTTTGTTGGCGGACCTGTGGCTGATCGGTATTTAGGGGCGAATAAAGCGGTTATATACGGGGCAGTATTACTGATATGTGGGCACCTCGGCATGGCTTTCGAAGGAGAGCAGGCCAAGCAATCTCTGACGTGGAATGACCAAAGCTACGATCTTGTTTATGAGGGTCGTGGGAAAGAAGATTTCAAGCGATATTTGACTGTCGGTGACAATGAATATGCATTTTCTTTCGAAAGCGACAAGGATGCATCTGGTGAGTCTAGTTCATTCTTAGTTTTGGATGATGCACCGGCTGGTTTTCCGGCGCGTATCTCGACGGATGACTTTGAAATTGTGACAGTAAGGGACGAATTTTACGTCAACGTTTTCTATTTATCGCTGGCGTTTATCATTATGGGCGTTGGTTTTTTGAAGGCCAATGTTTCAACAACTGTAGGCTCTTTGTATGCACCCGATGATCCAAGGCGAGATGGTGGATTTACGATCTTCTACATGGGCATCAATCTGGGTTCCTTCCTGTCTGGTATAACGATTGGCATTATTGGTATCGTTTGGGGCTGGGGCTGGGGCTTTGGTCTTGCAGGCATCGGTATGGTATTTGGCCTAATCGCGTTTTTGCGGGGTAAAAAACTGCTAGAGGGACGCGGCGAGCCGCCCTGCTTGGAGACGTTGAAAAAGAAGACGGCTGGCATTTCTACCGAATGGTGGATCTACCTGTGCGGCCTCGGCGGCGTGCTTGTCTGCTGGCAGCTTATGCAAAACTTACATGTCGTTGAGTATTTGATGAATGGCGCCGTCCTGGTGATGGTAACTGTCGTTGTTGGTTACGGCATTATGAAATGCGAAAAACAGGAGCGTGATCGTCTGCTCGTTTGTTTGTTCCTTATCCTCTGTCAGGTTCCGTTTTGGGCATTGTTTGAACAAGCTGGCTCTAGTGTTACCCTACTAACGGATCGTGCAGTAGACCGTAGCCTGTTTGGCTGGACTATTCCGACACCTGCATTTCAGTCACTCAATGCTTTGTTCATCTTCATCCTCGCTCCCTTCTTTGCGATGCTCTGGGTTGCCCTGGCTAAGCGTGGTAAGGAGCCTTCAACCCCAACAAAATTTGCGCTAGGCGTGTTTCAGGTAGGACTTGGCTTCATTGTGTTGGCCGCTGGAATGCAACTGTCGGGCCCTGAGGGTATGACGGCAATGATCTGGATTGTCCTATTATATTTGATTCATACAACTGGCGAGCTTTGTCTAAGCCCTGTTGGATTGTCGATGGTAACCAAACTATCTATGAAGAAAATCGTAGGAATGATGATGGGGGCATGGTTCCTGATTACTGGCTTTGCGAACTTTGTTTCTGGCTATATTGCTGAGGCAACTGGGTCTGAGACAGTTGGCGGTGAAATCGTGGACTTAGCCTCGGCCAAGGCCACTTATATTGATGTTTATATGGACATCGGTATTGCCGCTACGCTTATCGCTGGGGTTATTCTGCTAATGACGCCGCTGCTTAAGAAGAAGATGCACGGCGTTCATTAGTCTTACTCAAATCACTGAAGAAGGGCGGGCTCTCGAGCTCGCCTTTTTTATGGGTGCTTGAAACGGGGCGAAACGCCCTTATATATAAAATAACTGCCGTCAAAAAATAAGACACGATAAAAAAATAAGGCAGAGAGAGAGACAGCTACGGAGGATCATCATGCGACTAATTATCGCTATCTTTTTGCCATTTCTGGTATTTTTTACAATTCGCCGGCCTTTTCAGGGCATCTTTTGCTTTTTCTTGTGGGCGACGATAATATCGTGGCCGATTGCTTCGCTTTGGGCAGTTTATGCCTTAAGCCAGTATCGCAATGAAGAATATTACCGCGAATATAGACGTATCTAGGCTTGGATAAAGACTATTAACATCAGGGAGATTTCATCATGATTATGGGTTTAATCATCGGCGGCCTAGCAGGCTTCCTTGCCGGTAAAATCATGAAGGGCGAAGGCTTCGGTATTCTTTGGAATATCGTATTGGGTATCGTCGGCGGCGTCGTTGGCGGCTGGACGTTTGGCCTTCTTGGCTTTTCAGCAACGGGCATCATCGGTGACTTGGTCTCAGCGACCATTGGTGCCGTGCTGCTTTTGTTTATCGCCGAGCAACTACGCAAACGCAGGTAATTTATAGAAACCGCGCCGGGCTATATTGGTTTGGCGCGGCTTTCAAAGCCCTTAGATCGCTGGGCATATCATTGCCAAGCAGAGTGCTGGCCGCCAAGCGTGACCAGCCATCGGCGGTTTGAATGCCGTACCCGCCTTGGCCAGCAGACCAGAAGAAATTTTCGCATCTGGGGTCAAAGCCAATCACAGGCTTGCGGTCCGTGGCAAAAGTTCTGAGGCCAGCCCATTTGTTAGAAATTTTCGGAGCAGTGGTCTTTAGTACTGCTTCAAACCAGTGTGCTGCCCAAGCAATATCCTCCGCCTCCGGCTGCGCGTCGCACGGCGGGCTGTAGGTTTCGTCACCGGGGCAAACCAGCCACCCATTTGCGTCGGGCTTAAAGTAAAATCTTTCCTCAATATCGATGATAACTGGACCCATTGGATCATGGTGGTCGAATGGCGCTGCCTGAGCGATCGTGCGCCGCAGGGGCCGCATATCAAATCCAGCTAGGTCTGCCTTTTCAGCTACATCGTCGGCCCATGCGCCAGCGCAGTTGATCACTGTTCCGGCATTGATCGTCAGTGCATCGGTTTTTACTATCCACGACGAACCCTGCTGCTTCGCCGATATAAGGTGGGCATTATTTATAATTTCCCCTTTTAGACGTTTTATTCCGCGCAAATAGCCTTGGTGAATAGCAGCAACATCCATATCCCCACAATCAGGGTCAGCAATAGCGCCCGCGCACCAATCGGGCCGGAGCATCGGCAGGCGGAGTTTCAAGTCTTCTTTATCAAGTAACGTCACCGAAGCTAGATCAGTGCGCAGTTCGTCATAGAGGTCAGTGACCAAATGGCGCTGATCTTCCGCAAATATATGGAGAGCTCCCCGCTGGTGGATAAGGGGCACGTCAGAAAAGCCTTCCGGCGGCGCATATAGAAACGCCTTGCTAGCACTGGTCAGAGGTTGGATCGCGGGGCCGCCGTATGTCTCGGCGTAAAAGGCCGCCGATCGACCTGTGGTGTGATAACCGGGCTGCGCTTCCATCTCCAGCAGCGCGACGGAGCCATGCGGCGCCAGCTGATAACCCAGTGACGCGCCAGCAATGCCCGCACCAACAATCAAAAAATCAACAGTCATCGTTGTATCGGGGCTCATCTAACAATCCATTTGCTTCGTCCGCACTTTGATCAAAAAGAGGGGTGTCTGCAAGTGCTTTTTAGGGTAAAGATGCTTAGATTAGAATTTATCGACTGATGAAAAAGGCAGGGTCAATGAGCGATCTCTTAAATAGCGGCGACTGGCAAACCTATATGGCATTTGCTCACCGGCTTGCTGATGCTGCTTCGCCGATTACGATGGCTCATTTTCGTACAGTCATGGATGTGACGGACAAGGGCGAGGGAGAGTTTGATCCGGTAACTGTCGCTGATCAGCAAGCCGAGACGGCGATGCGGGGCCTTATCACGGAGCATTATCCAAGCCACGGCATCCTCGGCGAGGAATATAGCGAAACGACTGGCTCAAGCCGCTATCAATGGGTTTTAGATCCTATCGACGGCACGAGGGCCTATATTTCTGGCCTACCAACATGGGGCACATTGATTGCCTTGCTGGAGGACGGCGAGCCCATTTTAGGGATCATTGATCAGCCGTTCACTAAAGAGCGGTATAGCGGCTGGACCAATGGCGCTTTATTGAATGGGGAGCCTATCAAAAGCCGGACATGTAAGAAACTTTCTGATGCGACGCTTTCAACCACGGGGACAAACTGGTTCACCGATTCAGAGCGCGAGGCATTTGATCGCCTAAAGGCCGCTTGCAAGCTAACTCGGTACGGCTATGACTGTTACGCTTATGCGATGGTTGCTCACGGTTTTATGGATATCGTAGCAGAGGCGGGTCTAAAGACAGTTGATATCATGGCGCTTATCCCAATCATTCGAGGCGCTGGCGGCGCTGTGGCTGGTTGGAAGGGCGATGATGTAACTGACAGCGGCAGGCTGCTTGCGGTCGGTGACGCTGACCTTACTGGTCTGGCACAGGAAGCCTTGGGCCTATAGCCTATTCACCATTAGGCGGCGCGATTTGGTCCAAGAAATGATCGGTTGCTTCCCACAATAAATCCCGGTACTCGTCTTTTTCTTTATGAAGTTCGTGATAAGCACCTTCAATTCTGACCAATCCTACGTTTGGTAGCCTTTTTGCAAAGGCAGATTGGCTATCAGTGCGCACTAAATGGTCATCTGACGCTTGCACGATCAATGTGGGGGTCTTAATGGCCTCGGGGAAGCCTGGACTATGCAGCTTCTTCAGAATGCGCTGGGTCGCCACAACCCAGCTGTTGGTCACGCCGCCCATCACCACTTCGGGTTTCGACTGCATGAAATAATCAGCATCTTCAAAGCGATCTAGATCGTGCGTGAGCTTACTGCGCCAACCCCAAATGCCGGGGATGTAGCCTTTTTCGCCTATCGCCAATTTCTTGCCGAGCCCTAGCTTACATAAAAGACCGGGGATCGTGTTCGCCAACCACGGCGGCACGCCTTTATAGCGAATGCCTAGCATGGGCACCCAGCTTACGGCGCCTGCGATGTCATCAGGCTGATAATCATGCAGCCAGTTGAACATAACTGCGTTGCCCATACTATTCGCCAGCGTGATCAGCGGGGAAGCAGGGTCAGTCTCGCGGATCATGGTGACTATGGCTTGCAGATCGTCTACATGGCATTGGTAGTCCGGGACATAGTCATGCTCGCGGTTTTCAAGAAAACGATCAGAGCCGCCTTGGCCGCGCCAGTCAAGGCCGTAGACCGCGAAACCTCGGTTGCGGAGCCCGCCGACGGTCTCATAAAATTTCTCAATGAACTCGGCCCGTCCCGGCATCAGGATGATAGTTCCGCGCGCTTGTTCGACTGTTGCTGGCCAAAAAGCATAGCGCAGCCGGCTTTCCTGATCGGTGCAGTGGCCGGTTCTATCTAGATAATGGAAGGTTCCATCCGTAGGCATGCTCCGGCGGTCTTCGGGTATATCACGGTTCACTGTTGATGCGTTGAATGTCATGCAAGCCATGTAGCGATTTTCAATGAAAAAGTAAAGAAGGGTTGTAGATCAGAACATCCATGTTGCGGGGGCTTCGAACTGGCAATGAAAAAGCTAATGTGTTGACGGGCTTGATCAGCACTATATTGCACGTATGATCTATGTGCCGCCATTCCCAATTTGTTGTAATAATAAAGGATCCAGCCGCTCGATGAGAAAGCCTTCAGATGTTCCGATAAAATCGAACCCACCTGTATCATTACCACCGAGAAATCCAAGAACACCAATCAGTGGCTCATACCTGTAAGTGATCTGAATTGAAATCAGTTTAGTTCCGGTTTCATCACCATTTTCATCCACAATCGGTTGATTCGAGACAAGAATAACCCCTGTATTAATGTTGGCAGGCTCGAGCAGTTTCAAATTATTTCGCGCAATCGCCTCAATATCAGCTGTGCTGGCATCGTAATTAACGAGGGCATGCCGGGTCGCTTCTTCAGCTGCAAAATTGACGGCCTGTTGGTGGTAGATCATCCAACTTCCCTCAACAATCATGCCAATAAGCGCCAAATATATAGGTAAGGTTAGAGCAAATTCTACCGCAACAGCACCCTCTTCATCACCGATTAACGATTTGGTGTTGGCGTTTTTCTTGAGACGTGTTTTGTGAAACCATTTCATTTTAATTCAGCCTAACTTCCTGCACATCACCTAGAGTGATTGTATCCGACATGCCAAGCCAAGGGAATAAGAACTCGTATTCATCCTCAAACTGAACGCGCAAGTAAGTTCGATTTTGCTCACCGGACGCACAATCAATGTCCGAGCCGTCCGATGAAAAACAAATAACCTCTGCGCCCTCATCGCACCTACAAAACATAGTTGCAGATAAAATTCGCCCTGAGGAGCCCCCGCGGACGCGCGATAGCGGTGGCCCTGTCGAGGTCATGGCTGCCGTTATCGTATTTAAATAGGGTTGAATTGTCCCGTTGACATCTGTATCGCCTGGATTTGGTTTTCTTACACTGGCATATTGGAGGCCAGCGCGTATCGCATTCTTAACTTTTACGCCGTGAAGGGCGGCTAGTCCGTAGTCGACAACAGGAATTGACAGAGTTAGCAAAATGCTGGCTAGCAGAGCAAGCTCGATGGATACAACGCCTTTTTCATCACGCCTGAATTTACGGCTCAAAAAGTTAATCATTGCCTAATTCTCGCTTTCTATTCAACAAGCTGCACACGGCGCAACGCGACACCGCCGCCTGCCGGGTCAATGCCCAAGTTGCCGCATCTAGTCATATCACTATTAATCGTAGCCCCGCCACCAACATCTAACGTGTATGATACGATCATCGTGCACGTGTTATCGTTTTGAGAGCCACCGGTCACAGTTACATCGGTGGATGGGAAATAGATCGCCCCGTCCAAAATCATATTACTGCCACCATTAAGTATGCTTTGATTATTGGCATCATTCGGAGCCTGATCATCTTGTACAAACAACATGCCTGCGTAGGGTGACCCTGATGGATCCGATGGCGCTGTAATTTCCACGTCTGATTGGGCATTAATCGACAAGTTGCCTGTTTCAGTCGGGGTTGTGCTCGTAAGTACAAATGTTACGCCTTCGTTCGAGATGTCGCGAATGTCTAAATCGTCAGGTTCTCCATCGCCATCTCGATCATGTCGTAAAACCGCTTGACCTCCAATGCTTATGCTACCCAAAACATAATAGGTCCCGCTTCGAAGCAACGTTTTGCCAGTAAAGTTAAGATTTCCACAAATCACAATGCCGGGATTATAAGACGGCGTGCCAGCACTTGGAAAAGTCTCCCATAACGGGTCAGTAGCTCCAACGGTCACCGCTGCGTTGGGGTTTTGACCATAGCCCGTCGCAGTTATGGTGCAGGGGGAAAGGGCAGCGATATCAATCAGGTCCTGAATGTCACTAAAGGGGTCTTCAATTGAATTGGCAGTAGGATTGTAGGCAAAATCTCCATTGGGATCAGCAGGATTGTAATAGTAGAACTTTGCGTTAGCTCCATTTTCCCGAATACCACCAACCGACGACACTCCTGTAACCCCAACGTCCGCTGTTCCTTGAATCCGCACACCACGAGGGTCGTCAGAATTTGAATGTACACCGCAGGGAACAGTGATTGCAGTGGTGCCACTGAAAGTAATAGTTCCAACACCGTCAGGAGCGAGCCCGATCAAACACCCACCTGACTGTGAGATCACGACTGATCCTGCCACGGCACGAGCCTCTGCGGTTGGACTAATCGCTCCGCCTAAAACCCCTGCAAACATATAGGGCACATTCCTGCGCACAATAACCTCGACAAAGTCCCCCGGCAGCGAGGCTGTATATCTGCCTGCGCCCGGTGGTGATGCAACTTCCATTGTGTCGCTAGTCGCATTAAATCCGCTTTCTTCAGCACCCGATTGAACCATTGACGTCATCGCTGGGCGATCAGCGTCGGTATAATCTGTGATCGTGATGGTCTCATGCGCGCCGTAAAGTGCCCCGCTATCGGCAATGGTTTGCAGTTCACGTTTATTCAGAAAAAGTAAGCTGCCGTCAATCGCTAGCGCGGCAAAGCCAAACAAGATCGGCAGCATAAGCGCTGTCGTGACTATGGTTGCAGCCTCGTCATCACCCTGGAACTCAGTCGCCTTTGAATGCACAAATTTGCTAATGAATGATAACATCTCTTACTCTCTTATATTGTTTCGCAGCGGCCTAGATAATTAGCAACCTGCTGCGAGAGGATACGACAAAATAGTCGTTTGTCCATAATCAGCATTACTGCCGAAAATAGGAATATAGCACTATATATACCTAAAAACTTCGGTTTGGTAAAGAATAGCTTACAATTTTAACTGCTTTAACGTCGCAGGATTGCGGAAGGGTGATGTTTTTAATGCCGAACTGAAATCCAATGAAACTCTTAAAAGTTCAGATACGTCCATAAAAAAACCGACATGAACCCGCAGGGATATCTGAGATAGACCCACCTACATGAAGCGGATTGGTGCAACGCACTGTATATGAGTGTTTTGCAATAGATGCCGCTAAACCTCTAGTATTGGAGTCGAAAGAGGGGTATTTATATAAAATTTTAATCAAATTCTTCAATGGGTTAGCAGACAATAAAGAAGAAGATAATCTTTTTTCTTAACTTTTTATTAAGAATAAGGTTACATATTAGTGCTATCAATTATTTTATAACTGGAGACCAAAGATGAAAAAATTAATGAATATGTTCCGTCGTGACGAAGAAGGTGCAACTGCAATTGAGTACGGTTTGATTGCTGCGCTGATCGCGCTTGTTTTGATCGCTGCCTTGACTTCTCTGGGTGGGTCACTCTCTGATAAGTTCGGCGAGATCAACACCGCTGTAAGTAATGCGGGTACTACTTAATCGACTGAACGCCTAGTAATCGATTTGATTCTAGGTGAGCGATTTATGAAAAAAATGATGGTCGTCAATTCGTTGGCGGCCATTTTGATTCAGGGAACAGGTGACTTGTGTTTGGGGATTATAGATTCAGGGAACGGGTGACTTGTGTTTGGGGATTATAGATTCAGGAACAGACGTTGAATTGGGGCATTGAAGATCTTTATTGGATTAGATTGGTCGCCTTCAGTGGCTTCTTGATCCTACTGACTGTTGCGGTAATATTCGATCTCCGATATCGGCGAATACCAAATTGGGTGAATTTATCCTTGCTGGCCATCTGGGCCGCAGCCGCGATTTCCGCCAGTTTGCTTTTCGATGGTGTTTGGAAAGATTTTGCTTATGCCGGTTTGGTTGCGCTGATCGTTTTACTCGTCTCGATTGGCATGTTTTTTCTCCGCGCGATCGGCGGCGGTGACGCGAAGATGCTAGCGGCGGTCGCTTTATGGATGCCGCCGGGTGGAGTGACGAGTTATCTAATTGCGGTCATTTTGACTGGTGGATTGGTATCTCTCGTGACTTTATTGTGGTCAAAAGGCAACGAAAGTCGTGATAAAAGAGTCCCTTACGGAGTTGCCATAGCATTTGGCGGTCTTTGGGTTTGCGCTCAGACTTTTTTTAGTGCAAAGTAAAGCCGAGGGTGCTGAGTTCTAACGTGTAACGAGTTGGAATTTGGTAATATTTTAAAAGTTCGTTGCAAAATGTCTAAAGATGGGGCCTACTGTTAACACAGGCTTTGATGGGACATGAATGGAGGGGCGTTATCATGGACGCGCGAAGAATCCTGCTACTAGTTTTTGCTCTGGTTGGGGTCGGGCTTATTTTTTTCCTTGTGCGAAGTGTCTTACAGGACGACGTGCAAGAAGAGGCATCCACAGAAATGGTGAAGGTCTTGGTTGCAAGCCGGCCGTTGCCTATTGGTACAATCCTGGCGCAGGGTGATTTGCGGTGGCAGGACTGGCCGGAAGAGGCCTTAGCTGTCGAATTTATCACGGAAGTCCCGCGAGAAGTGGCTGGTGCAGGCGACGGTAACAGGCCCGTCCGTACGCGTCCAATCAAGATCAGTGAGTATGTGAACACCTATGCGATTAGGGCAGAAGTTGGTTCCGGAAAGCCTGTCCACCATGCCGATATGGTCAAGGTTGGCAGCAAGGGATTTGTTGCTGCGGCCCTGCGTCCAGGCATGCGGGCCGTTACAGTAAGGTTGACAGGAACCGCCAATTTGGCCGGTCTGGTTTACCCGGGTGATCGTGTAGATCTCCTCCTGACCCACAACGTAGCCATTGCGAACCGCGGCTCATTTTCTGTGACTGAAACAATTATTCAAAATCTAAGGGTCTTGGCGCTCGACACACGGTTGAACGGTCAGTCTCGAGGCGCTCCTCCCGGTGCGCCGCGCACCGCGACGTTTGAAGTCCCGCCGCGCATGGCTGAAAAGCTTGTGGTTGCTGGCACTAGGGGAGCGTTGTCGCTCGCTTTGAGAAGTCTGGCGACAGACGATCCTGAGGCCCCAGGTGATGAGCCCTTCGATGGGATTGTCACGCGGACTTGGTCCGAGGAATTGAGTCCGACTATGCCGCGCAAGACTGTGTTACCTGGTCCTGGCGGTTCGGTTCAGCGATCTGGTGTTATTGTTCACCGCGGTCAAAATACGTCGGTAGAGGTGATGGGTACCGTGGTCGGTGGCTCTGGGGGTGATGGTGAGTTGCCCCGGGTAAGAGATGAATTGCTTGAGGGTCAAGTGCTGATCAAGAGCAATGAATCGGATGACGAGGAAGGTCAATGAGTATGATTTTTAAGAAGAAATTATCAAAGACGGCCTTTTCGCTTCTAGCGGCGACAGCAGTGTTGGTGCCGGTTGTTCACGGGTCGTCCCTAGTCGCTGACGATGCGGCGGTGATTGACGTCGATGGCGGGATCATGGTGCTGGAGATGTCAAAAGGACGCCTCATCAAGTTGCCTGAAAAGGTAGCTGAAATTATCGTGGCGGATCCTTCGATAGCCGATGTAAAGGTTATCTCTCCTACCTTGATCTATGTCTTTGGGCGTGAATTTGGCGAAACGACGCTGTTCGCATTGGATAAAGATCAGGAAGTGATCATGAGCCGCGAGTTGAGCGTTCAGCAGAATCTGAAGAGTATTCAGATAGCGCTTGATGGCTATTTCCCGGATTCTGGTGTTCGCGTTTCGAAAGTGGGTGGATTAATCGTATTGGAGGGTCGTGTTAGATCGGCCGAAGATGCCGAATTAGCCCAGCGTTTGGTAGAAGGCGTTCTCCTAGAGACAATGGGTGGTGGCCAGCAGGGCATTAGTGGTGGGCGCCAGTTGGATTTCAGTTCTGTTATCATGAACCAGATCGTGATCGCTGAGCCGTCGCAGGTAAACCTTCGTGTTCGCTTTGCTGAGGTTAGTCGTTCCGTTTCAAAAGATATTGGTGTCAGCTGGGATAACCAGTTTGCATCAAGTGGCGGCAGTGGTGTTGGATTTACAACGTCTGGTGGGCCTTTTGCATCGGCTGGCATTGATCCAATAACTGGATCGGTGACGCGTCAATTCGATCTTCCGTCCGCAGGCTCGGCTCTTTTCGGCGGCACTGGGTTCGGTAATTTTGACCTGAACTTTATTATTGATGCCTTGCAGGATGAGGGTTTCTTGTCGACTTTGGCAGAGCCTAATTTGACCACGATTTCTGGAGAGGAATCAACATTCTTGGCCGGTGGCCGGTTTCCTATTCCCGTTCCAAATGGCGGATTTGGCGGCATTACGATTCAGTTTGAGAATTTTGGCGTAGGACTTACTTATAAGCCTACAGTGCTGAATTCAGGGCGTATCCGCTTAGAGGTTGAGCCTGAAGTCAGCGATCTCTCAGATGCGGGCGGTATCAGTGTTGAAGGTTTCTCAATCCCTGCGATTACTAGTCGAGGGACACGGACAACCGTTGAGCTTGGTAGTGGTGAGAGCCTTGCAATCGCCGGGTTGATGCAGAGTAGAATAACAAAGTCGGCCGATAAGGTGCCGGGGTTGGGCGACATACCAATTTTGGGTGCCTTGTTCCGCTCAGAGTCGTTTCGTAACTCGGAAACAGAGTTGCTAGTGGTAGTGACTCCGTATCTGGCCAGGCCTGTCTCAGACCGCCGAATTTTGTTGCCTACGGATGGATTTATTCAGGCGAGTGATGCTGAAAGAATCCTGAAGGGATACACTTGGAAGCCTCAGGCGCGACCTAGCGAGGCGGCTGGCGGCATGCAAGAAGGCGCTAGTCTTCGGGGTCGTGCTGGCTTCCAGTTAAATTAGGAGAGACATAATGAACAAACCTGAGATCATAAATGTGGTGAAAGTAGCGATTCTGGCGGGTACGCTGGCTGCGTGTAGTCAGGGCGGTCAATCTCCTATCTATCCAACAGGCGCTGAGACCGAAATGCGAAACAAGGTCGAGATGGTAAGGATGCCATACCTATTGCTGTCGGAACAGGGTGGCTCGGATTATCTATCAAAAGGTAGCATCATGGGCTTGGACAGTTTCTTGGATCGCGTCGGTGTGCGGTACGGAGACACCATCGTGATGGACCGAGGTGAAGACGTGGCTCCTGGGCGCGTTGAGTCTGTGGTTCGTTTCTTGGCTGGTCGCGGCGTAGAAACCGGGGAGACCGATGGCGTTTTTGGTCCTCAGCCTGCACGTGGCAACATGATGTTATACATTGAGCGCTATGTAGTAGAGCTACCTAATTGTCCAAACTTTGAGCAGGCGAGTACGCCAGACTATCAAAATGCAGGATATCCAAATTTTGGATGTTCTACAGTAAGCGCATTGGGGCTTATGGTGGCAAATCCGAGGGATCTTATTGCAGGACAAACTAGCGAGGATCCCCTGCCGGATACTGCCGTTAAGGCTGCGAAAGAGGGTCGGACAGGTCGCGTAATCGATGGTAATCGATAAAGTAGATTAGCTCTAAAACTATTGCGGTAACGCGGGAAAAAGGGAAAAGGAACGGGTTCATGGCTTCAAGTAATTCAGCCGATCGGGAAGTCTTCGGCGCGTACGTCAGTGACGACTCTACGAGCCAAATGTTGGTTCCAATCATTCAGCAATTGGGGTGGAAGCCGGAGTCTGTCTTTAAGGGTGGTATAGCAGCAGCCGTAAGGTCTCATGGCGCAATGAAAAGCCCTGAATTCCTTCTTGTTGACGTTTCGGAATCGGCAAATCCACGGAGTGATATTAACGAACTAGCGGAGGTGTGTGAGCCAGGAACAGTTGTTGTGGTCATTGGCACTACGAACGATGTCACTTTTTATCGCGAGCTTATTCAGTCAGGCATTCAGGACTATTTGGTGAAGCCCCTCACACCTGAGATTCTGGGGGAGGCAATTTACTCCGCGGAAGCAGCGCTGCGCGCCGGCGATATTGACAGCGGCTCCGAGGTTCCTCTTGATGTAGATAAGTGCATCATGTTTGTCGGTGCGCGAGGCGGTGTGGGTTCAAGCACACTGGCTGCAAATGCGGCTTGGTATTATGCTCAGGATAAAAGTAAGACTGTAGCTCTCCTTGATCTAGACCTCCAGTTTGGTGTCGATGCGATGCAATTTGATATGGAGCCGGGCCGCGGCCTTGCCGACGCGCTTGATAATCCCAATCGTGTTGATAGCCTCTTCATTGAGCGTGCCGTGGTTAAGCCTCTTGAAAATCTGTCGATCCTAGGCTCCGAGTCGCCGCTCGGCGACCCTGTCATGGTCGATCCAACCGCCATTAACCATCTAATAGATATTTTAAAAGATAGCTATGATACTGTTATCATTGATGTTCCCAGGTCCATGCTAGCTTATCAGCCAGCAATTTTTTCAGCAGGAACCGACGTCGTCCTAACATCTGATTTAACGCTAACCAGCGCACGGGATATAATCAGGTTGTTGGCTCACGTTGGAAATGTTGCACCGAATGCTAGAACGCACATTGTGACTAACAAGACGCTGACGGGGCCTCTAAACGAAGTTGAGCCTTCCGATTTTGAGGCGTCTGTTGAGCACCGAATAGACGTTTCGCTGCCAGTTGATACGAAAACCGCTACCCTCGCCGCTAAGAAGGGCGAGGTTTTATTGAACAGTTTTGGTACGAGCAAGCTAGGATCAGGTATCAAAGGACTGTTGGATACAATAGCAGGCGGTGCCGTCACTGGTGAGAGCGGAAACAAGGGGCTGCTTGGCAAGCTCCTGGGCAAGGGATAGCCGTTTTGTGGTTGAGTTTTTCAAAGATAGGATGACAATGGGTGCGGCATGGTAAAGCACAGCGCGTTTGGCAAGCGGGGACCCAAAACTAGCGGTTTCGGCCGTGGTAGTGCGGAATACCCGGGTGACGCTCCTAAGGCACTGATCGATGACACTGCTAAGAATAAGGGGTCGAGCGCCCCTGTTTTGCCCACGGACGGCCTCTCTGGCGCGGGCGATGATTTGCAGAGCGGACCGTCGCTCCCTTCGACTTTCACTGTTGATGATTTGGCCGAGGCGGCTGAGCATGAGATGGCTGGAGTGATCAGCACTGAGATTATTCGAACCTCTAGTCGCGATGAGATTGGTCAAAAAATAAAAGCGTTAGTCGAGCGGCTGGCGGCTGAGAATAACGTAACGCTTGCTGATGCTGAGGCATTGGATGTCCAAACCTATCTCATTAACGAGCTTGAGGCGCGTCACGGTGGGCTAGATGCAGACCCCTTTGCCGGCATGCCGTCTGCAAGTGACGCTGAGCTTGATAGCACGCTTGAAGAAGCGAAATCTCGCATTCAGCCACTTTTGATGGAGCACATTGATCCGGCCGCGGCCTCCGAGCTACCTCGTCCAGAGTTGGCCGAACAAGTTGGTGAGGTTGTTGGCGAATTGCTCGTCCAGGAGAAGTTGAACCTTAATCTAAGAGAGCAGCGTGATTTAGTTGCGATTCTTTTGGACGACATGCTGGGTCTAGGTCCGCTGGAGCCACTTTTGGCAGACGAAGACATCTCCGATATTATGGTTAATGGCCCAAATCAAGTGTATGTTGAACGTGGCGGTAAAATGGTCATTACCGACGTCCGTTTTCGCGATAATCAACATTTGATGAATATAGCGCAGCGGATTGTTACCGCGGTTGGGCGCCGTGTTGATGAGACATCGCCGATTTGTGACGCTCGCCTGGCAGACGGTAGCCGTGTTAACGTTATTATACCACCGCTCGCTATCGATGGTGCGACAATATCCATCCGTAAATTTGCTCAAGATAAAATTACGCTAGATAAGATGCTGGCGTTCAAAAGTATTTCTCCCGCACTATCGAAAGTGCTTAAAATTGCAGGCGCATGTCGTCTCAATATCCTAATTTCTGGGGGTACAGGCTCGGGTAAGACGACGATGCTCAACGCGCTTTCACGGATGATCGACAAGTCGGAACGCGTAGTAACGATTGAGGATGCTGCGGAACTACAGCTTCAGCAGCCCCACGTAGTGCGTCTTGAGACGCGCCCTGCGAATCTTGAAGGCACCGGTGAGGTCTCGATGCGTGATCTAGTGAAGAACGCGCTACGTATGCGCCCCGACCGTATTATTCTTGGTGAGATTCGTGGTGGAGAAGCGATTGATATGCTTCAAGCAATGAACACCGGTCACGATGGTTCAATGGGCACAATCCACGCAAATCGCCCGCGAGAGGCGTTAACTCGACTAGAAAATATGGTGAATATGGCTGGTCTGAATTTGCCGCCAAAGGCTATTCGCGAGCAGGTTTCAGCGTCGCTCGATATGATCGTGCAGGTTCAGCGTATGCGAGACGGCGGACGTCGTACAATTTATGTAACGGAAGTCGTCGGCATGGAGGGTGACGTAATCACCACTCAAGATCTGTTTAAGTACGAATTCTCAGGCGAAGATGATGATGGAAATTTATTAGGAGAATTTAAGTCTACGGGTGTGCGTCCTCACTTCTTGGTCAAGGCTGAGTATTTTGGTCTGCATCGTGCGCTTATGGAAGCGATGAATGGATAGTTATTATGGGTGATGTAAATACTGACGTTCTAATCCTTGTCGGAGGCCTTATAGTCCTGGTGCTTCTTGGTGCCGGCTTTTTTCTTCTGACGGTTTTTGATAAACCGCGCAAGGCCCAAAAAGAGCGGCTTGACCGAATAAAAGCGCGCCACAAGGATGGTGTCACATTGGCCTCAGTGGCTGGTCGCGGCACGATACGCCGAGGCAATCAGAGAACTGGCTTTGACCAAATTCTGGCGAACATCATGCCGAAACCCGAATTGTTTCAGGCGCGGCTAGACAAAACGGGCAAAAAAATCACGATCGGTCAGTATTTCACCGCCAGCGGCATTTTAGTGGTTTTGATAACGGCTTTGATGATTGTTGTTACTACCGAGATCGTGTTTTCAGTCTTTCTAGGGGCCGCTCTTGGGCTCGCCATTCCGCATTTCCTCATAGGCCGTATGGGAAAGAAGCGTATTGAGCTTTTTATCAAGCAGTTCCCTGAGGCGATTGATCTCATGGTGCGAGGTTTAAAAGCAGGCTTGCCCATCAATGAGACCTTAATAAGTATTGGGCAAGAAATTGCCGAACCAACTGGGCTGGAATTTAAGAGAATTACCGACGAGATCAAATTTGGCAAGACGATGGAAGACGCTATGTGGGACACCGCAGAGCGATTGTCGACGCAGGAATTCAAATTTTTTGTCATTACTCTGGTGGTGCAGCGTGAAACAGGTGGTAACCTTGGTGAAACACTGGGTAACCTGTCTACTATTTTGCGGCAACGTCAAGCCATGAAGCTCAAGGTGCGAGCATTGTCTGGTGAGGCTAGGGCATCAGCGATGATTTTGGGCTCGCTGCCGTTTGTCATGTTGGCAGCTATTATGACACTCAATTATGATTATGGCATTGTTCTATTCACTGATCCCGATGCGAAGATGATAGGCCTGGTTGGTCTGGTTTGGATGAGCATTGGTATCTTCATTATGGCACAAATGATTAATTTCGAGATTTAGTAAGGGGCGACGGGGTGACTTTCATCGAACAGAATACCGTTGATCTAGTTTCACTGGCTGTTGGTGTGCTTTTGTTCCTTGTCCTGATGGCAATTTACAACGCAACTCTGGTTAAAGATCCGATGAAAGGCCGCGTTAAGGCGCTGATGGAGCGCCGCGATGAGCTGAAATCCGGCTTGGTTGCTCAGACAAAGCGTCGTTCTCCGATAAAGAAGATTGATAGCGTATCCATCATTAAAAAGATCGGCGAGCGCTTAAATGTGCAACGCTTCAAGCAATCAGACAAGATTGCCCTTCATCTGGTTCAGGCTGGATATCGCAGTAAAGACGCTATAATTATCTACCAAGTATTGCGTGTTATTTTACCGGTCGTTATTGGTGGTATTGCAACAATATATATTTACGGGCTCAATCTGCTTGCGGATAAACCGATGATCCAGCCGCTAGCTGCGGTAGCTGCTTTTTTCGTCGGTTACAAACTTCCGGACATAATGATCGCTAACAAAAAGCAGAAACGTTCTGACTCGGTTCGAAAAGCGCTACCTGATGCGTTGGACCTTCTCGTGGTGTGTGCTGAGGCTGGCCTGACGCTTGATGCTGCTTTGAAACGGGTCGCCAAGGAATTTGCCGGGGCATCCCCCGAGCTTGCGGAAGAGTTGCAGCTAGCCTCCATCGAATTGAGCTTTCTACCCGAACGGCGGCAGGCCCTGATCAATCTGAGTCAACGCGTCGATTTGCCCTCGCTCCGTAACGTTGTTACGACACTCATCCAAAGTGAGAAATACGGGACCCCGCTCGCCACATCGCTGCGTGTTTTGTCGGCAGAATTTCGTAACGAACGACTGCTATTGGCTGAGGAAAAGGCGGCAAAATTGCCTGCTATTCTAACGGTTCCACTGATCTTATTCATTTTGCCCGTGCTGTTCATCGTCTTGATGGGGCCAGCGACGTGTAAGCTGAAAAGCTTTGTCGACAGTTAATCGCGACTGTTCGGTTTCGGCATAGGCCTAAGAGCGCTATGCTATGGTTGTGATTTCTGCAGTGTTAGCGGTTTCAGAGCGAGTTTCTTGTCGAGACTTGTGAAAAATATACATATTTTACAAGAGAATAGTTGACCTAGAGGCTTAAGAATGTTCTTTATGGGTCGAGGGTAGGTGCGGCTTGGCCGCGTCTCCTCGTGGGCGATTGCTTCGGCAATCGTACTATCCTCGCTGTCGTGACTCGGGCCGGGTTTTATACCCGGCCATTTTTTCATTCATATATGGTCCTATCGTCACCGAAATCACCGCGGCGCCAGCCCTGCGTGCCGTAAAAGAGCTTGCGAATACCGCTGACAATTTTTATTATAGCGCTTCATGGATAGTCTGCCGCTAGAGGGTTAAATGAGATATTCGCCGACGCTAAAACAATTCCGGTATTTAGTGGCGCTCAATAAGGTTGGGCATTTCTCGCAGGCAGCCGAATCTTGTGGGGTTACGCAGTCTACTTTAAGTGCGGGCCTTAAGGAGATGGAGGCTTTGCTTGGAGTGACCTTGGTGGAGCGCAGCCGCCGGCATGTCCTGTTTACTCCGATTGGCGAGGTTGTTGTGAGACGTGCGAAGGCGATTTTGGCAGACGTTGATAATTTATTAGACACGGTCACAGAGTCATTCAGTACAATTTCGGGCAGGATAAGGCTGGGTATCATACCAACCATAGCACCATGGCTACTCGGCAGAATGATGCCAGCGGTTCGCAGGCAGCTGACAGATGTGTCGTTTGACCTGCTGGAGGATAAATCAGCGGTTCTCTGCCAACGGTTAAATGAGGGTGAACTTGACCTAGTCCTCTATGCCCTTCCTTACACCTGTGAGGGCGTCGAAGAGCTCCCCCTTTTCAAAGACCCGTTTGTTGGTGTCTGGCCTAGTGGGCATGCGCCAACGACGCCGACAATTAGGATGGAGGATTTGGCGGCGGAAACTGTGCTTCTCCTCGAAGAAGGGCACTGCTTGAAGGATCATGCATTAAGTGCCTGCCAATTGGTCGGTCATCAACGGGTTGAGGCTCGGGGTACCAGCCTAGCTACAATTGTTGAGATGGTGGCTGGCGGCGCCGGTATGACGCTATTACCGTCGCTTGCTGTGCAAGGGGGGCTGGCGAAGCGCCCGGAACTGGAATGTAGGGAGTTTATAGAGCCGAGACCATCGCGCACGGTTGGCTTGATCTGGAGATCGTCAAGTCCCAGGGCTGATACATTTCGGACCTTGGGGGCTATCATTAAAGATATAGTCGTTGCTCAGGCCTAGGCGAATACTACTGCTATGGAAGCGTATCTGGATCATAGACATATTCGTCGGCGAGCACGTTTTCGCCGCGCCCCTTTGATGCGTAGTAGCCTTCCCCTGTTTTGACAAACCCGCAGCGCTTGATAACTTTTTGACTAGCAGGGTTGTCTTTAAACACCGTGCCTAAGATGGCGCCTTGGTATCCACTCGCTTTGATGCGTTGGACAATCATGGGAATGATTCGTGAGGCAAGGCCTTGGCCCCACCAGTTTTTGCCGACCATATAGCCAATTTCTAACTGGCCAGTCTTGGTGCGAAAACAACCAGCTTCTCCGGCGAGCGTGCCATCCAGATAAACCCCATCAAACCAGCAAAGCGGGTCTTCTGGGGAGCGCGTGCGGCGCGCGTTAGCTGCCTTTTTTGATACGGGATATTCAATCGTGCCTGTCATGCGGATGATATCAAAATCAATTAGCATGTTATGATAGGCGTCCAAATCAGACCCTGGAATTTTTGCGAAGGAAATGTGGCTCTTAGTCATTGGCCCTCTGAGATTGGCTCAATCACGTCGACCAATTCGTTATCAGTTTGATGAAAGGTTTGGGGGCTGATTGGGTGCCAGCTTGAAACCGTGCCAGCTTCCAAAGCTTTACGGTCTTTATACCACCACCATTTTTTCGCCAGTGCATACTCAAGGCTACTGTATAGGGAAATACCGAGCCCCGGCCACGGGTTGAAAGGGTTGAACCTCGAGAAAGACCATATCTCCAGCCGGTGGGCATCTTGCTCGGCAGCACCCCGGCAGTGAATGCCGTATGTGTTGGCTATAACCAGTGTATTCCGCTTCACGGCCAGCCCTTCAGCATCCGGGAGGTCGATACTGCGCAGATCATCGCGCTCAAATCGGAAGGATCCCTTTTCGCTATAGCCGTCGTTTGCATTCGCCGCAATTTGGCTGCGTTGGTATTCCCATTTAATTCTTTTCCAAGTCAGCCGGTTGGATCCCTTAACATAGGTGAACGGGCCTTTTTCAAGGGGTACGTCTTCTAGGAAAAGCCATGCCTTCATCGTCGGGTGAAATGTGTCGCTATGCAGATTTTTCTGGGGATCAGAGCGCTTTGTTCTTGCCGTATTAAAGCCGTTTTTAATGGCCTGCAGATAATGCAGCGGCCGACAGTTTTTCGCCGCTGCATATCGCAGGGCACCACTAATTTGTGGATCAGATAATAGCCGCCTTGTCACAGGCAGCGCGTCAAGGGTTTGACCGTCCAAGAATATGCGGTGAGTCAGTGTATCGCCTTGGACGCACTCGCGGACCTCGCTTTCAGTGGTGAGGCCAGCACTATCAATTTCACGCCTTAGGGCTTTAAATTCTGCGGGGCTTAAAACCTCATCGATGACGGTAAAGCCATCGCGGTGGAATTGCCGCCTGCGATCCTTTGGCATAAGACCCGATAACATCCACCAACGAAGCCGGGTAATAGCGTGAGCCAGCACCAGCCTAACCATGTGCAGTCCCAGCTTATTCGCGAGGGGGCTGCCAATAATGGGGTTCCCCTTAAAACTATTCGACTGGGAGAATAGCGCGATCAGCCATACTGGCCACATCCATATTTTATAAGCACGTTTCATAGCTAAAAGGTATCACCCCAGATGATTATTTTGCAAATCGGAACATAAGGACGTCGCCATCCTTGACGATATAGTCTTTGCCTTCAAGGCGCATCTTGCCAGCGTCCTTGGCGCCTTGCTCGCCCTTCAGGCTGACATAGTCTTCGAAACCAATCGTTTCGGCGCGGATGAAGCCTTTTTCAAAGTCTGTATGAATAACTCCCGCAGCCTGTGGTGCTTTGGTACCGGTCGTGATGGTCCAAGCGCGGGTTTCCTTGGGGCCACATGTGAAATATGTGATCAGTTCTAGCAGGTCGTAGCCAGCGCGAATAACGCGAGCAAGTCCCGTTTGACCTAAGCCTAATGTTTCCAAGAACTCAGCGCGCTCTTCTTCATCATCTAACTGTGCGATTTCTGCTTCCACCGCTGCAGAGATAATGATCGCGCCAGCGCCCTGTGTCTCGGCCATTTTCGCCACCGCGGAGGTTAGCTCATTGCCGTCTGCCGCGCTGTCCTCGTCCACATTACAGACATAAAGGATCGGCTTAGTTGTTAGTAGTTGCAGCATCTCCAGCGCCTTTTCCTCGTCGTCGCTATCAGGTGTGACAACGCGAGCAGGTTGGCCGTCTTGTAAAACCGCAACGCACTTATCAATCATTTTCATGGTCAAAACTGCGTCCTTATCACCGCCTTTTACCTTGCGTTGAAGACCGTGAATGCGTCCCTCCAGGCTTTCAAGGTCAGCGAGCATCAGCTCGGTCTCGATGGTTTCTGCATCCGAAACTGGATCGATCCGACCATCAACATGGGTAATATCATCATCCTCAAAGCACCGTAGCACATGGATGATGGCGTCCACCTCGCGGATGTTTGCTAGAAATTGATTGCCAAGACCCTCACCCTTACTAGCACCGCGGACAAGGCCAGCGATATCAACAAAGCCAAGCTGCGTCGGAATTACAGTGGCGCTTGCTGCTATCTCTGACAGCTGATAGAGCCGCGTATCAGGGACGGGGACTTGGCCAACATTGGGCTCGATCGTGCAGAAGGGATAATTCGCCGCTGCCGCGCTAGCGGTGTTAGTCAGCGCATTAAAAAGGGTACTTTTCCCCACGTTCGGTAGGCCAACGATGCCGCACTTAAAACCCATGTTATGTATCCTTTTTTGGGGAGAAGAAGCCCTTCAGCTTGTCAGCGAGGCTGCCGTCTTCCGTTTTTTCAATATATGTTTTACGGTCAACAGATACTTTTTGTGTCCCTGTTGATGTTTTATTCTTTTGCCCGGTGGAGGGCCGTGCTGGGCTTAAAGCGCTAGCCACGGCTGCTTGGAAGCGGGTTAAATCTGTCGCAATCCAGTCAGCGGCTCTGCCAATCTCGTCCAAAAGAGGTTCCAGCCACGCTTGATCGCGCTTCCCAAAATCACTCAGCACGTGAGAATGAACAAGGCCTTTGTCACCCGGATGACCGATGCCAAGGCGGACCCGGTGAAAGTCGGCTCCTATATGATTGGTGATCGACCGAATACCGTTATGCCCGGCAGCACCGCCGCCCTTTTTGATCCGTATCTTGCCAGTAGCCAAATCCAATTCATCGTATATAACGACAACATCATCTGGCGTCAGCTTATAAAAGCGCATGGCCTCGCTGACCGCCCGGCCACTTTCGTTCATGAAGGTTTGCGGCTTGATCACCAAGATCTTTTCGCCAGCCAGTTTGCCTTCGCTTACTAGTGACTGAAATTTTGTGCGTTCGGCCGAAAAATTATGGCGGCGGACAATCTCGTCCACCGCCATAAATCCGATATTGTGACGGTTACCGGCATAGGTGCCGCCGGGGTTTCCAAGGCCCACCAGAAGCAACATTGCCACCGTCTCCTGTCATAGGTCAAGCGCTGGAAGCGCTGACGTTCTTACTCTTCAGACTTAGCTTCAGTCTTTGTTTCTTCAGCTGCTGCCGCTGCTTCTACTTCTGCAGCTTCTTCTTCAGCTTCATCATCCGCTGACTTAAGGGCAGACGGAGCCACAACCGCACAGATAATGAAATCGCGGTCCACGCTCGGCGTTACGCCTTCAGGCAAAGTGATGTCAGAGATACGAACAGCATCGTTAATATCTAGCTCAGAAATATCGGCTTCGATAAATTCTGGGATATTATTCGCTGGAACGTTCAATTCCACGTCGTGACGTGTCGTATTCAAGGTACCACCACGAGAAATACCCGGAGAAGTCTCTTCTCCAATGATATGCACAGGCACGTTCATTGTGACGGTCATTCCCTTACCAATCCGCAAGAAGTCGATATGGATTGGAAGGTCACTCACAGGGTGCAATTGCAAATCACGCGGCAGAACGGCGTGCTTTGTTTTACCAACAGTAACCTCATAACCCTGTGACAAGAAACCGCCACGGTTGATCAAACGAATGATCTCGTTTCGAGGGATCTGGATGCTTACCGGATCTTTATTATCACCATAAATTACACAAGGGACCATGCCAGCACGACGTGCTGCGCGGGAGGCTCCCTTGCCTACCTTTTCACGCGATTGCGCTTCAATCTTAACGATGTCAGCCATCTAAATTCTCCATAAATTCAGGACACCTTGATTGGTGCTCCAGACCGCCACTTCCTCCAGGGATGCAAGGACGGTTTTTTCTCCCGCTACCGGGAACGGCGCGGTTTAGCGCGATTCGGTTGAGAATGCAAGGAGAAACCCGTGTTTTCATAGGCTCTCAAGGTCAAACTTGAACCACGAGAGCTACCTAGCATGAAAAAGCCCCCGCCAAATTGCTAGGGCCTGATTGGTTGAAGAGATGACTTGGCGCGGCGCCTTTAGTCGAAAAGGCTGGACACACTTGTCTCGTGCGCGATTCTGTTCATCGCCTCAGCCAACAAGGGCGCAATAGTCACAGCGCGGATTTTATCGCTCGCTTTAGCCTCTTCGGTTGGGCGAATGCTATCGGTAATAACGACTTCATCCATATTACTTTTATTGATGCGATCATAGGCAGGACCAGATAGTACACCATGCGCAATATATGCAGATACCGAGTTTGCACCCGCAGAAAGCAGTGCCTCAGCAGCATTGCAAAGGGTGCCGCCGCTATCGACAATGTCATCAACCAAAACGCAGTCTGTACCAGCAACGTCACCAACAATATGCATCACTTCTGAAACGCCAGCACGTTCACGGCGTTTATCAATGATAGCAATGGGAGCGTTTACCCGTTTTGCATAGGCACGCGCACGAACAACGCCGCCTACATCTGGCGATACTATTGTTAGGGGACGGCTGCCATACTTTTCCTTTAGATCGCGGACTAATACCGGCATGGCGTATAAATTATCGGTCGGAATATCGAAGAATCCCTGTATTTGTCCCGCGTGCAAGTCCATCGTCAACACTCGGTCAGCACCCGCAGTCGTGATCAAGTTAGCGACCAATTTCGCGGATATCGGTGTTCTGGGGCCTGGCTTACGATCCTGTCGAGCATAACCATAATAGGGCATAACCGCTGTAATTCTGCGAGCACTGGCGCGCCGCAGCGCATCAATGCAGACCAGCAATTCCATCAAGTTATCGTTCGTGGGACAGCTTGTAGGCTGCACCACAAAGACATCCTCACCGCGCACGTTCTCATGAATTTCGACCCATATTTCTTGGTCTGAAAAACGCTTCACGTCAGCTTTGGTGATCGGAATGTTCAAATAGGCCGCAATAGCTTCAGCTAGTTCCGGATTGGAATTACCAGAAAGGATTTTCATACCCATGGGCGTATCGCTCCAAAAAAATAGTTACCCCGACGTCCAAGCCTGGACCGCCTCTGGACGTCTATTCCTTACCAAGGGGGCGCCCGCTATGTAAAGCCGCGAATAGTCAAAAGTAGAAGGAATCCCGCCTAAAGGCAAAAATAACGTGGGAAAGCCGCGTTCCACCCTACCAGTTATTGTTTTGAGATCATAATTGCACTGATTTGGCGACCGTAATCTGGCTCCCCGAGGTGGGTTGTGCGCCGATATGAAAAGAATCGATTCTCTTTCGGGTATGTATCCAGCGGAAGCTTATCGCTTGCGCCCAGCCCAGCCATTTCCATTCTTGCTAAAACATAGCTTTGTAAATCAAACTGGAAGTGATCTCTGTCCTTGCCGCTGGTTAAAAAATCACCAACCCCAAAATCTGCCGCGCTTGCTGTTTTGACAAAATCGCGTCCGACTTCATAACTATCCCGGGCAATACAAGGTCCAACAACGGTTTTGATATTTGACCGGCGTGCGCCTAGTTTTTCCATCGCCGAAATCGTGTTCTCTAGCACGCCGCCCACCGCGCCTTTCCATCCAGCGTGGGCTGCGCCGATGATCCCCGCGATAGGATCGCTGAAAAGAACGGGTGCACAGTCAGCAGTTAAGACGCCTAGAATAATATCTGTTTTATTGGTGACCATCGCATCAACCCTAGGACGGTTATCAGGCGCCCACGGTTGGTCAACGGTCACGACATACGTGCTGTGAATTTGATAGGTGGTCATTAGCGGCGTTTTATCGTCCCCTGATATCGCTTGGCCGACCAGACGTCGGTTTTCGTCAATATGATCTGGATTATCGGCGCTTCCAGGGCCACAGTTTAAGCCCTGATATATGCCCTCAGAGACACCGCCGTCTCGGGTGAAAAAACCATGCCGAGTGCACGGTGATTCCAAAAGGGGATGTCTGATGGGAGAGATCATAAGCCAAATCCCGGAGCTGCGCTTAATCCGCTTGATTGAAAATGCATTGCCTTGAACAGGGTGCCCATTTCACTGGGCGCCGTCAACCGCTTCAGCTGCGATAATAGCGATGCCTGTTTGTGATCAGCTTTGGCCGTTGCTAGGGCTTCGCAGCGGGCGCCGATACCAAGCCTCATCAACAAGGCGCCTTGATCAACCGGGCCCGGCGCCGCCAAACCAGCCTCAAGCGCAATCTGCTGCAAACTCTCAAAATTTACATGTGCGGTCAGGTCGACTGATCCCGGATTTAAAAGAGGATCAACATATTTATGACCTTCTAGGGCTTGAAACGTGTCCCCGATCCCGGCTGGAAAATATCCATAATCAATGATCAGTGCAGCGCCTGTGTGTTGCTTGATATGATCTGCGATTTGACCAGCAATCGATATGGCTGCCGGACAGATTTCAATAACACTGTCCTCAGCAGCTTTGTTTGAAAGCTTGTCGCTAATCAACGAAACAGCTCCGGTTGCGGGGGTCAAGGCATAGCATAGCGCATCGCTGCTGATCCCCACTCGCTTTTCTAGCCAAACCCCTGACTTTCTGATGTATTGATGAATTGGCAGGGCATCAAAAAATTCATTGGCGACAAACAAACTAGGCCCGGCGGGCAGGGCGCTAAAATCGCCATGCCACTCCGCGTTTGGAACTTTTCTTTTTTGTTGCTGGCGCAGTTGTTCACTTGTTTCGATGAAATGGATGTGCGCGGCATCCAAAAAGGCGGGAAGCGCCTTGGCTGTGCGAAGAATATCAGCC